>Ga0265316_10000028_pt1 | contig 164567 bp, 135 predicted proteins | sample 4522metaG_FD_202092 | JGI IMG/M metagenome (GOLD analysis project Ga0265316, IMG submission 202092) | Rhizosphere microbial communities from Carex aquatilis grown in University of Washington, Seatle, WA, United States - 4-5-22 metaG | ecosystem: Host-associated > Plants > Roots > Rhizosphere... | reverse complement strand
ACTCCCTGGGCGGTGAGGACCCCGCCCGTGTGGGGCACGAACTTCTACGAGGGCCTCAGCAGCAACAACGTGACCCCGCCGGCACGGGTGCGTTGCGTGCGCGGAAACGGAGACGGAGATCTACCCGCGACTCCGCCGCCCAATCAGTACACGGTGGTGGCAACGGGGGAAGTTCAGGACAACTATACGAAGCTGATCTGGGAGCAGGCGACCCATCAACCGGCAATGGACTTCGCGACTGCGTCCGCCCTGTGCAGCGGTCTGGCCTTGAACGGTCACAGTTTCCGACTGCCGACCGTCAACGAACTTTCGACGCTGGTCGACGACACGCGCGTGGCCCCGGCCATCAATCGCACCATGTTCCCCGATACGGTTTGGGGCAGTGGCGACCAATACTACTACTGGGCTCAGGACGCCTGGGCGGGCAGCACGGCCGGGACCGGATGGGGCCTCAATTACAACGACGGCTACACCGGCCACGGGCGACTGAGTCTCGTCGTCCGCTGCGTGCGGCGCTGAAGGCGCGATGGGGCTCAAGACTCGGGTACCATAGAGGCATGACGACCATGGAAATCCTTGTCGCCAAAGCCAAGGCGCTGCCGCCTGAGGGCAGCGCGAGGTGCTGGACTTCGTCGAGTTCCTCGAGACCCGGGTGGGCCGGGGGACACCTTACAAGAGCCTGTCCGGCGCGTGGGCTGACCTGGGCGTCGATCTGTCGGCCGAGGACATTGACCAGGTCAGGCGCGAGGCCTGAACCGAATTTCCCGTATTGGCTACGCGGCGAAGCGCAGGATCTCGACTTCGGCGCCGGAGCGCACGGCTAGGTCAGCCACGGCGTAGACCTTCAGCGCGACCTCTTCGGAAAGATGATACTCCTCACAGTTGTCGCAGATGCCGGCTGGGACGCCCTTGAGGATAATCGTGGATTCTGCGCGTTGGATCGCGATCGTGGTGTGCCCAGGCGCGATTTCACCGTGCTTGCAAATTGGGCAAGTCATCAAGGTTTCCTCCTCCTGAAGTCGCGTTCCCACTTTTCCGGGTCGGGCTCGTACACAGTTACTACGTAGCACCGTTCAGTCCCGGCGTCATGTCCGACCACAACATGCAAAGCCCGCCCATCAACGTCACATTGGACGGGTGTGAACGATGACTGGTCCCGGCGGGGCGAACCTCCTGCAAGCCGCCCAAGTGTGGCAGCACTACATCTGATCGGGCGCGGCGATGCCCAGCAGATCGAGCCCGAGCGCCAGGGTCCGCGCCACGACTTCGCACAGCGCGAGCCGGGACGCGCGCGTGGCGTTTTCCGACTTGAGCACGGGGCAGCCTTCGTAAAAGCCAGTGAACGATGTCGCGAGATCGTAGAGGAAGGCACAGATCCGGTGCGGTTGCAGCGTCTCCGCGGTGCGGTCGAGGATCCCCGCGAGCTGAAGCACGGTGAGGGCGAGCGCCCGTTCCTGCGGCGTTTCGAGCGCGATGGCGCCCGGCGCGGCTCCGGCAAGGGCGGCCTTGCGCAGGATCGAGCGGATGCGCGCGTGGGCGTACATGAGGTAGGACGCGGTGTTGCCGTCGAAGGCCAGCATGCGTTTCCAATCGAAGACGTAGTCCTTGATGCGATCGTTGGCCAGATCCGCGTACTTGACCGCGCCCACGCCTACCGCTGCGGCGATTTGCGCCTGCTTGTCGGCCGGCAGGTCGGGCGCCTTTTCGGCCACCGCCGCCGTGGCGAGGGCGATCGCCTCGGAGACCAACTCGGCGAGGCGGACCGAGTCGCCAGCGCGGGTCTTGAGCATCTTCTTGTCGGGACCGAGGACGGAACCGAAAGCGACGTGCTCGAGGCGTGTGCTCTCCGGCATCCAGCCCGCCAGTCGCGCAACCGCGAAGACCATCGCCCACGTGGTTGCGCCGGATCACGCGATGCCCCTGCCATTCCAGCAACCGGGCGATGGCGTCGCCGATGATGGTGCTGCGCAGGTGGCCGACGTGCATCTCCTTGGCCACGTTGGGCGCCGAGTAGTCGACCACCACGGTCTCGGGCGCCGCCGCGAGCGGTACCCCGAGGCGTGCGTCGTTGCGCATGGCCGTGACCTCGCCGGCCGGGTATTCGGCGCGCAGGACGATGTTGAGAAAGCCGGGGCCCGACACCTCAACCGACGCGATCACGTCGTCCGCGGGCAGTTTGGCCGCGATCTCCGCCGCCACGTCGCGCGGCTTTCGGCCAAGCGTCCGGCCGATCGCCATCGCGAGATCGGCGTGGTAGTCGGCGTGCTGCGAGCGGTGAAGCGCGGGATCGGCGGTCGCGGCGTCGTCGCCGAGGGCAGCACGCGCGGCCGCCTCGATGCGGAGGCGAAGGGGAATCATCGGATCGATCATGTCCATAGGGCCGGTGAGATTACGACAATCCACGGCTGGCGTACACGAACGGCCATGCTGGGAGTAACATGGTCGCTTCGCCCGGACGATCCAACGACGGCTACAACGACGACGGATCATCGAACAAGGCGGAGGAAGGGCACGAGGGAACGGCGGCGGTTTCGGTGCTCAAGACCGCGACCGGTGGCTTTCGCGATCTGCGCAAGTCAGGGTGGAGCAAACACCCCGTCGTCTAGCTGGACTACCTGGTGGTGTCAGGCGACTTCACGGACAAGGGCTGCCCCGAGGGATTCGCCAAGGCCTACGAGTTCCTGTCGGGGCTTACCCAAAGGTTCGCCCTTTCGGCTGAACGCTGCATCCTGGTGCCGGGCAACCACGACCTGGCAGAGCCGCTTGATGCCTATGCCCGCCGCAAGGACAGCAACGGGCTTCGCGATCAGTTGCAAAATAATGGCGTGAACCTCGTGCTTCATGGCGATACCCACGAGATACGAAGGGATCTCTACGAGTATTGGGACCCAAGGAGAGTCCACGTCGTGGGTTCGGGCAGCTTCGGCGCTCACGCCGCGGATCGTGCCGAAGCGGTTTCCCGCCTGTACGACGTGCTTGAGATCGCCAGGGACTTCAGCTCCATTCGCGTACGCACCCGCGAGCAACGCAAGCCCGACAGCAATTGGCAAGGCTGGCACGAATGGCCCGATGCCAAAGACAAGACCATTCGCGTCCCGTACTACGACATCGACCTGTCACACCTTCAGCAGTGAAAGCTGGCGCGCCTTGCGGCGGCGCGGGGCCGTGCGCGAGGTGGTGAGCAGGTCCGCGGGCAAGTCGTCGAGGAACGGACAGGGGCGATTTTCGACGGTGCGACCGCCTAGGGTGCGGCGGTCAGCGGCGGTCAGGATCAGGCGCTGCTGGGCGCGGGTCATGCCCACGTAGAGCAGGCGGCGTTCTTCTTCCTGATCGGCGGGCGGCAGCCAGGGCAGACGCAGGGGCAGGATGCCGTCTTCGCATCCGGCAATGAAAACCAGCGGGAATTCCAGACCCTTGCTCGCGTGCAGGGTCAGAAGCGCCACCTTTTGCGGCCGATGTTCAAGGTCGTTTTCGCGCGCTATCGCCATTTCGGCCAAGAATGCCGGCGCATCGGCGCCAAAGGGAACAGCGAAGGCTTGCAGAAGTTCAAGCGCACGCTGGCAGCGCGGATCGGTCGCGGCGTCGGGGACCAACTGGGCAAGCAGATCGGCGACCGGCGGCGCGGCGGTCGACTGACTTTCGAGATGGCGGCGCAGCTTGGCCAGGATATCGCCGACATGCGGACGCGCGGCAAAAGCATCGTCGCCCAGGCGGTGACAGGGGATCCCGTTTCGGTCGAGCGCCTCTTCAATGACGTCGGCCTGGGCCGACAGGCGCACCAGCACTGCAATCTGGTGAAAGGCAAGGCCGTTCCCCGCGCCAGCGCGACCCGCATCCATGGAAAGAAAGCTGGTGCCGGCCACCTGGGCTTCGATCTCGGCGGCGATGAAATCCGCCTCGGCCCGTTCGTCGCCGAGCACCTGGCGCAGGACCTTGGGCCCCTGCCCCGCCATCGGCTGCAACGGGCGGCGGGCGCGATCCGGGGCGCACTCGATCACTGCGGTGGCCAATCGCACGACCGACGCAACCGAACGGTAGTTCCGCGCAAGGGTGAGCGTGCGCGCCCCGGGATAGTCGTCGGAAAAACGCCCGAAGGTGGAAGGGTCAGAGCCGCGAAAGCCATAGATGGCCTGATCCGGATCGCCGACCGCGCACAAATTCGTCGACGGCCCCGGCGCCAGCAAGCGCACCAGTCGGTATTGGGCCGCATTGATGTCTTGATATTCGTCCACCAGGAGGTGGCGACAGCGCCCTCGCGCCGAAGCAAGCGCGGCTTCGTCGGTCTTAAGCAAACAAACAGCCCGCACCACCAAGTCATCGAAATCCACGGCGCCGGCACGCGCCAGCGCCTCTTCATACGCGGTGTAAATTCCCGCCAATTCAGGCGGCGCATCTGCGGGCGCAACCAGCGCGGCCTTGGCCGCTGAGATGGCCTTGCCTGCCGCTGTCGGTGAAAGCGGGCAATCGGCCATTTCGGCGTGCACCCGAGAGATCACATCCTGCCGGCTCGCTTGGTCGACAATGGTGAAATGCGACGGCAAGCCGGCCGCGGCGGCGTGCGCCCGGAGCAAGTCAAGTCCCAGCGCATGGAAGGTCTGCACCGACAATCCCAGGGCGCGCGCACCCAGGAGCGCGGTCAGGCGCTCACGCAATTCCGTTGCGGCCTTGCGTGTGAAGGTGATGGCAGTGATTTCCGTGGGCGCGGCGGCTCGATCACGCAGCAGGCGCGCAATTCGTTCCACCAAGGTTCGCGTCTTGCCAGTGCCTGGGCCCGCCACAATCAGCAGCGGTCCTTCACTGTGGGCGATTGCGGCTTCTTGCTCGACATTGGGACCGCCAGCAAAGACCTTCGGAGCGTCTTCACTGACCGGGTTCGGCGCCGTCTCGACCTTTGGTTTTTCGGCGGACACGACAGCCGAGCCGACAAAGCTGAACGCCGTCTGGGCCAGCAAGCGTCGGCGTTCCTCGTCGTCGAACATGCGCACGACGCCGTATTCGCCGTCGTAGCCCGCCTGCAGTTTCACCTCGCCCGCGCGCATGCGGCGGACAGCCTCGGCCAGGAGAGGCGGCCCGCAGCGGTCCAGGTCTTCCAAGGGAACATCCTGCAACACCGCCAGTTCGGGTCCCACGCGCGCAACCAGTTGCTGGCAGGCACTGCGCACGCCTTTGCTGGCCGCGCCCACGCCCAGCACTTCGCCCAGCACTTCACCGAGCGGCACCAGACTGGTGAACGACTTCGCGCGCTCGGGCCGAAAACCCAAGGGCCGGTCCGCCAGGGCGGCCACCCGGCCGAGCACGCCACTGGTCAGGGGCTTTCCACAGCACGGGCAGATCTTCCCGCAAGCCGCGCTTTCTTCGGGTGTCATCACCACGTTGCACTTGCGGTGGCCGTCGGCGTGGTACTTGCCTTCCTCGGGGAAGAATTCCAGTGTGCCGCGAAAGCCGGCCCCGCGGTCGCGAAGCGCGTCCCGCATGGCGAAGTAGGACGGATCGCAGTCGAACAAGGTGGCCTCGCGTCCCAGCTTTTCCGGCGAATGGGCGTCGGAACTGGAAACCAAGGCGTAGCGATCCAGCGCGGACAGGCGCCAGTTCATAGCCGGGTCCGACGAGAGCCCGGTTTCCACGGCGAAGATGTGGTCCGCGAGATCCGCGAAACACTCGGCGATCGAATCGAAGCCCGACTGGGAGCCCAAGGCAGAAAACCAGGGCGTCCAGATGTGCGCGGGAATCAGGAAGGCATCCGGTGACGAAGCGAGCGTGATTTCCAGCAGATCGCGCGAATCGAGGCCGAGGATGGGCCGCCCGTCGGATTCGATGTTGCCGATGCGGGCCAGGCGCGACGACACGCGGGCGGCCGCCTCGAAGTCAGGCGCGTAGATGAGATTGTGCACCTTGCGCACCCGATCGCCGCGGCTGTAGATGCTGCTGACTTCGACCGACAGGATGAACCGCACGGGCGCGCGGCAGGCAGCGGGCACGTCGGCGTCCACCGCCCGGGCCAGGTCTTCGCGCAGGGAAAAGAGCCCATCGCCCGCGGGAACCAGCTTGTCGCGCAACTCGGCGAACCAGCGCGGATGGGTGAAGTCGCCCGTGGCCACAACGGCGATCCCCTTGCGCTCGGCCCAGCGGTGGATTTGTTCGAGGTTCAGTTCCTTGCTGGTCGCCCGCGACAGATACGAATGGATATGGAGGTCAGCGACGAAATGCACGGCGCAGGGAGTGTATCGCGCGGGAGCGGCGCGACGTGAAAATCGTTCAACCCGAATCGGCACGGGCCTACCCCTTGAGCTGCATGCAGCCGCTTCGGACTCACAGAAGACTTGCCATGTCATCGTTTCTGCGACCGCTTGTGATCGCCGCGTGCGTCGGTGCCGCGTCGCCCGCCGCCGCCGCCGACTTCATCACCTACTTCCAACCCACGCCCATTGTCGGCCAGCTCGACAAGACGGCCTGGGGCACCGCAGCCACCGGTCCGCGCGACACCAGCAACGGCCTGGAAGACGCAACCCTGGCCAAGTGGGTGTACTGGGACGGAAAGATCATCAAGGGACCCGACGGCAAGTACCACATGTTCGGCAGCCGCTGGGATCAAAGCACAGGCCATGAGGGCTACTACGCCTCTGTGGCCGTCCACGCTGTCAGCGACACACCCATCGGCCCCTATGTGGACAAGGGAATCTGCTACCCCGACAATCAAGGCGGCAAAGGCCACAACGTCACGGCGATTGCCATGTCGGATGGCCGCTACGGGATTGTGGTCAGCGACACCCGGCCAGGCGATCTCTTCATCGCGTCCTCCGTGGAAGGCCCCTGGGCCTTTCAAGGCCACATACCGATCGACAACAACGGGCACACCACCCTGCGATTGACCGACAACATGAGCATCATGCAACGCCCAGATGGACGCTACATGATCGTACCGCTCGGCGGCTTCGTCATGATCAGCGACACTGGCATCACCGGGCCGTACAAAGTCGTGACCGACAACATCTTCCCGCAGAACGTGCCTGGCTATGGGTCAGCCACGCGGGAGGATCCGGTGGTTTGGTTCAGCGGGGGCCAATACCACGTGTTGGTCGACGACTATCACGACCGCAAAGCCATGCACCTGACGTCGCCCGATGGCATCACCTGGAAATACAAGGATCTGGCCTACGACCCCACCACCGACATGATTCGCTACACGGATGGCACCGTCAACCACTGGTTCAAGCTGGAACGTGTCGGGGTCTACATGGAGGACGGACACATCACCCATTTCACGTTTGCGGCCATCGACGTCGACAAGACCCTGGATCTGGGCAACGACAAGCACGGCAGCAAGATCATCGTAGTGCCCTTCGACGGCGCAAAATTCGACGCTGAAACCGGCATCGGTGGGGGAACCGGCGGCGCCTCAGGAACTGGCGGAGCAACCGCCAAGGGCGGCGCCACGGCCGCGGGCGGTGCCAGCGCAGCGGGTGGCACGACGGGCGCGGGCGGGGTGAAGACCGGCGGCACAGTTGCCGCTGGCGGCGTGGTCGCTTCTGGCGGTGTCGTCACTGCCAGCGGCGGAATCGCCTCTGGCGGGTCCATGGCCCTGGGCGGGGTCGCTGCTTCCGGTGGCACATCGGCGGAAGTCCCAGCCACCGGCGGCAAAGGCTCAACCGGCGGGGCCATCGCATCTGGCGGTGCAGTTGCATCAGGCGGCGAAATCGCGTCGGGCGGTGAGGCCAGTCTTGGCGGAACCGAGTCGGCCACTGGCGGAAACGTCGACAGCACAGGCGGCGCCGCTGTCTCTACCACCGGTGCGAGCACCGGTGGCTCCACTCAACCGGGTTCCTCCACTGACGCCTTGGCGGCCGCCTCAGCCAACGGGTGCTCTTGTAAGCTCGGCCAGAACGGCGACGGCCGATTCGGATCAATGGCGTTCCTCATTGCGGCCGCATACTTTCTGGCCCGTCGCCGACGTCCGCGCAGCGGCCGGTAGGACGAGTTCCGTCGGCTATTTCCAGAACGATATGCCGGTCCAGCAGAAATCCTTGATCGTGTAGGCGGATGTCGAGTCTGAGGGTATCTGCAGACCAATCCTGTCGATGTTGGCCCCCCCCCAAGTGGAAGTGCCCAAGTGGGAGTGCCAGAGTTCCCAAAGCGGAGCCCAAGTGGGAGTGCCAGAGTTCCCCCGAAGACTCTGGTGGGCTACGCTCGGGAGCGCCTGCGACCCAGGGGGCAAACGCGCAAATTCCACGGCCGCGACACCTGCGCGCGGGTGACCAGCGGATTGGGCTCACCGGCAACGACCCGGATCGAACCGACGGACTGGTAAACATCGACCCGTTCGTGGGCGTTGGACAGATCTACAAAGGCGCGGTACTTGGCCCGGAATTCCAACGCGGTCTTCTTGTCTGATGCGTGGAAATCTCGATGAGGGAATGTTCGGGGACGAAACGCAGTGGCCGTGGCATGCGCAGTTATCGGCAGGCCCAGAAAATTATTGCGTATGGCAGCCGTGATGTCGCTCACCACCCGCGCGGCATTCGCGCGGCATAGTGGGCGTGCAGCAGTTGGTGCGCCTTTTCGCCGAGCGGTTTGCCCAGGAACTGGTCGTACACGGCGCGTACCGCTGGGTTCTGATGGGCCAGGCGCAGCGGCATGCCGCGGTCCTCGGCGTACATGCATTCGATGCGGCGCCGGCGCGTGTCCTCGTCAGTGGGCAAGGGTTGGCCGCCGCCGCCGATGCAACCGCCGGGACAGGCCATCACTTCAAGGAAGTGGATTTCCTCGCGACCAGCCTTGATTTCGTCGAGCACCTTGCGCGCGTTGCCCAGACCGTGCACGGCGCAGATCTTCAGTTCGCGATCGCCAATCAAGACCGACCCGCGCTTGATGCCGCCAGTGCCGCGCAAGAGGGCATATTCCAGGCGCGGCTCACGTTGCGGATCGAGCACAGCCGCCACTGTGCGCAGAGACGCCTCCATCATGCCGCCAGTCACGCCGAACATCAGGCCGGCTCCCGTGGCGTCACCCAGAATCGGGTCAAAGGGCGAGTCAGGCAACGACGGCAGATCGATTTCGTAGAGCTGGAGAAGGTCGCCGAACTCGCGCGTGGTGAGCACGGCATCCATCTCGGGCTGGCCAGACGGCAGGCGGTGTTCGGGGCGTCGGATCTCGAACTTCTTGGCCGAGCAGGGCATGACCGAGACGTTGAAAATTCGCTCCGGATCGATCCCGTTCTTCTTTGCGAAGAACGTCTTGGTCAGCACGCCAATGATCTGCTGGGGCGATTTGGTGCTCGACATGTTGGGGATGAAGTCCGGATAGAAATGCTCCATGAACTTCACCCAGCCCGGCGAGCAACTGGTGATGAGCGGGAACGGCCCGCCCGTCTTCAATCTCTCAAGAAGCTCATGGCCTTCTTCCATCACGGCCATGTCGGCGCCGAAATCAGTGTCGAAAATATAGTCGAAGCCAATGCGCCGAAGCGCGGTGGGCAGTTTGCGGGTGAGCGACAGTCCCGGCGCCAGGCCAAAGACCTCGCCAATGGTCACGCGCACGCTGGGGGCAATTTGCACCACCACCACGCGATTGGGGTCCTCCAGCGCGGCCTCCACCTCTTTGACGTAGCTCTTGTCGCGAATGGCCGCTACCGGGCACTTGAGCAGGCACTGTCCGCACAGCACGCACACAGTGTCGACCAAATCGCGGTCAAAGGCAGGCAACACTGTGGTCTGAAAACCGCGATTGACGAAATCGAGCGCGTACACGCCCTGCACCTCGCGACAGACGCGCACGCACTTGCCACACAGAATGCAAAAATCGGGGTGGCGCGTGATGGCCACTGACGACGTGTCAGGCTCGTTGTGGCGCTTTTCGCCTTCGTAGCGAATCCCATCAATCTGGTATTCGCGACACGCCGCTTGTAACTGGCAGCGGCCATTGCGAATGCAGGTCTGGCAGGCGCGCGGGTGATTGGCGAGAATCAGTTCAATGATTACGCGCCGGGCATCGCGCAACTCGGGCGTGTTGGTCCGCACCACCATGCCGGGAAGCGCCCGGTATGAACAGGCGGGCTCCAGTCGGGTCGAGCCGTCGGGGTTCTTCACCTCGACCACGCACATCCGGCAGGCGCCTGACGCCGTCAGTTGCGAGTCGTAGCACAGGGTCGGGATCTGGGCGCCCACCGCGCGCGCCGCCTGCAGCAAGGTGCTGCCCGCGGGAACCCGCACCTCCAGGCCATTGATGGTTAGTGTGACGTCGGACATCGATGCGCCCCCGTTGCTCATGTTCGCGCCACCGCCCCGAACGGGCACACGCGTTGGCAGGCCGCACACTTGGTGCAGCGGGCCTGGTCGATGACAAAAACCTGGCCGCGCTCGCCGCTGATACAGTTGGTCGGGCAGTTCCGCGCACACAAGGTGCAGCCGCGGCAGTTGTCGAGTATGCGGAAGGTGACGAGCGACTTGCACACGCCGGCCAGGCAGCGCAGGTCGCGAATGTGGGACAGATACTCGTGCTCGAAGTAGCGCAGGGTCGAGATCACCGGATTGGGCGCCGATTGGCCCAGCCCGCAGGCGGATGTGCGCGAGATGGCGCGCGACAGGTGCTGCAATTCAGGGAGATCCTTCATCTCGCCCTTGCCGTCGGTGATGCGTTCGAGGATCTCCAGCATGCGCTTGGTGCCTTCACGGCACGGGATGCACTTGCCACAGGATTCATGTTGGGTGAATCCCAAGAAGAACTTGGCAAAGGCCACCATGCAGGTGCCCGAGTCAGTCACCACCATGCCGCCCGAGCCCATCATGGCGCCCAGCGTACGCAGGTTCTCGTAGTCGACCGGCGTATTCAGGCGATCCGCGGGAATGCAGCCACCCGAAGGTCCCCCAGTTTGCGCCGCCTTGATGGTGCTGCCCACCTCAGCACCGCCGCCGATCACTTCAATCAGTTGGTGCAAAGAGGTGCCAATCGGCACCTCGATAAGGCCGGTGTTCTTCACTTTGCCCGACAGCGAAAAGCACTTGGTGCCTGGGCTCTTGACCGTGCCGACCGAGCGGAACCACTCGACCCCGCGATCAATGATGAGCGGCACGTTGGCGAAGGTTTCGACGTTGTTCACGCAAGTCGGGTGGCCGTAAAAACCGACCTCGGCCGGGTACGGCGGCTTGTTGCGCGCCATACCCCGCTTGCCTTCCATGCTGGAGATGAGCGCCGTCTCCTCGCCGCAGACAAAGGCGCCAGCGCCCTGGACGATCTCGATGTGCACCGAGTAGCCAGTGCCGAGAATGTTGGCCCCGACCAATCCATAGGATCGCGCCTGATCAAGCGCAATGTCCAGCCGCCGCACCGCCAGGGGATATTCGGCACGACAGTAGATGACCGCGTGGTGGGCGCCAATGGCGTAGGCGCCGATGAGCATGCCTTCAAGCACGCGATGCGGATCGCCTTCAAGCACGCTGCGATCCATGAACGCGCCAGGATCGCCTTCGTCGGCGTTGCACACCAACATCCGCCCCGCCTCGGCTTGCGTGCGCACGATCGCCCACTTGCGCCCGGTGGGGAAACCGCCGCCGCCGCGCCCGCGCAGGCCGGCATCGGTGACCTTTTGGACAACCTGCTCCGGCGTGTGTTCCTTGAGCGCGCGGTACAGCGCCCGGTAGCCGCCGCGGGCGATGTACTCGTCGATGTTCTCGGGATCGATGCGCCCGGTGTTCGACAGCACCCGCCGTTCCTGGTGCTGGTAAAAGGGAATCTCGGCTTCGGTCGTCTGCCCAGGGGCGTAAAGCAGCCGCTCGACGATCTGCTTTTCCACGATGTGCTTCTGCACGATCTCGGCCACGTCCACCGGCTTCACCCGGCAGTAAAAAGCCGCCAGCGGTTCAATCTGGACGATCGGTCCGACTTCGCACAGGCCCTGGCACCCGGTTTCCACGAACTCCACTCGGTCGAGCAGCCCGCGCCGCTTCAGCTCCGAACGGAAGGCCGCGTAGACAGCCGATTCGTTGCCGGCGTCGCAGGTCAGCCCCTTGCACAGAAAAATTTGGGCGATGGTGTCGCGGCCGGTGTGGCGGGCCAGGTCGCGCAGCTCGCTGCGGTACTTGGTGCAGGCCGCGTCGTCGTGGCAACTCATGTCCTCCAGCCGGCAGAGGAGAAAATTGGGGCAGGGCGTGCCTTCGCGGTTCTTGCATTCGTCGCAGCAGCGTTCGAGGAAGGTCCTGCCCCGCACCGGCATCGCGGGCTTGGGCAAAGTGACCGGCGCACGTTCCTTCTTCGGGCCGGCCAGGAGCTTCTCTGCCAGCTTGCGCGTTTGGCGCGGATTCATGCGGCCATGCACTTCGCCATCGACCACGATGGCAGGCGCCACGCCACACGCGCCCACGCACGACACCTGCTCAAGCGTGACCTTCGCGTCGGGCGTGGTTTCGCCCGGACGGATGCCCAGCACCGCGACCAGCTCTTCCAGCAAGCTCTCGGAGCCCTTCACGTTGCACGCGGTGCCGTTGCAGATCTGCACCACATGCTGGCCGCGGGGCTTGAGGCGGAACTGCGAATAGAACGTGGCCACGCCGTAGACGCGGGCCTCGGACACGTGCATGTAGTCCGCGATCGCGTCCAGGGCAGCGACCGGCAGGTAGCCGTACATTTCCTGCGTGCGCTGCAGAACGGCGATCAGATTGCGGTGCTGAAGCCCGGTCCAACCATCAAGGAGCGCGCGCAGCGGCCCCAAATCGACCGGGCTTGCTGCTCGGGAAGGCTCAGGGGACATTTGGTTTGGCAAGGTAGCATTGGCGCCCAGCGAACGCCATGCCTGCAGATTTTGCGCGAAAACCAAAGAGCACCGCGAATTGCATATTCAAACTTCGGTGCTGAATCGGTTGAGCCACCCGCGTGGGTACTCGCACTGCATCTGTAGGTGTTGTCTTCTGTCCTCTTCAGGAGTGTGTCCATGAGCAAAATCTGCCAAGCGAGACCTCTTTTCGTCGTGCTGCTTTTCGGTGAACTGGTGGCGGCCGGCTGCAGCAGTGGAACGCCCACGGCGACGAACCAAACGGGTGGATCCAGCGCGGGAGGCAATCCGGCCAGCACCGGCGGTGCTCTCGGCGGGGGCGGAATCGGGGAAACCGGGGGAAGCAGCACGATTGGGGGCGATGGCGGCGCATCGGCGACAGGTGGCGTGGTCGGCTTGGGCGGCGTGGCCGTGACGGGGGGCGTGGCCACGGAGGGCGGAGTCCTCGCTCCGGGCGGGCGAACAGGCAGTGGTGGCGTGGCTCGCACCGGCGGTGTGGGCGCGACTGGCGGCGTGGCCGCCACGGGTGGGACGGCTGCCCCCGGCGGAACAGCGGGCGGAGGGGGCGCAGCGGTGCTTCAACCACCCGGGAATCGGGTGCGATCCATCATGCCTCTCGACCGCAACTGGCTGTTCAACAAGGGGGACGTGGCAGGTGCGGAAGGAACGGCCGCCCCGGAATCCGGGTGGCGCAAGGTGACCGTGCCGCACGACTGGGCCGTCGAAGGGCCATTCGCGCAGGATGCTCCGACCACTGGGCGGGGTGGCTACTTGCCGTCGGGAATCGGCTGGTACCGAAACCACTTCACCCTTCCCGCAAGCGTCACGACGGGCAAGCAGGTCTTCGTTGAATTCGACGGCGTAATGGGCAACAGCACCATCTATATCAATGGTGTCCAGCTCGGGAATCATCCCTACGGCTACACGAGCTTCCGCTACGACATGACGAAGAACATCAAATTCGGCGCGGAGAACATCCTTGCCGTCAAGACCGACACCAGTATTCAGCCGGCATCGCGCTTCTACGCCGGCGCCGGGATCTACCGCCGCGTTCGCGTCATCGCGACCGATCCGGTTCACATCGGGCAGTACGCCACCTACGTCAATGCGCCCAGTCCGACGGCCGCGTCGGCCACCGTGCATGTCACAACCGAGGTGTTCAACTCAGGCACAGCGTCGCAGAGCGTGAGCGTTGACGCTATCGTAAGCCCGGCAGGCGGCACGGCGCTCGCCCCGGTTTCGGCGGCGGCGCAGACCATCGCCGCGGGCGCATCCGCCACCTTCACCATGGATGTTACGGTCGCCAGCCCCAAGCTCTGGGATCTCACCACACCCAACATGTATCAGGTCCTGACCAACGTTCTGGTCGGCGGCGCCACGGTGGACGACGACGTGACCCCCTTCGGCATCCGAGATCTCAAATTCAGTGCAGGAATGACCCTCAATGGCAAGAGTCTGAAGTTCCAGGGCGTTGCCAATCACCAGGATTACCATGGGCTCGGCATGGCGGCGCCGGCGCGTGCCATGCAAAGGCGACTGGCGCAGCTCAAGGCGATTGGCGTGAACGCCATCCGCACCGCCCACGATCCGCCTTCTCCCGAGTTTCTCGATCTGACCGACCGGATGGGCTTCCTCGTCCTCGACGAATTCACCGACGTCTGGAACGCCCACAAATACAGCGATGTTGGCGACTACGCCGCCTACTTCGGCAAGGCATCGACGACGCCGACGGGAATGCCTCCGCTGCCCAAGTCCGCCACCGGGACAAAGTGGTGGGAGGTCGATTTCACCGGGTTCATCATGCGGGATCGCAACCACCCCAGCGTCGCTCTGTACAGCACGGGCAACGAAATCCACGATTCGATGGCCTCGCGGACGCCCATTCTCACCGAGATGGTGGCCATCAGTCACGAACTCGACCCGGGGCACTATGTCACCCAGGCCCTGCTCGATCCCGACAAGGCCGGAGACACCACCGGCGCAACCGCGAAGCTGCTCGATGTCTGGGGCGACAACTACAACGTCGCCGTCGCCATCGCGAACGGGGCAACCTCGCCCACCAAGTGCGGCCTCATCACCGAGGTCGGCACCGAAACAGCCACATGGAGCAGCGTCACAGGCAACGCGGGGCTGACGGGCGAGTTCATGTGGACGGGCGTGGACTACATGGGCGAGTCGGATGGCAAGTGGCCCACCTTCGGGGGCACCGGGAACCACCTCATGGACGAACTAGGTCTCGTCCGTGCGCTCGGCTACCAATGGGCCAAGATCTGGGGAGCGCCAACTCAGTCGGCTCCACCCAGCGGTGCGGTGGCAGGCAAGATCGTGCTCACCGCGGACCACCCCACGCTGCTCAATGACCTGTCCGACATCTCCTTCGTCAAGGCGGTGGTGTCTACGGACACCTCCGTGTCGTTCAAGATCAGCGGTCCCGGAACCATCGTCGCCGTCGACAGCGGAAGCATGCAGCAAGAGTCTTTCCGTGGAAACGTGCGCAACACGAATGGCGGTGCGGCCTACGCCATCGTTCAGGCAACCGGCGCCGGCACCATCACGGTGACCGCCAGCGCGACGGGTTTGACCGACGGCACCGCGACCATCGAGGCAACTGAGGGCACCTTCGTTCCCTGCTCCGGCACGTGTGACTAATCCTGACGCCGCCCCAACTCCGGCCCCCGAACCCGTCTCTCTTTCCGGCCCGGGCACTCGGCACGGAACAAATGCTACAATGGCCGGCCTGGGGGAATTTGCTTGGCCGCTCTCAAAGTCATCTGTCCAAAATGTGCGAATGCTCAGGAAGTCGGCGGCGATGTTCCAGCCGGCGGGGTTGACCACGTCTGCATTCACTGCCGCACTGTCTTCAAGGTCAGACCGCCCATCAGCCGTTCGACGGACAACCTGCCCGTGTCGCGTGACGGGACCCCGCGTTCCGGCGATCTGCCGGTGTCGCGTGACATGGCCCCGCGTTCCGGCGATCTGCCGGTGTCGCGCGACGCGGGTCCACGTCCTGGCGATCTGCCGGTGTCGCGCGATGGGGTTCCACGCCCTGACGATCTCCCCCAATCCAAGGCCTGGGCACGCCCGGGGTGGATGCCCGGCGGGGACAGGGTTTCCAGCAAGACCCCGCCGCTGGGGTTAGCCATCGATCTGTCGTTGACGCCGTCGCCCCCTTCTCCGGCACCCGGCAGCGGGCCGCCGCTTTCTCTAGACTGGGACGCTGCACTCTCGCCTCCCTCCACCTCAGGTCCGGCTCCGTCTGGATTGTCCCTGGACTTGGGCGGATCGGCCGGCGCACCGCCTTCCACTTCCCAACCACCGCCAGGGCCAGCCAAGTCTCCGCCCACGGCTGCGCCAGCCAAGGCGGCCGCTGCGACCGCGCCTGTCGCCGGACGCGGCGGTGGCGCTCCGCCGCCAATTCCAGCTTCCGGACGTACAGCGCCGACGGCTCCCGTCTCCCCGTCCGGAGTCCCCACGCTCAAATTGAAGCCGCTGATAATCGACGATCCAGCAACCGCGGCGCCCAGCCCGCCGTCGGCCGCGCCAGAGCCTGCCCCGGCGGCCAGCAAACGACCGCCAGCCTCTCTTGATCTGGGATTCAGCCTGGAGCTGGAGGGAAATTCGGCCACCCAAGCGGGCGCATCCGCCCTGCCCTACCCTGGCGCGCGCGTCGCCAGCGAGGGATTGGCCGAGGCGGCGGCAGCCGAACAGTTGCCCGCTCTGCAGCCGGTCGCAGGACGAGGGCCAATGCGCGGAGGCGCGCTGCGACCGGTGGCCAAGAAGGCTGGAATTCCCAAGTGGGTGTTCGCGGTCGCCGGCGGGATTGTGGTGGCGGCCGGGGGCGCAGCCGCCGTGTTTCTTCTTGCCGCGCACCAGGCACCTAAGCTCGGGGATGTCATTGAGCCGATGGCGGCTGGCCTGCTCAACGACAATCCGGCCTCGTACCTGTCGGCCGAAAATCGGCTTGTGCAAGTCATCGAGCCCTTGCAACAGGAAGGCGATGCCCTGCGAAGTGAAGCGGCGGAGATCATGCTCCTCGACCTGATCGTCCACGGCGATGACGCGTCCAAGAAGATGACTCGCGCCGAGCAGCTCCTGCAGGCAGTGAAGCCGTCGCCAAAGCCCGTCGCCAGCCTTTCTCGGGCCAAGGCGCTTTTGGCGGTGGCCAAGGGCAAACCGAACGAGGCCGAGCCGGACCTGGGACCGGATAGCGGGGCTGCCGAGAGCCAGTTGGTCGTGGCCCTGGCGCGCATCGCCGGCCACAAGGCCGCTGCTGCGGTGGAACCGCTGCGTCGGTATGCCGCCGCCCGCCCCAAGGAATTGGTGGCGCAGTACATGCTGGCGCGGGCGCTCGACGAAGCCGGTAAGCCTGAGGCGGGTGCGGAGTACGAAAAGGTTCTCGGCCGACACGCGGAGCACTTCGGCGCTGCCCTGGGGCTGGCGCGTATGGCGACGACGCCCGAACAGCGTCTGGTGGCGGCCCAGGCCCTGGTCGACAGAAAGCAACCGGCCGCCTCGCCCCATGAGTTGGCGCAGGCCAACCTACTGGCGGGCAAGGCCGCCTTGGCATTGGGGCGCACCCACGACGCCGAGTCTCTCTTGCGCAAGGCGGGCGCGATCGAGAAGAGTCTGATCGAAGCGCACCTGGCGCTGGGCGAGTCGCTGCTCTACGAAGGACGCTACGACGAGGCGCTCACCACGCTCCAGTCTGCGGGAGCCCCACTGGAGTCGACTGCCGCCGGAAAGTTCGCACTGGGCGGCGCCTATTTGGCCGCGAAAAAGACTGAACAGGGCTCGGATCTTCTCACGGCCGCCAGCAAGGCCGCTCCCGACGACCCGAGGGAATCCTTCTGGAACGGGTTCGCGGCAGCCACACGACAACCCGCTGACCTGGTCGCGGCGGACCTCGCCTATCGCGAAGCGCTCAAGCGCGATCCCAAGTTCTTGCCCGCCTCGCTCAAGCTGGCCGCCCTCCTCCAGCAACAAAACAAGGCGCAGGAGTCGCTTGCCGTATTGCGTGCCGCCGAGGAGGCTGGTGCACCAGCCGCCATCCTGCAGCTCGCCTGGGGTGACGCCCTCGTCATGGCGAAGGAGCCAGTGAAGGCCGAGGAAGTCTTCCGCAAGGCCCTGCAAACAGAACCCAAGTCCGCCCGCGCGCGCATGGGTGTGGCGGCCGCCCTGCAGGCCCAGGACAAGCTGAAAGAGGCGAAGACCTATCTCGAAGAGACGCTCAAGGAGATGCCGGACACGCCGGGCCTGCGCGAACGGCTGGCTACGGTTTGTCTTGCCCTCGGGCAGAAGGACGAAGCCCTGGCTCGCTATCAAGAGGAGCTGAACACCGGCCGGGTGACGCCGGCCCTCAGTCTGGCGCTGGCGCGACTGGCGCTCGACCTGGGCAAACTGGAGATCGCACAAAGCGAGGCCAAGAAGGTCCAAGACGAGAACCCGCGCAACGCCGAATCCGCGTATCTTCTCGCCCGCGTCTCCGAAACCCGCGGCGAGCTGGGGACGGCGCTGGCCCAGTATCGGCGCGCTCTTCAGTGGGACAAACTTCCCGAGTACAACTTGGCCTATGGCCGGGTTCTCCTGAAGGTGGGCAAGGACCAGGACGCTGAGACCGCCCTGGACGCGGCCAGCAGCCTGCCCGAAGCCCGGATGGAACGGGGACGCGCGTACTTTCGCCGCGGCGACATGGCCAAGGCTCTGGTGGATTTCAAGGAAGCCGCCAAGATGCTTCCGACATCGGCGGAGCCTCTCGTGTTTGAAGGGTTCTGCTTCGACAAGATGGGGCAGCCAGCCGATGCCGAGGCCGCGTGGCACGACGCCGTTCGAGTGGCCCCGGATGCCCCAGAGCCGCACTATCGCCTGGGCCGGCAGGAGATGGATCACGGCCGACCCAAGACCGCCATCGAGCACTTCCGCAAGGCCATCGCCAAGATGCCCGAGTCAGCTCCATGGGAAAGTGAGCTGTACTTTCAACTTGGCCAGGCCGAAATCCTGACCGGGTCCAAACCGGCCGCCCTCGCCGCTTTCAAGAAGTACCTGGATCTCGCGCCGCAAGACGCTCCCGCGCGGCCCGAAGCCGCACGGCAGGTGACGCGTCTATCGAGCAAGTGAGGGCTCGTCAGAGACTATCTGCAGATGAGCCTGCTGGCCTACATCGAAACCTACGGCTGCCAAATGAACATGGCCGACACCGAGATGGTGCTCGGACTCTTGCAGAGCGCCGGCTATGCAAGGACGCCTGATCCGGCCGCAGCCGATGTGATTCTGATCAACACCTGCGCCGTGCGGGAAAAGGCCGTGGATCGGGTGTGGGCGCGCGCCCGCACGCTGGCCGCCCACAAGACCCATCGCCCCCATGTGGTGCTGGGAATCACCGGCTGCATGGCCGAGCATCTGCGCGACCAGATACGGGCCCGGGCGCCCTTTGTCGACTTGGTGGTGGGGCCGGATGGCTACCGCCGCCTGGCCGCCCACATCGAGGAGGCGCGCACCGGCGCCAAGATCGACGACACCACCCTCGACCCCCATGAAACCTACGAGGGGCTCGACCCCGCCCGCGACGCCACCGGCACGGTCGTGGGTCAAATCGCCGTCCAGCGCGGCTGTGATCGCTTCTGTTCCTTCTGCGTGGTGCCCTACACCCGCGGGCGCGAGCGCGGCACCGCGCCCGACGAAGTGCTGCGCCAGGCGCGCGCCCTGGTTGCCGCGGGCGGGAAGGAAATTCGGCTGCTCGGCCAAACCGTGACCTCGTATCAGCACGGCGACGCCGGCTTCGCCGACCTGCTGCGCGCGCTGGCTGGCGTGGAAGGACTGGAGCGCATTCGCTTCATGTCGCCCTACCCGCTGGGATTTTCCGCGGACGTGATTGCTGCCATGTCCGAATCGGCGAAGATCTGCAAACACGTGCATCTACCTCTGCAGTCGGCGTCGGACACAGTCCTCTCGCGCATGGCCCGTGGCTACGACTTTGGCCAATACCGCGACCTCGTGCGATCCCTGCGCGCAGCCCTGCCCGGGGTGGCTATCACGACCGACATCCTGGTCGGGTTTTGCGGCGAGAGCGAAGATGAATTCGCCGATCTCCTGCGGGCCTTGCAAGAACTCCGCTTCGACAACGCCTTCACCTTCGCCTACTCTGAACGCCCTGACACCCTCGCGGCGCGGACCATGGCCGACGATGTTCCGGCCGAGGTGAAGCAGCGGCGGCTGGCCCAAGTGATCGAGCTGCAGCGGCAAATCACCGGCGAGATCCACGCGGCCCAGGTGGGGCGACGCGAGCGGGTTCTGCTGGAAACGCCGTCGCGCCGCTCACCCAGCGAATTTCTGGGTCGCTCCGATACCTTCCGTTCGGTGATCGTTCCGGTGGGTGGAAAAGCCACGATAGGCGCCCTGGTCGATGTGAGAATCGAGCGTGCCAACACGGCGACGCTTTTCGGGAGTATCGTCGCGTGAGCCAGGCGCGCATCGCGGTGAGTTTCGTTTGCATGGGCAACATCTGCCGTTCCCCCACGGCCGAGGCGATCATGCGCGCCCTGGCGCGACAGGCGAGCCTCGACCACGCGATCGAGATCGACAGTGCGGGCACGGGTGCCTGGCACGTCGGGGAGACGCGCGACCGGCGCAGCCTGTCGGTGGGGGCGCAGCGGGGCATGCCGCTTTCGGGGACCGCGCGCCAGTTCCGGCCCTCTGATTTCGCCCGCTTTGACTACGTGCTGGCAATCGATCGCGAAATCCTCGCCGAACTGGCCCGCCTGGCCCCGGACGCGCAGGCGCGCGCCAAGCTGCACCTCCTGCGTAAATTTGACCCGAAGTCGCCTCCCGATTCCGACGTGCCCGATCCCTACTATGGCGATCTCGACGGTTTCGAGCGCGTCTTCGACATCTGCGAGGCGGCCTGCCGGGGATTGCTCGATCACGTGCGTCGCACGCACAAGCTGACGTGATGGCGGGAACTGCGCTGGAACAGGCGGTGTCACGCGCGATGGGCAGCGTGGTGCGATCGTCGCGCCCGGTGTCCGGCGGCGACATCAACAGCGCCCACGAAATGACCCTGGCCGACGGCCGGATCGTGTTCGTCAAAAGCAACGCCGTCGCGGATCCGACCATGTTTGCGGCCGAGGCGCGCGGCCTGGCCTGGTTGGCGGAAGCCCGCGCCTTGCGCGTTCCGCGTGTTCTGGCCATCGACGAAACCTTTCTCGTGCTCGAACGCATCTCGGCGGGGAAACGCCGACCCGACTTCGATGAACGGCTGGGGCGCAATCTGGCGGCTCTGCACCAATTCGGGGCGCCAGGCTTCGGCCTCGACCACGACAACTTCATCGGACGCCTGCCCCAATCCAACACGCCCGCCGAAAATTGGCCGGATTTCTACCGCACGCGCAGACTGGAACCGCAGCTTCGTCTGGCGCGCGAGGCTGGCCTGTGCAGTTCGGCCATGGCTCGCGGATTCGATCGGCTCTTCGGCGTGCTCGACCAACGCGTGGGCGCGGCCGAACCGCCCGCGCGCCTGCACGGTGATTTGTGGGGTGGCAACGTGATCGGGGATGAAACTGGCGTGGCCTGTCTCATCGATCCAGCCGTGTATGGCGGGCACCGCGAGATCGACTTGGCCATGATGCGGCTCTTCGGCGGATTCGGACACCACGTGTTCTCCGCCTATGAGGAAGCGTGGCCGCTTTCCCAGGGCCACGAAGAACGCGTGCCGCTCTATCAACTGTATTTCCTCATGGTTCATGTGAATCTGTTCGGCGGGCCGTATGTGGCGCAGGCCGAGCAGGCCCTACTTGCAGTTGCCTAGCACTTTTTCGCGCCAGTTTTCCAGCACGCCCGCGTGCTACAATCGCGCCGCTTGCGAATGCACCTACCATTGGCGCTGCTGCTGCTCGGCGCCTGCGCTCGGCCGCTCCCCGCGCCACGCGCACCAGCCCCAGTCCTGGCCCCTGCGGCAGCTCCCGCCGTGGCCCATCGGGTTGCACCGCTGCCCCAGATCAATCCACTGGTGGCGGAGATCGCGACCGCCGAAAAGGCTACAGCCGATCATCCCGACGATGCAGAAACCTGGGCGCAGTTGGCCTCGGCACTAAAGCGGGCCAACCGCCTGCAAGGGGCGGCACGCGCGGCCTGGCGAGCCGTCGAGTTGGCTCCGTCAGTGGAAACGTGGACGTTGATCGGCGATGTGCTTGCGCAGGGAGGTGCGCCGACCGGCGCGATGGCGGCCTTTGAAGAGGTCAGCCGACTGACCAACGATGGAGTTCTGGCCGCGCAGAACTTCCTCAACCTGGGTTATCGCGCCTGGCAGTGGGGCATGGATGACCTTGCCATGCGCGCCTACGCTCGCGCGGCCGAAGCGGCGCCAGGGCATCCCATGGTCCTGTACGACCAAATCCTGTTGTTGGCGGTCTCGGGCAAGATGGCGGCGGCGCAGGCGGAAGCAACCAAGCTGGCCAATGTCGTGGACCGGGTGCTGCAGGACCGACCACCGCTGGATATGGTCGAAATTCTGGAACCAATGAAGGCGTTGACCGAATCGATCATGCATGGCGATGCGATCGCAAGACGGCCGCCCCAGCCCGAGCCCGGCCAGCATCTGCCGGACCGCTTCTGGCGGCGTGATCCCGGTCAGAGCCATGCGCTCGACCTGACGGTGGACGAATCCTCAGAACGCTACTACCCCATCTCCGGCTGGCAAGTGCTCGCGCTCAAACTACCCTCGGACTGGGTCGACAGCCTCGAAGTGACAACCGGCCAGCCGGCATCGGCCCGGATTCGCCTGGAAACAGGGGGAACGTCGCCGGCCTTGTGGCTGCTGACCGTCGCCAAGGGCCAGCCAGCCCCCGACCTCGACCGCCTGGTCGCCGAAGCGAAGGGCGGGCTGGCGGAAACGTCGGTGTTCGGAGACGTGCGTCCGTTCACTGGTCCTGGGCTACAGGGCCTCAGTTTCGTGGCCGACGCCCGCCCTGGCGAGCCGAGTGACTATCCACGCGTGTGTGTGACGGTGCTGCAAGCCAAGGAAATCCAGATCGTGTCCACGCGCTTCTTGCGTAATCGCGACCCGGGCGCGGTCGAACAAAGCGAGAACGTCCTGCGAACCCTGGAGGTTCGCGATCTTACCCCGCCCCGCCGCTGACAATTGCGGCTATAAAGATCCCGTCATGACTCGGCGCCGGAAACGCGCGTTCAGCTATCACGCGGGTGTCACCCTGGAGGGCACGCAGCTCGACTGCGATTCGGCGGGGTTCGCCACGGATCTGGTGTTTCTGTCGCACGCCAAGGCGCTGGCGCCTGAAGCGTCTTGGGGCCTTTCACCACGACGGGCCGGTCCACGCCAACTCCTGGCCACCGAGGCCACGCTGGTCCTGCTGGGCGCAGTCGGGGAGCGATTGCGTGCGCGCACCTTGCCGTCTGGTTTCGGGCGGGCCTTCAACCTGGGCGGATTGCGCCTGGCGCTGGTGCCGGCGGGGTACTTGCCCGGCGCGGCTTCGCTGCTTTGCGAGGTGGGTGGCCGCCGCGTGCTGTACGCCGGAACCATCTGCCGGGACCGCGCCTTCGCAGACCTGGGTCCGGCAGAGCCTCGACACGCAGACGCCGTGTGCTTGGACGCGACCTTTGGGGATCCGCGCTTCGTGCTGCCGCCGCGCGAGGAGGCGGAAGCGGCCCTGCGGCGATTCGTGCAGGAGGCAATGGCTGCCCGGCGCGCACCGGTCCTGCTCGTGTCCCCGTTCGGCCCGGCCGCGCTCACGGCCGAAGCGCTGCAGGCCGCCGGCATCGCCACGCGCGCACACAGCACCATCGTGGCGACGTTGGCCCGCTTTCGGCAGGCCGGCGCTGGTGCCCCGACGGTCCGACGCTTTGCCGGAAGACTCGGCCCCAACGAGGCCTTGCTCTGGCCGCCGGAGGCGCGCGGGTCTGCGATGCTTGGCGCGCTTGATTCTCCGACCTTCGCTTTTGTTTCTGGCTTCAGCGTCGAACGCAGCGCCGTGGATTGCATGCGCGCCGACCAGGGGATAGTCCTGTCCAACCAAGCTGGATTCGATGACCTTCTCGCGTATCTCGAAGCCACCGGAGCGCAGGAAGTGGCCCTGCACAGGGGCTTCGCCGAAACCTTTGCCTCAATCCTGCGCGAACGCGGCTACGACGCCTACGCCATTGATCCTCCGCGCCAGATGGAGCTATTCCGGGGCTAGTAAGAAATGACGATTGGCGCCCATGACGTCGCTTGAGCTGCTGGCACCGGCCAAGGATCTGGAGTGCGGACAGGCGGCGATTGATTGCGGGGCCGACGCCGTGTACGTCGGCGCGCCACGCTTTGGGGCGCGTGAGGCGGCCGCCAACTCCATTGCGGATATCGAGACGCTGGCCACATACGCCCATCGGATGTGGGCGCGCGTCTACGCGACGGTGAACACGCTTCTGCGCGACGACGAGCTGGCCGAGGCCGAAGCCCAGTGCTGGCAGCTTCATCGGGCGGGTGTCGACGGGCTCATCATCCAAGATGTTGGCCTTCTGGAATGCGATCTGCCGCCGTTGCCGCTCATCGCCAGCACGCAAATGCACAACGCCAGCCCCGAGCGTTTGGCCTTCTGGGAGAAGGTCGGCTTTTCGCGCGCCATTCTGGCCCGCGAGTTGGATCTGGCGCAGATCCGCGCCATTCGTGCCGCCACCAGCATTGAGCTAGAGGCCTTCATCCACGGCGCCTTGTGTGTGAGCATGAGCGGGCAGTGCAGTCTGAGCTACGCTTTCGGTGGTCGCAGTGGCAACCGTGGCCAGTGCGCCCAGCCCTGTCGCCGCCTGTACTCCCTGCGCGACGCGGACGGCGCGACGCTGGTGCACGACAAGCACCTGCTGTCGCTGCGCGATCTGAACCTGACCGATCATCTGCGCGACCTGGTCGAGGCGGGCGTCACCTCGTTCAAGATCGAAGGGCGTTTGAAAAACAAGGCCTACGTGATGAACATCGTGGGCCACTACCGGGAGAAGCTGGATGCCCTGATGGCAGAGATCGGGGGCAAGCGTGCGTCGTCGGGCAAGACCACGCTGGGCTTCACGCCTGATCCCGACAAGACCTTCAACCGCGGCTACTCGACCTACTTTCTTCAGGGTCGCGGGGCCGCGGTGGCCTCGTTTGATTCACCCAAGCACGTGGGCGAGCCGCTGGGCCGCGTGGCCAGCGTACGCCGCGACTCGTTCGTGTTGGATGCACCTGCCCCGCTTCACAGCGGCGACGGCATCAGTTTTTTCGGCCGAGACCAGGAATTGCGCGGCACCGTGGTCAATCAGTCCGACGGCGTGGCTGTCTTTCCCGAGAAACTGGGCGGCATCGAGCGTGGCCTGCGCGTATTCCGCAATCACGACCACGCCTTTGTCAGCCAGGTGATGCACAGCCGGAACCAGCGCCGGATTGCGGTGACGCTGCGGCTGACCGAGACGGCGGCGGGCTATCGGCTGGGAGCCACCGACGAGAACGGTGTGACGGCTGGCCACGAAATCGACTGCGTGCGGGTGGGGGCTGACAAACCGGATCAGGCGCGGCTGGTGCTTGAACGTCAACTGGGCAAGTTGGGCGAAAGCGAGTTCTGTGCGTCGGGCGTGGAGATCGATTTGCCGCAGATGCCGCACCTGCCGCTGGCCACCGTCAACGCCCTACGCCGCGGGCTGGTCGAGGAGCTGCGCCGGCAGCGCGCCCGCCAACGGTCAGTGCGCGCGGTTTCACATGTGCCCAACAACTCGCCCTTTCCCGAGCGCGAACTCTCTTTTCTGGGCAACGTGCTCAACCAGAAGGCGGCGGCGTTCTATCGGCGCCACGGCGTGGAGAGCATCGAGCGTGCTGCCGAAAGCGGGCTCGACCTGCACGGCCGCAAGGTGATGACCACCCGCCTATGCATCAAGTACGAAATGGGCTTTTGCCCACGCGAACCCAGCACGGCGCCTCGCATTTGCCCTACCGAACCGTGGATCTTGGTCGACGACGAAGGCCGACGTTTGCGTCTGGATTTTCGCTGCGGCGAACGCGACTGCCTGATGGAGATCGTCTACGAGTGAAAGCCGATCAGGGGCGAGAGATAGCCTCGCACGCTGGTTTGCTGCCACCGCATGGCGTGGCCAAGACCTCCAACGTCCCGGGATAGACACTTCCCGGATTCACGGCTGCTTCTTGCGTCGAGCCTTGGGCAATCACATCGCTATCCAGGTTCTTCATGGCGACGGTGAACTTCAGCTTGCCGCTGCTCCTCGTCGTGCTGTAGTCCAAGATTCCGACATTGAGAGGGGTATTGGGCGCCTGGCACGCTTCGGCGATGCCATTGCGCGTTTTGAGATTCTTGCCCTCCTCGATCTGCTGGCCATCGGCAAACACGTAGACAACGCAGGCGTCAATCTGACGTCGGGTTCTCGCGTCCTTGATGACCTGCGAGTCGGTGTCCATGGCGGGATCGATCGCCACGTGGACATTGAAGTAGGTGTAGGGATCGCAGCCGCTGGTCGACAGAACCAACGCACCTGTCAGACCGATGAGGCAGGCCTGGCGCTGTAGGCTGGTCATGGCTACCTTCCGTCCCCGAAGCAGTTCAGGAGAATGTTGCTTTCACTATTGCTGGAATTGGTTTCGCAGGGCCGAGCATGGCGGGTCAGGGGAATGACGGCCAGGGTGACCACCGCTGCGGTGACCGCGACCGACGCCACCCAGAACCACCACTTGGTGTAGATGGGCGGGGTGTTGTACTCCCACTTCTTCTTCGCCACGACCTGTTCGGCCCCAAGGTTCTTGACACCCTCGGGTTGTTCGTCCTTGTCGTCCTTGACGATGGTGGGGTCTACGTATTCAGGCTCTTGCGCCCAGGCGGGGACGGCAGTGACAAAGGCCAGAGCCGCGATCACGCCGAAGCACACCGTGCGGATTCCGAAGCTGGAGTGCATCATGGCAGAGAAGATACTAACCACACGCCGCTTGTTGAGGGAAGGGCCTGCAGTCCATTGCGTACGAATTTTTTCCAGACGCCGACTTGGCCCCTTCTGACGCGGTGGTGCCAATCGCCAGGCGTGGCGGTGCGGTAGAGTGTCCCCTCGTGAAAGCCACCCCGCTCATCTCGATCAGCCGCGATCTGGCGCGCCAGGTCCGTGGAATGCGCTTCGCCCCACCGGTCAGCCACGTCTACCTGCCGCTCGACTATGCGGCGGCGCCGCACGAGGCGTATCTGCAGCGTTACGGCCAACCACCCCGCCCCGTGGTGCTGCTTGGCATGAATCCGGGGCCGTTCGGCATGGTCCAGACCGGGATACCGTTCGGCGACGTCAGCATCGTACGCGATTGGCTGGGCCTGGCCGGGACGGTCGGCAAGCCCGCGATCGAAAACCCCAAACGCCCGATCACCGGCTTCGATTGTCCCCGCAGCGAAGTCAGCGGCACGCGGCTGTGGGGTTGGGCGCGCGATCGATTTGGTACGCCGGCCCGCTTTTTCGCCCGGTTCTTCGTGGCCAACTACTGCCCGCTGGCGTTTTTTGAATCGAGCGGTCGCAACTACACGCCCGACAAGCTGCCCTCGGACGAACAAGCGCCGCTCTTTTCCGCCTGCGACGAAGCCTTGCGGCGGCTTGTTGAAGTCCTGCAGCCGACTCACGTCGTAGGAGTGGGCACTTTCGCTTGCAAGCGCGCCCACACGGCTCTTGCCGGCCGCGACGTCGCGATTGGCACCATCTTGCACCCCAGTCCAGCCAGTCCGCTCGCCAACCGGGGCTGGGCTGCGGCCGCCTCACGCCAGTTGACCGCGATGGGGATTGCGTTGCCTAGTGCTAGATCGGCAGGCAGAGACCCATCATGATTTCCGAGTAGAACCGGCCGCGCACGCTAAGGGCGCGCGGTGACGTCCCTTCCCGGGAGAAGCCCAGCGCCTGATACAACCGAATCGCGCGGTGATTGTCAGCGCGTACGTGCAGGTTCAATTTGCGCACGCCGCGCTCGGCGGCGAGGGCGATAGCCGCTTCGCCCATCGTCCGTCCGATGCCCCGGCCCCAATGCGCCGCGCGGATGGTGAGGCCGAGATCGGCCCGGTGGTGCAGACGGGGCGGACTGGGTCGCACGACAGACAGGACCGCAACCAGCCGGCCGCCCACCATGCCCCGCAAGACAAAACCCGCGTCGTTGGTCTTCAAACGGCGCAGAAACGCTGTCTGGGCTTCGATCGTCAGGGCCCGTTCACCAGGCCCGGCATTGAGGAAGTCGGACTCGCGCGCCACCTGGTGCGCGTGGGCGAGCAGCGAGGCCGCGTCGGCTGGATGGGCCTCGGCCACCGTAAGAACGCTTCGCTTGTGAAGGGCGGCGCGCGGCCGGGTCATGCGCCGGCCTGGGACTTGCGGACCGCAGGAATCGGCGATCCGGCCAGCGGCACGAACGCCACTCCGAGCGGCACACGCAGTAGGGACAACAAGTCTGGTAGGTTCAGGCTCAACTTGTGTACCCGCGTGGTGGCTTTGGCGCAAGCCGGGCGTTCGTCACCGGGATTCTCATCTATCCAGTTGACGTCCGACGCAGCCATGCTATGACGCGTCGGCTACGATTTCTGTCGGGAGTTTGTTCCCGACGGTTGGGTTTGACTTTCCCCTCTCGCTGAAGTATTAGGAGCGCCCCGTGTCTTTAGCAGCGCCCATCCATCGCAAAACCGTAATGGCCAAGGAGTCCCGTGAGCACTCCTGGTATGTCGCCGACGTTGAGGGCAAGACCCTCGGTCGGGCCGCCACCAAGATCGCGTCGGTTCTGCGCGGCAAGAATAAGGCCACATTCACCACCTACGTTGACTCTGGCGACTATGTCGTTGTCGTCAACGCCGACAAGATCCGGTTGTCGGGCAAGAAGTGGACGGACAAGTTGTACCGCGACCACTCGCTTTTCCCGGGCGGGTTGCGCACGCTCACGGCCAAGGGCCTGCTTGAGCGACACCCCACCGACCTGGTCAAGCGCGCGGTTTGGGGCATGCTGCCCAAGGGGCCGCTTGGTCGCCGTCTTTACAGAAAACTGAAGGTCTACGCGGGCGCCGAGCACCCGCATGAGGCCCAGCAGTGCAAGCCGCTCGCTCTATCCTAAGTCTTGGGAGTCGCCCGCATGATTGATGCCCAAAAGAGTTTCTACGCCACCGGCCGTCGCAAAGAGGCAGTGGCGCGTGTGTGGCTCCAGCCCGGCGCCGGCAAAATCGCCATCAACCAACGCAGTCTGGAAGACTACTTCGGCCGCGAAACGTCGCGCATGGTCTTCCGTCAGCCGTTGGAGTTGACGGAGACTTCTGGCACGTTCGACATTTTCTGCACGGTGCGCGGCGGCGGGCTTTCGGGCCAGGCCGATGCCATCCGTCACGGCTTGTCGCGTGCACTGCTCAAGTTCAACCCCGAGCTGCGTGGCTCGCTCAAGAAGGCCGGCTACCTGACCCGCGACGCTCGCGCCAAAGAGCGCAAGAAGTACGGTCAGCGTGGTGCCCGAGCGCGCTTCCAGTTCTCCAAGCGATAATCAGCGGTCCCTTCTCTGACCGAAGCGACGACGGCCGGGCCTGGTCTTTGGTCAGGCCGTTTTCGTGGCCTGCCGTTCCGACGGCTATTGGAGCTGGCCGTCGTCTCTGGCCCGGTAACCGAGGACGACGTCACCGGCGGCTACGACTGGTGAACCACAGGATGTCGGGGCTACTGGAGCTAACCCATAATAGTCCCGGTGGATGGTCGCGGCGGCAGAGGCAGTGCAAATAGGGTATGGCGGTGTATCCCTTGTAAGTCGTGCCTGCGGGCTTTCTCGAGTGACTATCGCCAAAGGCGTTGGTGAACTGAGGCCCGCGCCGCTGTCAGGGGACCGCGTCCGGCGTGAAATGGCATGGATCAACATCACACCGCTGCGATTTCACGGCGAATGGAACTACACTATCCATCCTCGCTCGGCGCAATAGTTGTAAAGAATATTTCCTGCCGGCTCCTTATGCAGACCAAAGATCGCAGGCCGGTGACGGTGCCCCGCGGCCCACACCGCATTATGGTAGCGCAACAGTGGCCCGCGCGATGACCCGCCTGCCTTCGGGAAACAAGGTGCCATTGCGGTTTTCGGCGTGTTCGCCGAAAGCCGGCAGCCGTGGCTGGCCATCGAGGATGTTCAGCGCGACGGCCGATAGCTTGATCTTGTACTTGTCCCCATAAATGTCGAAGAACCTGGTCGACGCCGTCAGATCGACGAAGGCCGTTGTGTCGCTCTTGCGCTCCGATTTGTCGGCCCCGAAGTACGGGATGGGGCCGATGATTCGCGCATCCGCGTGAATGCTGCCGATCTCTCTGAACACGTACTCGCCGCCAACAATGCTCGTGAACTCTGGAACGAAGATCAACTGGTTGCTGCTATTATGCGCCAGCGAGACGTCTTGAGGAGCGCCATCAACCATCGCGCTTCTGTTGATAGAGGTGGCCTTGTTCACAGATCCGTTGGTGTAGACCAGCAAAGGCTTGATGGGACGGACCTTGGCACTCCATTCGACAGCCCAGTTGCCTACGCCGCCCCCGTTCACGAAGCGGTTGAGCGCGTCGCTTGAATTCACGCGCGTTATGGAATCGGTCAAAGTCTGATACGAAAGGCTGATATCACCTTGCAACATTTTGCCATCGTTATAGACGGCAACCAACTCGCCCGACCGCAGTATCTCGTTGCCCGGGCTGCTGCCAGTGGTGAGGCCGTAGCGCTCGTTGAAGGACGGACGGCGGTTGGTCTGGTTGTAGAGCAACTTCACGGTGAGGGCGGGCTTCGGTGAGTAGATCAGGCCCGCCCGCAATGCTCCGAGTACGTTTGGACTGGGAACGCCATGCTGTTCCCAATCCCATCGGGTACCGAAAATGGCAGACAACTTGTTCTTCGGCCCGCGCAGGATGGTCCCCTTCACTTGGCCGTAGGCGTTGACGTAGGGGACTACGTCCGGCATTAGTTGCGTGTCGTACCAATTGATGCCGAAGTTGTCATGCGCCCAGGTCGTCGTCATCGAGTGGTCTCCAGTGGCATCCCTGCCCGCCTCGGCACCCAGGTTTACGTCCAACCGCTTGGCGAAGAATAGACCTTGGGCGCCCAATCCGCCCTCGTACTTGGTCTGGAAGTCCGAGGCCACGGCCATCGTATACCAATTCTTGTTGAAGTAGTTTCCGAAGGCAAGAATATCCACTGAATTGAGTTTGGAGGCCGAGGAAGAGCCATTCAACTTCACCAAGTGGTACTCGCCTCGAATGGCCGTCGTGTCGAATTCATCGTGCAGCACTTGTCCAGTCTGCCCCTCGATTGCAGCTGCCAATTTGTCCTCGGCAGCCGTGTCGCCGCCAAACCACAAGTGCGGGGCGACATGGTTGGCGTGTTGGCGATCGAAGATGATTTTGAAACGATGGTATTGAACCTTCGCCAGCATGTCGTAGTCCGGCCCAAGACCGTTGACCCGCCACTGTTCCCCCGGCATGTCGAAGGCGTTGTTCTGGGTTTGGAAATCCTGCTGCTCGTAGTGAAAACCGGTGAAGAACCCATCGTGGGCCTTGCGGTCGCCGAACTTGCCCCCGTACATTACATCCCCCTCCCAACGGCCTGAATTGCCTATGCCGCCGACCACCTCGCCGCCCTCCAGGTCGTCGCGGATGTTGACGTTGATGAGGCCAGCTTCTGCCGCGCTTCCCCAGGTCAGGCCGGCCGGCCCGCGCGCAGCCTCGATGTTCTTGTAGAAGCGCGGCGCGAACACCACGTGGCCGAAATCCGGTATCTTCATAAGTTCCATGCTGTAGCCCACGCGCCAGATTGAGTAGAGGCCGCGTGTGCCGATGCCGTATTGGCCGTAGTAGTCGATGTTGTAGAAGTTGAACCCTGGCACGCGCTGCATGGTCTCAAACAAATTGCGCGTACCCCAGCGATTGATCTCGTTCTGATCGACAACGTAGACCGACATGGGCGCTTCGGCAGAGCTCTCCACCTTTTTGGAAACGGCGGTTATGTCAAGTGTCATCAACGCAAGGAGGTCGGTGAGTGGCGTCCCTGATGACCCGCTGGAGGACTCCGCTTGCGGCGCGGTTGCGGGCGCAGACTCGGCCGGCGCAGAGATGGGCGCAGACTCAACCGGCGCAGACTCGGCCGGCGCAGAGACGGGGGTAGACTCGGCCGGCGCAGAGACGGGCGCAGACTCGGCTGGCGCAGCGACGGGCGCAGACTCTGCCGGCGTGACCTCACCCTCAATGCGCGGGGTGGCGGGGCTAGATGTCTTCTGCCCTAGTGCTACTCCTGGACAAGCGATCGATATCACCACGATACTCTCGATCCATTTGAATATACGCATGGATTCCTTTGCTTAGGTGGATCCAACGGGACACATGATCTGCTCCGCGACATAGACTCGGCATGTCGCACTAGAAGCTTGAGCAAAATGCAACCACCTTGCGAGGGCGTCGCGTCTCTTCCTGAGAGGGTGTCCTACAGGGAAGCCCCGGTGTTTCATCAGCCCGCAGCTAGTCTTCGAAGCATGAGCCGGGATAGCCAGAGGTGAATATCGCATATGCTCGACGCAATCGTTCTCTCGAATTCCTTGGACAACAAGCGGTAGCGATTCAGCCATCCAAACGTTCGTTCAACAATCCACCGAACAGGGAGCTCAAGGCCGTTTGGGGGGCCGAGGAACGTGCCGCCCGTGCTGTAGTCGGTGACCGGGTGTCCGTCGACCATGACCTTGATGATGCGGCTCCATGAATTGGGTCCGGCATTGACCCCGCGTACTGCAATGTTCGACGTCAGCCCATCGTCGACCATGTAGAAGCCAGGAACGTCGCGCAGGGCCTCGGCAACGCTACGAGCCCCAAGGACGTCGATCATGGGGCGGGTAATCATGGTCACGATGGACGGCGCTTCGCTCTGCTTCATCAGGCTTTTCGAGGCGACTGATATGTCGATGTTAAACAGGGCATCGAGGCTCAGTTCCCCTGGGTTCTTGGCCCCAGAAGCGGTTGACATCAGCGGTTCGTCAGCCGACGGAATCATCATGTCGGTCGGCATTTCCTCGATAGGGTCGGAGGCAGGTGCTGGTGCACTTGGCGCGGGTGCTTCTCTTGTCTGCGGCGCCGTTCGCGCTGCCGGTTGTTCGGGCGAGGGCGCCGACTCCTTCGCCGCTGGCTCATTTGTGGATGATGCCGGTGCCGCTGCCGCGTCCGGAGACGCAGACTGACCGCCCGCGGGGGGAGTCTGGGCAAAGGCCTTGCCTCCCGATGCCAGCCAGAAGACTGAGAGCAGTGCCGCCTGCAAGAATCGGCCGCGCTGGCTGAGTTCAAAACCATGCGCCTCGGTCGAGGCACGCAATCGACGGCAGTTCTGTGACCCATTCTTGGAAATGGCAACGACAGTTGCTCTCATTGTGAACGCCGTCTGTTCAATCCGGTGGTTAACTATCCCGCATCGAGCAGAAAAGCGGCCTCGACTATTGGAGCAAGAACGCCGGGCCTTGACTTTCGAAGACATGAGTTTCCCCTTTGTTGTTCAGCTGCTGGCGCGAGTTGCTTGAGTCGCGTCGGCCACGCGAGCCTCCAATCCGCCACGCCGAGGCTCCAACGGAGTGACCACCGGCGGTGCTGACTGGGCAATGTGACGGGTTCCATCAACAGCACTATGCCGGGGTGCATTTCACCTTCGTACAGTGGGTAATCTTCCCGCTTGCGCTTCTGTTGTGGCGCCGCGCGGAGAACAACCTGCGCTGCGCCGTCGGGCTGGAGGTTCTCGCGGCCTCGATGTTCTACGAAGGGGCGGTGTATCCGTTGCCCCACTTGGTGCTGGTTCTCGCCGCTGAGACGTTGACGCGCGTGTCGCTGGCGCGCTCGCTGCCGCCGATTTTGCGCACTGGCGCTATTGCCGGCGTTCTTCGTCTGGGACGCGCGCCGCCGTCGGCGCACCAGTCAAGTCCAGGCTTCCTATTCCAGAGCCTTGTCGATGTGCTTGAGTGCGTCGGCCTGCAGTCCGAAGTTGGCGCGCACCAGCTTGACGTCCACCACGGTCTTCACCGAGAGCGGCAATTCGACCGCATGGGACTCGACCTGCCAGTCGTTGTCCGATAGGTCGAAGATCAGATTCGCTGCCTGCAGGCCGAGCGCCTCGTGATCAGGCACAATGGCCAGGGTTCCAAGCGGTGAATTCGGCTCTACGAAGTTCGACACGCCGACTATCAGTGGCAGGTTCGCGTCGGCTGTCTCCGCACGCCAGGCTTCATCAATGAACTCCTGGTCTCGCACCAGGGCGTTGTCATTGAGCATCCAGAGGGCGTCGACCTTCTTGTCCTTGGCCAGTTTGTGGATAGCGTCGCGCAACCCAACGGCTGTCACTTCGTTCGCCACGGAGAGGGGAACAATCTCGACGCCCTCCTTGGCGGCCAGGATCTTCTGTCGCTCTACGAATTTCCCGAAGGCCGGGCGGAAGATGACACCCACTCGGTTGATCGGCGTGGTGATGACCGAGCGGAGGTGGACGAAGGCAGTGACGCCGGGAACCTCGTAGGCGATGCCGGTGGACCGCCGGACGTGCGTTTGCACTTCTTCGACGAAGGAGGCCATCATCAGGACAGCGGGGGGCATGGGTGCGGTCGGTGCAGCCGCCTGGACCTGACGATACAGGGTGATGGTCGTGTTGTTCATCAGCACCATGCAAGCCGGCTTTGCGGCCTGGATGGCCGCGGCCAGATCCGTGGCCTTGGTTTCTGGCCCGACGGCGAATGTGCTGACGTTGAAGTTTTTCTGCACTTCCAACAGCAGACCCTTGCGGACTTCGACGAAGTTGGGCGACGTGGGCATCGCGAGAAGAAGCGTGGAAGCACCAGCGCGTGCCGGCGGGTCGACGATGGCAACTGTGACTGGTGCCGCCGGACCGCCTTCATTGTTGAAGGTTGCACAGGCCGAAAGGAACAGAAGCAGGGCCGACAACCACTTTGATCGAGAGGTCATTTTGTTGTCGCCGTTCATGGGACGCTCCAGGAGTCGAGGCCCAGGAGATGTTTTGTGGGCGCATCGAGTTTCCGAAAGGATTTGACCACGACGTCCCGCGCAGAGGCGTTGAGCACCGCCACCGCAGGCAGGCCCACTGGGGCGCCCGCCAGGTCCTTGGTCTTGATGGCCAAACGGGTGCGCTCTAGCAGCCGGGCCAGCATAGAGCTGGGCAGCACAATGCCGTCAGCCGCAGAGAACTCCAGCAGGGGCAAGAGATCCTCGATCTTTGCCACGCGTTTGATCCTTATGTCCGTGGCCTTGAGCAGGCCGTTGAGAAAGGTCTGTGTGCCATCGCGGCCGAGCAAATCGACCACGCCGATGGTCTTGCCGGTCAAGGACCCATCCAAGGGCTGATTGACCGAAGCCAAGACATAAGGCTCGCTGCTCTTGCCACCGCGCTGTCCCTGCAGCGAGGGGGTCTTTCCTCGTTGCAGCAGGACGGGCGTAATGCTGACGACGGCGTCCGGGTGACCGTTGGTCAGGCCGTCCTCGAAGTCGCGAAAGCGACCGAAAACGGTGACGGTCAGTTCGGGCAAACGGTCCTGTAGCGCTTTCTCCACCACGCTCGACTTGGCGTCGAGTTGGAGGAAGACGTGGACCACGGGTTTGCCCGCCTGCGCGGCGGCGTTCTGCAACGGCTGGTAGGGTTGCAGAAGCCCCAGACCGAGCAAGAGCCACGCAACAAGCCGTGGACTGTGTCGGCGATGGCTATGAAGAGTGGTCATTGGGGTTCAGAAAGAGAATGTTTCGCGCTTTCGAGTCGCCCCGGGTGGGCCGCTGCGCGTTCAAATTCTCGTTGAATATTTGGCCTCGTCGGACCGAGCAGAAAACTTTAGGGCTTGGTTGCGTGGAAAAGGCGAGACCGGGAAAGTCCGGCAGGATGCCGCAGATTGGCTGAGTCGCGTTCAAGTTCATTCTGCGAGGCTCCGATGTCAAGCGAGCAGCCAGGTACTCCGCTGCATCCGGGAACAGGCAACCATGAGCGCAAGCCACTGGGAACTCGTCGATGTCCACCAAGAGGTGGTCGACGCTGTACGCGCCGTCGGGCAGGAGACGGAGGGGCCGATCCTCGCGGCAGGACAGACAGTATCATTGGTGTTGGAGCGCGCCCAATCGACTCTGAATGAGACGAAGGCTTTGACGGGCCATGATGGCAGCGGGCGTTCTGATCTGTCGCGACTGTTGCTGGCGCAAGGCGAGGCGACGCGGACCTATATCCAAGCCTTTGCCGGCTGCCTGAAAGAGGTTGCCAGTGTGACGACCCGGGCGACAGCGCTCATGGGCGCGATTGCCAGCGCCGCGACGAGCTTCGCGCAGCTTGTGCGCATGGGCGATTTTCTCAGCCTGTACGCGAAAATGGAGCTGGCCCGTCTACCGCCTGGGATCTCAGAATCCAGCTCATTTTCCGAGGAATTCAAGTCCCTCACCCGCGACATCCGGGACCTTTCCGAGCGGATCGGCAAGTTCGCCGAGGCGATGATCGCTAGCCTGCCGGAAATTGATCGCCTGGTCCATGAGCTGGCGGTCGAGAGCCGCAGCGTCGCCAGTCAGGTGGAGACACAGACGATGCGGGTGGGCGGCCTGGCCGACGCGCTTGATCAGTCGCTCAGCGTGCTCAGCCGCCTGGGCGAGGAACGTCTGCCATCGATCGTCGAGCGTGCGCAAAAGGCCCTGTCGCTGCTGCAGTTCTACGATCCTTTGATCCAGAAGATGCGAAGTCTGGACTGTCTGATGGCCGAACTGCGAGCGGCGGTCAACGGTGATGGCGCCACCGTCGAGACGCTCTGCTATGCGCGTCGGCTGGGTGACGTGGATGAGCAGGCAGCCGCGGAGCGCGGGGCTTCCACGGCCGAGGAAGCGCCAGCAGAGGCCGGTGAAGTGTTGATGTTCTAGCCGCGTAAACCATGTCGTCACTCGACCTTGATAGTGTGAAAGCCATCCTTGACCTTCCCCTGGGGAGAATCGAAGACCGCGTGGTCAGCTGCCGCGATCAGGCGGCGCATGATTTGCTGGCCGCGCGCGACGCCATCACCGAGGCGGCGGCCAAGGCGCGCGAGTACACCTTGGAATTGCGCCGGGCGATGCAACAAACGGCGGTGGAAGACGAGGTCCTGCTCGGCCAGGCCTCGCGCGACATGTCCGAAATCATGGGCGAGTATCTTCGGCGCGTCGACCGGGCGACGGCGGTGCAGGAGAAGGCCGCCCAGCGCGCGCTCAACGATTCTTCCGGGATCCTGGAACTGCTCAAGCAGCTGCAGAAGGTGGCGCGATCCTCGAAGCTGGTGGCCCTGAACGCGGCGGCGTGGGCGGAACGCTTCAAGGCCAATGGGCCGTTGGCTTTGCTGGTCGACCAGATGGGGGCGTTGAACCGCGACATCAACAAAGAGACGCGGTCGATCGCCCAGGCGGTAACCGAGCTGTTGTCGGTACTGCCGTCGCTGGTCGAACGGATCACAAGGCTGCGGTTGGTGTCACAGAAGTTCATCACCGACGGCACCGCCCAGGCCACCGCCGTAGAGCACGCGGTGGCGTTGCTGCGCGAGCGCGCCCAGAGCGTGGGGCAGAACGGTGACCGGCGCGCGGTCGAGGTCACCCATGCAGCCGAAGAGGCCTCGCGGCGTCTGGACTGCTACGCGGCCTTTGCACGCTGTTTTGAACAGTTGAACGACATCCTCGGGCGGGTGGCGTCGGGCGAGTGGCGGGACGATTCACCCAGGAAAAGGGGCCATGACCAGCCGGAGTGGGCTTCTCAAGCGCCAGAGGATTCCATCCGAGAAGAGCAAGAGGAGAGACTGATGTCGAAGAAGATCATTGTTGTTGATGATTCGCAGACCGTGCGCCAGCAGGTGACCCTGGCTTTGAACCAGGGTGGCTACACCGTGCTAGAGGCGGTTGACGGGTTGGACGGGTTCGACACCATTCAGCGGAACCCTGACGTGGCGTTGGTCATCTGCGACGTCAACATGCCCCGCAAGAACGGGCTAGAAATGCTGGAAGCGCTCAAGCAGGCGGGACGTGTCGTGCCCGTGGTGATGCTGACCACCGAGGGCCAGCCGCAACTGATCGATCGCGCGAAGAAAGCCGGCGCCAAAGGCTGGATCATCAAGCCCTTCAAGGCCGATCTATTGCTGGCGGCAGCGCGGAAGATCTGCGGAGCGTAGAAACCGTTCTCGACCCCGGCCCCCGGCATTGGCGTTAAGCGGAGGCCGGCCAGCGTGCCCGTGTGCTGGACCCGCGCAGGTCGGCAAGGGTGCGCGTGAGCGGTAGCGGTAGCGTGAGCGACCAGCGACGAGCGGAGAGCCGTTAGCGTGGGCGATTCTCGCGACGGGCGCGCGGAGCGCGGGGTGGGTGGGGCGGGCTGTCCGTCCCGAAGCCCCGATGGGGTGAGCGGCCCGCGACCCGCTCTTCGCGACACGCTCTTCGTCTTTCCACAAAACGCCCACGAACTCCCCTGGGGGGCTTCGGGGTGTGCGGCCCGCGACACACTCTTCGTCTTCCCGCAGGACGCACACGAACTCGCTCACGCCCACGCTCTCGCGGCCCGCGACCCGCCATCCGCGGGCCGGCCCGAGGAGATCCGGTTAATCCCTATGGGCATCCGCGGGCCGGCCGCTAAGTCCCCGGCCACCAGCCACCAGTACTGGCGCGGCGGCGCTACGCCGCTTCTTCCACGCTCTCAACCCCGAAACGTGGTCCCACGTCGGGCAGCGTGAAGGTGAAGCGGAAGCAGGTGCCCTGGTTGGGCTTGGTGCTGACCGAGATCTGGCCACCCAGGTCGTTCACCTGCTGGCGAACCGCAGAAAGGCCGATCCCACGGCCGGAAAGCGTGGAAACCTCGGTCTTGGTGGTGAGCCCTGATGAGAACATCGCGCGGACCAGATCGTCCTCGGTGGCGGTGGGCAGCCCGAGTTTCAGCGCAGCGGCGCGCACACCATCCCAGCTGATACCGCGGCCATCGTCCTCGATTTCGACTACCAGCTTGCGATTGGCAACCAGGGTCGACATCCGCATCTTGGGCCGTCCGATCTTGCCAGCGGCTTCGCGCTCGGCGGTTGTCTCCAGCCCGTGATCAACGGCATTGCGTACGACGTGAACCAGGTCGGTCCAAAAGCCGGCCCAGGCCTTGGGCGCCAGGCGTACGCCGTGCGATTGGACCTCGATTTCGAGGTCGCCCTTGCCCAGTCGGCTGGCGAGCGCGGTGGCGTAGCGCCCGAGCCGCTTGAGTGGCAGATCGGACGCCTCCAGCCACCACGAAGCCAAGCAATCCAGAACATGCTCCATGGGCGCGCCCGCGCGGATTTTCGCCTCGAGCTTCTCGATCTCCTTGGCGCTGAGTTCGACCACATCGCGGCCCTTGTCGCCTAGGAAGGACTTCAAGACTTCATTCAACGTGTGCCAACGGCGTTCGAGCGGCGCGAGTGCCTCGGCGGGCAGCGGGGTCCGGCGGTCGGCCAAATCGTCCTCGGCCTGATGGCAAAGGGTGGCGACGATGGAGAAGCCCATGAGCCCGGAGTTGCCTTTCAAAGTGTGCAGGACTCGCTTCTGCGTGGGCACGTCGGTGTCGCCCTGCAGCTGTTTGAACATGTCGTTGGCTTCGTCGATGAACGACAGGAATCCGGTGCGGTCTTTGGTGAGCGCCTCGAACATGGCAAGGATCTCCTTGCGCTCGGCTTCCTGGCGGGCGTGCAGCAGTTCCGCGGTCACGTCGTTGATGACGATGAGCAGGCCGTTGAACTGGTCGCCCTTGAGGATGGCGAAGTAGGAGCAACGAAACTCGCGGCCGTCGTGGCGCAGGCGGGCCGGCATCTGTTCAATGCACAGTTCGCGCGGCAAGATGTCCTCGATCAGGGCCTCGTAGCCCATGCCGAAACTGGCAGCGTACATGGCGTCGACTTTGCTGATGTAATCGATGAACGTGGCGTCAGCCTCGTAGGAGCCAAACCAATGGTCAACGATGGCGGAGCGTTCCTGCGCCAGCTTGCCCGAGGTTGAGACCGTGAGGAAGCCTTGGTTGACGTTGTCCATCACCAGACGCATGTCGCGGTTGCGATCCGCCAGCTCGCGCGTGCGTTCCTGAACCTTGACCTCCAGGGTGCGGTTCATTTCTTCCAAACGCCCGTAGGAATCCTTCAGTTCCGCCGCCATGTGGTTGAACGCGCCGCCAAGAATTTCCAATTCATCACCGCTGGAAATGTTGACCCGAATGTCGCGCTGGCCCGAGGCCAGTGTGTTTACCGCCTGGGTCAGTTCGGTGACCGGCTGGGTGATGCGGGCCGCAGACTGCCGGCTGCGCAGGGCGCCCATGACGATCGTCACCGTGCCGAGCAAGATGAGCAAGCCGACCGTGAGCAAGAGCGCACGCCGTGAATCGGCGCGGGCCTCGCCCAGGGCCTGTTGCAAGGGACCGTCCGACATGCCGTAGTAGACCTTGCCAAGTGCGGTGCCCTTGTCGTCGACAACCGCCATCGAGAATTCAAAGACGTTTTGTCCCAAAGCCTGCCGGTAGATCACCTGCACGCCTGGCTTTCTTGCGGCCTTCAAGTCTATGTTGAGGCGTTTCCAATCGTCTGCGTTCTTGGCCGCACCTTGCCGGGTGGCGAAGCCCCAAGCCTTCTGGTCCTCGTCGAGAAAAAGGCCGTAGACAAGCTGTTCATCCTTTTCCAGTGTGCGCTCGACCAATCGCGCGACGTCGCCAAATGCGTTGTCCGCAACCAGATCGCGCAGGCCCAAGGATTGGTTGATGACCAGCCCGCTGCCTTTGTGCTCGATGCTGGCACGCAGGTGCTCCTCGATGGTCTTCAGCGTCTTTTTCGAGGCGAGGTAGTTCATCCCCGCCACCACCAGCAACGTCGCCGTCGAAACGACGACCAACGTTGCAATCATTGTTCGAACCAGTTTTGCTCGCAGGCTCGTCCGCATTGCAGATCCCCTGCAAGCACAAGCGGCAGAACCAGCAAAAAGCTTAAACGCACAGCGGACATCGCGGCGGCGTCATCGGGAGCCCTTGTCTTGCCTCAAGCCGTGTGCCGATCAGCCGAGTGGAACAGGTGAAGCCATGGCCAAAAATGCGCAACGCCGTCGCGATCCGCGAAGTCCACGCATGGTCCGTGTTCGCTGGTTGAACCGTGAAAACGACGGCCAGCCAGCCGAACTCTGCGATGTGTCCACCTCGGGATTCTTTGTTGTGCCAAGCGGAACCTTCCCCGAGTCGGTTGGTGTGGGTGATCCCGTGTGGGTGGTGGTGCCAGACGCGGCTGACGACAAGACCCTGACCGGTACGGTTCGCTGGCGCGGCTATTCCCAGGAGCACAACGCCATCGGCTGCGGGGTCCTGCTCGACCCGAGCTGCGTTGCCCTGGCCGCCACGATTTTCGCACTTTGACATGGGAACCCTGAAAGGGTTCGCTGTGCCCTTCGGCTCCCCACGCCCTGCCCCACCCCGCTCGCTTCCCCCTTCGGGGACTTCGGGACCTGCACCTTCCCCACCACACCCGCTCGCTACGCTCGCGCCCTCGCGCTCGGCCTCGCCAAACCCTCCCGCGATGGTGCGCCGCCAGCAACGAGGGCGCGCGAAGCGCGGGGCGGGCGGGGTGGGCTGTCCGTCCCGAAGCCCCCGCAGGGGGAGCCGGCGGGCTCCCCACGCGAATAGCTCGCTGGCCGCGCATGCCGGCTAAACTGATTGAGCCCTTCTGGCGATTCCTCACCTCATGAGCAGCGGGCATTCCGTCATCCTCATCGATCCTGAGGAACAGACCCGCGACGTTCTCATCGAACGCCTGCGCATGCAGGGATACAAGGCGACCGGATTTGCAGCGTCTGTCGAGGGCGCCAACGCCGCGCTCAGCAGCCCGCCTTCAGCGGTCATTGCCGATCTGTGGATGACCGGCATTTCTGGGGTGCAGCTCACGCGGCTGCTGCGGGCCGAGCCTGCAACCGAGCGGGTGCCAGTCATCCTGCGGGGACCCGACAGCCCTCGCAATCGATTCTGGTCCGAACGGGCAGGCGCCTCCGCGTACGTGGTCAAAGGCCGCATGGGGGATCTGGTGCGCGCCATCGGCCGATCGGTTGTGGCGGTGGTGACCGAGGACGACGGGTTCTTCACGCAGCTTCAGGATGCCGAATCCGCCATTCGCGATCGCATCGCGGCCTATCTCGACACCGCTCTATTCGAGTCGGTGCTGGCCTCCGAGGTGCGCGCCCTGTCGACCTGCGGCGCCTTCGATCGACTCTTCGATCTGCTGACCCAGTTCGTTTCCCAGGTCATGTCGTACCGGTGGCTGGCGCTGGCCGTGACCCGACCCTTGCACTTCGCCCTGCATGCCCACCCGACCACGCGCGCGGAATGCGAGCGCGAGGCACGCCAGGCGTTCGATCTTCCCCCGGAAGCAACCCTTTTGCGCATCGAGGACGAAGACGCCTCGCCCGATCGTCCGTGCACGCAGCCACTGGTCCGTCCCATCGAGTTCGGCCAGGAAATCGTTGCCCGCATTGCCCTCAGCCAGAAGGGGGCTGGGGATCGCCAGGATGTGCGCATTTTGGATGTCGTGGCCCGCGAACTGGGCGGACCGTTGCGTATCGCCCTTCTGGTCGAGGAGACTCAGCGAGCAGCGACAACAGATCCGCTCACCGGAATCATGAACCGCCGTGCGCTCCTGGCGGCCCTCGACATAGAGCAGTCCCGTTCCGAGCGGCATGCCTACCCGATGTCTCTGCTGCTGTTGGATGTTGACCACTTCAAGACGGTAAACGACGAACGCGGACACGCGATGGGTGATCAGGTGCTGGCGGCGCTGGGCCGGCTGCTCGCCCACCAGGCGCGCAAGACGGACCTGGTGGGGCGCTGGGGCGGCGAGGAATTTGTGGTCGTGCTGGCGGGAGCGCCCGAATCAGGGGCACGCATCGCGGCCGAGCGCATACGTGCCGCGGTGGAAGCGATGTCGGTGCTCGACGACCACGGGCAGCGTGTGCCGGTGACGATCTCGCTGGGCATTGCATGCCTTGAAGTGAACGACAACGCCGAGGTACTCATCGATCGTGCCGACCGTGCCATGTACCAGGCCAAAGCGGCTGGCCGCAATCGCGTGGCGGTGGCACCCACGGTCCTGCGGCGCACGGGAACAGAGATCGAGATTCCGAAAGAAATACTCTGAAATGACTGAGGAGTCGAACATTTCAGTTTCCGACTGAATCAGCCGAACCCGATGAAACGAGGTCCTGATGCCTGGCGATTCCACCCAAGCGCGATTGGCAGAGATTCTTTCGCAATGCACATGTGAATTGCTTGCCGAATTGGGAGCAAGACCGGAACGGGCCAAGGAAGCAGGGCCGCCGCCACCCAGCCGCGAGGGCATCGCCGCGTTCAGCGGGTTCGGCAACAACGAACTGCGTGGCTCGTACACGCTTGTGGGTCCGACCCGGTTGTTTTCGCGGCTGCATCCCCTGCCCTTGACAGTGGCGCCGCGCGATTTGGCTGACTGGGCTTGCGAAGTTGTCAATCAGTCGGTTGGCCGCTTTCGCAACCGATTGTTGGCCTATGGGGTGAACGTGGCTCTCGGCGTCCCGCAAAGCGCGTTGGCTGAGCAACTGCGTATTTCTTCCAGTTTGCGGCCTGGCCCGACCCCTATCACTTTCGCGGTTGATGACATGATGTTGGAGGGCTGGCTTGAGCTTCAGCTGGAGGCTGGTTTCCGACTGGCCGAAAAGACCTTGGAAGCCGATGCAGCAGCCGTCAGAGAAGGTTCGATAGTTCTCTTCTAGACCCCGCGGCGCAATGTCATGAGCAAGAAATCTGTACTCGTCGTTGACGACTCCCTCACAGTCCGGCAACAGGTGTCCCTGGCCCTGGCGTCGGCAGGGTACCAGATCGTCGAGGCCGGCGATGGCCGCGAAGGCGTGGATGCCTTGCGCGCGCACGCCGAGGTCGCCATGGTCCTGTGCGACCTCAACATGCCAAACATGAACGGGCTTGAATTTCTCGAAACCATCAAGGGCGATGCCGCGGGACCGCCCGTGCCGGTCGTGATGCTGACAACAGACGGCTCGCCTGATCTCATCGCCCGGGCCAAGCGCTTCGGCGCCAAGGGCTGGATTGTCAAACCGTTTCAGCCCGACCTCCTACTCGCCGCCGTGCGTCGCATCGCTGGCGATCCCAGCTAGCCGGCGCAGCTATTGCGCTTGCCTTTGCTCAAGTGGACGCCGAATCCGTCGATGCTTGACTGTCACAGACCAGGTTCTTCTTTGAGAAGTGGAGCCTCAATTATGCTTCGTGCAGCTAGGTCATATGCGCTCCTCCAAAAACGTCCGAAACGGCCGAGGCGCGCGCGACGTGGCGAGAGCTGTTGCCACTGGCTGTTGCTCATTGCGGGGCTAGCGATTGGCGCCCCGGATTCCGCATTCGCCGCTTCGGGGTATCCAGGAGGTGTCGACGACGCCACGCCGGGCTCGGTTTCTGCGGGGGGCGCGGCGATCGACCAATTCAGCCCCGAGGCGATGACCATTGGCCCACGCGTTCAGCAAAACGAGACCATTGCCGACGTGAACCTTGCAGACCTCTTGAACGTCAAGCTGGTGACGGCCACCAAGACTGAGCGGACCCTGGAAAGAACCCCGGCCAATGTTTCGATCGTGACCAAGGAGGAGATCGCGCAATGGGGATACACAACTATTGCCGAGCTGCTGCAGCACCTGGCGGGTTTCTATCTGGTTGATGACCACATCACGCCGAACGTCGGCGTGCGCGGAATAGCGGGGGGATTGTTTGATGAGAGCAGTTCAATAAAGGTACTGATCAACGGCACCTCGGTCGCTTTCCGCGCAACATCGGGAAACTGGCTGGGTGCCGAATTGGTACCAATGTCGGCGATCGAGCGGGTCGAAGTCGTGCGCGGGCCGACCTCAGCGCTCTACGGGGCTGACGCCTTCTTTGGAGTCGTGAACATTATTCTGCGGGCCGGCGAAAAGTTCAAAGGCGTTGATGCAAAGGCCGGCGGCAACGCCAACGGCAAGCACCTCGGCTACGATGGCGACGCAAGCGGCGGTGCGAAGGTAGGGCCGGTCGAGTTCATGCTGGGCGCTCGTCTCTACCGGGAGGATCGCTCCGGCATCGTGCTGCCAGACAGCTCGCCTGCGCCATCAATCCCCGCCTATCAGCAAGGACGTACGGCCTCGGACTTGGTGCTCGAATCAAAAACCGGCCTCGGCCGTCTCACCTATCACTTCGACAGGGGAAGCGAGGTCAGTCTCTTTGGTTCCGTGGCCTCGGCTAGCCGAGGCGCGGAGTTTAGCCCATGGCAACAGCTCTCGAAGGGCGTGGACAGCCTCGGTCACGACGCCGGCACGGTCATAGCGTTGTACCAGGGCCAGGCAGGGTTGAGCGGAAAACTCGTCCTCTCCAGACGGCTGAGTTTTGAGGGCCGTGCGGTCTATTTCACTGGCGGCCCCATGGCGGCTGACCACATTGAAGTGGGCAATGACCTCTCCTATGTCAAGCGTCAGTTCAGCTACCGTGGCGTGGAAACCTCCCTCGAAAGCCATTGGGAGATCGTCCGCCGGCTGACGGCAGTGGCAGGCGCCGAATATGTCTTCGACGATGAGGATCTGCCCGCTGGGCTGGAGATCCTGAAGGTGCCAAGTGGTGGGTTGCAGGCTGGCGATGCTCTCAATCCCACGGCAACGCAGCGGAGCAGGAAGAGCCTGACGAATCTTGGCGCCTTTGCCCAGCTCTTGTGGACCCCTGTGCGCCGGTATCTCGATCTGGTCGGAGGCTTGCGCTACGACCATCAGAACATCTACGGCAGTCAGGTGAGCGGGCGTCTCGCTGGTACCTCGTCACCGTGGAAGCCGCTGAGCTTGAAGCTGATCTATTCCAGTGCCTACAAGGCGCCATCGCCCTTGTTGCTGTTCGCCACGCCGTACCGGGTGGGAGACATCATCGGCAATCCAGATTTGAAGCCGCAGTACGTCCACTCGGTGGAAGGACAGATTCTGTATACGCCGACAAAGAGAATGCGGATCACGACGGGTGTTGCCTACACCCTGGTGCTCAATCGGGCAGAGTTTGCTCAGCAGGGAGTCAACCTGATCGCGCGTAACCTGGCCCGCGTGGAAAGCCTGACCTGGGAAAACGAAGTCTTGGCACAGCTGGCGGCTCACTGGACCAGCTACCTGCGTTTTGAACTGGTGCGGACGCGCCGAGATATCGGCTCGCAGGGCTATCTCTCCCAGCTCATGGGATCAGACAGCGTGATCTATCCACCGTTTCTCTTGCGCGCGGGGCTGAGCGGCACCGCGCCGGTCGTGCCGATTCGACTCGCTGTTGAGGGGATTCTCGTGGGGCCACGACGCGCCAGTGAGTCCAATACGGTTGCCCATGGCGGTGAGTACCAGTTGCCCTCCTATGTGATGCTCGATGCCTCACTTTCCACCGAGGCATTGAGATTCATCCGCGGCCACAGTACCCGCTTCATGCTCAAAGGCAGAAATCTGCTGGGTGCCAAGGGGCCGGATCCAGGCTATGGCGGGGTGGACTACCCGCTCGCGCCGCGAACCATCCTCCTAACACTACAACAAGATCTGTGAAACGAAACTGTACACGAAGGGAGTCAGAATAAGATGCGCAGAGTGGACTTTGTCAAGCAAGTGATCGCGGTTGTCTCAGTCAGCGCCTGGGTTCTTGTCATGGGGTGCGGCAGCGGAGGTAGCTCGGGAAGCGCCAATGGAGGAGCTAGCGGCACTGGTTTGGTAGGAGGTAGCGGGGAGGGAGGCAGCAGCGTCGTGCAGCCGATGGGGACTGCGTTGAGCGCCTGTCTGCCTGCCAACCCTCTCTATCCAGGGGGGATCTTCAACGTCCTGAGCGCTGTGAATACCGCCCTCGTTGGCAAGGGAACCCCTGGAAGTACCTACATCGGCCTCATGCCCAATCATCAGTCCGCATTCTGGTCCACGCCCAAGCTGGGCTACACGCAAGCGCAGACGGAAATTGGGTGCTTGGGCGATTTCCATTTCCCGCCGTCCAAGACTGATCCTGACGGCGCCCCGTACATTTCGGCCGACCAGCAGGCGACCATGATTGCCTGGACAACCGGCACGCCGGGAACTGTGCCCTACCCCCACGTGGCGGATGGCACCACCTTGAATGCCACGTCCAGCTTGCCCAAGGCCAGCGCCATCGCGCTGTCGTCGAAAACCCCCGCCGACATGATTGCCCCGATCAACGCCGCCCTGGCCGCGGGAATCCCGGTGGTCGGGTTCGATTCGGACTGCCCGAAGAGCAATCGGCCGATATATGTCGGCGCAGAGAACGGCGCGGCCGGCGCCGCTGCTGCCAAGGCGATGGTCGCGCTTCTTGGTGCCAACCCGACGGGTACGCTCATCGTGCTCGAAGGTCCGACAGCGGGCACAGCAGGCGACAACCAGTATGACCGGACGCTCGGAATCTTGACCACTCTCGCAGCGACGGCCGTTGGCGCCCCGATAACCGCAACGGGTTCCATCACCACGACCTACTCGTCGGCGACGTTGCCGGCTGTATCCATTGTCACAGAGACTGGCATTGATGGGTCTGCTGCGCATCCGATTCCCAGCCCAGCCATGCTGGTCGCAACCGCGGCTACCGCCACCAGCAAGCTGATAGGCATCATCGCAATCAACAGCACCCTCGGACCATTGCTGGCTGACTGGCTCACGAAGAGCGGAATCAACACGAGCGCCACCGGCCCCAGGCTGCAGGTGGTTGCATGGGACACCAACAGTCCTGTGCTGCCGTCGGTTCAGAGCGGCCTGCTCCAGGCCACAGTGGCTCAAAGGGCGTACTTCTACGGCTATTTGGTGGTCTACATTGAATACGCCATGTCGGTGCTTGGAATTGCCCCAACGATGCAGATTCTCGACCCATTCCTGACCAACGACGTCAACGGCGTGAAGGCATTCTTGGACACCGGCATCGATCTTGTGACTACGACAAATCTGGCCGACTACTCCACCTACCAGTCGCAGTGCCTTGGCGTAACCAGTCACTGAGAGTCAAACATGTCTTGCATCGTCAGCCAGTCCAGGAGAATCCGGGTGTGCCTTGATGGCGCTTCCGTGGGCTGGCTCACGTGGGCCAGACGGGCACCATGGGGCGTGTCTCTTTTCGTCGCCCTCGGTCTGGCGACGGTGGGTTGCGTTGGCACGCCCGAGCGAGGTGATTGCGTCGCGCTCGGGCTGCCAGCCTCGTACACTGGTGAGTTTGGTGCGAACGGCTTCAATTTTGAACGGGCGGTGCAACTGGCGTTGGACCGCATCAACAAGGCGGGCGGCGTGGCGGGCAAGAAGGTGTGCTCGATAGCCTCTGACACTCGGTCTGGCGCTTTGGAAGGAGAGCAGACGGCTCGTGACCTTGTCGCCACTGGACCCGCCGGACTGATGATTGGTCCAGATATCTTGGACATCGCGGTGCAGATCGACTCTGATGTGGCGGCGCGCGGGTCACTGGAGTTCGTCCCTGGGATCACCGCGGATGGTGCATTTGCCGGATCACCAACCAGTCGGTTGGAGCTGGGTCCGCACGCGCAGAACATGGGCTGCGCCCTAGCAAAGCGCATGTATGACGACGGACGCCGCACCATTGCGATAGCCTATGATTCGAGTCTGGTGAGCAAATCTCTCGCCGAAAGCATGCCGGATCTGTTGACGAAGTACGAGCGGCCGATGAGTCCGGCCACTGTTGCCCTGTTCCCCCTGGTTCCTGGACAGTCAAGCTCCGACTTTGCTGCCGCCATCGCGGCGTCAAATCCCGACGCTGTGGCCATGGTTCTGTCGCCAAGCCTGGCGGCGACGATTTTGCGTAGCTGGACACTGTCAACCACTGTGGCCTGGTACTTCGGACCGAACGCATTGACCAGCGTGCTGCTGGCCAATGCCCCGCCGGGCCTGCTCGAAGGCGCAGTTGGTATCGGCCCGTCGTTCGCCAACAAGAACGACGCCAAGGCGTTGGGGCAGGAGTTTCAGGATCGGTTCGACGATGTACCGTTTGCGCTGAGCTACTACTACTACGATGCTGTGGCCTTGGCGGCCTTGGCGATTGAGACTGCCTATGTTCAAAACGGCAGCCAGCTTCCCACGCCTGACCAGGTCTATAGCGTAGTTCGGGCAGTTGCCAGCGGGCCAGGGCAGAAGATCGGCTGGAACAAGCTGGATGATGGTCTTGGGTTGATCAGGTCAGGCCAAGGGATTGACTACGACGGCATATCGGGAGCGCTGACGGTTGGCGCGAAGGGGACTATCGATCAATCGTCTGCTCAGTACATTTTCGACAAGGTGACTTCAGGCACAATTGCTTTCTACGCCTACGACAACTGCCCCTACTGACGCAGGCAACACACCAGCGCGTAGATGGGGCGTCTCCCCTTTCCTAAGTTGTCGGCAATTTTCCTGCCTTTCTTTGGTCCCGAGCTAAGGGCCCGGGCCAAAGTGCCGAGAAACTAGATTGGCACTCCGGGGGCTCTGCAAGGAAGGAACTCGATGGTCGCGACGCGGCTCACCTACTGGCTTTCCCAGTTTTGTTCATGGCACGACAAGTTCAAGAGCGGGACTTTGGAAGTGAATCTGCTTCCGGCCTACATGCAGGCGCGCGCCGACTTGGGCGCCACCTTGGTTCTGGCCCAACGTCTTGAGATTCGCGCCAACGATAATGCCCGCCAGGCGGTTCGGGTGGCGCGCGCCGTGCCCGTGGAATTTGACTTGGAGAAGGGCAAGGCTTCGTCGCTCACCCAAGACATCAGCGTGAGCGGCCTGTCCGCGCTGGTCGGCGAAGGACCTGCGGTGGGAACCATTGCGCCGTTTCGGCTGAAGCTGGGCCGTGACACGCAGCCGGTTGTCGGTCGTTGTCGTGTGGTGGCCAACATTCCCTTGCGGGGCAGCGTCCGCATGGCCGTCACCTTCGAGGACCTGGCCCCGGACGCCCGCGGCCGCATCGAAACCCTGGTCTACGACGCGATTTGCGCCGAGATCCGCGTGATGGTGCGCGCCGGCCAGCCGGAGAGCATGCCAGCGGGTTCGCAGCCAGCGACGCCGTGAGAGTCAGTCTGGAGGCTGGTCGGCCGCCGCTTCAGGGCACGCCCACGCGTTTCAGAAGCGCAAAATTTCCTATCTCTTCCACGCGTTGGTACTTGCCGCTCGCCAAGGCCTCATTGGCCTGCTTCGCGCCGGAGTCCCCTGAGTCCTTGCGGTAGAGGATCCAGTCAGCGTTGTTATCGCCTCCGGCACGAAGGGAGTAGATGCTCAGGCGGTTGGAGAACTGCGGGACGTCCCACTCCGACATGGATGCTGAAGCGTTCGGTGGGATCTTCTTGCCCAGCGCCAGCAAGTCGGCGCGGGTCTGCCATTCCTGCTGGGTCAGCGGCTCTAGGTTGATGTGTCCCCAGGCCGCCGCGAAGGTTTCCTTCTGAAAGACGACTCCCCAATGGTAGCTGGTCGCCAGGGTTGAAAACGCGAGAGCCACCATGGCTGCTGCAAACGCGCGCTTCCCGTTCTTCAGCCGAACACGCTCAAGCACGACCACCGTGATAACGAAGATGAAGGGCACCCAGTAGTAGATGTACTGGAACGTCGTATCCGTGGTGGGGTGGTAGCCGGTGGTGAGAATCGTCCCCAAAATCGCGGGCACAAAACCGAACCACAGGCCGACCCGGCGCATGGGAATGAACGCCAGAGGCAGGAAGATCTTCAATACGTGCAGGACCTTCTCGCGCGTGAGGAGCGTCCCCAGGGCATAAAGCGGGTTGGTGACCAGGGTTTGGATCACGCCGAAAAACCCATTGTCCCCGGTCGGGAGCAGGTCCTTGTACATGTCCGTGAACCACCACGACCCAAAGTGGGGCATGACCACGAACTTGACCACCAGGAAATACGCCGTGCTGATGATGGCCACCACGCCGCCTGCGACAGGGCGGTAGCCCGAAAACACCATGAGGAAACCCGCCACGGCCAGCGAAATGCTGACGTCTTCCCGGCATCCGAGGGCGACTATGAAGACAAGGACAAAGGGGATATTTCGTCTGCAATCGAGCAGGTAGAAGCACCAGAGGACCAGGGTAGACCCCAGTGGCTGAAAGTGGAAGTCATAGAAATTGCCACTGTGAATCGCGGGAAAAAGCAAATAGGCCAGCGCCAGCACAAGGCCACTGCCCCGCGAAAGCCGACGCGCCGCCAGCAGGTAGACCGGCAGCGCGCCAAATCCCACCATGAAAGCCTGGATGCAAAGCAGCGTCTCGGCTCGCGGACGGATGGCGTAGAAGGGAAGAAACGCAAAGACCGAAAACTCGGCATGCGACCGTATGGACGACCAGTTTTCCCCCGAAGGCACTGCGACTGTGCCGCGCAACGGACGGCCGTGCAAGGCATTGAAAAAGATGTTGTCGTAGCCCCCAAGATCAAAAGCCGCTGTCCCAAGACGATGGTGGTGCCGGATGGTAAGAATCGAAACCAACAAGCCGTATCCAACGATTCCGCCCACCACAATGATGACGGGCAGAACACGCCAGACGCGCGGGCACAGATCGGCTATCCGTCTTTTCAGTGGCAAAAGCCACGTGTTCGGCGCGCCGGGCACCACGTTGAGCGCGCTCCAGACGGTCTTTTCCAGCAAATACGCCACGATGGCCAGACCGCAGCCCAGCGTCATGGGATTGTCTCTCCACGGTTGAAGCCGCAGCAAGGGTGCCGCCAGTCCCAGAACGGCCAGCGGCGAAAGGAGCAGCGCCAACGCGCGCACCCGGTCGAGCGCAGACTGCCTACGCAGACGAAGGAGTGCCCCCCCCGCTGCCAGCGCTAGCAGGGCACCGCCCCCCGCCATCGCCGCGAGAAGTTGAAGGCGGTCGTCCCTCGGATTGGCGTTGTTGGTCAGCAAGTTGTCCAGCCACCGCGTCCACCCCATCATCTCTACGACGAACAGGGCCAGCGACGCCCCAATGACCGCCAGCAACGTCGCCGAACGCGCCGCCTGAGCGATACGCGGTGGCGTCCAGAAAGGTGGTGACACCGGGATCTCCGGCAGGTCGACGCGCACGGGTTCCTCCGCTATTGCGAACGCCTGTGCTTCCGGCAAGTCAGCCTGGGCGGTCTCCGTTGGCGTTTCTGGCGCCTGCGTTCCCGGAAAGGCGCCCTGGACGGGTTCCGCGGGGATTTCTGGCGCCTGTGTTCCTGGCAGGTCGCCGTGGCTGGGGTCCGTCGGCATATGATTCAAGTTTTGCATACACCATCGCGGAGGACCGGAACAGAGATTTGCTGACCATCGGGTCTGTGCCGTGTCGGCTTTGGCCCGGCGAGTCCTATCGACCGGGGATCCCGGACGTGGTAGGTACGGGGTCCATGCTTCTGGTGACGTTCATCGTGCCAACCCTGAACGAGCGGCACTTCGACGTTTCGCTCGATGCCCTGACGGAGCATCTGGCAAGGATCTCTGACGTGCGATTCGAGATCCTCTTGGTGGACGACAGCAAAGCCGAGGAGCGCGCGCTTCTTGCGCATTGGGTCGACCAACGCGCGAACCTGGCCCCTCAGTTTGAGATTCGACTGATCGAAGGCGCTCACCGGGGAAAAGGTCACGCCGCTCGCCTTGGCGCGCTGGAATCCCGTGGCGACATCGTGTTTCTGATGGACGCGGATCTACCAGTGCCGCTTGACCACATCGACGAGTTCTTGGGCCAGCTCAAGGCAGGTGCCTGCGATGTGGTGATTGGCGAGCGCCCCAAGGATCGGAGCGCCGGCAAACCCTTGCGGCAGTTCCTGTCGCGGACACTGCTTCTGCTCCAGCAAGGCATCGTGTTCCAGGGCAGAAAGTTTGAAGACACGCAGTGTGGCTTCAAGGCCTTCCGCGGGGATGTTCTTCGGTCGCTCGCCGCGCGCCAGATCACCGACGGAGGCATGTACGATATCGAGTACCTCTACATGGCGCTCCTCGACGGCCACAAGGTCGCTCGCATTCCGGTAGCGGCCCGACCGGAAACTCGACCCTCCAAAATACGTCTCTGGAAGTGCGTCTATACTGATCCAGTTGCGCTTCTTCGCATCAAGGCCACGGGAATTGCGGGTGGATACCACAAGTAGCCGGGGTACTCGGCGCTCGCCCGCCCGAGGAGAGATGCCATGAAAGTCTTCATCACCGGTGGCGCAGGCTTCATCGGCAGCAATTTCGTGGACCGCCTCATGGGTTCGGGCCACGAGGTTTGCGCATTCGACAACCTCTCCTCGGGTTCGCGCGACCACATCCGCCACCACCTGGATGATGGCAGGTTCCGTTTCGTACAGGGCGACGTTCTCGACCTGCCCGCCTTGAAGGCGGCGATGACTGACGCCTTCGACTTGGTCATCCATACCTCCTCGAATCCTGACATTGCCAAGGGGATGACCCAACCTGACCTCGACCTGCACCAGGGCATCGTGGCCACGTTCAACGTTCTTGAGGCGATGCGCCTGACGGGAACGAAGAAGATCATCTTTCTCTCCGGCAGCGGCGTGTACGGCGACGTGGGCGACACTTTCACCGACGAGAACTTCTCGCCGCTCGTGCCTATTTCGATGTACGGCGCCAGCAAGCTCGCCGCGGAATCGCTCATCTCGGCCCTGTGCCACATGTTCGACATGCAGGGCTGGATCTTCCGCCTGGCCAACATCGTGGGGCCCCGCCAGACCCACGGCGTGATCTTTGATTTCGTGCGAAGGCTGCTCAAAGATCCCCGCGATCTTCAAATTCTGGGCGACGGCACGCAGTCAAAATCCTACCTGCACGTCAGCGATGTCATCGACGCCATTCTCTTCGTCTTCGGCAAGACCACCGAGCGGATCAACGTCCACAACGTGTCGACCAACGACTTCGCGACGGTCACCGAGATCGCGGACATCGTGGTGCGCGAAATCGGCCTGGCGAACGTGGCCTATCGCTACACCGGCGGCGATCGGGGCTGGAAGGGCGATGTGCCGGTGGTGCGCATCGACACGAAGAAGATCAACCGACTGGGCTGGAGGCCCCGGCACACTACCGCGCAGGCCGTTGAGCGTGCCATCCGAGAAAACATAGAAGCCTGCCGATAGTCAACCAACCTTTCGCGCCACAGGAGTCCGTCATGATCATCACCAGGACGCCCCTTCGCATTCCCCTCGGCGGAGGTGGCACCGATCTCGCCTCATACTACAGCAAGCATGGTGGCTTCTTGGTCGGCGCCGGCATCAACAAGTACATCAACATTTGTGTGAACCGGCGTTTTGAAGAGTCGGTCAGGCTTGCGTATTCGCAGACCGAGATCGTCGACAAGCTGGACAGCATCCAGCATCCCATCATCCGCGAGGTCCTGCGCCTGCTCGATTTCGAGTGCAAGAACCTTGAAATCGTCTCACTGGCCGACGTGCCTTCTGACTCCGGCCTTGGCTCATCAAGCTGCTTCACCGTCGGGCTTATCAACGCCCTGCAGACCCTCAAGCGCGAACACCTAACCATCAAGGAAATCGCGGACAAGGCCTGCAAGATCGAAATCGAGATCCTGCACGAGCCCATCGGCAAGCAAGACCAATACATGGCTGCCTATGGCGGCTTCACCTGCATGGAATTCAGCACGACTGGCGAGGTCAGCGTGTCTCCCCTGGCCATCTCGGACGAGACCGTGGACGAACTCGAACGAAACATGATCCTCTTCCACACCGGCATCAAACGCCGGTCATCGTTTGTGCTGGAGGGACAGAACAACTCCATCAAAAAGGATGACAAGCAGGTCGTGGACTCCATGCACCGGATCAAGGAGATCGGCTTCGAAACCAAGCGCTGCCTGGAACACGGCATGCCCGATCGCTTCGGCGAGCTTCTGCACGAGCACTGGGAGGTCAAGAAGAGGGTTTCGAGCAAGATGAGCACCGACAAGCTCGACGAGGTCTACGATCTGGCCCGCGCCAATGGTGCGCTCGGCGGCAAGATCATCGGCGCGGGCGGGGGCGGATTCTTCCTCTTCTACTGCAAAGACGGACACAAACTGAAGCAAGCCCTGGCACCCCTCGGGATGAGGCCCATGCGCTTCCGTTTTGATTCCGAAGGCACGAAAGTCGTGGCCAACTTCTGATAATCTCCCGCGCATGACCAAACACAACACGTACTTCGACGGTAAAGTTCAGAGTCTGGGTTTCGAGCGCAACGGCCGCCGCGCCACCGCGGGCGTGGTGCAACCCGGTGAGTTCCACTTCGACACCGGCGGCGCTGAGCGCATGATCATCGTCAGCGGCGAGCTGGCCGCGCGCCTGCCCGGCGGCGAATGGAAACACTACCCAGTAGGCACGGCCTTCGAGATCCCGGCAAAAACCGGCTTCGACATCCGCGCCAGCGATCCCGCCGCATACATCTGCGAGTTCATCTAGATCCGATGCCTCGGGCGCACGAAAGTGCGTGCGCCCGAGGGGCAAGCCCATTGGCTATCAGGTTCCGTGGTTGACCCACGCTGGTGCGCGGGCCATCATGGATTACGCTGCATGCTAGATCTCTACGAGGAATTCAGTTTGAAGCGCCTGCGGGGATCGGGACAGGACCAGGACGACATCCGACGTTTGGAAGAGGAGGAGCCGTGAAGGTGGACATGTCGCCTGAAGCGGTCACGGCGCGCCTCAAGCGAGTCTCGCAGTTACGTCGCCTTTGCCTGGCCCTTGGCAAGGCACCCCCCGTTGGGCCGACCCCTTCGGCACCCACCCCCCAGCGTGGCGTAAGGGGATCGCGGTCAAGGACGTGATCGCGGGGACTCGAGATGAATGTTGATCTCGACAGCCTCGGGCAACAGACGGACCACGCCGCAACCCGCCGCGGAGGTGGTGCCAGCGTTTCCTTGTCTGGCGTTGCGCCTTGCGCGTCCATTCCCCCTGGGCCATAGTAAGGAAATGGCGATGCGGTAAGGATGACCCGAATGGCCACAGCGACACTCACCAGCAAGGGACAGATCACCATTCCTTTGGACGTGCGGCACCGGCTGAACTTGGAGGCAGGGACTCGCGTCGAGTTCGTCGAAAGCGCCGACGGTGAATTTTTGATCCGGCCGGCTGTCGCGGACGTCCGATCGCTCAAGGGCTTGTTGCGCAAGCCAGCCAAGCCGGTTTCGATCGGAGACATGAAGAGGGCGATTCGTCTGCGGGGTGCCGGGCGGTGATAGGCATCGATACCAACGTGTTGGTCCGCTACATCGCGCAGGATGATCCCGCGCAATCGCGCAAAGCCGCGGCGCTCATCGAACATGAGTGCAGCGAGTCCGAGCCTGGATTCGTTGGCCTTGTGGTGTTGGCCGAGGTCGTGTGGGTGGCCGAAAGTTGCTACTCAGCCTCGCGCAAGGAGCAGGCCCAGATCGTCCGTCGCATCCTGGAAACCCGCCAACTGATCGTGCAAGAGGCGGAAACCGTCTGGCGGGCGCTACGCGTGTTTGAGCAGGGCAAAGCGGACTTCGCCGATTGCTTGGTCGAGCGCACTGCCGCGGCAGCCGGCTGTGGTGGCACAGTCACCTTTGACAAAGCCGCCGCCACCATCGGCATGACTTTGCTCTGACCGGGGCGTCCGACGACAAGTCCGCGCGGCTCGGCGGCGACATAGAACAGGTCTGGCGAATGTGCGCCGCTGGCAATACGATCAGCCTGTCGCGCACAGCGTCCATGAGATCGTCGAAGAAGCCAAGCTGCTGCCCGTGCCGGAACGGCGTCGCCTGTTGCACGCAATCGAGGATTCCCTGGCGAAGGACGAAGGACAAGAGGCCGTCAGTGTGCCACCCAGTGGCCGGTACGCGCGCCTCCTGGCTCTGGCCGGCACTATGCATTCTGACCACACCGACGTCTCCGGCGACAAGTACAAACACCTGGCCGAGATCTACGCCGACAACCACGAGACGCGCCGGTGAAGCACGTCTTCGTCGTGGCCCAGATCCCGGCCAGAAAGCTCGGAATGGGCTATAGTTCGCGTCAAGAGGTCGTCCGATGGCTTTGACGGCGCAAAGCATTCTCGAACAAATTCGAACGCTTCCCCCGGCGGACCGACTGCGTGTGGTCGACCAGGTAGTCCGCGAAATGGCGTCGGAAGCGACCGCCCCGAACGCGGCCGCTCCATCGGCGATATGGGCGGATGAAAGCGAATCCGATTTCCAGACGTTCCAGTCCGCCCTGGAGCGTTTGCGGGCGACGGATACTTGGCGCAGCGGCGATGAACCGAACCCTGCTTGATACGGACATCCTGTCGGACTTCCTGCGCGGCCAGGCCACGATATGTTTGGTGTGGCCGCCAGGCGGTGCGACAATAGGATCGCCGCAATGATGGACCTCGCCGAAGCCAAGCGAATCCTGGCCGCGCTCGGGCGCGAGGGGGTCGAGTATGTCCTGGTCGGTTCCATGGCGATGGCTGCCCAGGGTCTCGTACGCGCCACACGCGATCTGGACTTCTTCGTTGCGCCGACGCCACCGAACATCGAACGGCTCAAGAAGGCCTTGAAGTCCTTGTATGCGGACGATGCCAGCATTGACGAGATTTCCGTCGAGGACCTAGCCGGCCAATATCCGGCCATCCAGTACGTGCCCCCGCAAGGCGACTACTCCATCGACATCCTGTCGCGCCTAGGCGAGGCATTCCGGTACGAGGGGATCGAACGTGAAGACGTCGCTCTCGACGGCGTTCTGGTTCACGTGGCCACGCCGCGCATGCTTTTTCGCATGAAGAAGGACACCGTGCGCCCGCAGGACCGGCTGGACGCGGAGGCGCTTCGCCAAGCCTTTGAACTGAAGGACGAGTGATGGGGATTCGCAAATTTCGCTCGGTCGAGGAGATGCCCGGTCCGCCGCGGCGACGGCCCCTCGATCCGGAGAACCTACGTATCGCCTTCGGTCTCGCCGAGCTGGCGCAGGGATTTCATCCTGTCCGCCTCAAGCCCGGAGTCTACAAGTACGCCTCCTGGGACGAGCTTCTGGCGGATTGGGCGAAGCGGAGGCGGGGGCAGCTCGGCGTGGGCCGCCCTGATGGGAGCTAGGACCCAGCCGGGCACACGATCTGAGGTCAACAAGGAAGAGACCACACAAAGCAATTTCTACTTGACCCGGCGGGCCGCTTTGTCGATGGCACGGGTATCGCGCCGAATGGCATTTCCTAATTGTCTGGTCTGCTCTTTCGCATCGCGGCCGATGTGCAGCCGGCGATGGCAGTTGGGGCAAACGGCCACAGCATTCTCGACGGTGTCACTGCCCCCGTTGGATAGCCAGCGCAGGTGGTGAATTTCGAGGAAAGGCTCGCCGAATCGATCCGCAAAGGGAGCCCTTCGTCGGCACCCTTCGCATATACCCCCGGCTTGGCGTCGCACCCAGGCCACGACATGCGGGTCACGCTCGTATGCGTATCCACCCACGAGTCCTACTCGCCGAGGCTTCTTGACACCTGCTGGCCGTTCGAGGTGTCCGTCACCCTCCAGTATCTGCGCGATCTGGTCGACTGCTTCCCTGTTGGCCATCGGTCTGCTTCTGAATGCCGCAGCAAGAAGGACGAACGCGGCGAGCCTACCGGGAAACTCAGACGAGTCAATCCTGCCGATAACGAGCATGTCACGATTCTTCTTTCCTCTGTATGTCACGGTAGCAATCATCTCTTCGTACAGTCTCTTCTTGCACCGTTTGAGGAATTCCACGAATCTGTTCTTGCCGACACCGACACGCCCGCCTCCAAGCGCTCCGCTGTGGGCGAGAAAGTATCGTCCCCCAGTGTCCCTCACAATCGCGCCAGAGCATCTCTTGGCTTGCGGATTGATCTGACAGGCTATGCGAAGCGGATAGTTTGGACGGACGATCGACGGATCTTCTGTGCCATACAGACACCAATCACTGTTCTTGATGATCTTGATGAACCACCAGAACTTTTCCTCCGGAAGCCAACAGACCGGGAACTCCTTCCCGCCAGCCTGACTGTCGGTCTGGTTGTAGGAGACCCGACGCCTGAAGCACTGGGCGTTCGTCTTGAGTCGGCGCCTGATTTCCGAAAGCACGGCTTTGGTTTCCTTCTCGTCCTCCACGGCAACAAACGTCTTCATTCGTCTATTCTCCTTGTTCGGCGATCCGATTTCCGTTCGGCGGACTGAACGCCACGGCGGCGGCACTTGGCATTGGCGGGTTGATTCCCTGGCAGGCGACGGTGCCGTCGATCCTCACACGGCCCCACCCGACACGCGCTGCGAGACACTGGCACTGCCATCACGTCGCGTTGGTACGCACAGCGGATCGATGCTTGAATTCAGGAAAGGCTTTCCTTTCAAGTCTTGGATCCGTTCCAAGCACAATTGGCGCCCTGCCAGCAGACGCCATGCTGAACTGTGGTCGAATTTCTAGACATAAGGCATCGCTCTTTTGTTGTCAGCTGATCACAAGGAATTCGCGTTCCCCCTTGACCAGATTCACACCCAGGAACGTCCTTGAGCCAAAGGGGAACAATGGAGCCAAGGAAGTTGCAGCCGAAATATGGTTCGTAGCTACCTCCCATCCCACACTGCGTTTGCCAATACACCACTTCTGACTGATCTAGGGAGCATTCACCAGTGGGGGCAGAATCTACGGCAACGAGGGTGTCTGGGGTAGCGGGCAGAACATCTGACATCACTGAACCGGCATCTGGAGTGGTCTGGGTTGAGGTATCTGTGCTCGTGTGACTGGAGATGAAGGTATCCGGCGTCCCAGTATCCGCAACAGGCGGGGCTGAGTCGGATGGTGTTGTATCGGTTGGAATTGTTGCCCCGTCCATCGCGCTGGGAGCGTCGGGTGGGTTGGTCGTGTCACCGCCGCCTCCAGCCGCGCCGGTGTCAGCCACCACCGGAGGTCCGACGGCGCCATCAGGCAGCCCCCGCAGTTGGCTGGAGTCGAAGGTACATCCCGCTGCCAACGCGGCGATCACGCAGAGGCCAGTGACATCGAAGCGTGTGAACAAGAAAGGGAACGCTCTCATGGTTAGTACCTCATGGTTGCGACGAAGCCGGTCGCGCCACCCGCCATCGGCGCTGCACTCACGGGCCGGCCCTCCACGAAGAACATCACGCCGGTGGTCACGGCGGCGGCACCGGCCAGGCCCCACAACACGTTGGCCGTGGTCTGGCGCGAACTCACCGAGTCGATGTCGCTCTGGCTGCAACCAGGTCGGGCCGAGTTGCCGGCGCCGCATGAACTCCTCAGGCTGTCGAACTTGTTTCTCATCAGTATGCCAGCAGTGACGGCGCCTGCAGCCAGCAGCACCGTCGATCCGGCCGCCACCCAGGTCCATTTCTTGCCCAGCCACCAGCCCTCGCTGGTGCCGCTGGGCGGTGGCGTAGCCTGCAGGTCGAAGGCAGGGGCAGTCTTGGGCGCCGGGACGGCCACGGGAACCGCCAGAGACGGCATTCGCATGGTCACCGTGCTCAACGAACCCGCCGTCACATCCACATCCTCGATTCCAGGAGCCGCACTCGCATGCTTGGCCGTGACTTGGTGGCGGCCAGGAGTGGCCCAGATCGGGTCAGGAATGGGTGCCAGCCCTACGCTCTTGCCGTCAACGCTCACGTCCGCGCCGGCAACTTCGCAGTCGATCCGGATTCGTCCCACCCTATCCTGGAGTTGAGCAACGGACTTGCGCGCGTCAGCGATCATCTCGGCCGGCGCCTCCGCGGCCCCCGCCAGGAACTTCTCGAAAGCCTCCAGTGCCTCAACGGGCCGGCGGAGATCGCGATTGGCTTGGCCTATGTTGAACAACAGCTTCGGCGATGCGTAGGCGGCGTAGGCCGCGTTGAACTGCTCCAGCGCCCCGGCGACATCACCCTGCTGGTAGAGCTTGGTGCCCTGGCCGAGCAGGGCCTGTGCCTGGGCTTTGGCCTGTGGATCTCCAGCCGACGGCGAGGCTTGCGCGAGAATCGCGACCAGGACGAGGTACGGTGCACACATGGTCATAGCTCCTCGAACAGTTTCTGCTTGGCTTTGCGCCGTGGGGGCGTGGCGGGTTTCGCCGGCTTGTCAAAATCCCCGCTGGTGAAAGGGTCGACCCACTGCTGCTGCTTCGGCCGGGCGGATCTGCGCGCGGGTTGGGCTGCCTTGGCTTCTGTTGGTTCCGGCGCAACCACCGGAGGCGCTGGCGGCAGCGGCAGCGGCAGCGGCGTAACGATGGGGTGGGGTATGCTGGGGGCTACTGGTTTTGGGGCGGAGCCAGAACGCAACAGAGAGAACGCGCCCAGCAGCACCAGCACGCCGGCCGCTGCGACAATGGCGTGGATCGGTTTGATCCGATTCCAAAGCGCCACGGGAGACGGGGCAGCGCCGGTCTGCGCGACTACGGCATCGGGTTTGCGCGCGTCCCTCGGTGGACGGGCAGGAGTTGATGGCCGCACCAATTCCAGGCGAACCGGCTCATCGTGGGATTGCGGCGAGATGGCGTTGGCAACCGTCGCACCTGGCGGTGATGCATGCGACACCTGTACTGGCGCCGGTGTAGCATCGGCGGGCCGGCCAAACGCAGCAGCCTCGAAGGATCGGGAGAATTCTCGAATAGACGAGAACCGATCCGCCGACTGCTTGCTCAGCGCTCGGCGCAACACTTGCTCGACTTCTGGTAGCAGGCCGGGTACGCGCGGTGCCAGCGGATGCGGGGCCAGGTTGATGATTTGGTACAGGAGCGCGGCCACCTCGTCAGCCACGAACGGACCGCGGCCCAGGAGCATCTCCCAAGCAATACAGGCCAGAGCCCACTGGTCGGTGGGGTGATCGATTTCCTCGACCATGCCGGTGGCTTGCTCGGGTGACATGTAGTTCGGCGTGCCCATCACCGCCGACGCGCTCGTCAGTTGCGTGCGTGCCGCCTTCACCTTTGAAATGCCAAAGTCCAGCACCTTCACAAAGTCGGGCTCGCCCGGGATTTGCAGCAGAAACACATTCCCGGGCTTGAGATCGCGGTGAACGATGCCTTGGTCGTGGGCGGCACCCAGGGCCGAGGCGACTTGCCTGGTCACGTGGACAGCCGCCTCAATCGACATGCGGCCCACACGACGCAAGCGGTGGTCGAGATCTTCCCCTTCGAGATACTCCATCACGAGGTAGGGCTCGCCGGATTCCGCCTGGCCGAAATCCACGACGGTCACCAGGTGGGGGTGTCCGAGATGTGACGTGATTTCGGCCTCGCGATGGAAGCGCGCAATGGCCTCGCGGTTGGCAGCCAGCTCACGCGCCATCAATTTTACCGCTACGCGCTTGTTGAGACGAAGCTGCACCGCCTCATACACCGCGCCCATGCCGCCCTCGCCGATGAGACGGGTGATCCGGTACGCGCCTTCCAGCACGCTGCCGACCATGTCGCCTTCCTGTGCGGGCGTGTTCACGCGAAAACGCACCCTTTCGATTGCGGCACAGGACACCTGGCCGTCATCCGAATCCGCGGATGATGCTCTTGCGTGCCTTTTCTGCGCCCCATCAAGGTTCGTCCTGACGAACCAGTAGAACACCGAGGCTGCGTAGGGTCAACTCCGGATGCCCCGCCGGAAAACTCCAGACCGCTATGCAGCGTTCGTCGGGCGACGAATACGCGCGCTGCGCGAGGAGGTTGGGCTCACATTGGAAAAGCTCGCCTATGAGAGCGATCTCGGGTCCAAGGGGCACTTGTCTGACATCGAGAAAGGCCTGGTCATTCCGACCGTGAAGACCCTCCGCGTGCTGGCGGAACGACTCGGCGTCCTCGTGCTCGATTTGGTCACCGACCCGGAGGCAGACCCACGGCAGACGCTCATCGATCGCACACGTGGCCTGACAGGAGGCACCCTGCGGAAGTTGCTCCGGCATGTTCCAGCGGCAACTTCGCGACGCAACGATCCGTAGGTGCGCTGGACGACGTTCCCGGTGAACCCAGACCGATCAACCCAAATGGGACGGACACACGAACCCATCCGGTGCCGACAAAGCAGGCGGCCGCCGGTACCCGCTCGGCGAGCGCACATGTCCCCGCCGCGAACCTAGATCCGGTGCTCCGGCCTTACGACCTTCCGCGCGCCGCCGTGCCAGGCTTTGCTCCAGTCCTTGAGCGGATGGATCTTTTCCAGGCGTTCGAGCTGGCCAATTGACTGCAGGCGCTTGTAGATCAGCTGCCAGGCGCAGGGCTTGTCGGCCGAGACTTCACAGCGATCGGTGGTCGATCCGCCGCAGGGGCCGTTGAGCATGTGCTTGGCACAACGGGTGACCGGGCAGATGCCGCCGAACTCGGCCAGCATGCACTCGCCGCAACCCATGCACTTCTCTGTCCAGGTCGCCTGTTCTTCCAGGATGCCCATGAACTGAGTGTCGAGCGCGGGATACACGGGCTTGCCGGGAAACCGCTCGGCCAGGGCCTGCACGCCAGCGGCGCAACCGAACGAGACAACCGCCTGGTTGCGCTCGACCGCGGGCGCCAGGTCCTTGATGAATTCGTTGTCACACTGACGCTCGATGGTGACCTGCTCGATCTCCACGGGTTGGCCGGCCAATTTGCGCGCCATACGCACGCCGTAGCCGGCGATGCCCACCTCGCGCTCGCCACCAGCCAGACACACCGTCACGCAGGTGCCGCAGCCGACGAAGAGCACCTTCTGATGGCGGTCAATGAGTTGCTTGAGCTCGGTAACGGACTTTGGACTTGCAACGATCATAGAACTCCACGCTTTCTAGGTTTGTGCTTCGCGGGCGCCACGCGCCTTGAGAGGATTCGGGCCAAGACTTTCAACCGTCGAGACGATCTCGGACACACGCTGAACAAAGGTCGGCGCCATGGCGGCCGACAGGTTCACCATACGCAGCCGCTCGCGGCCCACGCCGATCTCGTCGAGCATGTCGCGCAGGTGTTCGGTGCGGCGTTTGGCGCGTAGGTTTCCTTCAAGGAAGTGGCAGCCGCCCTCAAGGCAGCCCGCCACCAGCACGCCGTCGATTCCCTTTTCGAACGAGGCCAGGATGTGTTCGAGGGCGATCTTGCCCGTGCAGGGCACGTGAACCACGCGCACGTTGGGCGGGTACTGCATGCGCCGCGCGCCTGCCAAGTCGGCGGCCGCGTACGCGCAGTAGTTGCAGCAAAATATTATGACTTCCGGTTTCCACTTGCCGGCCGATTGGGGGACCGCGCTGGTCTGCACCTGGCTCATGTCGCGCCTCCCCCGACCGAAAGCAATTCGTCGAGCATGGCAGCCATCTGCCCGTCCTCTTGGTGTTGCAAGGTAATGGTGTGCGCGGGACATTCCGCCGCGCAAGAGCCACAGCCCATGCAGGTGGCGCCCTGGATTTCCGCCTTCTTGAGATCGTTGATCATGGGCGCGCCGTACGGGCACAGTTTCACGCAGGTGGCGCAGGCCACGCAGCCTTCGGGATCGACCTTGGCCACCTGGCCCGCAATGTCGAGCTTGGCCCGTGAAAGGATCGTGGCGGCTCGCCCGGCCACGGCCTTGGCCTGCGCGATGGTCTCGTCGATGAAACGCGGCGAGTGGGCCAGGCCGGCCAGGTATTCGCCTTCGTTGGCCAGATCCACCGGGCGCAGCTTGGGATGCGCCTCAAGGAAGAAGCCGTCGGCCGTGAGCGTCGTGCGCAGCAGGCCCGAAAAGATCGGGTTGTCAGCGCCCGGCGCGATACCCGTCGACAGCACCAGCCAGTCAGGCTTCAGGTTCATGCCGAGGCCCGTGCCAGCGTCAGTCACCTTGACCTGCAGCCCGCCGGCGTCGCTGACCTGCGGATCCTGGCCTTCCGGGTAGCGCACAAACAGCACACCGGCCTCGCGCGCCTGCTGGTAGTAGACCTCGCGGAATCCGTAGGTGCGGATGTCGCGGTAGAGCACCACCACGCGCGCATTCGGCTTCTGTCGCTTCAATTCCAGGGCATTTTTCACTGCCTCGGAACAGCAGACGCGGCTGCAGTAGGGATTCTTCTCGTTGCGGCTGTCCACGCACTGGATCATCACCACCTGGGGCTCTGCCTGCGGCAGGCCGCCCTGGGTCAGCTTGTCTTCCAGTTGGCGTTGGGTGAGCACCGCCGGGTTCTTGCCATAGAGGTACGACTCTGTGGCGCGCTCGCTGCCACCCGTGGCCAGCACCACCACGCCGTGATCGAGAGTCTTCTGACTGCCGCCCTCTTCGATGGTCGTGTGGAACTTACCCACGTGGCCCGAGAACTTCACTGGCCGGGTTTGCCGATGCACCGTGATCTTCGGATGCGCCTCGACCTTGCGAACCAGATCGCCGAGGAAACCAGCCACATCCGAGCGCTCAAGGGTGTAGCGAATCTTGCGCATCTGGCCGCCCAGCTCCGCCTCTTTCTCGATGAGGTGAACCGCAAAGCCTTGATCCGCCAGGCCCAAAGCCGAGGTCATGCCGGCCAATCCCCCGCCCAGCACCAGCGCTGCCGGGGAAACCGCCTGCTGCCCGGTTTCAAGCGCCTTCAGATTGCGCGCCCGGCCCACGGCCATGCGCATGAGATCAACCGCCTTGTCCGTGGCCGCCACGGGATCGTCGCGGTGAACCCACGAGCACTGGTCGCGAATGTTGGTCATCGCGAACAGGTAAGGATTCAGGGCTGAATCGCGCAGGGTTTCCTGGAAAAGAATTTCGTGCGTGCGCGGCGAGCAGGACGCAACCACCAGGCGGTTCAGCCGATGCTCGCGAATCATGTCCTTGATGTGCTGCTGGTTGGTGTCCGAGCAGGTGTAGAGGCTGGCCTCGGCATGCGCCACGCCGGGCATCTTTCCCGCGCGCTCCGCCACTTTGTTCACATCCACCACCGAAGCGATGTTGTGACCGCAGTGGCAAATGAAGACGCCCACCCGCGCCTTCTCGTCGGTGACATCGCGCTCCCACGGGTATTCCTGGCGCTTCATCATGGTGCCGCGGGAAGCGGCCAGGCCTTCCATGGCGCAGGCTGCGGCGCCGGTGGCTTGCGCCACTGACTCGGGAATGTCTTTGGGTTCCTGGAACGCGCCCGCGACGAAGATGCCAGGACGCGATGACGTCACCGGAGTCATGCGATCCGTGTGACAGAAGCCGAACTGGTCGAGCTCAAGCCCGAGGCGGCCAGCCAGCTCTTTGACCCCGGCGTTGGGCCGCAGGCCAGCCGACAGAACCACCAGATCAAACTCGGGTTTCTGCTCCTCGCCGTTGTCGTCGAAATAGCGGATGCGCAGGTTGTGTGTGTCTGGCATCTCGACGAGGCGCGAGGGAATCGCGCGGATGAATTTCACCTTCTGCTCGTCGCGCGCCCGGTTGACGTACTGATCGAATTCCTTGCCGAAGGCGCGCACGTCCATGCAGAACACCGACACGTCCAGACCCGGCACGTGTTCGATAGCGACCATGGCTTCTTTGGCAGCGGCCATGCAACAGACCGACGAACAGTAGCCGTTGCCGCGGGCCGTGTCGCGCGACCCCACGCACTGGATGAAGGCGATGCGCTTGGGGTGCTTGCCGTCAGAGGGGCGAAGCACGTCGCCGCTGGTCGGGCCGGCGGCGCTGAGCAGGCGCTCGAACTGAACATTCGACATCACGTTGCTGTATCGCCCGTGACCGAATTCGCCGCGCAAGGCCGGATCGAACTCTTCAAATCCGGGCGTGAGCAGAATGGCGCCGACGCTCAGTGTTTCAGTAGTCGGCATCATGTTGTGCACGATCGCGCCGGCCGAGCACGCCTTCACGCACTGACCGCACTCGCTGCACAAACCGCAGGCCAGGCAGCGTTTCGCCTCGGCCACGGCGTCCTCGTATGAATAGCCGAGATCGATCTCGGCGAAGCTGCGCACGCGGTCTTCGGCGCTCGCCTGCTTCATCTTGCGTCGCTCAACCCGCGGCGCATCGGTCTCGGGCGTGGGCGCCAGTTCCTCGTTCTTGTCGGCGAGGGCGCTGGTCTCTTGGCCCGCGGTCCCGCGCAAGAACCCGTCGATCGAAACAGCCGCGCGGTGGCCTTGGGCCATGGCATCGACCAGGGAAGCCGGTCCTGTCGCTGCGTCGCCGCCAGCGAAAATGCCCGGAACATTGGTGGCCAGGGTCGCACGGTCAGCGACAATGCGCCCTCCCGGGCCGACAGCGAGCGGTGCCATGGCTTCAATGCCCTGGCCGATGGTCACGATCACCGTGTCAGCTTCCAGGTTGGTCACCTGCGCATCGTCGAACGTGGGAGCGAAGCGACGCTGGTCGTCGAACACGCGCGTGCAGGCGCGGAACGCAACGCCGGAAGCTTTTCCATTCTGAGTGAGAATCTTGGTCGGGCCGAGGCTGGTGTGGAAGACCACACCTTCTTCAAGGGCCTCGTTGGCCTCCCAAGCATGGGCCGGCATCTCCTCGCGCTTTTCCAGGCACGCGAGATCAACCTGGCTGACACCGGGCAACCGGCGCGCACAGCGGGCCACGTCCATGGCCACGTCGCCGCCGCCGATGACCAGAACCTTCTTGCCAATAGCCGGCTTGCCGCCCGCGTTCACTTCACGCAGGAAGGACAAACCTTGCCAAACGCCCTGGGCATCTTCGCCCGGGACGCCGAGCTTGCGACTCACCCAGGCGCCCGGCGCCACAAACACAGCATCGAACTCGCCCGCGGGCTTGCCGGCTGGCGCGCCGGACTTGAGCAACTGCGTGGGATCCGCGACGCGGGTGTTGGTCTTGGCCTCAATGCCCATGTCGAGCAGGTACTTGATTTCGTGGTCAAGCACGTCGCCGGGCAGGCGATAGCGGGGAATGCCATAGCGGAGCATGCCGCCCAGGGATGGCATGGCGTCGAAGATCGTCACGCCATAGCCCTTGGTGCGCAGATCGGATGCGGCAGTCAGGCCGGCGGGGCCGCCGCCAATGACGGCAATCCGTTCCTTCTGCTGCATCTGTGGCGGCAGGGGAACATCCTTGACTGTGTCGCGGTTGGCATAGACGTAGTCCGCAGCAAAGCGCTTGAGATCGCGCGCGGCCACCGGCTCGTCAATGTCGTTGCGGTTGCACTTGGTTTCGCAGGGGTGCTGGCACACGCGGCCGCACACCGCGGGCACGGGACAGCGCTCGCGGATCACGTCGTAGGCTTCCTTGATCTTGCCCTGGGCAAGCAAGGCCACATAGCCCTGAACGTTCACTCCCGCGGGGCAGGACGCCTTGCACGGGGCGCGGCCTTCGGCCTTGGAAATGCCAAAGACGTTGGGAATGGCCTGCGGATAGGGACGGAAGATCGCCTTGCGCGTGCCGAGTTGGCGGTCGAATTCGCTAGGCAACGAAACTGGGCAGGCCAGCGAACACTCGCCGCAGGCGTTGCACTTCTTGGGATCCACGTAGCGCGGCCGCCGGCTGATCTCGACTTGGAAATTCCCCGGCTCGCCGCTGACTTTCTCGATGTCAGCCAGGGTGATGATCTCGACATTCTTGTTGCGCGCGCACTCGACCAACTTGGGCGACAGCGTGCACATGGCGCAGTCGCCAGTGGGGAAGGTCTTGTCGAGCTGGGCCATCCTGCCGCCAATAGCCGGCGACGATTCGAGCAAATAGACCTTGAAGCCAGAATTGGCCAGGTCGAGTGAGGACTGGATGCCGGCGATACCTGCGCCGCACACCAATACCGCGCCGACAGGCTCGGCGGACTTTCCGTTGCTTGGCTTGAACTGCTCGCTCATGGTCGTGCCCTAGGCGGGAATTCCTCGGTCGGCCAGCAGCTTGCTGGGGCTGACGACCAGACTGCGCAGCCCAAGCTTCTTGCGGGGGATTCCGAAGGCCAGGCCGAGCAGTTGGGTGAAGTAAAAAACCGGCAGGCCAAAGTGTTCGCCCGCCTCTTTCTCAGTGTCCTTCTGTCGCAAATCCAGATTGAGCTGGCACAGCGGACAGGCGGTGGCGATGCAATCCGCGCCCACGCCCTTGGCCATGACCAGAATCTCGCGCGTCAGTCGTCGCACGACTCCCGGATCCGTGATCGAATAACCAGCGCCGCAGCACTCGGTCTTGTGCGGCCAGTTCAGGACGGTGGCGCCCGCTGCCTGCAGCACCTGGTCCATCAACGTCGGATTCTCGGGATCGTCGAACTTGGTCACTTCCGGCGGCCGCGCCAGCAGGCAGCCGTAGTACGGCACAACCTTCAGGCCGCGCAGCGGGTGGCGCACATGCTCCGCGATCTTCTTGACCCCCACGTCGCGCGCCAGGATCTCAAGCAGGTGCAACACCTGGGTCTGGCCGTCGTAGTCGGCGCCCAAAGCCGCAGCCACTTGCTTGCGTGCCTCTTTGTCGTGGGTGATGTGATGGTTGGCGGTCTTCAGTCGGTTGTAGCAAGCCGCGCATCCCACCGCGACGGTGTTGCCGCCAGCCGCAAGAAGGTTTTTGGCCGGCAGGGCAATCGCCAGCAGCGGATCTGATTGGTGGGCCGCGGTGGAGCCACAGCAGGTCCAACCCGGAACCTCGGGCATCTGCAAACCCAGGGTCTGGCTGATGGCCAGGGTGGATGACTGATAGTCGTGGGCAGTCCCTTCCATGGAACAGCCCGGGAAGAAAGCGTAACTCACGAGTTGCCTCCGTCCATGTCACGCACGCGCTTGAAGAGGGCTTCGCGTTCTTTTCGCCCCTTCACCTTCGCCGACCACAGCGGCATCTTGCCCTTCCACAACATCATGGGCAGCTTGCCCATATCGGAAAACAGCTGCATGGTGCGCAGTTTGAATGAGGCCATAAGTCCGGCCTCGAACATGCGGCCGCGCTTTTCCAGTGTGCGCAGGAAGATGTCGTTGAACGCCGGCACTGAAGTCTTGCCGTACACCTGCTTTTCGCGCCGACTCATGCGGCGAAGGGCATCGTTGAGCGCCGCAATGTCCACCTTCTGCGGACAGCGGGTGACGCAGGTTTGGCAGGAGGTGCAGTCCCAAATCATGCGACTGCCAAGCAGCTCGTCCTTGAGCCCAAGCTGCGCCATCCGTATCAGCGCGTGCGGCTTGATGTCTGCCCAGCCAGCCACCGGACAGCCCGACGTGCACTTCTTGCACTGCAGGCACGCCGACAGATTCCCCTGGCTCTGCTTGGCAACTTCCGCGAAGAAGCCGCCGCTCTGATTGACCGTCGCCAAAGACGCGTTCATTTCTTCTTCTCCGTCGCGCCTGACAGCACCGCGAGCGACACCGCGCTGACCTTGCGGTAGACCTCGGCTGGCTGCAGCCGCTTGCCGTCCACCGTCAGCAGGTCCTCGATCGCGACGCCGAACAAGCGCTCGTTCTCTTCCAAGTAGGGCCGTATCACGCGCCAGTCGGCATCGGTGAACAGGTCAAAAACGCCGCCGTTGAGTTGCTGGGCCACAACCTTCTTGTGCGGGTCGCGGATGTAGATGGCACCGCCCGAGGCGAGCGAAAAGAGGTTGCTGCCTGGGTATGGAACCGCCTGCGCCACCAGCTTGGCACGACGATCGAACTCCATGCCGTTCAGGATGACGAAGCCGCCACCGTTGAGCGGGTCGCCGGCCATGAACGATTCCGCCAGGAAGTCGAGACAGGTGCCGTTGATGACCACGCGCGGGCGACCCACAGCGTTGATGAGCGGTCGGCCGGCGCCGTTGCCCATCACGTACACGTCTCCGCCTTTGGCGCCGTACATGAAGGTCTGGCCCACGTCGCCGAAGATCACCAGCTTGCCTCGCTTGGCGATCTGACCGACCTGGTCCTGGGCATTGCCGTGTACGCGAATCTCTTCGCCGTCCATGCCAGAGGCCAGATAGTCGCCGCTGGAGGCGTAGGTATCGATGCGCACGCCGTCGGTGCCCGGACCCAGGCCCACGCCGGTGAAGCGCTGGCCGCGCAGGCGGTACACGATGAAACGCCGCCAGCCGGCCTGGAAAGCCTGGCGCAGGTACACGGCGTCGCAGTCGTCGCCCTCGGGCGGGAATTTTTCCGCGTCGATGACCAGGACTTCCTCGCCCGCCTGTGGTCCCACGATGGCCGCACGGTTCGTCCAATTGAGGCGACGGAAGCTGCCCTCGCCTGGTTGACCGAGCAACGGGCTTGTGTCGAAGAGTCGGTACAGCGTCTCTTCCAGAACCGGCAAGATGGTGCTGCGTCGCTTGTTGCCGACGTCGTAGCGTCGGTCGTAAAGCAAGGTCAAGGCCTCAATGGCCGTGGTCTTGCTGCGGCCGTGGTCGCAGGACTCGACGATTCGATCACAGAAGTCGTGCAGGCCGCTCGGTGGCCAGGCCGGCAGGTTCTGTACGGCATGGGTGAAGAGATCCTGGGCGCGGCCCTGCTTGAGCGCATCGGCCACGGCCTTGCGAATGCCAGCCGCGACGATCTCGATGGGTGCCTCGCGCTTGACCTGGTCACAGCGTACGGCGCCCACGTCCAGCTTGACCTGATGGCCAAACTTGTCGGCGCAGCTCAACTTCTTCTTGCCGTTTTCGTCGTTGATGGTGAAGACGAAAGAACCGCCGTCGGTGCTGCTGCCCCCGCGTGCGTTCCAGTACTTGTCAGCAACCGGACAGAAGCGTGGATCCTCGCGCGACAATCCGCGCAGGGTGGCGTCGATGGCCTGTTTTTCAGAACAAATGAGGCCAATCTGCACGTCGCCACTGTCGGCCAGGGCGAACACCTGCGGCCGCAACATCGCCGTGTCGGTGATGCCGAGCAACTGCATGCGCTTCTGGTCGGGGTGGTTGCGCGCGATGATGAAGAACCAGGGACCGTCCGGCGAGGCGTGGATGTGGGTCGCCTGGATCTGGCGGTAAATCTGCTGCTTCTCCGGGGAAAGCTGGTCGAAATCCAGCTCGGTGGTCGGCGCAAGCGCCTCAATGATGTACTCGAGCGGGTACTTGTAGACCCGGTCCCACAAGTCGAACAATTGCACCGACACCTCGGTGTCAGTGAGAAACTGCTGCTTGATATTGCGCTGGCGCAGGTACTCGCACACCGAATGGTAGTTGGCGAAGTCGCCATTGTGAACCAGGGCTTCGTTCAGGCCCACGAACGGGTGGGCACCGCCTGGGTGCCAGACGCGGCCCTTTGTAGGGTAGCGCTGGTGGGCGATCCAGACGTGGGCGCGGAAATCTTCGAGCTTGTAGTAGTCGACGTTCTGCTCGGCGAAGCCAACGATCTTGAAGACCAGTTGGTCGCGGCCGTGCGACAGCACGAAGGCGCGTTTGTCGCCCAGCGAGGCGTAGAAGGTGTCATTCAGCTTGTAGGAATTGCGCCAAATGAACTCGTCTTCCAGTTCGCGCGGTGCGAGCGCCTGCAGTCCAGTCGATTCGGCGAACGCCTTCAACACGGCTGGCTTGACCCGCACGACATAGCGATGCACGTCGGGCGGCCGCACTGTAAGACCAGGAATGTCCCGGTGATCGGTGATGTGGTCCTGGCGGGTGGACAGCGCTACGTCGAAATTGGGCAGAATGAACTGCTTTTCGAGTTCGGCGTGCACGGTCGGGTCGAGCAGCGCCAACTGCACGAGATAGTGCGAATCCAGCATCTCGCGCGACACGCCGATCTGCTCGGGCACCAGGCCCGTGGCTGCGATGCCGCCGCCCTTGCCGTTGCCGCGGTTCTGCATCTGGATCGACGGCTCGTGAATGAACTTCCCGCGCACCGGGATGGTGCAGGCGAAGCCGGTGACGCCACAGCCGCCCTCTTCGGCGCGCTCGCTGTTGACTGGCTCGTCCTCGCGATAGACCTGGCTGCGGGTGGCCAGAAGGCGATCCGATTCGTCGCTCATAGCGCGGCCTCCGCTTGGCTGTAGGTCAGAAGGTCGCTGCGACCGCGCAGATCCTTCACGCTGGAAACGCCCAGGCGCACCATGATGTCGACCATGCGCTCGCGCCAGGCATTCATCAGATTGATCAACCGTTGCGTGGCCCAGTCCAGGCTCATCAACATCATCAGTTCAGGATCCGTGCTGGCGATGCCCCGCGGGCAGCCGCGGCCGCTCTCGCAGCAAGCGCAGCGCACGCAGCCCAAGGCCACCATGTCGGCAGTGCCAATAACCACGCCGTCGGCGCCGAGGGCAACCGCCTTCATCACATCGTCGGCGGTGCGCAAACCGCCGCTAACGATCATCGTGACCGAGTCACGGATGCCTTCGGCCACCAGGAACTTGTGTACCTTCGCGATGGCGTACTCGATCGGCATCGCGATGTTCTTCTTCGCGATGTCAGGCGCGGCGCCGGTGCCGCCGTAGCTGCCGTCGAGGTGAATGATATGCGCGCCAGCGTAGTAGCTGCCGACGGCCACCATGTCCACGTCGTTGGGCGTGGAGACCTTGACCGAAACCAGGGCGCGTGAATTCACCTCTTTGATCCAGTCGAGGTGTTTCTTGTGGTCTTCCACGCTGTACACGCTGTGGAACGGGAAGGGCGAGAAAAGCGCGTTGCCGGCGATGGCTTCGCGCATACGCGCCACCGCGGGCGTGTTCTTGTCGCCGAGCAAGTGGCCGCCGAGGCCTGGCTTGGCGCCCTGGGCGTACTTGAACTCGACGATGCGCACGCGCTGGATGGTGTCCTCGCGCACGCCGAACAGACCGGTTGCGACCTGAGTAATAACGTGTTCGTCGTAGGGCTTGAGGCGATCGGGGTAGCCGCCCTCGCCGGTGCAAGTGAAGCTGTTCCACGCCGTGGCCGAGCGCGCCTTGGCCACGATGGTGTGGATACTGACCGAGCCGAACGACATGCCGCCGCCGTACACCGGAATATCAATGTTGACCTGCGGGCGGCCGTCATTACGGCGATTGAGCGCCAGCGTGGTGTCGACCTTGGCCGGGTCCACCTTGGTCGGCGCCGCCGGAAAATTGAAATCCATGCGGTCAAAACCGCCGCCCGAGGCGCCGTGCCGGTATTCCAGGCCCGACGTGGGCACGTGGCCCGTCTCGGCCATATGCCAGGTGGACAGGATCAAATCCGCTGTCCAGCGTGGATCGCCCATGGCGTCCACTGTGGGATTGCGCATCAGTGAAAGCGCCTTCTGCTTGCACTTGGCCACACAGTAGTGGTCGGTCTTGGCGCAGTCCGGGCCAATGCACAGGTGATCGAGTGGTCGCAGTGTGAAGGTGTAGCCATCAGGCTTCACATGCACGCCCTGCGGGCACAGTTTCGCGCATTCGCCGCAAGCGACGCAATCCGCGGAGCGGTTGATCTTGTACTTACCCAGGGCGTTGCGATAGCGATCCGGCGCGGGCCGCACCTTGCGCTCGACCACGAATTCCGGGTCAGGAGCAGCGGGCGTCGGCTGTGCCGGGGCGGCCGTTGGCTGGGCTTTGGAACTAGCGAGAGAGAAGGTCACCAAATGCCTCCCGTTCGACGTCTTCTTTGAAAATCGCGCGCCCGACTTCACCGCGCAAGCGCCGCACCTCGCGAATACCCATGGCACCCAACACCTCAAGCAGCTGCGAATGCCAAGCTGCCATCAAATTCACCATGCGCTGAACCGCATACGCGGTTTCCAGCTTGGGGGCCGCGGCCGGACAATGATCCTGGTGGTCTGCGCCCTTGACCCCGCGACACACGCGACAGCCGAGCGACACCAGTAGCGCCGTCTCCACGCCCACCAGGTCGGCGCCGCAGATGATGGCCTTGGCCATGTGTTCAGGCAGGGCGATGCCGCCAGCCACGATCAGCGTGATCTCGTCGCGCACGCCCGCCTTGACCAATCGGCCATGGATCTCGCGCACGGCATCTTTGATGTGGCGGGGATTGTCGACGCCCACTTCGCAGCCGTGCAGGTCGGCGCACAGATGGAAAACCCGCACGCCCGCCTGGTTGAGTTGCAGGATTCGCTCAGTCGCCGCGCCTCGCATCGGCAGACGAACCGCAACGACCAGCTTGGGATTCGCCGCCTTTGCCTTGGCCGCCTGGGCCACCACATCGGGGCCGTCTTCAAACTCGACCATCCGCACTTGCGACAAGAGCGCCTGAACGCTGCCAAGACCCTCGCTGCCGACCAGCGGAATCAAGTAGGGCAACTCCGCGGCCGGCGCTCCCGCAACATCCGCGGCCCGCGCCACCGCCAGGGTCTTCAACTTTGCCGCCGTGGTCAGCCGCGCACGCGCGAATTCCTGACCGCCCACCTGCCACGCGGGAGCGTCCATGATGAGCGGCAGAGGCAGGTCAATCAGGCTGGCCTTCTCGCCCACGATCGAGCCATCGCTGGCAAACGACAGCCGCATCGGTTTGGACCCGATGTCCACGTTGGTGCTGATGTATTCGCGGCCGTGGATGCCGTCGCGGGTGGGACGCACGATCTCGGACATGTCCGTCCAGATCGAATCGAAGCCGAAGCCATGGAAACGCCCACGATAGCCAGCGCCCGACACGGGAACGCGGCCTGTGTCGGCCTGGTTCCAGGTTGTGGCCATTATTTCGGGCTTCCAGTAGTCGTCGCCCATGGCCAAAAACTCAGGATTGAGCGAGATGCCCAGCAGGCCCTTGGTGCAACCCTGCACGCAGGACAGACACGCGCGACACTCGTAGAGCGGAACAACGGATGTCTGCGGATCGCGGTTGTAGGCCGCTTCCTTGCGGTAAGTGTCGAACACGCAGCGCGGTTTGACGCAGTTGCTGCAGCGGGCGCAATCCTCGCGCCAGTCCACACTTCCGTACTTGCCGACGTGGCGGAAGCGCCCCAGGGTGGGTACGGCCTTGATGTGATACTTCTCAGGCATAGCGCTCTCTACGCCAGACGGGCTTCTTTGATCACCGACGCGGCCAGCGATTCGCAGCCCGCGCTGAGAATGTGGATTCCGCGCACCCCAGCCAAGGCTTTGGCCTTGCCTGCAATCTCAGCCGCAATGGCCACTCCCGCCTGGGCCGGGTCGCCGCTGCGCAGACGTTTGATGATGTCGTCGCCGATCGGGCTGCCGGCTCGCGTGCGCAGCTCTTCCGCCTGCGCCACGCTGGTCAGGGGCAACACGCTGGCAATGATGGCTGCCTTCTTTTCCAGGCCCGCGGCCCGAATCGCCTTGAGCCACTCTTCAAAGCCCGCCAGATCGAAAATCGGATCGGTGAGCAAAATCTGTGCGCCGGCGGCTATCTTCTTTTTCGTCTGCGCCAGGGCCAACTCGATGGGCCGTAGGTACGGGTGGGCGGCCACCGCCATGGTCAGAGCCGGGGCCGCCGCCAGTTTCGCCCCGCTGAAATCCAGACCGCTGCTCACCATCTTGGCCAGCGCCTGGGTCAACTGGACCGAATCCATATCGTAGGCGCCCGCCGCCTGGGGAAATCCACCCAGGGCCTGGTGTGCGCCGGACATGCAGAAGAATGTCTTCACACCCAAGGCTGCTGCGCCGAGCACGTCGGATTCCAGGGCGACCCGGTTGCGATCGCGCGTGCACAGCGACAGCACCGGCTCGACCTTCTCCGCCGCTAGCAACGCCGCGCAGGCCAGGGCCGATCCGTGCGCCTTCTCGGCATGATCACCGACAATCACGGCGTCGAGCGACGCAGGGAAAAGCGCCGCCAGTTTTTTCACGGCAGCCGGGTCAGTCCCATGGGGCGGAGCACAGGCGGCGGTCAGCACGGGCTTCCCGCTGCCCAGTTTCTCGGACAACTTACTCATCGCTGTCATCTTCACTTTCCAGTTCGTAGGGGGCGTCTTCTGGCAGACCAGCCGTGCGCAAGGGGGTTGCAGGCAGGGCCGTCACGCGAGCAACGAACTCATCGCGTACCGCCGCCACCTTCTTTGCAAGCGTCGGATCCGCGGCGATCGGGGCTGCCGCCCCAACGCCCAAGGCCATGTCCTGCACCGCTGATCCGGGCAAGAAAAACTGCATCAGGCGCCCTTTGCCGAGGCCAATCTCCTCCAGCACGGCAGAAACCGCAGCAATGCGCCGACGGCAACGCTTGTTACCTTCGTGATGGTGGCAGTTCCCTTCTTCACAACACACGACACCCACGGCGTCAGCGCCATCTTCAAATGCCTTCAGCAAGTGCTCGGGCTGCAGCCGACCGGCGCAAGGCACGACGATCTCCTGCACCGGGAACGGCCAGGCGAAATTGGGCGTCTCGGGCCGGGAACGCCTGCCCGAGGTGGGCACGCGGCCAGCGCGCGCGCTGTTTTCGCAGACAAAGGTCACGATCACTGAGGCAGCGGCCACGGGCTTCGCCGGGCGCGACTGCGCTGTCGCCACTTCAGCCACGAAAATCGCCTTCCTTTACGTTTGTCTCCTGCGCACGCGCCTTCATGGCAGTGGCGCCAATGCGATGGACGGGCGAAGAAGACGAAACGGCCATCATTTGTGAACTGAGTTTGGGCGCCTCTTTTGCTTTTTCGAGCGCCTTCGACTGTGGCGTCCAGGTGGCATCGCAAGATTTACTGTTCGTTCACTTGTCAGTTACTCGCCAGAAACAATCGACGCGCAAACTACGCGTTTTCGCCCTTTGACGCGCCGTTCGTTTACTCTACGGAAACAGTATAGAAATCCAACGGACATATTGCGCTGCCACTTCGAGCCACGAATCGGGACCGGGCGCCTTTCGCTGTAACAAACGCAGAGATAGGAATCGCGTCTTGGGCGGCAGAAGCGCCCGCCCCACCATCCCCCTCGGCGTCCTCCGCCGACCGCGCTGTGAACGAACTAACGATGGCCGCGGGTGCGAATGGTCTGGGCAAGGGCCGCCAGGCGCTTGGCTTCGCCCGGCACGGCCTTCGCGGCCCGCGCCACCACCTGCAGCGCCTCATCAGGACGGCGCGCTTCTAGCAACGTCACGGCCAAATCCCAGTACGAATCCACCCATTCCGGTGCCAGCGCGATCGAGTGTTCCAGGCTTTGCACGCCCTCATCCACGCGGCCCTGGCGCGCGAGAGCCAGACCGAGTCCTTTGCAGGCGTAGGCGTGGTCGGGCTTCACGGCAAGGGCACGACGGCAATACTCCTCGGTTGCGACGTAGTCACCGAGGAAGAAGCAAACGAAGCCACCCAGATCGAGCAGGACCAGATTCTCGGGTGCAAGAGCCAAGCCCTTCTTGACGCTTTCCCGTGCCTCACCGAGGGCGTGCTCGCTGATGGCCGCGCGGGCCTGCTGAACAATGGTGTCGACCGCGGTCGGGGAAGCGCTGGTGGCATCGTCGCCGGTCATGGCCGGCTCGGGGCGGCTGCCGCGCGACCATCAAAGTAGCGGATCTCGCCGTCGGTCGGCGACTCGGCCAGCAAGTCAAAGCGCCGATGCTTGACCACCTGGTAATAGAAGCAGGTTTCGTTGCCAGTCCCACCCTGCGCATAGGTAGCCCAGCTACATCCGCCGCGACAGACATCGCGGTAGCGACAGACACGGCAGAATCCGCCCAGTTGCTCCTCTTTGAAAAGCCGGTTGAAGGCGAAAGCATCCGCGCGATTCCAGATTTCGCGCAGGCTCTTCTGCCGCACGTTGCCCTCGACAAAGCGGGCCTCGCCGTGCATCGAAGACGGCAACGACAGGCACCCTTTCACGTTCCCGCCGCTCTCGATGCCGATCACCTGGCAGCCAGCGCGGCACCCGATCCAGAAGGGCAAGGCGGTGTCGGAATCGCGCAGGTCAGGCTCGGGGTTACCAAAGTAGCCGATGTCGTCGCTGGGATAGACCTTGAATTCGGGGCAGTTGATCCGGCACAGCTCCGCGATCTGGGGCACCAGCCACAACAGATCTTCCGGCGGCGAAACCAGGTCTTTGTGCTCGCCCATGTTCCCGGTGGCGGTGGCAAACTGCAGTTGCCAGGCGAACACATGGTGATCCATCAAGAACTGCCGCAGTGACTTGAGCTGGCCCTGGTTGAGCCGGTTGATGGTCGTGTTCACGGCCACCGGCAAGCCAGCCGCCACGCTGATATCGATGGCGTGAACAACCTTGACGAACGAGCCCGGGGCGCGGAATTCGTCGTGCTCTTTCTCGAACCCATCAATGCTGAAGGCCACGCCACACAGCCCGGCGTTCTGCGCCTGTTCGATGTGTTTGGCTGACCAGGTAAGTCCGTTCGAGATCAGATTGACCCGCGCGCCCAGTTCGACCAGCCGCCGACCCACCTCGTGCCAGCCCGGATACATCGTCGGCTCGCCGCCGCTCAGAGTGATGCGCCGGCAACCGAGCCCCACCAATTCGCCGGCCACGCGCAGGCATTCATCGAGTGAGAGTTCATCCGCGCGTTTGCTGCCCGCGATGGAGCCGCAGTGCTTGCAGCGCAGGTTGCACGCGAGGGTCAGCTCCCACACGCAAGCGCGCGGGAAGAAACCAACTCGCCGCAGGACTTCAATCACGAGAGTGTTCTACCTGGATCGGCCTGACTAGTCTGGCGGCATGGCCGCCATGTACAAGGGGATCGGCCCTGTCGCTCCGCCTGACCCCGTCGCTCCACCGGTCGAGGGCACGGCCAGTTCCGCATCTGGCATCACCGCCATGTACTTGAGGCCAGGCCCGGCATCCTTGAAAATCGGCGCCGAATAGAGAGCCACCGCGCCACCGTCCTTCTTGCCAGCGTCGGTCTTCGTCGGGCCGTCCTTCGACACCAGCCCCGCGTCCGGCATGGGCGCCATGTAGAGCGTCCGAGTCTCAGTGGAGGTGCCGGTCGCCGTGTTGAATGCTCCCGCGTCCGGCATCGGCGCCATGTACCTCAGCACCATGCCACCCGTCCCCGTGACACCGCCGGTCCCTATCACTCCGCCGGTCTCTATCACTCCGCCAGTCTCTACGACTCCGCCGGTCCCCGTCACTCCGCCAGTCGCCACTTGCCCGCCCGTCCCCGCGCCGGTCGCAAGCGTCCCGCCCATCGGCGCCGAGTAGATCGCCACGGCCCCACCGCCCGTGCCCGTTGATGTGCTCGTGTTTGTGGACGTCTGAGCCGAGCCATCCGGGGGTGCGTCGAGCGAAGAGTCGGGGCAGCCCCCGAGAAGCGCAAGTCCGACGCCCATCGAAGCGGGCACCACTACTTGCCTAACCGTGTCACGCAAGAACTTGTGGATACGATCTCGGATGTCCTGCTCTCTCATGGTCGGCTCCTTGCGCCTAGCGCTAGCAATTGGCTGGTCGCACTTCTGAAATCTCTTCCCAAACCGATGCAAGGGTCGCGCCACTGTCTTTCCCGTCCCCGGCGACTGCCAAGTCCTCACATTTCCATGTGTGCCGGATGAACGACACTTGCTTTCCGTGAACCAGATGGCAGTGGCGCCTCAGATTTCTGAGGCTTCCGTCAAGCAGCGATGGCCGGATGTGAACACGTGCTAGTCACTATTCACGACCAGATCGACCGCCAGGCCCTTGCCCAGGGTCTGGTTTGCGGCGGGTTTCTGCTCAAGCACCACCCCGGGACTGCGATCATCGTCGGAGGCGTGACGGATCTGGCCGACGGTCAGCCCGGCCTGCGCCAGCAGATCCTTGGCCTTGGTCAACGACTTGCCGGTCACCGCGGGCACCGTAACGTTCTCCGCACCCTTGGACACCTTCAATTCCACTCCCGTGCCGACGCGCACCTCGGCGCCCTCGGCCAGGCTTTGCGCGATGACCATGCCCACGCCCAGGGTGGGATGGGGCTGCTCGACCACGCTGCTCACCGTGAGGCGCCCCTTTTCGAGGCGAGCGCGGGCTTCACCCAATAGCTGGCCGACCACGCCGGGCACCTTGACCAAGGAGGGCGCGCGGGCGACCACCACATTCACCGACTCGCCACTGCGCAGTTTGGATCCAGGCAGCGGACGCTGGGCCACGATCTGACCTGGCTGGACAGCGGTATCCTCTCGATCCTCGGCAACCACCAGCAACAATCCGCCCTGGTCCAGCGCCGTGCGCGCGGTCTCTACCGTGGATCCGATCACGGCGGGAACATCCACGGAACGGCGGAACAGGTCGACGTGAATCGAGGCGTAGGAGACGCCCAAAGCCACGACCGCCGCAACCACAACCGACACGAGTGTTTGGCGAAACATGGGGGAAGGTTAACGTCACTTGCCAGCCCAAACAACTAGGGATTGGCATTACTTGCATAGCCAGGATCGTCGCCGGTGGACGGCGACACTGGCGCGCAGCCCTCGTTTCTGGGAGATTTCGGCCGAGGTCACGATGCCCCCGACGAAGATCAGAGCCAGCTCCCAACTTGCCAACGTCCGCTACGAAATCCGTGGTCCGCTGGCGCGTCGGGCGGCTGAGCTGGAAAAGGCCGGGCACGAGATCATCAAACTGAACATCGGCAACCCCGGCGCCTTCGGGTTTCGTGCGCCCGAAACCATGCGCCTGGCGATGATCGAAAACCTGCGCGACGCGGATCCCTACTGCCACCAGAAGGGAATCTTTTCGGCCCGCGAAGCCGTGGTGATGCAGCAGCAGAGCCGCGGGATCATGGACGCCAACGCCGACGACGTGTTCATGGGCAACGGAGTCAGCGAACTGATCCTGTTCTCGCTGCGCGCCCTGCTCAACCCCGGGGACGAAGTCCTGGTGCCGAGTCCCGACTATCCGCTGTGGACGGCTGCGACCCATCTGGCCGACGGCAAAGCCGTACACTACCCCTGCCCGCCCACCAACAACTGGTTGCCCGACCTCGACGCCCTGGCGCGCCTGGTGACCCCACGCACGCGGGCCATGGTGATCATATCGCCCAACAATCCCACGGGCGCGGTCTATCCGCGCGACGTCCTGGCCAAGATGGTCGCGATCGCGGAGGCCCACGATCTTGTGGTGTTCTCCGACGAGATCTACGACCAGATGACCTACGAAGGGGCCGAATACACGCCGGTCGCCACGTTGGCCACCCACACCCTGTGCGGGACATTCTCCGGGCTATCTAAGGTGTATCGGGCCTGCGGCTTCCGCGTGGGTTGGTTGAGTTTCTCGGGAGAAAAGGACAACGCACGCGAGTACCTGATGGGCCTCGACACACTCGCGTCGCTGCGTCTGTGCTCCAATGTGGTCGGCCAGTGGGCGGTGCAGACCGCCATCGGCGGCTACCAGTCGATTCGCGATCTGGTGCGCCCGGGCGGCCGCTTGTTCCAAACCCGCGCGGCGATCATCGATGGCTGCAAGCGCAGCAAGTATCTCTCGGCGGTCCCCCCCCAAGGCGCCATGTACGCCTTCGTGCGGGTGGACACCAGCAAGCTTCCGGATTTCAGCGACCAGAAGTTCGCGCTCGATCTGCTGGAACGTAAGCACGTTCTGGTCGCCCCAGGCACCAGCTTCAACGTTCCGTACCGCGATCACTTCCGCATTACCCTTTTGCCCGACGAGGAGACCATGGCCCAGGTCTTCAAGCGGATGGAAGACCTGCTCGACGACTACGCCGACGAGGCGCGCGCAGCCGGCCCGATCGCTTGATGATGATCGGCAAAGCCGCCATCGTTCGTTCTCCATTATGCGTGCGTTAGCGGTATCTTCATTCATTGGGATTGTTGTGGCAGTGATGCTCGGCTCCGCGGCCACGCAGGCGCGGGAACCGACTCCAACCGAAAAAGTGCTCAACGAAGCCCGCGAGCACGCCCGCCTTGGCAATAAGTTCTACGACCTCGGGCGCTGGGACGAGGCCATTGCCGAGTTCGAGAAGGCCTACGAACTGCGGAATGACCCTGCCTTCTTGTTCACTGTTTCTTGAACCACGATCTTTGGAGGTCCCTTTCGATGTCCACAAGCAGGGTCAATCGCCAAATTGGGCCGAAGAGCGGCTGGGTTTTCGCCGTCGTCTTCGGCTGCGCAGCTTGCTCCACCAACGGCGCGGCGACTGGCACCAGGGACGCCGCAGCCAGGAACGACAGCGCCTTTGCCGGGCAGGGTGGACAGTCGGGAACCGGGGGCGTCAGCCCATCCCTGGACGCTTCTGCAGGGAGCAGAGGCGGCGGAACTGGCGGTGTAAGCGGCAACGGTGGCGGCGGTCGATCCGGCGGCGCGAGCGGAAACGGTGGAAGCGGGAATGGAGGCGCAAAAGGCGACGCCCCAGCACCGTCGGACGACGCCAGCGTCGACCAAGGTCCTTCGGTTGATGCTGCGGCAGTGGACAAGCCAGCCGTGGACGTCGGAATGTCGGATCCGCGCAGTGCTGATGCCGCCATGACGAACAATGACAGTGGCGGCTCGGGCCCGATCGCACACCGTGCGTTGATTTCAGGCGGCGGCAACCTGTACATTATCGGGCCCACCGGCAAAGTGGAATGGACAGGCTCAGGCGGGGACATGGACTGCTGGTTCTTGGCGAGCGGCAACATCTTGCATGCGTACGGGACCGGCGTCAGAGAAACCAAACCCGACTACGTCTCAGGGAAGGGCGGAGCTGTGGTTTGGGACAGGGCTACTGTCGATGGCGAAACCCATTCTTGTCAGCCATTGGAAGAGGGCAATTTCTTGGTCGCCGAGAGCCACAGTGGCGGGGTTTCGTACATCGTGGAGATTGACCGAAGCAAAGCCGAGCTGAAGAAGGTGCTGGTTTCGTTTCCCGCGGCGGAAACGGCCCACACCCAGTTTCGCCAAGTCCGCAAGCTGCCCAGTGGAAATTATCTATACGCCGAACAACACGGGGACAGCGTCGAGATTGATCCGACAGGCAAGGAGGTGCATCGATATGCGGGCGGCACATTCGAGGCGTTGCGCCTATCCAACGGAAACACGCTGGTCTCCGGCGGCTACTCGAACCAGATGCTTGAATACGATCAGACCAACAAGGTGGTATGGCAAGTCACGCCCGACGACTTCAAGGCCGTGGGAATAACCCCACATTTCATCGCTGGGGTGGTGAGACTGGACAATGGGGACACTGTGTTTTCCAACTGGAACGCGCCTCCCGCTGATGCCGCGGTCTTTCAAATGACTAGGGAAAAGAAGATTGTTTGGTCGCTGATGCAACCAAAGAATGCCACGGACAACAGCTTGACCACGACCTGCAGAATCCTGGACGGGATCGCCTTCCCGCCGGTGACCACGCCGTGAGGGGACCCGTTCGTGATTTTCGGCGAGCGGGGATTGGCGAGGGTCCGCCTTGTCCCCAGCCGATCGTCAGTTCTTGATGGAACTTGACCCGGATCGGGCACAACGTCGTTCCGAGGTACCACGACGCAGATTGCGCGGATCTACTGAGGCATCCGCAACAGGATACCGGGGCGCCCGGTGACGGCCTCCTCTGTCATTGAATCACTCCCATGGGAGGCGAACCGTTCGGCGCTCTACAGGAAGGCGAAAAATCGCCAACTGGAAACGACCGCAACCGCATAGGGCGCGGCCTGCGCGGCGACCGTCGCAAATCTGAACCAATGCCGCCTCCCCTCCACGTAAAGCAGGTCTAGATACTAACCCGCAGGCCCACACCGAGGTCGAAGAGCGACGGACTGCGGCCAGGAATGGGTAAACCGCCGAGGTTCATGGGGTCGCTGCCAAAGCGGAACTCGCCGTGGGCGTTGCCCCAGTGGAACGCGCCAAAGGCCTCGAAGCGCAGGTGGGTGAGCAAGACCAACGAATAGTCGAACCGGGTGATGCCGGAATGGTCGGAAAGATTGCCGAGCGTCGACAAAGTGAAGGTGGTGTTGTCCCACGAGTACGGCGCCGGCGCGGTGGCGTAAACCGCCCCGTAGTGCCGGCCCAGGTAGAAAAAGGTCGCGGGCTCACGCAGTGACTGCGAGTGGGGCAGGAGAAGGCCGGGGTAGACGGCCGTGTCACTGTAACCCAGGCCATTGTAGAAATACTCGGCGCCCACTGTGAACACGTCTTTGTCGGCGTACTTGATCGAGTAGGAAACCCCACCGGTCGCTTGCGGCTTGACGCCCGAACCGGAGGTCACCGGATAGAGCCGATCGACCGCTGGTCCGAAATATTGGGCAAGCGCGGTTTGGTCGATGGTACCGCTCGGCAGTGTTCCCAGGGGCAAACTCGACGGGTCGAGACTGCTATCAAAACCCACGCGGTCGATGTCCTGTGCAAAACGCAGCGCCACCTCGCCGTAGAAGTCGAGATCCCAGATTCCGGCTGACAGATCGGCTGCCAATTTGGGCTTGTGTCCGCGCTGAACCACGCCCCCCACTCCCAGCTCGGCCGCGCCGAGAACGATCTCGGCGCGTGCGGCGCCGGCCACACGGCTCGCCGCAGGCGTCGCGTCGGCACTTTCGGTGAGACCGTAGGCGTAGAAATTCCAACCCCGCGCCTCCCAAGGCACGTGCAGTTTGATCATCGTCGTGCCGGTGCGCGCATCAAACAGGTCGAGCGGATTGCGGTGCTGGATGTGCAAGAAATCCGCCGGGGTCCAGAATCGCGCTGTGCCCCACCGCACATGCTGGCGTCCGGCCGTCACGTACACCGTGTGCTTGATGTCGAAACGCAGCCACATCTGATCAAGCGACACGCGCGGCGTGCGCGTCTGCTGGGGACCAAGCAGCGAACTCAAACTGGAAGTGCCGCCGCTAGAAAAGCCACCCTGCGAGCCGCTGGTGGTCGCGAGGCCGCTGCTCGCGGTCGAGGGCAAGGTCGGGTCAAAGATCGTGCGCGCCAGCACGAAGCCACGCACGCGATCGTTGGGCCTCACGTCCATATACGCATCGAGCAGCGAAGGCGACGACAGGGTCCAGTTGCCCGCGCTTTGATCTTGCAGAGCCGAACTCTGCCCGCGCAGATAGATCTGGCCGCCAATCTTCAGCGGATCCTCTGGCGCCACCTCAGCCGAAAAGCGCGTCGCCCCCTCCGGCACCCCCAAATTCAACTGATCCCGCGCGTCGGCGGTGGCCGGAGCCGGCGTCGCCATCGTGGCTGTGGTCGTGGCCGTAAACGTGGTCGTGGACGTAGTCGTAGCCGTGGATGTAGTAGTGGCCGCGACGGGCGGGTGCGGAGCACCCGGGGGCTGGCAGGGTGGGCTGTCCGTCCCGGAGCCCCCGCAGGGGGTGGCCGTGGCCGGAGTTGTGGCCTTCTCGCCGCCGGCACCCGGCGCCCCAAACATATCGCTCTCGCTTGGCCTGTCCTGTGCCTGCGCTGTCCCCGCCAGCCCGGCCATCGCAACCAGCAGCGCCCCGATGCGCCGCCCGGTCATCGGCTCTTGCTCTCCAACCAGGCCTTGGTGAAAAGATTCTGCTCCAGTGGGCGCATGTCCACCGACTTGACGAGGATCAAAGTCGAATTGGCCTTCTCCACCTCGTCGTAAAAGCGCATCTCCTCCGGGTACCAGCTGTCGGCCTTCTTGGATTCGCTGTAGGCCTTCTTCCAGCGCGGATAGTACGCAGTCCGCAACAGTCGTCCCGAAAGGGCAAATTCCTGCCTCTTGAGTATGTTCTTGGTGTCCTTGTCGACCCACAGCTTTATGACTGGGAACGCCAGATCAATGTTTGGCTTGCCGGTCAGCTTCATCACCTGCGCGGTGTAGGCGCCGAGTTTCTCTTGGCCGAGGTCCTCGGGCTCGTACTCTTCAGAGAGACGCGATTCATCGAAATCCGAACGGCGCGAATTGGTGCCGCCGATCCGCTCGCGTTCAGTGCGGCGTTCCCACTTGCCCACGGATGGGTCGTAGAACCACAGGTTCTTGTCGATGCGCAAATACCCCTGCCCCTGCGACGCCTTGGGTTTGGTGAACAGAATGATGAACTTCTGGTCGACGCTGCGCCGGAAGACCAAGGCCTCGTAGGCCACGTCGACTTTGTCCTTCTCTTTCTGCTCCATGTACACGAGCGAGCGCCAGTCGCCCTGATTGCTCTGCCGCTGATCCACGACCTTGAGAATGTCGACCAACTCGGCCTTGCTCAAGGCCGCGGCCATCCGCGGGGCAAGCAGGGGGACAACGAGGGCGAAAGTGACAAAGAGCCGGGAAATACGCATTGGGATTGCTCCAGATGTGTTAGCCAAAGTGGGACATCGCCGACACGGGCTTCAGTCTTGCGGCCCGGTAGGCCGGATACAGAGCGGCCAGGGTTGTCACAAATGTGATGAAAAGCGCCGCCCGCACCAGCCCGCCTGCGTGCAAAGCAAGTTGAACCCGGTCGGACATGAGAAAGAGCTGCACTGACAGCGGCACGTGGATGCGGGCGGCATTGATGGCCGCCCCCAGTCCCACGCCGGCCAGTGCACCCGAACCGCTGCCAATCAGTCCAAGCAGGAGCGACTCGTAGATGAACATGCGCAGCACCCCACCCCGCTGCATGCCGATGGCGCGCAAAGTGCCGATCTCGCGCGTGCGCTCGCGGATGGCGATCCACATCGTATTCATGATGCCCGTGACCACAATGGCAATGAGAATGGTGAGCAGCACGGCAGTCAATCCCTTGATCACCGTCAGCGTCCAGCTGATGAATGAAACCTCGTCCTCCCAGGTCGTCACATCCAATTTCTGCCCGGTCCAATCCTCACGCGCCACAGTCTGGAATTTCATCCAGAACGGGTTGGGATCGGCGTCCATCACGGCCCAGCCCAGTTTTTCCAGCTGTCCGCGCAGGCGAGCCGCGATGGCGGTCACGTTGGGAATGAATTGTGGCTTGAGGTAGATGTGAATGGCGCCGGTCGTATCGGAACGAAGCTGATAAAGGGCGCGCGTGGTGGCCACTGGAGCAAACACGCCAAACTTGCTCATCAGCCCCATGTCCTTGGCAATGGCGACGATGCGGCAGTCGACTGTGTTGGCCGCGCCTCGCGTGGTCTGCGCCGACAGGGTGACCGCGTCGCCCACCTTGACCTTCAGCCTTTCCACCTGCGACTCGAAGACCAGCAGGGTGTTGGGTTGTTCCAGGTCTTCCAGGCGCCCACTCACCAGCTCAATAACCTTGCGAAAAGCGGGCTCGTTCTTGATCTCGATGCCGGTGACCCCAGCCTGGGTCGAGCCCAAGTCAGAAATGATCTTGGCCCAGCCGCGGCCGCGATGAACCAGGCTGTCCATTTCGGGCACGCTCTTCTTCACCGCCTCAATGACCCTCTCATACTCGGTGACCACTGGGCCGCCAGAATTGCTCGTCACCTTGAAGAATCCGCCCACGTTGACGTGGCCGGTGGAAAGCGTAGTCGCTGCCCGCATCATGGTTTCACTCACGCCGCTCGACAGGGCATTGAGCAGGATGAGCAGAACCGTGACACCCGCGATGGCAGTGGCCAGGAAGAACGTGCGACGGCTGTGCTGGAACAGGCTGCGGAAAGCGATGCTGAGGTCGAGAAGAAAGGCACCCATGGCTAGTCGTCCGATTGCATGGCCTGGCGCGGGCTCACCCGCATCGCCAAGAGACCTGGGTAAATGCTGGAGATCGCGCTCACCACGAGCACGATACCGAGTGACATGATGACATTGGCCGGGCTGAGGCTGGGATGCAGGCGAGGGCCGGAAAACAGGAAGTAGAGAATGTCATTGGCCGCCGGTATGCCGACCGCGTGAATAACCCCAACGATGCCAGCCCCCAAAAGAGCGCCCAGACTGCCGAACAGCAGGCCCACCGCCAGTGCCTCGACCAGCAGCATGCCAAGCAAGAAGCGGCGCTGCGCACCCACGGCGCGCAAGGTCCCGATCTCGGGCATGCGTTCCAGGGTGGCCATGACCAGGGCGTTGTTGATGATGACCAACGCCACTGCGAAGATGATCAGCACCGAAATGTAGAGCACGGCGCGAATCATAGTGACGAATTGGCCGACCAGGCCCGAAGCCTTCTGCCAGGTGATGGCACGCAGGGGAATCCCCGCCTTGGCGCCTGCCGCCTCGATATCCTTGATGGTCTGGCCAATCGCGCGCGGATCTTTGACGATCACAGCGGCATTGAGCACATCGCCCTGCTCAAGTTGCGCCGAATCGTAGGCCTGACTGGCATGAGCCGCGCGCTGCTGCCTGCCGGCTAGACTGCGCAAGGCCACCTCCGCCTCGTCGACTGCCCCGGCCCTGGCCGGCGCCGCCTCGGCACCATCCGGCTTGCCAAACAGCTCGGCCTCAGCTTGCTCACGCGAAACTTCCTTGATGCCCGCCACCGCCTTGATTTCCTGCACTTCCCGCTCGCGCTCCGGCGTGAGCGATCCGTACAGCTCGCGGAAGGAAACCAAGTCCATCAGGTTCAGCTCGCCTGCGATGTGCGAATCCTCCAAACCCTCGAAGACGAACGTGCCGTACACGCGTAGCTTGGCCGACTGAACGTAGCCACTTCTGGTGAAGGACTTGATGGTCAGCGTGTCGCCCACCCGCACCCGGTACAGTTCCAGCATGGGCGCCAACTGCTCGTAGAAGAAACGGTAGCGGCGCGCGAAATTGCCGTCGTTGACCCGGAAGAACTCGGCCAGCAGCTTGGCCACGTCGCCCTCCTGGCTCGCCAGCTCGCCCTGCAAAAGCCGGCGGAAATTGGCCGTCTTCTGCCCATCGAGCTGCAACATGATCTCTTTCACTTCGGTGGTGTTCTGCTTGATGAAACGCTGCAGTTCCTCGCTGCGGGCTATCGTCTGGCTGCGCTTGTTGATGCCATCCCTGATGCGGTCGAGGCGCAAGGCCGTCTTGAGCTTGACCTGCTGCTCGTACACCCACTTGGAAAACAAGAAACCGCGCTCGCCCCGCGGGATGGGTTTGCCATCCACGATCTTCATCCGGTCAAAGGACTTGGCAAAGGCGTCGGTGTCGGTGCCGAGGTAGCGCAAAAACAGCATATCCGCGTCGCTGGCCAAGGGCGCGATGCGATTCTCCAGAAATTCAAGCGCCGGATACGGATCGCGGTCGAACCCTGCCCAGAATTCTGGCGAGACCGCCTTGGCCACCGCCCCGAGCTCGTCCTGAGCGATGACCTTCTCGGCCTGAATCTTGCGAATGTTGTCCATCTCCGCGGCCAGCACGGTGATGATCTGGCGCACGTGGTCCTTTTCCGAATCGTAGGCGGCCTGCACATCTTCGCCCGCCATTTTTCGGCGAGCCAAGGCGCGCAGCCGTTCCAGCACCACGTCCACCGTGTTGCCTGCGATCACACTAGCCGCGGAAAGGCCCATGGGAACCACGGCTTTGACATTGGGCACGCCAAGCAAGGTGCGGCGCAGAGCTGCGAAGTCGTCCATCGGCGTCAGGTCCGGCGCCTCCATGGTCATGCCGCCCATCACGGTCAGCTCGTCCTTGGATTTGGCCGAGTAGACCTGGATGTGCCCGGCCACTGAACCGATCACGCTGCGGCTCATCGAGGCGTCCACACTGTCGACGAAGGCAGTGCCCACCACCACCAGCATCGATCCAAACAGGATGATGCCGCCGACAATCAGGGTCTTCAGTCGACTGGCAAAGAGATTGCGCAAGGCGATCTGAACGATCACCTTGAGTGTGTCGAAATAGCCGCGCATCAGGCCGGCCTTCCCGCGGGCAATGCACCCGCGCGCACGGCCTCTTCGGCCGACACGCGATCCTGGATCTGGCCGTCGGCCAGGCGGACCACCGCGCTGGCGTAGGACCAAACCCGCGCGTCGTGGGTTGAAAAGATGAAGGTCGTCTTCTCGCTCTGGTTCAGCTCCTTCATCAGATTGAGAATGTTGGTGCCCGTGACTGAATCGAGGTTGGCGGTGGGCTCGTCGGCCAGCACCAGCTTGGGCCGCGTGACCAGGGCGCGGGCGATGGCCACGCGCTGGCGCTGTCCGCCGGACAGTTCGCTGGGCCGGTGCTTGCTGTATTCGCGGATGCCGACCCGGTCGAGCAGCGCGATCACCCGCTCGCGCCGTTCGCGCGCATTGAGCGTCCGCTGCAACAAAAGCGGCAACTCCACGTTTTGCAGCACGCTGAGCACCGACACGAGATTGAAGCTTTGAAAGATGAAGCCGATGGTGTGCAACCGCAGCCGGGTCAGGTCGCGCTCGGAAAGCTGCCCGGTTTGCTTGCCGTCAACGGTGACCGTGCCGGCGCTAGGCGTGTCCACACAGCCAATTAGGTTGAGCAAAGTGGTCTTGCCACTGCCCGAGGGTCCGGCAATGGCGAGAAATTCGCCCGCGGCCACGTCCAGGCTGACCCCGCGCAAAGCCGGGACCACCACCTGACCCAAATTGTAGTTCTTACTGACGTTGTTGACGGAAACGATGTAGTTCATGAGTTTGGCTCGCTATTCGTCGTCGGAAGGGGCGTCCTCGGCCAGCAGCCGATAAAGCGCCCGACGGGTTTGACTGAGTACCTTCTGGGCTTCAGCGATCTGAGCGGGGCTGCCGGCGTGAACAACCTGCAAGGCGGCAGCGGCAATCTGCTTCAACTCGCCGAACAGGCCCATCACGGACGCGTCGCTCTCAGGCTGGGCATCAGCCTCCCAAGGCGTCGACATCGTTTCGCGATGAGTTTCCACGTAGGCCTTCCCGCTCTCGCTCAGATGATAGAGCCGGCCGCTGTTCGTCGTCTCGGCCCGCACCAGGCCTTCATCTTCGAGCTGCGCCAGCGCGGGATACACGGCACCCGGACTTGGCCGCCAGGCCCCGCGGCTGCGCTGTTCGAGCTCCTGCATGATCTGATAGCCGTTGGTCGGCTTTTCGGCCAGCAAGACCAGGATGGCGGCGCGCACGTCGCCGCGCTTGGCGCGAACCCCGCGCCGAAACAACGACCAGGGAAATCCGCCAAACGGGGGAAAGGGTGGAAATGGGGGAAAGGGCGGAACGCCACCGCCGGGAGGCCCGGAACCGAAACCTGAGGCACCCTTCCCGCCCCCGGAATGGCGGCTGTGGCCACCGGCCCAGAGGGTGGCATAGAGGATGGCCCCGGGAAAACATTGCCCGTGACCTCCCTCGTGCAGATGTTCAGTCAACATGGTGGGTGAGCCCGCGTATCGCGACCCTTCGCGATGGCTCAAAGATATATCGCTAGCCGGTGTGGCGGTCAAGCCAAAACCTCCCGCTGCTCGGATTCGACGAGGAGCGGTGCTTTCAGTAGTGTTAGCCTCCACCATCAACCCGGAGTCGCTTGCATGCCTACTGTTGAGATCGCACCATCAATTCTCTCTGCTGACCTCACGCGCCTGGCCGAACAGGTGAAAGAAGCTGAGGCCGCCGGGGCCGAGCGCATCCACGTCGACGTCATGGATGGGCGATTCGTCCCCAACCTGACCTTCGGGGCCATCATGGTCGAGGCTGTGCGCCGTTCGACCAAGGCCATCATCGAGGCCCATCTGATGATCGTTGAGCCGGAGAAGTACATCCCCGACTTTGCCAGGGCGGGTGCCGACATCATCCAGGTCCACCAGGAGACCTGCCCGCACCTGCACCGGACGATTCAGCAAATCCACGAGCTCGGCAAGAAAGCCTGTGTGGTGCTGAACCCGGCCACGCCGCTCGCGTCGATTGAAGAGGTTCTGGGCGACGTGGACGAAGTCCTGGTCATGACGGTGAACCCGGGTTTCGGCGGCCAAAAGTTCATCCAGTCCATGCTGCCCAAAATCGTGCGCCTGCGCCAGATACTGGACACACGCGGCATGCGTTGCGACCTAGAGGCAGACGGCGGCATCGGCCCGGCCACGGTGCCGGCGGTGGTCAAGGCCGGCGCCCATGTACTGGTCGCCGGCGCTGCGGTGTACGGAGCCAAGCAGGGCGTGGCCGCCGCGATCCAGGCAATCCGCGCCGCCGCATAGGCCAGCTAGCACGACGGATCGAATTTCGGACCGACCTGATCAGGATTGCGAGCTACAGGCTGTCCAACACCGCACGCAGTTCGCGCGCGTGGCGACCGCCCGGCGCAAGCTCGATGTACTTTTTGTAGGCAGCCTTGGCCTCGGCGGGTCTTCCCAGACCCTGCTCGGCCCCGCCCAAGAAGACGTAGGCGTCCGGCAAATTGCGGTTGATCTGCAAAGCCTTCTTCGCCCAGGTCCGCGCCTCGGACACGCGTCCGAGATCCATGGCCGCGCGGGCCAGCATCACCATGATGTCAGCCGAATCGGGGTTGGCTTCGATGGCTGGGCGACACGCGGTCAAGACCGACTGTGGCCGCCCCCTGCCCCCGGCATCGGCCCTGCGACAGCGTTCGGTCAATTCATCTGGCGCTGGCGCCGCATCGCCCGGCGTAGAGGCCTGAGCCAGGTCACCGCCCGCCGCCGGAATCGGCGTCTCGCTTCGGGTCGGCAGGGGCCGACTTCCTGCCGCATCGCCGGCCGTGCTCAATGGCTTGGGTTCAGCATCCACCGCGGCCACTTGGCTATCGTCTGCGGCGTCCCGGGCGCCGGCCGCTGGCAAGCCGGCCGCCTGGTCAACTCGCTGCCCGCCGGCCTGCTTGGCCTCGCCCTGGCCTAGCTCACCCGCTCGCCGACCGCTGGCAGATGAATTCTCGCCCGCCGTGGCGGCGCAGCCGGAAGGCGACGCGCTCCCGTTTTTGTTCGAACCGGCCCACATGGCGTACAGGCTCACGCCGCCGAGCAGAACCAGCGGCAGCACGAAGAGCGGCCATCGGCGCGAAAGGGAAGAAACGCGACCCGCCGTCGCGTCGAGGGTGGGCCAGTTCTTGATGAGCTCCTCTTCCTCCGACGAGGAAGAGACAGTGCTTTGCTCATGCACTGCGGGCGCGTCGCCGGCCTGGCGCTCCGGCGGCGCTTGGTCGGCGACGCACGCGGCTGCGGGGGCCGCCAAGAGCGTCCCGTCCGCCGCGGGAACCCCGTCCTGTGCCTCTGCGCAATCCGTCCGTAGGCCGTCATCTTCGGGCCGCAGAGGTTTGGTGAGGGGAGACTCCATGTGTTACTCCTGGGTCAAGACGCAAAACGTCTCTGTTCTGCTTGTACTAGTGTTTCTGCGGGCCTCGGCCTTTCAGAAAAAGCGCAAGACCATCCATAATCGTCGGCTTCCGGTAGCGACAAGCGCCGCCGGTGCCGACGATCCTTTCGACCGACTACCGCCCTGGATTTGTCCTAGGGCGCGGCGGTGACTGTGCCAGTCAGAATGCCGGTCACGCCCTGGAAGACGGCCGACACAGTAACCGAACCGGCGCTGACCGCGGTGAAGAGCCCGCGCGATCCAGCCGCGTTGGAAACCGTGGCGACCGAGTCGCCCGCCCCGGCGTCGCCTCGCTGCGACAGCCAGGTCACGCTGCTGGTGATATCCCGGGTCGACTTGTCATCCCAGGTCCCGGTGGCCGTGAGCTGCTGGTGTCCGCCGACCACGACGGAAAGCGGCGACGGTGTGATAGCAATCGAGGTCAGTTTGGCGGCGCTGACCGTGAGCACGGTATTGCCCGACACGCCCTCATAGGTGGCCGTGATGGTGGTCGGGCCTGCTTTGATCGGCGTGGCCACCCCGGCGAGGCCACCGGCGGTCCCGACGCTGGCAACCGTGGCGTCCGAAGATGTCCAGGTCGCGCCAGCCGTCACCGTGCCCGTGGAGCTGTCGTCAAAGACAGCCGTGGCCACGAAGGGTTGGTTGATACCAAGAACCGCGGTCGGTTTCGTGGGCGTCACCTGGATCGAGGTCACCTTCTTCACCACCACCGTCAATGTGGTCGAAGCCGACTGGCCGCCGAAACTGGCGGTGATTGTAGTGGTGCCCGCGGTCAGTCCGGTTGCCCGTCCAACGGTTCCGCCCGATGTAGAGATCACCGCGACGGTCACGCTCGATGACGACCAAGTCGCCGACGCCGTCACGTTGCGCGTGCTGTAGTCGGTGTAGATGGCTGTGGCCACAAATGCCTGGTTCGGGGCGAGCAAGCTGACCGTCGGTGTGGTCGGCGTGATCTCGATCGACAGCAGCGGCGGGTCAGTGACGGTAAGCAGCGCGCTTCCGCTGACCGTGACGCCGTTTTCAGTGTAGGACGCACTGATAGTGGCGCTGCCCACCGCAAGCCCGGTCGCCGTTCCGCCACCCGCAACCGGAGGCCCGCCCCGACCGCCGCCGCCTGGGGTATTCATGACCGCAATGGTCGACGCCGACGAGCTCCATGTTGCTGCGCCGGTCACCGTAGCGCTGGTCCCGTCGCCGTAGATGGCCGTGGCCTGGAAGGCTTGGGTCTGGTCCACCTGGATCGTGGCCTTGGCCGGAGTGACAACCAGGCTCTTGAGTACGGGCGCGGTCACCACCAGCGTCGCTGTGTCGCTGAAGGTGGTGTAGGTCGCCTTGATGATGGCGGTACCTGCACCCACGCCCGTGGCCAGGCCACCGCCGCCACCGCCACCACCGCCGCGACCGCCGCCCGCGTTGGTGATTGTGGCCACCGTGCCGAGGGCCGCGGTCCACGCGGCGCTGCCGGTAATCTGGGCGCTGGTGCCGTCGCTGTAGGTAGCAAAGGCCTGGAATTGCGCCGTTTCACCCACGCGCACCGAAGCCGTCGCTGGCGTGATGTAGATCCCGGTCACGGTACGCGCCAGGACAGTGATGGCGGCGTTGCCTTTGAAGGTGAGATAGGTGGCCGTGACCGTCGTGCTGCCAGGGCCAACGCCCGTGATCTGTCCGCCGCCGCCAAACCCGCCGCCAGGGCCGCCGCCTGCTGCTACCGCAGCGATGGTGCCATCGACGGTGGTCCACGTGATCCTGCCCGCGATGGGTTGCGTGGTTCCATCGTCGTAGTCACCGAAAAGTTGGAACGTCTGCGTCCCATCGACGTAAATGGTGGCGCTATCAGGTGTCACGCGAACGCCGATCAACACCGCCACTGCGGTTACGTTGAGCGTCGCCGAATCGCTGAGAGTGGTCGCACCGTTGGTGTATGTGGCCGTTATGGTCGCGGTGCCCTTGGCCACGCCCGTGGCTGTGGCCGCATTCCCGCCACCCCCGCCGCCGCCACCGCCGGCCCTGACAGTCGCAATGGCGGTTGCCGATGACGACCAGGTCAGGCCGGCAAGGGTGGTGGTCGTGGTGCCGTTTTCGTAGACGCCGGTGGCCTGGAATCGCTGAGTGGCGCCCACATCAACCGTCGCGCTTGTGGGGGTCACCATGATCGTCACCAGGGCTGGATCGCCGGCGGTCAGGGTCGCTGTCCCACGCACGCCGGACAAGGTGGCCGTGATGGTGGCCGTACCCGCGATGAGCGAAGTCGCCACGCCGTTGGTGCCGGCAGCGTTCGACACCTGGGCCACTCCGTTGTTGCTGGACGTCCACGTAACCTGGGTGGTGATGTCCAGCGTGGTCGAGTTGTCGTAGCTGCCGGTCGCGGTGAAGGCCTGCTTCTGGCCGGCGGTGATCTTGGCCGTGGCCGGTGTCACGGCAATCGAAACCAGCTTGGGACTGGCCACGTTCACCGTTGCCGACCCGCTGATGCCCGACAGGGTCGCGGTCACGGTGGTGCTGCCCACCGCCTTGCCGGTGGCCTGGCCAGCCGCAGCCCCAACGTTCCCCACCGTCACGATTGTAGCGTCCTTGACCGTCCAGGTCGCGGTGGCCGTCACGTCCTGGGTGGACTTGTCTCCGTAGGTTGCCGTGGCCTTGAGGGCAAGGGTTAGTCCCAGCGGCAAGTTGAGCGGATTGGGGGTCACCGCGATGCTGACCAACGGCTGCGCGGACACCGTCACAGCAGCCGTCCCGGTCACACCCGAAAGAGCGGCCTGCACGGTGGCCGTGCCCACTGCTTCAGCCGTGGCCTGGCCCTTGGCCCCGGCCGCGTTGGAAACCGAAACGACCGTGGCGGCACTGGAAGACCAAGTCACCGAATCGGTGAGGTCAGCGGTCGTGCGATCGGCGTAGGTTCCCTGGGCCTTGAACGGGGTGGTGTTGCCAACGAACATCGTGGCCGTGGCTGGGCTGACCGTGATCGAGGTCAACACCGGCGCAGTCACCGTCACCGACGTGGTGGCGCTCACGCCGTTCAACGTCGCGGTGATCGTGGTTCGGCCCGCGGCCTTGGCCGTGGCCAGACCCGCGCTGGCTCCGGTGGCGACCACGCCAAGCACGGCGGCATCGCCTGCCGACCAGGTCGCCTGCTCGGTCACATCGCCAGTGGAGTTGTCGTCGTAGGTGGCGGTGGCCTGGAAGGGCTGCGTGACGCCCCGCTGGAGGATCGGCTGCGCGGGCGTGATCGCGATGCTGGTCATCTTCTTTGCCGCCACCGTCACATCGACCTTGCCGCTTACCGCGGCGATGGTGGCCGTGATCGTGGCCGTGCCCGCAGCCACGCCCGTGACCAAGCCCCTTCCCGCAACCGTGGCAATGGCCGTGGTGGACGACGTCCAGGCCGCATCAGAAGTCACATCCTGCTTGCTGCCATCGGCGAACACTCCGGTGGCCACCAGGTTCACCGTCTGACCGACGGGCACTGGCGCGACTGACTGAATGCTGATCGATCGCAGGGCGGTGTCGACCACCGTGACCGTCGCGGTCGCAGTCTTGCCCTGGTAGCTCGCGGTGATTGTAGTAGTGCCAGCCTTCACGCCCTGGAGCGAGGAGGACGCCACAACCACAACCGATGTGTCGTTGGAAGTCAGCGTGGCAGAGCCAGACAGATCGGCTGTGCTGCTGTCGCTGTAGATGGCCGTAATCACGAGCGGCAGCGGGATCCCAACCACGACCCTTGGTTCGGCCGGCGAGATCTCGATGCTCGACAGAGTGGCCGCCGTATCGCCGTTGGCGTCACCGGCATCGATGGGCGGGCGCAATTCTGGACGATTGGCGTCCACCGGCCCGGCATCCCTGACGCCGGGGCCACCGACCTCAGACGGAACATCGCGTGCCCCAACATCAGCGGGTTGGCCATCAGGTGCGCCAACCTCGGCCAGGACCTCTGCCCCCCCAACCTCGGCCCTGGTTTCCGACCCAAGACCGGAGTCAAAGCGGCCGTTCTGGCCTCCGCCGTCCAAACGGCCGTCGACACTGCTGTCATCCTCGATCCCGCCGTCGTCATACACCGTGCGCAGCCCGCTGCGTCCGCCACAGGCGCCCATCGCGCCGACCAACGCCAGACAGAGTACCAGTCTTGTTCTCGTCATAGCTCGTGCTTCTCCTCGATCGATTGCTGTTGTTCCGGACTCGCTGGCCCTGCGGTGCATGGCCCTACATTTCAGTGTAAGTGGGTCCGTCGCGAACTATTCGTCAACGATTGCGCCTGGCATGGCCTGTCGCTCAAATGATGCCCTTGCCGGGATTCATGATGCCCTTGGGATCCAGAGCCTGTTTGATCCTGCGCATCAAGTCCAGCTCGACCGCGCTCTTGTAGCGCCGCGCCTCCTCGCGCTTGGCCACGCCGATGCCGTGTTCCGCGCTGATCGAGCCGCCGTGCGCCACCGCAATGGCATGCACAACATGCGTCACTTCGTCCCAACGGCCGAGGTAGACGTCCTGGTCCGTGCCCACGGGTTGACTGAAATTGAAGTGCAGGTTGCCATCGCCCACATGGCCGAACGGCACCGGCCGGATGCCGGGAACCAGCGCAGCCACCGCGGCCAGCGCCTGCCTGATGAAACTTGGGATCTGCGAAACCGGCACCGAGATGTCGTTCTTGATGCTGCCGCCTTCGTGCTTCTGCGCCTCCGAGATGGATTCGCGCAGTTTCCACAGGGCCGCAGCCTGCGCCGCGCTGCCCGCCAGGGCCGCGTCGGTGACCAGTCCCCGCCCGAGCGCCTCCGTCATGAATGTCTCGGCCGTGGCGCGCGGAACCGTGAGGTCCGCGAGCACATACCAGGGCGATTTCGTCGCCAGCGGATCCGTGGTACCCGCCACGGATTTGAGCACCATGTCCAGCGCCAGACGCGCGATCATCTCAAAGGCCAGCACGCCGCCGTCGCCCGACACTTCGCGCGCCAGGGTCAGAAGATCGAGCACCGCCTCGGGAGTGGGCACGGCCGCGAAAACGGTTTCCACCTGACGGTAGCGCGGAAACAGTTTCAGCACCGCCGCGGTGATGATCCCGAGAGTACCCTCGGCGCCGACGTAGAGATGTTTGAGATCGTAGCCAGTGTTGTCCTTGCGCAGACCACGCAGGCCATCCCAGATCTCGCCCTCGGGTGTGACGACTTCCAGCCCCAGCACCAGGTCGCGCGAGTTCCCGTAGCGCAAAACATGGATGCCGCCCGCGTTGGCCGAAAGATTGCCGCCGATCTGGCAACTGCCCTCGGCCGCCAGGCTGAGCGGAAAGAGCCGGTCCTGATCGGCGGCGGCCTGTTGAACCGCCGCCAACACGCAGCCCGCCTCGGCCACAAGGGTGTTGTTGATCGGATCCACGGATCGCACCCGGTTCATGCGCGACAGACTGACCAGAATCTCGCGGCCATTCGCGTTCGGAATCTGCGCCCCCACGAGGCCGGTGTTCCCCCCCTGCGGCACGATGCCGACGCCTGCATCGGCGCATACCCGCACAATGGCCGCCACCTCGGCGGTGTTGGCGGGCTTGAGCAGAAGCGGCGTCTTGCCCTGAAAGCGGCTGCGCCATTCCACCAGATACGGCGCCAAGGTGTCCGGATCGTCGCTCCAGCCGGATGGGCCGGCGATCAGCTTCAAGCGTTCGAGCGTGTTTGGGTCAGGAAAGCGGAGCATCGGTGGCACATGATAGTGAATTCGCGAACGATCTGGTGGGCAAGTGTCAGTCTTCTATCACCTGGACCTTGGTTTCGCAGACGGCGCCATCACCGAACGTAGCCAAACTGTTGGTCCTCGCTTTGCAGCACGACAGCTCCCCATGCTAGACGAATCACGATTCGTGGCACTGCAGGTCGACTACTTTCCTTGGCAAGCGGCCGATTGCTTCGCTGGTTCTTGCCTGCGGCTTGCTCACTGGAACGACCTTGGCCAGACCCGTCCTTGCAGTCGCGCAGGGGGGCTCCGGTCCTCATGCCAGTCCTCAGCCCTCGGCCGCCCCGCCACTGGTAATGACTTGGCCGCAGGTCGAGGCGTTTGCCAACCTTCTGGGCGAGCCTGTTGACGTCGTAGCGGGGCGCTTGCGCAACGACGCGAGCCTGATCCCGAGCGCTGCCGCCGCCGCCACCGCACGTCTGGGACGCCAGAGCTCCGGCAAGACGATGATGGCTACCGGCTTCATGCTGTTTGGTTTTGGCCTGACCTTGAGTTTCGGGGCATTTCTTACCACTGCTCATGGTTGGTGCGACGATCCTCGCCAGTGTCAGAATTCCCCGATGAACGCAGAAGCCAAAACCATCGACGTCGTCGGCTTGGTTACTGCCGCTATCGGCTTGGCCCTAGCCGTTCCTGGCATCGTCAGGACGGCTCGACCGAGCGATATCGAGGCAGAGGCCGTGGACCGCTACCAGCGCTCGCAGAGTGGCCAACCATCGGCATCGCCGCCGGGAGATGCCCATTCTTTGTCCGGGGGATCCGGGGGGAAGGCCCTCAGTCTCTCGCTTTGGTCCTTCGCTTTCTGAATCCTTGATCCCCGAACCAGATTGCTCTTGGAGGGCGCCGACTACGCCCCTACCACGGTCAGCCCAACCGCCCGTGCGGCCTGAGCCTGGCGGATGTCGAAGGTGAGAAGGGTTAGCGCCCCTCTGCCAGCACGGTTGGCGGCTGCCAGGTGCAGAGCATCCAGCGTGCGCGCACCGGTCAATTCCGCGAGATCCGCCGCGATACCACATGTCGTCTCGTCCAACTCGACCACGTACATGCGCTGCCAGTCCCGATCGAACTGAACCCGCGCATCAGCCAGGGCTGCCTCTGCGAGGAGCCTGGAGAGATTCCGCCGAACCTCCACGAAGGTGTGTCGGCCAGTAATCCACACCGGATCCGCGAGCAAGTAGCGTTCACATGTGTCGCTCTCCGGTTCGTCGACATAGCGCTTGAGCAGCGCGCTTGAGTCCACATACAGGCTCATTTGTCCCGATCCTCGCGGAGAACTTGGGCGCTCGACGTGGAAGCGGCATGGCGGCGCACGTGGCGTGGACTTGTGGCCGCGGCTGGTCCCGGCCGAATCCATCGCTCGGCCACGCCGCGTTCCAAGTTAAGTATCCCTGGCAATGGTCCCATCACAGCCTTGGGTCTCCCACGGTCGGTGATGCGAATGATTGCTCCTCCGGCCGCTTTCTCAAGGTAGTCGGAAAGATGCTGCTTGAGTTCTCGAATGCCGACGTCCATGTGGACACCATGAGACAGAAATGTGGACACATCAAGACGCTCAGCAACAAAAGTGGGCAATGCGGTGACCCTTCCCGCTCTTGCTCCGACCGGTGTGCTGTCTCGCGACGCGGTTTCTTCGCCGCTGTGCGCCTGGGTGGTGCGTGCCTGAGGTTTCCGGGCGGGGTTGTGCGTGCCTGACTCTTCCTGGAGCTTCACTGTGGTTGAGGAGGCAGTTGTAGCTGCCATTTATTGGCAGAGCCTTAGTTCCAAGCTGAGTGCAGCGGAAAGACCTGCAATTGGGTGATGGTCACGTCCCCGCCTTTTGTGAAGACAGAGATTCCCTGGACAGTGGCATCGGCAGCATTCTGAACTGTGAGCGTGGCCAGGCCATCGTTGCCGAAGATCTCAAGGCTTTCGCGATCCACCAAAATGCGCAACCGGATGTGCCCATTCACCGCTGCCAGCGAAACCGGCCCTTGCGCGGGCGCCAGGCTGTCCACCCCAAGTTCGGCGCTGGCCACCTGATAGGTTATGCGGACGCCGCGAATGACCAAGCCAAATTCCGAGGCACTGCCAATGGCGAAGTCAGCGTCAATGTCGGCCAACGGCGCATTCACTGCCGCAAGCGGATTGGCAGTGTCCGGGGAAAGGGTCACATCGGTCAGGGAGAACGCTTGATCGTGCAGGACCGCCAGTTCGGCGATGGGCGCCGGGAGCAAGCGCACGCCGAGCGGTGTCGTGTGCAGTGACAGCTCGACCGGGAAGGTGATCATGTTACTGAACGGCATGGTGGCGTGCGTGGCTTTGCCAAACGCGAGCCGGATGCGGCGGCCATCAGGCGTGCTGTCAAAGGTCTGCCCGGCGTAATAGTTGTTGCCGTACTGATACGAGATCTTGTCCGTCTCGGGGGTGAACACCTGGCCGTCGAAGCTGCCAATTCGGTAGGCGCCGTCGGCGGCGGAAAGCACCCATCGCTTGTTGCTTGCATCACCATCGACGGGAAGCTCGAATAGATCGGGGCACTCGAAGAAGCCGGAGATGCGGCTCTGATAGGTCCAGGCCTTCAAGTCCGGCGAAGTGTAGAACGCAATATCGTCACTGCCCGCCAGCTGATCGTAGACCACCATGACCCAATGGCCACCGGGGGCGTACCACAGCAGCTTGGGATCGCGCCCCACATGTTGAATGACGGGATTGCCCCCGTATTCACGGAAAGTCCTTCCGCGATCATTTGAGTAGACGATGCATTCGCCGCGCGCCGTGCTTGTGAAGGCGGCGACCAGAACGTCTTCGCTGCCGGTGCGGAACCCCGATGTGTTCTGGCTGTCGACGACAGCACTGCCTGAATAGACAGCGTCGCCGGGCGCGTGCGGATACAGGGCAATGGGCAGTTCCTGCCAGTGAATGAGATCCGTGCTGACCGCATGCCCCCAGTGCATGTTGCCCCAGTCCGTCCCATAGGGATTGTGCTGAAAATACAGATGGTACTCGCCATCGTAGTACACGAGTCCATTGGGATCGTTGACCCACCCGCGCCGCGCGCTGAAGTGGAACTGAGGGCGGTACGCCTCGCGGTACAATTGGCCGTCGTTCGGATAGGGGACCTCATCCGCGAGTATGATGTTGGCGCCGGCCCCGTTTGACACCTCTATCGTGATCTCCTGGCCCTGCCAATTCCCGACATCCAAGAAGACCCAGTAGTCGGGCGTATCTGTGGTCAATTGCGCTTCAAACTCGTCAATGAAGATATTCCCGCTGTGTACGGCAACCGTGCAAGACGACGCGCGTTCACTGATGGGAAAGTGGAGGTATCGATGCGTCGCCACCATCCTGCGCACCGAGGGTGACGCAGGTTGGGCGGCGCAGCCCGCCGCAAAAATCGCAGCCAGGATTGGGGCCACTTGAACGAAGCGCATGGGGCCACTCTATGCGTGGCGGATCAACGCTGTCACATGTTTTCTAGCGCTGGGGTTACCGCGGAGGGCTCCCCGTCTTCTTGCGGTACACGGTCCAGGTTCCGCTGCGGGCCAGAACCTCCACGCTGCCCAAATATGGCCCAAACGGGTTCACGTTGGGCGGCGGGCTGCGCACGAAGAAGTAGTCAAAGACCGGCGGCGTCTTGCCAACGGAGACGTCCATGGGCTGCCAGGGGTTCGGCAGAATTGCACCCGCGGGCTTTGCGGTGCAGGGAATGTCGTGCATCCCGCAGTAGGGCAAAGGCGCCATGCTGCCGGGTGCGGATCGAGTTGCCGGGTAGTAGTCCACCAAGCCCAGGAAGATCGACTCCACCCGCATCACGCGCGAGGCGCGGCTGAACACCATGCCCACCGCCTTGCCACCCGGCGGCGTCTTGTGCAGCACTTCGACAAAATCCGCGGTCTCCTTGCCAAACGCACGGTAGTGCGTGATCAGTTGGTACCCGTAGAGGGCGCACATGATCACGGCCGGCAGGGGAATCACCAGCCGTAGCCAGCCGCGCACCTTGGCCAGCCCCGCTGGCACCAGCGCAATGGCCATGAGCGGAATCAGCACGGCAAAACGCGGGAAGAACGTGGTGAGGCTCAACTCGTTCAGGTGGTGCGGCAGCAGCAGGTAAGCAGCCAGCGCACCGGCAAAGACAACCAGAATGGCCGGCCACACGCGCAGTCGGGGCCGAGACGGCGTCACCTTGCGCAGTACCACCCAGGCCACCAACCCGGCGATGAAGTACAAGACGATCGCCCAAAGCAGTTGGTTGCACGCGCGCACGTCCGCCTGATCGGCAAAGGCGCGCATCGCATGCACCGGAATGACCGAGAGCCGCTCCAAAAAATCGCGCAGAAAGGTTCTGCCGCCCAGGTCGCCCAGACGATGGCGCTTCACCAACGCCCAGGTAAAGGCCAGGGTGGGCTTGGCTGGTCCGCCCGCTGCAGACGCGGCGAATTGTCGGTAGGCCAGGGCAGCAAGCGCAGGCACGAGCGTGCTGGCCCCGAGCAGGCGGCGACGCCAGGGCACGGAAACCAGCAGGGCAAACGCCAGCACCGCGGCCACCCCAAAAAGGAAGTTCTGCAGGTGACACAGGAAGAGGAACACTCCCGCCGCGGCAGCCCATAGCCAGCTTCGCCTCACCCGACCAGGTTGGCTGGCAAGGTGCTTCACCACCTGCGCCAGCAGAAACATGAGCGCCGGCAGCGACAGGGCAAAGCTGATGAACCCGTAGTGCAGCGTCAGGTTGTACGCGAGCGGAAAGGCCAGCAACGCCGGAATCCGGCTGCGCCTGCAGGCCGCCAGCAGCGACGCCGTCGAGAGCGGCATCGCCGCGACATAGAGCGCCACGATCAGCTTGTGCGCCGCCAGCAGGTTCATCACCTTGCCGAGCGCAACCAGCATCAGATAGTGGGCCGCGTAGGGCGCGAAGCGCAGCCCCCCGTCGTAGAAGGCCGCGTAGGGCGAGGTCGGCGATCCGCGCTTGCCCAGCATGTCAGCCAGCGCCAGGTGGAACGGTAGGTCCAGGCCCGGCAGGATTTCGGTGACAAAGAGCGGCGCCAGGAAAAGTGGCAGCAACACCAGGAAGCAGACCCCGAAGACCCGAGCGTCTATTGATAGGGGAACCCTCAGAAGGTTCACAAGCCCTCCCGCGCACCGGCGGCGGATCTGGCGGGCTCCCCACGCGCTCAGCCCGTCGAAAAGCCGGCGCCCGAGACGTGTCTTCAACTCTTTGAGGCCCAAGTGACCGGCTGTGTATACACCAACTTGCCCCGCATTCCTCCTGCCAGCACTTGCGGTCGCTATGGTATAGACTCCGCCGACCTATGGGCCTGCTCGACATCTTCTCGAAGGCGAAGCGCGAGGAACGCACGCTGGCGAACCTCATTCGCCGCGCGACGCACAAATACATGCAGTCGGCCGAGCGCTATAAGGCCATGGAAGGTTTGGCCAACGACGGCTCCGACGCCGCGCTTTACGGCCTGCTCTGCCGGTTCGGCATGGTGTACGACAAGTCCATCGAGGACGAGCAGGAGAAAGAGTGGGTCTTTGACACCGTGGCGGCCAAGGGCGCGGTCGCCCAGCCCGCGGTCAAGCGCTACCTGCGCAGCGCCGATTCGGTGTCGTGGCCGCTGCGCCTTTTGCCCAAGGTCGCCACCAAAGAAGAGGAATTCGCCCTGGTCGAAGAGGTTCTGGCCGAGCACGAGCCCGGCTATGAACGCGACCCGACCAAGAAGATTCAGCTCCTGCGCCACTTGAGCCAGCAGAAAGATCCACGCGCGCCATCGCTGGTGGCGCCCTACCTGGGCGACATGAACGAGGGCGTGCGCTTCGCTGCGGCGGAAAGCCTGCTGCGCCTGAAAAACGAAGAAGTGGCGCGCGACGCGCTCTTGCAAGTTTTCGTTTCCGAGAACGAGGAGAGCCTTCGCCTGCGCATTCGCATTGCCGAAGGTTTTGCCGAGCTTGGCTGGCTGGTGCGCGGGCACCGGGGCGGCGTGGAAAAGAAATTGCCCGAGGGTTTTCAGCTCGACCGCGAGGGCCACATTCTTGACCGGAAGCAATCCGAGTAATGCCGCGAAGAACAGACATCAAATCCGTCCTGATTATTGGTTCCGGCCCCATCGTCATCGGCCAGGCCTGCGAGTTCGACTATTCGGGCGCGCAAGGGGTCAAGGCCCTGCGCGAAGAGGGATTCCGGGTGGTGCTGGTCAACTCGAATCCGGCCACCATCATGACCGATCCGGAGATGGCCGACCGCACCTACGTCGAGCCGTTGACGGTCGACTTCGTGACCAAGATAATCGAACGCGAACGGCCCGACGCGCTTCTGCCCACCTTGGGCGGGCAAACCGCGCTCAACCTCACGGTTGAACTCGACCGCGCCGGCGTGCTCGATCGCTTCGGGGTCAAGCTGATTGGTGCGCAGATCGCGGCCATAGAAAAGGCTGAAGACCGCGACCTGTTCAAGCAGGCCATGGCCAACATCGGTCTGCGCGTGCCGTTTTCCGGCTATGCGCACACCTTGGCCGAGGCGCGCGAGATCCGCGACGAGCTGGCCCGCCGCACGGGTCAGGGCTATCCCGCCATCCTGCGACCGTCCTTCACCCTGGGCGGATCCGGCGCGGCCATCGCCTGGAACGGCGAGGAATTCGACACCAAGGTGCTGTGGGGTCTGCAGCAGAGCCCGCGCCACGAGGTGCTGGTCGAACAGTCGGCGCTTGGTTGGAAAGAATACGAGCTGGAGGTGATGCGCGATAGCAAGGACAACGCGGTCATCGTCTGCTCGATCGAGAATCTCGATCCCATGGGCGTACACACCGGTGACTCCATCACCATCGCGCCCGCCATGACCCTGACCGACAAGGAATACCAGGTCATGCGTGATGCATCCCTGGCGGTCATTCGCGAGATCGGGGTTGAAACCGGCGGGTCCAACATCCAATTCGCGGTCAATCCGGTAGACGGCGAGATGGTGGTCATCGAGATGAACCCGCGCGTGTCGCGCAGTTCGGCCCTGGCCTCCAAGGCCACCGGGTTCCCCATCGCCAAGATCGCCACCAAACTAGCGGTCGGCTACACCCTGGACGAGATCAGAAACGACATCACGCGCGAGACGCCAGCGTGCTTCGAGCCGACCATCGACTACGTGGTGACCAAGGTGCCCCGCTTCGCCTTCGAGAAATTCCCAGGCGCGGATACGACCCTGGGCCCGCAGATGAAGTCTGTGGGCGAGGTCATGGCCATTGGCCGCACATTCAAAGAGTCGCTCGGCAAGGCGCTGCGCTCGCTCGAAATTGGGCGCTGGGGTTTTGACCTTGACCCCGTGCCGCCGCTTGAGGATCTGCGCCGCCTGATCACGCAGCCCGGGCCCGATCGGTTGTGGCAACTGGCCGAGGCGATCCGGCTGGGCATGACGGTGGACGAGGCGCAGACCCTGACCGCCATCGATCCGTGGTTCCTCACGCACATCAAGGAGATGATCGACCAGGACGAGGCCGCCCGCCTGGCCGGGGCCGCGCTGCTTGACGATCCGGTCGCCCTGCTCCGCTGCAAGCAGTTCGGCATGTCCGATCGCCGACTGATGAAGCTGGCCGGTGTGGCCGAGGAGACCGTGCGCCAGGCGCGCCTGCGCCATGGTATCCGGCCGGTGTTCAAACGCGTGGACACCTGCGCCGCCGAATTTGAAGCGCATACGCCGTACTTGTATTCGACCTATGAATCCGGGACCACGGCGGACAAGACCGCGGAATCCGAATCGCGGCCTACGAGCAAAAAGAAGATCGTGATTCTGGGCGGCGGGCCCAATCGCATTGGTCAGGGCATCGAGTTCGACTACTGCTGCGTACACGCGGTGATGGCTTTGCGCGAGCTGGGTTTTGAGACCCTGATGGTCAACTGCAACCCGGAGACGGTGTCGACTGACTACGACACCTCGGATCGGCTGTATTTCGAGCCACTCACCCGCGAGGACGTGCTGGAGATCGTCGACGCCGAAAAGCCCGAGGGCGTGATTGTCCAGTTCGGTGGCCAAACGCCCCTGCGCCTGGCTGTGCCCCTGCAGAAAGCCGGTGTCCGGCTGCTTGGCACCAGCGCCGATGCCATCGACCGCGCTGAGGATCGCCAGCGTTTCGGCGAGCTGGTGCGCAAACTCAACCTGCGCGCGCCCGCCTGGGGAACCGCGCACGGCCTGGAAGAGGCCCGCGTGATCGCCGAGAAGATCGGCTATCCGGTGATGGTGCGGCCTTCGTATGTTCTCGGCGGCCGGGCCATGGAGATCGTACACGACGCCGCCGGCCTCAAGATGTTCGTGGGCGTGGCCCTGGAAGCGGGTCGGCGCGAGAGCCTGGCCTCGGGCGGCGGCAAGGGCGACGAGAGCGCGCCCATCCTGGTCGACCAGTTCCTGCGCGATGCCATTGAAGTCGACGTGGACGTGGTGGCCGACGGCCAGGACGCGATCATCGGCGGCGTGATGGAGCACATTGAAGAGGCCGGCATCCATTCGGGCGATTCGGCCTGCTGCCTGCCGCCCTTCTCATTGCCCGCCGAAACCGTGCAGATCATCAAAGATCAGGCGCGGGCCCTGGCGCGCGAGCTGGACGTGCGTGGCCTCATGAACGTGCAGTTCGCGGTGCCACGCGACGGCCGCGGCGTCTTCATTCTCGAAGTGAATCCGCGCGCCTCGCGCACGGTGCCCTTTGTGTCCAAGGTCATCGGCGTGCCGCTGGCCAAGGTCGCGGCCAAGATTGCAGCGGGCCGCACCCTGCGCGAGATGGGCATCCACGAAATGGCGCCCACCCACATGGCGGTCAAAGAAGCCGTGTTCCCCTTCGTCAAATTCGGCGGCGTGGACATTCTGCTTGGTCCTGAGATGCGATCCACCGGCGAGGTCATGGGCATTGACACCAGTTTCGAGGCCGCCTTTGCCAAAAGCCAGATCGCGGCGGGCACGCGCCTGCCGGTGCCCGACGGCGAAAAGCCAGCCACTGCGCTTTTGTCCATCAAGGACGCCGACAAAGCCGGCGCCGTGGAAGTGGCTCGCCACCTGCGCAAGCTGGGTTTCCGCATCCTGGCCACCAATGCCACCCACGCCTGCCTGTCCCAGGCGGGCATCGAGTGTACGCGGGTGAACAAAGTGCGCGAGGGCCGGCCCCACTGCGTGGATCGCATGATGGACGGCGATGTCCACCTGGTGGTCAACACCACCGAGGGCGCCGATTCCATCCGCGATTCCTTCTCACTGCGGCGGACTGCGCTCATGCGCGGGCTGGCCTACTTCACCACCATGTCGGCAGCGCGAGCGGCCGCCGTCGCCATCCAACGCCTGCAGTCCGGCAACATGACGGTTCGCTCGCTACAAGAGTACCAAAATGGCTGACAGCAGGATCCCGATGACCCCGCGCGGGGCGAAGAAGCTGCGCGAAGAACTCAAGCGCCTGCGCGAAGTGGAACGCCCCAAGAACGTGCAGGACATCGAAATCGCGCGCGCCCACGGCGACATCTCGGAGAACGCCGAGTTCTCGGCCGCCAAAGAGCGCCAGGCCTTCATTGAGGGCCGCTCGCGCGAGATCGAAGGCACACTGGCCCTGGCTGACGTGATCGATCCGAGCAAGCTGTCCGGCGATCGCGTGGTCTTCGGCGCCACTGTGCTTCTGGCCGACACCGATTCGGGCGACGAAACCACCTACAGCATCGTGGGCGACAACGAGGGCGACATCAAAGAGGGACGCCTCGCCATTTCGGCGCCGCTGGCGCGCGCGCTCATCGGTCGCGACAAGGGCGACACCGTCAGCCTGCGCACCGGCAAGGGCAACCGCGAGTACCAGATCGTCGACGTTCGCTTCTTGCCGATCGCAGACGCCTGAACCATATGGCGGGAATCGAAGTCGTCTTCCTGGACCTGGGCAACGTCCTGGCCTTTCACGACGACGCGGTCCTTTGCCGCCGTCTGTCCGAATACGGCGGCGCCCCGCCTGAATTGATTCGCGAGCGCCTGCTCGCCCTGTGGGATCCCATCAATCGCGGCGCCCTGGCCGGCGACCAGCTTCGGCGTGTTGTGTGCCAGGCCTCCGGCGCCACCACAGTGATGGACCAAGAAGCCTTCCTCGAGGTTTGGTGCTGCCATTTCCGCATCCACAACGAAGTGCTTCCACTGGTCGAAGTTCTGCTTGGCCGGGTCAAAGTCGCCCTGCTTTCCAATTGCAATGAAATACACTGGCGCTTCGTGCGGCCGCTGCTCCCCGTGGTCGAGCGCTTCTGCGACCGGGTCCTGTCCTACGAACTCGGCCTGGCCAAACCCGACCCCGAGATCTTCCGCGCCGCCCTTGGCCGCGTTGGCGTCGCGCCAGAATCCTGCGCCTTCTTCGACGACGTCCCCACCTTCACCAACGCTGCCCGCGCCGTCGGCATCCAGGCCGAAGTCTTCACGACCGCCGAGAATTTCCGCGGGCAGGTTGAGAAGCTGTTATTTGCACAGGCCGGCTTGTTTCCACCCTGATAGGACTTGCAGACACGCGGCGTCGCCATAGCTGGTCAGCTGTGAGCAGGTCTGCTGGTAGGCGGCTCCCTGGGCGCCAGCCACGAGTACCTCGCAGCAGCTTGCAAGCGCCGCGCAGTTCGTGGTTGCTGTGCTGCTGCCGGTCGCGGTACTGGTGATTGTCGCCGTATTTGTGAACGTTGCCGTGCTGGCGGACGTTGCTGTGCTCGTGTCTGTTCCGGTGGCGCATGCCGGTGCTGTGCACGCTGAGCCGGTGAAGCATGTTTCTACTGCCTGGAACGCAGTAAGACAGCTCGCGTTGCCTACCACGTAGGTCTTGTAGCAGTTAGTATCGCAGGTGCTCCCGGCCGCGTCGCATGAGCAGGCTTGCTGGCAGGTAGTGTACGGCCCGCACGGACCGGAAAAACTCCCGCTAGCATAGCCGTTGCCAAGGGTTGCTTTGAGCTGGGAGTCGCATGCGGCTTGAAGGCACTGGTCGTAGGCGGTCTCGCCAGGGCAAGATGTCGAGCCCGTGCATTTGCCCGTCACCGAACTGCGCCCGCCGCCGGTACTCGTCGTGCCAATGCTGCCGCCGAGGCCGGCCGTGCTGCCGCCCGGGCTGGTCGCGCTACCGCCAAGGCTGTCGGCGCTGCCGCCGGCACTGGCGACGACGCCCCCCGTGCTGCCGCTGAGCCCGTTGCTCCCGCTGCTGCCACAGGCCGAGGCGACCAAGATCCCCGCGCCAAGACATAGTGCAAGTATTCGCATGTGACCTCCCCCTTCCCTTTTCGGCACCCCCGTCACGCCCAACGTCTCGGCATGCAGCCGACCCGCCAGCGCCACGGAGTATGTCGCTAGCGTTTAGATGCCTGGGAGGAGGTCAAGGTGCAAAGTCGGTGCGAAACGGGTACTACCCCTCGAAAAGCGCTGCCTTGAGTTCGTTCCAGGTGGCGGTATCGATCTGGGCCGAGAGATCGGCGACCAGTGTGCCGCCGTCGTTCATGGCGGGCATGCCAGCAACCTTGGCGGTCAGGATGAACATCATCCGGTCCACTTCACCGCGGAACCAGCCCCGCATCGCCGTGCCCCGTTTGAGCGACGAGCGCTCCTGGGCCTCGTTCGTTTCAGCCAACCTGACGATCCAACCCTTGCCGTAGGGGCCTTGGTTGACCAGGGACGGGCAGGCGGCCACGGCGTCGTTGATGCCCGACACCACGCCGCCAAGGGGTGCCTTGACGTCAAGACGCCGGCCTTCGCACACCATGCTGAACAAGGGCGCGCCCTTTTCGACGCGCGTGCCGACCGCGGGCAGTTCGATGGCCTTGACCGGGCCCAAGACCCTCTGGACCAGATCGTCGACGCCCACCTCGGCGCAGCCGTTGCTTTCGATGCGCGCCCAACTGTGGCTGGGGGAAAGCAGTAGCCCGCTGATGGGCAGAACCATGCCTTGGTACCTGCTTTCAGTTTCGGCTTCCGCCATGAACCAGCGCCGGCAGGCGGGACTCACCGCGAAGCCGACGACCAACCCGACGAGCAAGACCGGGATCAGAAACCGCAGACCGAATGCCAGCCCAGCGATCAAGGGCAGCACCACGATCGCGCCGACCGCGATGGCTGCATAGGTGAAGATGTCCTTCGCGTGCCTGCTGCTTGAAATGGAAGTTGTCATCGAAAGCCCCATCAGGTCGGGTGGTGTTCGGTCGTTCGTCGCTTTGAACTCAACAGGTAGCCAAGCAAGCAACGTACCATCTACGTCCCCTGGGTCGATTCGCCAGCTGCTTCGGCTTCCCTGGCCTTCTTCGAATGGCCGACTGGTCGAGATCGCCGGCCCGCCCTGCGAATGAGTGCCGAGAATTGCAGCACTATGGACGAAATGCCGCCGGGTATTCCCCCACAGATGGCAACACAGCGAAACAACTCACGAAAGCGGCGCACCACGAGGCCACCTGGGCAATGCCGGCCAAATGGTTGTAGAATTTTGCGACACCGCCTGATGAGAATCTCAACAGCAAGATCCGCCGGTCCGTCCGCGAATTGCCGCAGGTATCTGCGTGCGTCTTCACGTTGGCGCTGGTCTTGCTTTGTTCGACTCGTCACCAGTAGGTCGCCCATGACTCACAAGAAGCACAACGCCTCAAGTCACGCCCGGAACGTAGTCGATTGCGATCGCAGCAAGCGGGAGTTGGGCACCCTGCCTCCGGACGCCAACGAGTGCATCTGGATGCGCGCGCATGTGATCGCCTACAGGTTGTGCGAGCGCAACTTTGACTGCGAACGCTGTCCGCTGCACGCGGCGCTGCGGGGAAACTCTGCCCGCGGGGAAGCTTCCGCGCAGCCAGCGGCGCGCGACGCGGGGCCGGGCGCGTACCGCCTCTATCCGCGCGATCGGCGTTTCGGCGCCTGCCACACCTGGGTTCAGGCATCGCCTGATCATCCGGCACGGATTGGCATCGACGCCCTGGCGGCATGGCTGGTGGGTGAGATAGGGGAGGTGCAGCTTGCGCCCATCGACTCGTGGCTCGATCGGGGCGATACTGTCGCGACGCTGGTGAGTGATGGCGTGATGATCAAGATACGCACACCCATTTCGGGCCGGGTACTCGCCCACAACCAGCTTGTCGCGGGCTGCCCCGACCTAGTGACCGCGGCGCCCTACGGGGCTGGCTGGCTGGCCGACCTAGCCTTGGCGCCCGAGCGGCAGCTCCACGAGCGGGCTGAGTTGATAGGTGGCAGCCAGATGGAGACGCTGGCCCAGACCAGCCTTCTTCGTTTCCATCGTCGCGTCGACTCGGTACTCACGGCCGGGCGGGCCGAAGTGGGAAGCACGATGGCCGATGGGGGTACACCGGTGGACGACGTGCGCGCCATGCTGGGCAGCACCCGCTACCTGGAACTGCTGCAGGAGATTTTCGCCTGACCGACGATGGTCGTCCGCCCGCGGGATCCTCGGCAGCACCGGGGAGCGGGGACGAACGACCGCTTGGCACGGTCCTGACGACCTTCGTTCATTCCGCCACCGCGCGCTTGCTCGCGCCCCTGCTGGTGACTATCGTGTTGGTCTTCTCGATTTACGCGGTGTTGAGCTTTCGCGCGACCAAGCGCGAGCTGACGGATTCGGTGTACCTGTGGGCATACAAGTTTGGCGATCTGGTCAAGCGCGCCACCAACCACGGCATGCTGCTCAACCGCAAAGATGACGTGCAGTACAACCTGCAAATCATCGGGGCCAATCCCGGCGTGGAAGGGTTGTACGTCTACGACAAGCTCGGCACCATCGCCTTTTCCAGCCAGCTTTCAGAGATCGGCAAGCAGGTCGATCGCCAGGCCGAGGCGTGCATCGTCTGTCACGGTCAGACCGCCCCGCTGCGCGAGGTGAGCACGGGTGTGCGGACGCGCGTGTACCGCAACCCCGCCGGCAGGCGCGTGTTCGGCGTCATCGAACCCATCGAAAACGAGCCCCGCTGCGCGCAGGGCGGGTGCCACCCGTCGGTGGAAGAACAGTCCATCCTCGGCGTGCTCGACGTGCAGATGTCGCTCGAACCGCTCGACAAGGCGCTGGACGGTGCGCGGCGACGCTGGCTGTGGCTGACCATGGCCATGGTCCTGATGGTCAGCGCCGCCACCATCGCGCTCGTCTACCGCATTGTCCGCCGTCCGGTGATGAAGCTGTACCAGGGCACCCGGCGCATTGCCCAAGGCGATCTCGAAACCCGCATCGAGGTCACCTCGCGCGACGAACTCGGCCATCTGGCGGCCGCTTTCAACAACATGACCCGGGAACTGCACGCTGCCCACGAAGAGGCGAACAGTTGGTCGCAGCGGCTGGAACAGAAGGTGGTCGAGAAGACCGAGGAACTCGGGCGCATCCAGCGCCAGGTCCTGCTGATGGAGAAAATGGCGTCGCTCGGCAAGCTGGCGGCCACCGTCGCGCACGAGCTGAACAATCCCCTTGCCGGTATCCTCAATTACGCCAAATTGATTGAGCGCGAAATGCGCGAAGGCGGCATTCCCGATGAGGTCACCCAGCAAGAACTGCTGCGCTACGTTTCCGTGATTCAACAGGAATCGCGGCGTTCAGGCGAAATCGTGCGCAACCTGTTGCTCTTCGCCCGCCAGTCACACGTGCGCCTGGCCCCGGTGCGCCTGGAGGAAGTTGTCCATCGCGCACTCCTGTTGATGAACCATCGCATGGAAATGCTTTCCATTTCTCTCGACCAAAAACGCGAGCCCGGCGACGACACGCTGGTGGCAGACGCCGACCAGATTCAACAAGCGCTGGTCGCCCTGATGGTCAACGCCATCGATGCCATGGAGGAGAACGGCAGCGGGATCCTCGGGGTGTGTATCGTGCCCGGGGAAGATGCCGTCGAGATCCGCGTGTCCGATACCGGCATCGGCATCCCGGACGACATCGTCGGCCACATCTTTGAACCGTTCTTTTCGACCAAGACCAAGGAAAGCGGGGTGGGCCTGGGACTGGCGGTGGTCTACGGCATCGTGCGCGGACACGGCGGCACCGTCGAGGTGAAATCACAGGTGGGCCATGGCAGCATCTTCACCCTGCGGCTGCCGCGCCGTCCTTCCGCAACGGAAAGCATCGAGAAGGAGCACTCCTGAAATGGCTTCGCAACGGGCCGGAATACTTATTGTCGACGATGAGCTCAGTGTTCGCGATTCCCTGCTCAACTGGTTCCGCAAGGATGGCTACGACGTCGCCACCGCCGCCAGCGCGGTAGAGGCGATCAAGGCGCTTGATCAGGCGTCGTACGACGTCATCCTGCTCGACATCAAGATGCCCGGCATGGATGGCATGGAACTTCTGTCGCGCATCCGTGCCACCAGTTCAGCAAGCGCGGTCATCATGATGACCGCCTTCGCCTCGGTCGAGACAGCGGTGCGCGCGCTCAAGGACGGCGCCTTCGACTATGTCACCAAGCCGATCGATCCCGACGAGCTGAGCCACCTGGTGCGCCGGGCCCTGAAAGAGCGGGCCTTGGAGGCGGAGAATTCGCAGATGCGTGAGACCATCGCCGAGCTGTCGGCGGCTGATTTCATCATCGGCGAGAGCCCGGCCATGCGCAAGGTGATGGAGCTGATTCGACAGGTGGCGCCGACCTCGGCCACGGTGATGATCCGGGGCGAAAGCGGCACCGGCAAGGAACTGGTCGCACGGACGATTCACGCCAATAGCCCGCGCAAGTATTTCGCCATTGTGCCGATCAATTGCGGCGCCTTGCCCGACTCGCTGCTGGAAAGCGAACTCTTTGGCCACGAGAAAGGCGCCTTCACCGGCGCGCAGTTTCGCCGCAAGGGGCGCCTGGAGATGGCCGACGGGGGCACGCTGTTCCTCGACGAGATAGGCTCGATCTCCAGCAAGATGCAGGTCGATCTCCTGCGCGTGCTCGAAAACAACGAGTTCATGCGACTGGGTGGCAGCAAGCCGGTGAAGGTGGATTTCCGTGTCATCTGTGCGACCAACGAGGATCTTGAAAAGCAGGTGGCCGAGGGCCGATTTCGCCAGGACCTGTACTATCGAATCAACGTCTTCAGCATCACCATTCCGCCTTTGCGTGAGCGGCGCGAAGACATTCCGGCGCTGGCCTTCCACTTCGTCAAGAAGCTGGCCCTGCAGACAAACAAGCGCATCACCGACATAGACCCAGCGGCCATCGAGAAACTGACGGCCTACGACTGGCCGGGCAATGTGCGCGAGTTGGCCAACGCCATCGAGCGCGCCATGGTGGTCGGACGTCGCCCTGCGATCCAGGCCAGCGATCTGCCGTTCTCTGTGGCAGGCGGACAAGCCGCGCCGGCCCCCGCGAGCGATTCTCTGGCCGACATGGAGAAGGTCCACATCGCGGCCATCCTGCGGCGTGAAGAGTGGAACATCTCACAGTCCGCGGAGATCCTGCAGATCGACCGGGCCACCTTGTACAACAAGATCCGCAAGTACGACTTGCAACGCGAAAAGACCGACGACGTCCCGGCGGACGAGATGAAGAAGAAGTGAACCGGAAGGCCTTTGGTTCATCTCATCCCCATCTATCTGGCTGGACTCACGCCGTGCTTGCGCCCGATCGCCGCGCACATTGAACAGGTATTCGGCGCCCCTGTCACCATCCTGCCGCTTCGCTTCGATCCCGAAGACGCCTTTGATCCGTCGCGCGGCCAATACAATTCCACGCGGCTCCTCATTCGACTTCTGGCTGAAGGTGCCGACACAGATACGCAAGTGCTGGGCGTGGCGGGAGTTGATCTCTTCATCCCGATTCTCACCTACGTCTTTGGTGAAGCCCAGCTGAACGGCCGAGCGGCGGTCGTGTCTGCCTACCGCCTCGACAACGCGCTCTACGGTCTGGCGCCCGATCCGGATCTCTTGCTCGCCCGACTACGCAAAGAATCGACCCATGAGCTTGGCCACACCCGCGGACTCATCCACTGCGACACCCCTGACTGCGTGATGCACTTTTCGACCTACGTTGAAGACATCGATCTGAAATCGGCACGCTTCTGTCAGCGCTGCCAGAAGTCGCTGCGCGCGCGGTCGCCGCAAATGCTTCGCTAGGATCCCTGCCAGTATCGGATCCGCCCGGTGTCGCTGTGGACGAAGTGCGCGTGCGGGTAGAAGCCGACCCCGCCCAGGCGCAGCGAGCGCACGAAGCCGAGGAGCTTTTCGGTGGGCACCCCGCGGATACGAAAGTCGACGGCGTTGCCCTGCATGTGCTGGCTTTCGCGCGCGACCTGGTGACCCTTCTTGCGCAGGATCATATTGTATTTGGGTGAACGATAGCCCGAGACCACGTCGATGCGCGGGGCGCGAAAATGCAGGGCGGCCGAGACCAGCACGTCGGCGAGTTCCGGATCTATGTTGGTTGCCTGATTGGTGAAATGGTCGCGCAAGAAGCTGCGGAACCTTTCAAGGTAGGGTTGCCCCGGAATGAAGGTCATCAACTCGCGCGTCCACTGGTTGTGCAGCGTGGTCAGCGGCTGCACGCGCGTGCCCACGGGCGAGGTCGGCCCCGCCAGCCTCTCGGCCGCCTGCGCGCAAGGTTGGCGCGGCAGCGGCTTTTGGCCCGCGTGACAGACGCGCGGCGGGCGCAGTTGCTCGTCGGTCACGTGTACGTCGGGACGATGGGCTTTCTCCGCCAGCCAGAGTTCCTTCTTGCTCCGTTCACGCAGCGGTGGCACGAGGTCCGCGTCCCGCTCGTCGCTAACCGGGACCAACGCCTCGGCCACAAACCCCTGCGCAGGCGGATTCTGTGGTGCCGCGGGATCCGCCGCTGGCGCCGAAGTTAACACCGTGCTCAGGAAGAGCCCCAACCAGGCAACCATGTGCGGATATGTTAGCCCCTGCCGCCATGCCTCGCCAGAGCAGATAAGGCACCCAATCCCAACGCACGCGCAGCCAAGGACCTCGGGGAACGACCTTCGTCAGGCTTTGCGCGTGGTCGCGGTCAGGAGCGTCACGGCGGCAGATTGCGGCGAGTGTACTGTGACCCCGGCAATGGTCTTTCCGTACAAGGGGCCAAAGTGGGTGCGGTCCCCTGTGATCACCACAGCACACCGGTGATGGATCGCGGCGGCCAGCACGGGCTTGTCCTTCTCGGGCAGCGGAAGGCTTGCGAAGAGTACCGGATCAGGCGCGCGCAAGGCACCGGTGTGTAGCGGCGGTAGGAGAATCTGCAACCCTGCCAGCCCCGCCGGCTCCTTCACGGCGAGATTGCGACGCGCTTCCTCGAGCACGTAGTCATCGATCCAGAGTTCGTGCCCGCCCGCTCGCAGAAGAGCGAGCAACCGTCGCATGGCCCCGTCGGATCTGGCCGCGGAAAAGAGGATATTCGCGTCCAGAAATATGCGCATGGTCCGGTCAGCCCTTGCTTCTTCTCGCCGGGGCTGGGTGCAGGACCTTGGCCAGATCGGCTTCGGCGGCGTCGAACTCACGAACGCGATCGTCGGAGTAGATTTCCACGGGAAGGGTGACAGCGGGGCGCAGGAGGATGCCCTCTGGCGTGATTTCTGCCATCACTTGGTCTTCAGGCGAGATGCCAGCCGCTTGCCGAAGTTTGGCGGGCAAGGTCAAGACGCCGCGACTTGAGATGGCAAGAGTCACTCTCATGAAATACCGAATAGCAGAAAAGCAGCAATTGCGCCACGCACGGTGCGCCCAGGGGGCTAGACGCAGTTGACGATATCGGAGAGGATGGGTCTGCCGTGGCGGGCACCCCGCCATTTCCAGAGGGAGAGCACAGAGACGATGTTCAAAATCCAGACACTGAACAAGATTGCCATGATTGGCCTCGAGGGATTTCCGCGCGATGAGTACGAGATCGCGTCCGAGATCCTCAATCCTGACGCCATCCTGGTGCGCAGCGCGGACATGCACGCCATGCAGTTTCCCGCCTCGGTGAAGGCCATCGGTCGCGCCGGCGCCGGCGTGAACAACATTCCCGTCGAGCAATGTTCCAAGCGCGGCATCGTGGTTTTCAACACCCCGGGGGCCAACGCCAACGGGGTCAAGGAACTGGTGCTGACCGGCTTGCTGCTCTCGTCGCGCCGGATCGTGGCGGGCATTGCGTGGGCCAACACCCTCAAGGGCAAGGGCAAGGAAGTGGGCGCCCTGGTCGAGAAGGGCAAGAACGACTTCGTGGGGCCGGAAATCAAGGGCAAGAAGCTCGGCGTGATCGGCCTCGGCGCGATCGGCGTCATGGTGGCCAACGATGCCGTGGCTCTGGGCATGGACGTGACCGGCTACGACCCGTACATTTCGGTCGAGGCGGCCTGGGGCCTGGCGCGCACGGTTCGCCGCGCCACCAGCCTGGACATGTTGCTGGCCCAGTCGGACTACATCACCTTGCACGTGCCGCTCATGGACCAGACCAAGGGCATGCTCAATCGCGACAAGTTCGCCCTGATGAAGAAGGGAGTGCGCATCGTCAACCTGGCGCGCGGCGGGCTGGTCAAAAACGCCGACCTGCTTGAAGCGCTGAAGACCGGGGCCGTCGGTTGCTACGTCACCGACTTCCCTGATGATGACTTGCTGGCCGTGCCCAACGTGATCCCAATTCCCCACCTGGGCGCGTCCACGCCCGAGGCCGAGGACAACTGCGCCATCATGGCGGTCGAGCAAGTGCGCGACTTCCTGGAAAGCGGCAACGTCAAGAACTCGGTCAACTTCCCCGCCTGTGCGTTGCCCGTTATGGGCCGCAACCGCATCGTGGTGGCCAACGCCAACGTGCCCAATATGGTGGGCCAGATCACGACGGTGCTGGCCGCCGACAAGATCAACATCGCCGATATGATGAACAAGAGCGCGGGCGAATACGCCTACAACATCATCGACATCGACGGTGACGTGGCCGAGGCCCAGGTCGAAAAGCTGCGCAAGATCGAAGGCGTGATCACGGCGCGCCTGATTCCGAAGTCCTGACCGTGTCCCGGGGAAAGAGGACAACAGACGTCCTCTTTTGGCATGGCGTGGCCAGCCTGGCTGCGCCATGGTTGGCGGCACATGCAGCGAGAAATCATCCGCATCGACGAGGACCTGTGCAACGGTTGCGGCGACTGCGTGCCCGGCTGCGCAGAAGGGGCATTGCAGATCATCGACGGCAAGGTTCGCCTGGTCAGCGATCTGCTGTGTGACGGTCTGGGCGCGTGCATCGGCCAGTGTCCGCTTGGCGCCATCAGCATTGAAAGAGGCGAAGCCGAGCCCTACGACGAGGTGAAGGTCATCGCGGATCTGGCGAGCAAAGGGCGCAACACCATTGTCGCGCATCTGCGCCACCTGAAGGCTCACGGACAGACGAAGTTTCTCGCGCAAGGGATCGCGGCCCTGCGCGTACGGCAGGTCGGACTGGGATTCGACCTTGACCAGGCAATCTCCAGTCTGGGTCTGCCTCTGGCGCCGCGGCAGTCTCCCTTGATGGCGCCGACCGCTGGAGGCGGCGGCTGTCCCGGGTCGCGCACCCTGACCTTCGCCAAGCCCGCGGCCCAGCCGAGCGACGGGCCCGCGGCTGCGTCGGCCCTGCGCCAGTGGCCCATCCAGCTTCACCTTGTCAATCCCCTGGCGCCCTACTTCCAGGGAGCGGATCTGCTGGTGGCGGCCGACTGCGTGGCCTTTGCCGTGGGTGACTTCCACGCGCGCCACCTGGCGGGCAAGGCGCTGGTCATCGCCTGTCCCAAGCTCGATTCGCACATGGAGATCTACGTCGAAAAGATCCGCCAGATGGTGGACAGCGCCGGCGTGAAGAGCATTACCGTCATGGTGATGGAGGTCCCCTGCTGCGGCGGCCTCACGCAGATTGTACGCCAGGCGGTCAGCCAAGCCGCCCGCCCTGTGCCCATTACCATGACCGTGGTGGGCCTACAGGGCGAAATTCTCTCATGACCGCAATCCTCTGCAGGGCTTTCACAGAGTCGTTCTTTCCTTTATGAGCACCCACAGGGAACTCAGGCCGGCTAGTTTGGGGTCTACCGTCGTCCAATTTTCGGGCAACCGGGGCGGAGCCCAGTCGAACAGCCAGCGGGCGTCAGCGAGCGCAAGATTTACGCATCCGTGAGACGCGGGCCAGCCGAATCGGTCGTGCCAGTATGTCCCGTGTAGCGCCTCATTCTTGTGAAAGTACAGAACATAGGGAACACGCTCGACCTCATAGGGCGCATCGGCCTGTCCGTGCATGTCGGAGTAAACCATCTTGTGCTCAACCCGATATAGGCCAGCGTGGGTCTCGCTTTCGTCGTGATCCTTGCCACTCGATATCAGCGTCGCATATACGGGGATTTCGCCCTCGTAGGCGGTGAGGGTCTGCTGCTCGAGATCGACAAGAACCCACTTGGCGCCCGCGGGCAGGGACGGTGGGGGGCTGTGGAGTGTGATGATTCGCACGGCCCGCCTGGGCAGTGGCCCGCTGTCGGTCGCGACACTGACCTTGTCGATGCTTCGCACCGGGATTCTGTCGTAACGGCGCAATCCACTGGTCGAACCGATTTCCGTCGCGCGAAGATTCCGCACAAGGAATGCCAGCGGCAGGTGAGGTCGCGGCTCACCCTTGAAACCACTGGGCACAAGCGTGCGCACCCGGCGCACGGGCAAGAAGCCGCCCCCGATCCGTTCGAGCCAGCCTCTCATTCGCAAGTCCGCATTGGGAAAGAACGCCAGTTCGCTCTTCGGCTGCTTCCACGCCAGAGCAGGTCCGCCGGGTCGCGGTGTCTTGAAAATTCGGATAGCTGACTGGCCGATTCGCCCATACCACGAACTTTCCGCGGTCGGTGCCGTCAGCGACTCAGTGCGAATGGGTTGGGGGTTGAGCAGATCGAGTTTGACCGCGCCATCGGAGCCGAGCAGTGCCCACGCGTGCCGCGAGACACAATCGGGCCTGCATCCCGTGACGGTAACCGTGGCGCCCTCACGCAGAAGTCCAATCTCGGGGCTGTCGCTATCGGGCCTTAAGTACACCCGCGCAAAATTCACTTTCACGCCTGCCAAGAAAGGCGCGGTGCGAGCGTTGACGCTCATGTTGGGAAGAAGGCTCTCTTCATTTGCCCACGCCGGTCCAACGGCGATTGAACCCAGGAGCAAACCGCAGAGCGCAGCACCACGCATTGGCACAGAGATCATGAACACGCCGGATCGTGTGTCTAGAGTCATGAAGACCCTGTCGACGGGAAGGACTTGATCGCAGACCTTGCGCAGGCCCTGGCGAAGGTGTGATCCTCGGCGAACGTGACACGACACCGAACAGCCGGAGACGACATGCAGAGACTGACGATTGGGCTGGGATGCGCGGTCTTCTTCCTCGGGCTTGCGGCCTGCGACAACGGCCCCGGCGGAAAGACCGTTGGGGGCATGGATGGCAGCGCGACCGGCGGCGCGGGGGGCACGCCGGCCAGCGCCAGCGTGTCGGGCGGCGCGACGGGACCGCGTGACACCGCAACTGGCGGCAGGACCGCAACCGGCGGCGCAGGCGGGACGAGCGCCAGCGCGGCAGGCGGGGCGCCGGACACAGGCGGCACGACCGCAGCCCCGGACGCGGCCGCAGGCGCGATTGAAACGGGCGGCATGACCGGCGCGGCGGGCGCGGGAGGCACGGGCGGTGCCAGCATGACCGGCGGATCGCAGCCTGACGCGGGCATGGACGGCGGCACGATAGCGCCGGACGCGAATCGCGATGTCCCCACCGTGAAAGACACGCCAAGTGACATCAACCTCCGCCCAGACGCCGCCGCCGACAATGCCCCGGACGCGATTGCCAGCAACTGTCTGTGTCTGGGCAAGCCGGCTCCCGTGTGCATGCCAATCGGCAATATCACGTACACGTTGGCCCGGGCTCCTTCGCCAACCGCGGACCAGAACGACGCCTACAAAGTCATCACCTGCGCCATGGACATGGCCGTCGCCTACTACAATTGCAACGCCGCCATCACGGGTTCCGTCCGGGTCAGCTACGATACCGGCGTCGCCACGGCTGACGGCAACATCAACGGGTCGATTCGCTTCGGCAGCAGTCGGTCCTACATGCAATGCGCGACCGCGATGCACGAGATCGGTCACACCCAGGGCGTCGGCACCGCCCCGCAGTGGGCCGCCCACGTCGTCGGCGGCGTTTTCGTCGGCACCAATGCCACCGCCCAACTCAAGACCATCAACGCCACCCTGTCAAAGCCGCTCGACACCGTCCTCCACGCCGACGGGATGCACTTTTGGCCCTATGGCCTCAACTACGAAACCGAAGCCACTGGCACAGATATCCTGGTTGGCCACTGCCAGATCGTCACGGCGATGCGCAAGGACCTCGGGCTGTAGCTTTCGCGCACGAAGTGCGGCATCGATGCGACCCAGCGGCTAGAAGCGCCCCGGCGTCGGGGTCATGTAGATGGAATCGAAATAGGCAGCTGCCGGATTGGGTCCGGCCGCGACGTTGCCTACCCAGAGGTTGGCTATGGCGCTCCTGACTCCGGAGGGCGGCACAAAGGCATCCTGATGAACGTACTGCCAGACATCGTACGTCTCGCTAGCGTTCAGCCATACGGCGCCGGGCGCTGGGGCCGAGGCGGTGCACGCCGTGTCGGTGTACCAGTTGAATCCCAGAAGAATTTGAACTGTGCCGTGTCCCGAGGGGACGTAGATCCACCCACCCAAGTTGTAGGCAGTGCCAGGGGAGAGGACGAAGCAGGCGCCGTCGGCAGGCACCATCGTCTCGGCGGGACCTGAATAGGTCACAAGTATCGAACCAGAACTTGTACAGCCCGAGGCATCGAGCGATGCACGGCTTGTCGTGATATTGGTCGTGGTCACCCACCCCGCGACCGAGGTATCGAAACCTCCGTTGGGAACCAAATTGGAGGCGCTTTGCGTCGCGCACCGGCAGGCACCACCGCTGCATTGCCCCGGACACCCGTGGTCGCACGACCCGCAGTTGAGGGGATCGGCGGTCGTGTCGATGCATCGGCCGTCGGCGCACTGGGTGAGAGAGCAGAGGCAGCCCTTTTGCACCGTGCTGCAGGTGTAGCCGGCGCCACATGCCTTGCTGCTTTGCCAATTACCATCAACGTCGCATAGCTGCGGCGTTTGGCTAGAACATTGGAACCTGCCCGGAATGCACTGTCCGGTGCAGGCGTCGCCCCGGCAAACATAGGTGCATGCCGAGCCCGTGGTCGGCCAGTTGCCATTGCTATCGCAAGTGAGGAGAGTGTCGCCGCTGCAAATGGTTGTTCCGGTCTTGCACTGTCCAGTGCAGGCGTTGGCCCGGCAGACATTGGCGCACGCCGATCCCGTGGTCGGCCAGTTGCCATTGGTATCGCAAGTAAGCAGGGTGTTGCCGCTGCAGGAGGTTGTTCCGGTCTTGCACTGTCCTGTGCAGGCGTTGGCCCGACAAACATTGGCGCACGCCGATCCCGTGGTCGGCCAGTTGCCATTGGTATCGCAAGTGAGCAGGGTGTCGCCGCTGCAGGAGGTTATTCCGGTCTTGCACTGTCCTGTGCAGGCGTTGGCCCGGCAAACATTGGCGCACGCCGATCCCGTGGTCGGCCAGTTGCCATTGGTATCGCAAGTGAGCAGGGTGTCGCCGCTGCAGGAGGTTGTGCCGGTCTTACACTGTCCTGTGCAGGCGTTGGCCCGGCAGACATAGGCGCACGGCGAGCCCGTGGTCGGCCAGTTGCCATTGGTATCGCAAGTAAGCAGGGTGTTGCCGCTGCAGGAGTGCACACCAGGAGAGCACTCGCCAGCGCCTGCGGCTCCCCCGGTTGACACCGCTCCACCGCTGCCGCCCGTGTTTGTCGTACCACCCGCGACGGTGACACCGCCTGCGCTCGTTGCGCCGCCCGTGCTTGTGGTACCACCCGCGATAGTCACACCGCCTGCGCGCGTTGCGCCGCCCGCGTTTGTCGTACCACCCGCGACGGTCACACCGCCCGCGCTGGTCGCGCTACCCATGTTCGTGGTCCCACCCGTGTGGGTCACACCGCCCGCGCTCGTCGTGCCACCCATGCTCGCCGTCCGCGCGTCCGCCACCCCGGCATCACCCTTACCGCCACTTTCGTGGCTACCGCCGCTGGTGGCACCGCCTGCACCGCCGCCTGTGCCAGAGCCGCCGCCAGCTGCTGCCATAGTGCCACCGGCAGCGGGAGTGCCTCCCGTACCTTCGCCGATCTTCAGCGCCGGATACACACAGCTCGCCGCGGTCGCGACGATTAGTAACAGCGCCAGTCTTGAGGCCCTGACCAAGTAGAAATGTCCCATGGATCCTGAAAGACAATACCACGGTGACCGGAAAGGAGTGAACCCGCCGTCCGTTGGACCTTGTTCCGTCGGGTCGGGGCGACTGAAACGCGCGGCATGACCGGCGCGGCGGGCGCGGGAGTCGCGGGAGTCGCCAGCATGACCGGTGGCTCGCTGCCTGCGGCGGGCATGGACGGCGGTACATCCTCAAAGCCGTCATGTCGACGCACGGCTGGGCGAGAAACGCACGTGCCGACGTGACTGGCGGCCTCTCGCCGGGCGGATCCGGTTCAGCAACGCCGCGTTACCGAGGTCAACATCGGTGTGGCGCTATCGATTTTCTCGTGGTCGCCATCTTCAGAATCCCGATCCGACTGTCGACATATGAGGAGACGACCATGCCCGATGGTCGCGGATGTCGATCGCCCCATGAGTTTCGCGTCAACCGTCAAACAACCCGAGCAGCTGGTGGGTCGTTACGCGATCTTCGACCAGATCGCGGCGGGCGGCATGGCGACGGTTCACCTGGCGCGGCTGGTGGGATCAGCTGGATTCTCTCGCGTGGTAGCGGCCAAACGGATGCACCGGCATTTTCTTCGGGATCCTGAATTCAGGCGCATGTTTTTGGTCGAAGCCCAACTTGCGGCACGCATTCTGCATCCGAACGTAGTTCCGATTTTGGATGTGCTCTCGCACGACGACGAACTCATTATCGTCATGGACTATGTGCACGGCGAGTCGTTGCATGGCTTGCTGCGCATCACGAGCCAGGCAAGGAAAGGAATTCCGCTGGCCATCGGATGCGCCATCGCGGTGGCGGTGTTGCAGGGCCTGCACGCGGCCCATGAAGCACGAAACGAAAACGGCGATCCGCTGGGCATCGTTCACCGCGATGTTTCCCCGCAAAACGTCCTGGTTGGCGCCGACGGGGTTGCCCGTGTGCTGGATTTCGGGATCGCCAAGGCGATTCACGCACAGAGCCAGACCAATCCGGGCAGCCTGAAGGGAAAATTTTCCTACATGCCGCCCGAGGTGATCAATGGCTCACCCATTACCCGCCAGGCGGATGTGTTCTCGGCCGGCATAGTGCTGTGGGAAATGTTGACCAACACTATGCTGTTCACGGGCGCCACTGAGCAAGAGCGGCTCTTGCGCATCCTGAAAGGAGAATATCCTTCGGCTCGTCAGATCAATCCAGCCGTTTCACTCGCGCTTGAGCGGGCGATCGTGAAGGCGTTGCAGGTCGACGCCAAGGACCGATATTCGACCGCACTTGACTTCGCCATCGACGTTGAGCGTGCGATGCCACTTGCCTCACAGCGAGTTGTGGGCGAGTGGGTGCAACGACTCGCGGCCAGCACGCTCAACGAACGCAATGCCTTGATCCATGCCATCGAGACCTCGGTGGTCGTTTGCGAACGCGACGCCTTTGTCGCGCCGACCACGCCGCCGCCGAGCCCTTTTCCGAAAGCCGTCGACGAATCGGATGTCCTCGCCGAGTCGAGTCTCGAGTCGACGACACCGGCAACACACCCATTTCCTTCGGGCGAAAGAGCAATTTCTCGGGGCGAGGCGGTGCCATCCCCGATGACGCCAACCTACACCCTGCATTCTGCCGAACGGCCGATCAGCACCAAGGCAGCGGCCGCGATGATGGGGCGGCATCGCATCGTTGTCCGTGCGATTGCCATGGCCGCTGTCGGCATCGGGGCCGGTCTGGCACTCATGTGGCTTGTGACATCCCGCTCCCCGGCGCCCGTCCAGGGCATGCAGGCTCCGGCGCAACCAACTGCCGTACGGCTTCCGAGTGTGGAGCAAATGCCGAGTGAGCCCCGGACCGCCGTTCCGGCCCCCAGCATGGCTGAAGCACTCAACCTGCCGCCAGGTGCCGACCTGGACCGACCGAGTGTGGTTACTCTCCCCGCGAGGAACAAGCCGCGCTTGTCTGCCGCTATCGAGCGGCCGGCAAGAGCTCGACTTTCTCCGCGACGCCTCCCTTCAGCAACCAATCCCCCTGCGCCGGCAACGGTCCATGCCAAGCACTATCTGCCGAGTGAGCTTTGATATGAGATCCGGAGTCAAGCTCCTGGCACTTGGCTGTGCGCTGTTCGCAGCCACCGCCGCGTGGGCGGAAAGCCCGCCCGCACCTGCCGCCTCGGCGCAAAGCACGGAGGCCACATTTGCTGAAGCGGTCAGGCTGTTCAAGGCCGGCGACGCGGCGGCCGCCCTGCCGCTCTTCATTCAACTGAGTGCAATGACCGACAGCCCGAATGTGCAATTATACGTCGGGTACTGTCAATTGGAACTTGGCGACAATCGAGAGGCGCACCAAGCCTTTTCACTGGCAGCGAAGCAGTCCATTGAATTGGGCGGGTCAAAGTACGTCGCAACCCGCGAGGCGGCCCTTGATCAGCTCGACAAGTTGAATGGGCGTCTGGCCCGACTAACCATCTCCCTGGCCGACGCGCCAGCCGAGTTGGTCGTCAAGCTGGACATGGGGACCGTGGATCCCTCCCTGCTGGGAACGCCGATCATCGTTGAGCCCGGGCTTCACCACGTCGAAGCTGAGTCCCAGGGAGCCGATCCTGTTTCGCGCGAGGTGACCCTCGACAGGGGTGGAAACCAGACCATCACAATCTCGTTCAAGCAATCGAACAGGCTGCCCACTGAGGAGCGCGCGGGTTCGTCCAGTCCTCGATTGGTCACCTTAGGACTGGCTACGGCTGGGCTGGCGGTTGTGGGCTGGGGGACCTTCGCGGTGGCGGGTCTTCTTGCCAAGAACGCCCATGATCAGCTGCAAACCGACTGCCCCAATGGATGCTCCGATGCCGATCATCGCGGCCAGATCAATCGGGGCAAGACCTACCAGACGGTGGCAAACCTCGGACTTGCGGTCGGCGTGGTGGGAGCGGTCGCGGGGGCCGCGCTGCTCTATCTGGGTTGGCCAAGCAACAATGCCGCCAGCGCATCGCTGGAAGTGGCTCCGGGTCTCGTCAAGATTTCGTACCGGGGGAGTTTCTCGTGGTGAAAGGCCGGCAACCAGATTGCGGGACAGTCGCACTGCGACTGTTGGCAGCTTTGGCGAGCACCGCGCTTGTCGCGTGCACCTACAACTTCGATCGGTTTGCGGCGAACCCGGACGCACCCTTCGCGGCAGAAACGTCGTCTGCTGGAGGTACGGCGATCGCAGATGCCGAAATGCCGAGGGGCGGGGCCGGTGGGGCCGCTGCAAGCACGGGTGGGAGTTCGAGCACGGGCTCGCCTGATGCAGGGTCAGGTGGAGACATCGGAGCCCCAGTTGACGCCGGTGCTGGAAGCGACAGAGGAACAGTCGCTACGATGTGCGAGGGGCTGCTTCATGCGGGTATCTGTTGGTACCTAGGCCCCGAGGGTTCCAGTTGCCAGCAAGTCTGCACCAGTCATGGGGAACCAGCACCCGATGCAGCTAGCCACGTGGGCACAAACGCGCAAGGCGGAAGTCTTGCCGAGTGTACAGCCATTCTTGGGCTCTTGGGCGTCAGCGGCGCCCCAACCAGCGCCACTCGCTCTGACGGGCTTGGGCTTGGCTGCCATGTGTATCGAAGTGGCGTCCTTCTTCTTCAGACCAACAAGCCCTATTGGCTTGCCTCTCCCAGCTTCAGTGCCACCGCCAGTCAGTCAAGCTCGACACTGGCCTGCGGTTGCACCAAGTGAGGGCGCCCGATCCCGCCGAACGAGATCCACCTCCTGCTAAGTCAGGGCACTGGGCCGGTGGAGGTGGAGATGGAGCCGTCATTTGCAACAGCCACGAGCCTTGTGCCATCGGAAGACGATGCGACGTAGCTCGCTGGCATGTTGGAGCCACGCGGGACCCACGTCATGCCAGCGTCCGTCGACGTGTAGACCCTGCCAGACGCGGTGATGAGCTTGGTGCCGTCTGACGATGAAGCCAGCGAGTAGGACAACGTCGGGGAACCCGGCTGAGCCGTCCATGTCGCGCCAAAATCCGATGAGGTGTTGAGGGGTCCGCTCGATTGTGCGGCGATGAGTCGGGCGCCATCGGCGGAAGACGCCACCGCGTTCCAATACTGGATCGAGGCATGTGGTGCCCATGTCACGCCAGAGTCAGCCGAGGTATAGATGTAACCGCCCTCCGCCGCAGCAACCAGTCTGGTGCCATCGGCGGACGATGCCACCGAACGCCAGGTAGCGTTCAACGACGCCTGTTGAGTCCACGTCACCCCCGAGTCAGTCGACGTGTGGATGTAGCCTCCCATAGGGGCTGCAACGAGCTTGGTCCCGTCTGAGGACGACGCCACCGAATACCAGCCGTTTGAAGAACCCCGTTGGGTCCAGGTCACACCTGAATCAGTCGACGTGTAGATGTAGCTGCCCTCTGCCGCAGCGACGAGCTTGGTCCCGTCCGACGACGACGCCACTGATCGCCATCTTTGTTGCGAGGCACGTGGCGTCCAGGTCGCGCCAAAATCGGTCGACGTATAGAGGTAACCTCCAAATGTCGCGGCGGCGACCTTGTCACCGGCAGATGAGGAGGCGACTGACGCCCACATCTGTGGCGACCACCGCTGTGTCCAGGTCACACCTGAATCAGTCGAAGTGTAGATGTCGCCCGACGGAGATACAACGACCAGGCTGGTTCCGTCGGCCGACGACGCCGAGTACCATCCCGTTCTCGCTCCCGCTTGCAGCGGGCCACGGACTTGTCCTCGATCGGTCCACGTCATCCCCGAATCGACGGAGGTGTAGACGTCATCCACAGTTGCAGCAAGAAGCCTGGTACCATCCGACGAGAAGGCTATGGAAGTCCATTGTTGCTGAGAGCCGCTTGCCTTCCATGTCACGCCCGAATCGGTCGAAAGATAGAGATAGTCACCACCAGAACCCGAGGTGTAGGCGGCAAGCATTGTACCGTCCGATGATGAGGCCAAAGAACTCCAGGCGCCTGAGGAGCCTCGTTGTGTCCAAGTCACGCCCGAATCGGTCGACGTGTAGATGTAGCCGCCGTTGACCGCAGCCACCAGTTTGGTCCCGTCAGACGACGACGCCACGGACCACCAGGACTGCTGCGAGGCCCGTTGGGTCCAGGTCACGCCCGAATCCGAGGACGTGTAGATGTAGCCGCCGTTGACCGCAGCCACCAGCTTGGTCCCGTCGGACGACGACGCCACCGAAAACAAATTGCCCCGCGAGCCCTGTTGGGTCCATGTCACCCCGGAATCTGTCGATGTGTAGATGTAACCGCCCAAGGTGACGGCCACGAGTTTGCTTCCGTCGGACGACGACGCCACGGACCGCCAGGACTGCTGCGAGGCCCGTTGGGTCCAGGTCACGCCCGAATCCGAGGACGTGTAGATGTAGCCGCCCAAGGTGACGGCCACGAGCTTGCTCCCGTCAGATGACGACGCCACGCCGCTCCAGTAGTGGGACGAGATCCGCTGCGTCCACTCCACACCTGCCTGGGGCACGCATTTCCCCGCCAGATTGGCCACATAGTCCGTTGGGCAACCGACGCAGGTACCACTCAGAGCAACGCTCCCGCCCCCGCCCGGCGTGGCGGTGAAGGTCACCGTTCCAGTCCGGGCACCATTGGCGACCGGAGTGAGTACAATGCGCACCGTGCAGGAGGCCCCTGCCGCAAGGTTGTTTGGGGCTGTGCAATCGCCGGCAGCTCCCCCCTGGATCACGAACTCGCTGTTGTCCGACGCTAGGACGATCGCGCCGCTCGCCTGCTGGCCCGTGTTCGTGATCGTGAAGGTCTGCACGGCGCTCGGCGATCCCAGTGCAACCGATCCGAAGTTGAGACTGGTCGTTCCGCCGGAGGAGAGTGCGGCGGGCGAGCTGTAGACGTCGTGCGGATAGGCGCCGTCCGTCACGACGACCACTATGACATCACGCCCACCGTCGCTTGGTGGCATTGGCAGCATCGGGACATCCGGCCAAGCGTCTATCGGCCGCACGTCTATCGGCCGTATGGCATCCGGCCCAGCGTCCATCGGCGCCGGCGCCCCTACCCCTAGCCCGTTGCCCGACAGGGCAACGCTCCCGCTGCCCCCGGGGCTGGCAGAGAAAGTCACATCGCCCGTTCGGAGTCCGGCGGCGATTGGGACAAACATGATTCTGACGGTGCACAATGCCCCGCCGGCCAGGTGCGGCCCACAATCCCCCGAGACCCCAGTCAAGACGACAAACTCGCTGCTGGTCGATGTCACTGTCACGGCGCCGCTGGTGATCTGCCCATTGTTGGTGATGGTGAACCGCCACATGGAGTACGATCCCCCAATGACCCAGGAACCCAGGGACAAGGTTGTCGTGGATGCCGTCAGGTTGGCCGGGGTGCCGGGCCGGCAGGTGCCATCCCCACCATCGAAGAAGCCATCGGCGCAGCCCGACGCCACGCAACTCCCGGTGCCGTCGTCGTGAAGGCCCGTCAAACACCCCACGGTAGTTGCATCAGGGGGATTCTCGGCGGGGCGCAGGTCCACGCTGATGAGCGCGTCGGGTGTCGCGCTTGAGTTCGCGTCCAGGCCCGGGTCCATGCCGACAACCGCTGTCTCGGGCGTAGCGGGGTTGGTGTCCACAGCTCCGCCACTGTTGCCGGTGTCATCCGCGCCAGCCTCCTGGCCTCCACCACCGGTATAGTTCTTCAACGTCAGATCGTAGCAGCCGGCCAACAGCCCAACTGCGGCCAAAACGAAAAGCCACCGCTCAGCATGAATCCGCATAGCTCGCCTCAGAATGCCACGCCAAGACCGAACGGCGAAAACGACATTGTGGTCTTGCTCGCGTCGCCGCCGGAATCACGCAAATAGGCCACCAGTGCGGTGACGGCCAGTGCGACCGCTCCGATGCCACAGCCGATGGCGATCCCAGCCGATCGGTTCATGTTCTTGATCGCGGCCCTTCGTTTTGCATCGTAGGTGGTAAGCCCTGTCTTGCCGAAGAGATCGTTGTACGTATCGAAGTCGTTCGACTGGCCCTTTCTGATAATGAGGAAGGTTCCCGCAACAGCCCCGGCCGCCACAGCCCCGCCCAGCGAAGCCCAGGTCACGACTCTCATGGTGCGCGATCGGCGTTTCGGGGCTACCGCCTCTGTCGTGGAAACCGAAAGCCCCGCCGTCGGGGTGACCGCTGCTCCGGCAGCCACGGGCGCTGACGCGGTCTTCGCGATCAACACGACATCCAGGACCTGCCTGCTGCCAGCTTGCACCTCGACCGCGCGCTCGATGTCCTGGTGGTCGGCAGCGCGCACCCTGAGGACATGTTTGCCCGGCGGCAACGAAAGCGCCTCTTTCAGCGGCGTCGTGCCCGCTGGCTGACCATCCAAGAAGACCGCCGCGCCCGCGATATTCGCACGCACATCCAGGGAACCTGCCTCGGCCTCCAGGACGAATTTCTCGGTCCGCCCTGCGCCTGATACCAGCTTCACCAATCGCTGCTGGCTGCGATGGCCGAGGCGCGCGGCCTCGATCTGGTGATCGCCCGGCCCGAGCGACAAGGCCAACGTTGGCCCTGTGCCAACGTCTTTGCCGTCAATCCTGATGGTCGCGTCTGCCGGGACGGTCTCCAGGGTCAGGCGCGCGACCAGAGGCTGGATCTCCTGCTGTTGGCGTTCGACGGCTTCTTTGATCTCGGGTTTCAACTTGCCAGCGAAATCCCGTTGCAAGCGCTCGACCACTGCCAGCGCGTCGCCATAGCGCTGCAAGGCCTTGTAGCAGTTGGCCAGATTGAACAGACTGTTCTGCGTCGGGTAGAGCGCGACCGAGCGTTCGAAGTCGGCCGTCGCCCCGGCAAAGTCATCCAGGCGCATGAGTTTCAGCCCCGCATCGAAGAGCTGCCTGGCTTCTTCCTTGTCACCCGCGGTGGCTGACCAGGACATGCCAGCCACCAGGATTGCCACGCAAAGCGCGCATGCCTGTCTCTTCATCGAATCTCCCTATTCGAAATCCTCGGACATCTCGGTGCCGCGGGTGCCCTTGCGCAGCTTCTTGTCCACGAGCTTGCCAGCCGCCGGCTCGACCGCCGCCGGACCCTTGGCCGCCGCGGCTGGAAGGGCGCCGGTCGCTGGACGTCCGGCAGGCCGCGGCCGCTTCTTGGATTTCGCAACCTCGTCGCTCGCGGCAGGCACAGCCTCGGCGCGCGGCAAAGGCACTGGTTCGCTCGGCGGAACCGCAACCGGCAGTTCGGCAGCCGGAGCCGGCGGGCTGGGCGCGGCCGGCGGACTCGCGGCGGGCGCCACCGGCAAGACTGGCGCAGGCTGAAAGACGACCGGCGCCACAGGCGCAGGAGCCTTGCCCGGCTGGCGCAACCACAGGGCGAGTCCCGCGGCCACCACCGCCAGCGCCACAGCCAACCCGACCCAGCGCCACGGCTTCGCCCTGGTCGAAACCGCGGCCGCACCCAGAATTCGGGTGGGGGCAGACTTCTCACCAGCCGATCGTCCGGGTCCGGAAAGCGCCTGTCCCAGATCGCCTGCAGCGAAGCCACGCAGTTCCACCGTCGACGCGAGCAAGGTCAGACGTTCTTGCCGGGCGTCGTAGTTGGGCAGCGCCGCCAGCGCGTCCAACATTTCGGACGCGGTCTGGAAGCGCTGGTCGGGACTCTTGGCCAGGGCTTTGCGCAGCAGCGGTTCTGCCTCGGCGGGAAAGGCTGCGCATAAAGACTGCGGCGGCCTTGGGTCATCGATCAGCATTGCGGACAGGTACTCGGCGAAATTGTTGCCGGCAAAGGGCAGCACGCCGGTCAACATCTCGAACAGGATGGTCCCCATCGAGTACAAGTCGCTACGATGATCAAGACTGGAACTGCCGCGGGCCTGCTCAGGCGACATATAGGCCGGCGTCCCCAGGACCGATCCGGTCTTGGTGCGCCACTTGTCGAAATCCCCCTGGGTGAATTTCGAGATTCCGAAGTCGATGAGCTTCACCACCGGCGCCTCGCCCTCCTGGTAGGCCAGAAAGATGTTGTCCGGCTTGAGGTCGCGGTGGACGATCCCTTTGCGGTGAGCCGCCTGTAGTGCTTGCAGCGCCGGCTCGGTCACCGCGCAGGCCACGCCCAGACTGAGAGGCCGGGCGCGTTTGAGCAGGCCAGCCAGACTCTCGCCCTCCAGGTACTCCATGACCAGAAACGGCTCGCCCTGCGGGGACACACCGACGTCGAACACCTCGATGATGTTCTTGTGCCGAATCGCGGCCGCGGCCTGTGCTTCACGATAGAAGCGCCCCACCACGTCGTCCCGGCTGACCAGTTCGGCATGGAGAAACTTGATGGCCACCTCCCGGCCCAGCCCGACGTGCGAGGCCAGGTACACCGCGCCCATGCCACCCTCGCCCAGCAGGCGCTTGATCCGATAGCGCCCATCAAGGAGCGCATCCCCCTGCGCGGCCTTGTCGGCCCGATTGGGCGGCAGAAGAAAGGTCCGGTTCTTGCCTGGCATGATCTAGTCCCGCGACGCGTGGGCATAGTATCAGGAAACCCCGCCGGAGCGCGGGATTACGCCGCCCTACGGCTCGCGGATGGATGGTGCCAGTGACACATTCAGAGACTGGCCTTACTGAAGTCGTCTGCGTTCGGCACGCGATGGGTTAGACTGCGTCTTGGGCCGGGACGCCATGGAACCGCTGAGCAACGAATCCCCTGGGACGCCCGTCCAAACCGCTGCGTCCTCGGCGCCGCCGCCGCTGGGATTCGAGGATCGCTCGACTGGCCTGCTCGTCTTCGGCGTATTCGAGATCATCGGCGGTGTTCTGGCGGCTCTCGAAGTTCCGGCAGCGTGGTTCTTCTTGCTGTCCCCAAAATTCCCAAGACCGCCGGGCAGCGGGATGTCACCGCGCTCTGTCGTCCTCAATTGCGCGAGTTGGGCCGTTGCAGCGGTCGTGCTCGTAACCTTGGGTCTTGGTGCGATCCGCGCCCGGCGCTGGGCCTGGGCACTCAACCTGATCCTTTCGTGGCTCGGTCTCGCGGCGGGGACAATCATCGTGGGCTCGATGTGGATCGCCACCAAGCCCGGCGGCATGGGTCGCTTCATGCTGGGTCCCGCCCTCCTCATGCCCGGCATCACAGGGTTGTTCCTGCTCTTCTATCGCAGCAACGATGTCGAGCAGACCTGCAAACATCGCGATCCAGTCGAACGCTGGACTGACCGCCGGCCTTTGCCCGTGCTGGCCGCTGCGCTGCTCGCTGCTTGGGGTGCCGCCTGCGGGCTCGCCTGGAACCACACGCCCCACGTGGCGGCTTTCTTCGGGCGGTACCTCACTGGTCTGCCCGCCAGTGCGCTCCTGCTCCTCTGGTTGGCCGCAGACGTCTATGTGGCGTTCGCACTGTTCAAGATGAAATCCTCGGGATGGCGGGTCGCGGTCGCAGCGGTGAGTGCCCAGATCCTATCGATGATTCTGACCATCAGGCGGACCGACCCTCTCGATGCCATGACCATGGCGGGGTGGTCGAAAGAGAAGATCGATCTCACGCAGCCTATGGCCACTACCGGCATCTGGACCAGCATCGCCTTCGGCATCGCGCATCTCCTTTTCCTGCTCTGGCTGGGACGCTACTTCCGGCGCGCGAAACCCGGACGTTTCGGGGAGATCTCCCCGGGTATAGGGCCGGGCAGTATTGGCGGCGGACAGCCAGGGAATGGCGGCGCGGAAGGTGGCCCCGTGGGCTTTGACAGCGGCCGGTCGGAGGTCGGAGAAGCTGTCGATACCGGAAGCGACGTCCAACAGCGGAGCACCCATGACCGATGACGAGTCCAAGAAAGGTCCCCATCTTCTGTTCCGAGGCCGACCGCTCTATGATTTCGCCATGGCCGGCACGCACGATAACCCCGCGCTGATTCTCGTCGATATCCAGAACGACTACTTCCCTGGCGGCAGGAACCCTGTGGTCGGGGCTGAAGCGGCGGCGAGGGTAGCCAAGCAGGTGCTCAACAAAGCCCGCGAAAAGCGTGAGCCCATCATCCACATCCAGCACATCTCGCTGCGCCCGAACGCCACGTTCTTCTTGCCGGACACGCCCGGTATCGAAATTTACCCGTTGGTGGCGCCGCTGCCGGATGAGATCGTGGTGCAGAAGCACCATCCCAACGCTTTTCGGGAGACGTGCCTTCTCGACGAGCTGCGGAGCCGACAGATCTCGCATTTGTTCTTCTGCGGGATGATGACCCACATGTGCATCGACACAACCGTCCGGGCTGCATCGGACCTTGGCTTCCAATGCGTCGTCGTCGGCGAGGCGACGGCTACCAAGGACCTGACCCACGGGAACATCACCGTCCCGGCGACGCACGTTCAAGCCGCGTTCTTGGCCGGGCTCAGCGGGTTGTTTGCAAGGGTGATCTAGCGACTGGTGCCCTCACGCCCGCAAGGCTCGCATCTCAATCGATGGCGGATGATCCCCCGCGCCTTTGCCCATTATGCTTTGCCTGATTCACCACGACGGCATGGTGTTCTTGCCGTCGGTGGTTAGCTGCGTCGGTGTGCTGGTGAGTTGGCTCGCCTGGTATAGGTAGAGATCGCCCGCGACGCTGAGCACGAAGTGGTCGTTATCTGGCGAGAAGGCAAGCGACTTGACCCAGGTTTTCGAGTCGCTGGTCCCCTTGTAGAGATCTGTCGTTTGGCCCGTGTCCGCTGAGTAGAAGTAGAGGTCCTCGTACGGGGTCGAACCGGAATTTCCACGGAGGCCGACGAACGCGATTGCGCCGCTGTCGTGGCTAAATACCGGGCCCTGTCCCGGTCCGACTTCGATGTCGGAAACCGCGGCGGTCAGGGACGCACCGACGAGCAAAGTGGTCTGCTTGCTCGCGATGTCGAACAGTACCAGTCCGTCCGCCTCGTTCGTGCACAGGACCCGCACGGCGGCGATCTTCGTCCCGGTTGGGTCGAGGGACGGCCCAAGCGTGAACAGGCAAGGATCAGCGCTGGCGACGATATTCGGCGAGCCCCCGGTCGCGCTCACGTTGGCCAGCGAACCGCCCCCGGCGTAGGTGCCGTTGAGCAGGTTCCACCCTTGCTGATAGTCGAACCAAACCGTATCGCCCGACGGCGCCCACGACGGGTTCTCGACGGTCATCGTGAAATTCTTGTAGCGGCATTGCTGATACGTGAGGTTGCAGGTCATCCCCAGCGCCGTGCATGCGATGTCCGCGCTGCACGGCGTGGTGGTGGCGTTGGGGAACGTCGGGGTGAGACGGCGATAGGTCGATCCGTCGACGCTGACCAGCCAGATCGCGTCGGCGGTCGCGGCCGAGGCACCGACGTCGGTCGCGCTCGGGCGGAAGGTCGCGGCGAACGCGATCCACTTGCGGTCCGGTGAGAGCGCGATGCCATTCACAATGGTTCCGGTCGAGCCATCGTCGTCAAGCACGCTGATCCGCGTGGCGGCGTTGGTCGCGATGTCGTAGGCGTACAGGTGATTCGCGCCGCTGCGAACGGTCTTGGCGAAGACGAGCGTCGTCAAGGGCAGAGGGCTCCACGAGGCGGAGCCACCCGCATCCGCGCCCCCGGCCGCATCCCAACCTCCGACTGCGATTCCGTCGCTGGCCGCATCGCCGCTGGATCGGCCGCCCTCGGTCTTGGCGCCGTCGGTGTCCGCTCTCCCGTCGACGGCCGCCTCTCGGCCCGCGACGTCGGCGCCCAAGTCAATGGATACGGCTGAGCCCGCGGCGTCGATCCCCGAGTCGACCGATGCAACAGGGCCAGCGGCATCGTGTCCCGAGCCGACAGAGGTGTCCGCACCCAAACGTTCGGCGTCCGGTGCGGTAGGAGCCACCTCGGCGATCGCCCCCCCGTCCTTGCTGGAGCCGGTCGGGGAAGAGTCACTGCTGCCACATCCGCAAGCCAGCGCAAGGGCGGCAACGGCAAGGTCAACGCGAACGCGCTTGAACGAAGTGAACCAGGTGAACATGGGCTCGATCTTACACAAATCGATTCGAGAGTCCCGCTTGTCGGGCGTACCCACGGCTGACCGACTACCGGCGCTGCGCCAACCAGGCCGACACGGATCTGTCGCGGATGGATGGTGCCAGTGACACATTCAGAGACTGGCCTTACTCAAGTCGTCTGCGTTCGGCACGCGATGGGCTAAACTGCGTCTCGGGTCGGGACGCCATGGAACTGCTGAACAACGAATCCCCTGGGACGCCCGGCCAAACCGCTGCGTCCTCGACGCCGCCGCGGCTCGGGTTCGAGGATCGCTCGACTGGCCTGCTCGTCTTCGGCGTATTCGAGATATCTCACCCGGGCATAGGGCCGGGCACAGGTTCTAGGTGACAGCGCAGCCTTCGGCCGCAACAGGCCGCCGCATACGTGGTCTGCGTCCCTGGGAGCCTGGGGAGATCGAACCTGCACGTGCGGTCAACCGGGGCGAATTCGCCATCAACGGGATTCGCAATCGAGACCTGCGCGCATTGCTCTACGAGAAGCCCTCCGCGGATCGACTTTCCTCACTCCTTTCGGACCAGCCGGTTCCTGGTCGCACTCTTTGCCCTATCTTCTGCTCCGCGGCAAACCGCTCTATGATTTCGCCATGGCCGACACGCACGACAACCCCGCGCTGATTCTCGTCGACATCCAGAACGACTACTTTCCTGGCGGCAGGAACCCTGTGGTCGGGGCTGAAGCGGCGGCGAGGGTAGCCAAGCAGGTGCTCAACAAGGCCCGCGAAGAGCGTGAGCCCATCATCCACGTCCAGCACATTTCGCTACGCCCGAACGCCACGTTCTTCTTGCCGGACACGCCTGGTATCGAGATTCACCCTTTGGTGGCACCGATGCCGGATGAGATCGTGGTGCAGAAGCACCATCCCAACGCTTTTCGGGAGACGCCCCTTCTCGATGAGCTGCGGAGGCGACAGATCTCGCGTTTGTTCTTCTGCGGGATGATGACCCACATGTGCATCGACACGACCGTCCGGGCTGCATCGGACCTTGGATTCCAATGCGTCGTCGTCGGTGAGGCGACGGCTACCAAGGACCTGACCCACGGGAACATCACCGTCCCGGCGGCGCACGTTCAAGCCGCATTCTTGGCCGGGCTCAGTGGGTTCTTTGCAAAGGTGATCTAGAGACTGGTGCTGGTGAGTTGGCTCGGGTAGGTGCCGTCGAGGAGATCCCACCCTTGCTGATAGTCGAAGCTCAGAGACAAGCTCAGAGACAGTGACTGGTGCCGAAGGAACCGGGTATAGTAGCATTGCAGCAGTCAGAACAGTCATACCGGGTACAGACACTTCCGGTCGAATGACAAGAGCAGACGTTGGAGGGAACTAGCGCGACATGATTGCAGCAGTCATTGCAATCCGACCTTGAGCAAGCGGTCCCGGCTGGTGAGCAACCACAGACGTGGTCGCCGTGGGAATATGTCCCGCAGCAGTCAAAGCAATTGCTCTCGGGCTTGGCGCACCGCTGGCCGGCAGGTGTGCAGACACAGCTGTTGCCGCTGCACTGATTCCCGCAGGTACAATCGGAATTCTTTTTGCACTGCACGCAAACGCCCTGCAAGCTGAAGCCAGAGCAGCAGTCTTTGCAATCCTGGCCTTTGCATCCGCTGCTGTTGGTGGTGCATGTTTCTACGCACGAGCCATCGGAACTGAAGCCAGACCAACAATCTCGGCAATTCGCTGTTGCGCAGGAACTCGCGCCAGTTGTGGACGCCTTGCATGTGCTGTCGTCGGCACAGTAGGTGCGGTGGTCATTGTAGGCCATGCTGGATGAGCAAGATGTTCCGGGATCTCCGCAGTACGACGCTGCCGCCCCCCCAATGGCTGGGCTGCAGATGCTCAAGTCGCTACTCGTCAATCCACCCGTTGCGAGAACTCCGCCTGCGGCTACTCCACCCGACCCGGTGGCGCCCCCCGTTCCGCCGCCGCTAGTCGTTCCGCCTGATCCGATGGTACCCCCGATTGGAATTGCGCCTCCGGTGGCAGTCGTCCCACCGGTTGTCATCGTGCCACCCGCGGTCACCGTTCCGCCAGCGCCAGGGACTCCACCGAGGCCGGTTGTGCCTCCTGCTGCAATTCCACCGCTATTTGACGTCGCGCCGCCCGTAGTGAGAGCCCCACCCTCGCTAGGCAATCCCCCCGAGGCGGTCGTGCCGCCCGTTGGGCTTGCCCCCCCCGGTGCCGCCGTGCCACCGGTGGCGACCGTTCCAGCGGCGGCCATGGTCCCGCCCCGACCAGCCGTACCGCCCGTTCCACCGGCGCTGGCTGCGATTGTGCCGCCCGCCGCGTGCGCGCCACCCGAAGGCGCGGCACCGCCCGTACCAGCGAGGCCGGCGGCGCCGCCCAAGACTGTGACACCGCCGGAGTCCGAGACAGTGCCGCCAGTGCTTGCAGCTCCAATACCGCTGGTGCCTCCCCCCGATGGGGTCGACACCGTGCCGCCTGCCGACCCGCCGCGATTCGGGACTGACGAGCTTGAGCACGCTACCAGCGCGACGGCTGCGGCCAGCCAAAACACACGGTCTCTGTAGATTCCAACAACAGTCATGGGCATTATTGGGACTTCTATCGCATTCCGCCACCGACTACAATCACGGGGAATTGCCACCGTGCGCCCTGGCAGCATCGCCGGGATTACTCTGTCAAAGGTGGGATGAGTGGCAGCGCCCTCGGGCCTCACGCGAGGGCGCGCGCGTTCCGGGCAACGATATCGTCACAGAGGCCGACCATCCGCTCCAGTGCCGGGCGGCACGCAAACAAGTGCGTCCGGGCCTCCGCCAGGGTCGCCGACCGGATCGCTGCCATGTCCCCGATGTAGACCTGCCCCGCTGCCGTCGCCACCGCAGCGGGCGCGTCGTTCTCGATGGCGATCAGCGCGTGCGCGTGCAGAAGCGCGACCCACAGGAAGATCTCGCGCCCTGTGCCCGCTGCCACGCAGGCCGGGACGTCGAGTTCCGGGCTCGGGCGCGCGTGGATGGTCACGCAGTTGTCACCGATGAAAGGTGTGCGCAGCCAGCGGCAGGCCTCGTCCAGCGTCTGACAGCAATGGGATGCCGCCGCTAGGATGGTCCCATCGTCCAACTCAGCGGCTCCCAGCAACCGCAGCAGCTCGCGGTGTTCCTCGTCCGCCATCCAGTTGATGGAGCCGTGGGTGAACACGCACAGGACTTCGCCGGGGGAGCGGGCCACCTCCTCGACGGTCCATCGTTCCGCGAGCGACCGCGCTTCCTCGGCGTTAACGGGTTCTGTCATGGCTGCCCCTCAATTCGCAGCAGGATCGTTGAGAAACTCGGGGGGTCGTATGGCGGGGACATGGGTGGCGCGACGAAAATCGCCGACGGGGACGATGCCTCAGCCGAACGCGGCCTGCGGAGCCTGGGCGACCGAAAATCTGATGGCCGAACTTCTGGCGGACGGCACTAGTGCTGCTGCTTCTTCTTGAAGATGCACATGATGCTGTGTACGGAATTGTTGCGAAAATTCAGATCGGCAAACTCTACATTCTCGTTCAAGTATTGCATCTCTTCCGGCAACATGTACTTGCTCTCAAACTTCGGGGGGGCTCCACGTATGTACCTCTCGATCATGGTAAGCGTGCTGTTGCCGCCATCGGGCTCGACCCCGTAGCCGGGATAGAACTGGGGTAGCGAAGTGTGGATGTCTTCAACAATGTAGTAGCCGCCGGGTTTCACGAACCGGAACAAGTAGCCCAGGCTGATTTGCTGTTGGTCCATGGTGTGGCCGCCGTCATCAATGAGCACATCGAAGTTGCCTCCGAAATTCTGGATGAAGCTCTGCAGTTGGTCCCGCTTGGACTGATCGGCGATAAAGGTCTTGGTGCGCGCATTCTGCATGCTGGCTTTGTCTTCGATGTCGATGGCAAAGATCTTTGCCTTCGGAAAATAGTCGGCCCACATCGCGAGGGATCCCCCCTTTTCGACTCCGATTTCGCAGATCCGAATGGGTGCGTCCTTCCACTGAAAGAGAAAACGCTCATAGACCTCGGTGTAGTTGTGCCCGAAACTCCCCTTGTCAGTTCTGACTCCAGCGAGTCTGGTGAGCTCACCCAGCCGGGCGGGCCGAACCTGGACCGCGTGAGATGCGGCCGACCGAGACTTCTTCGGTTGGGATTCGGAGTCGGTTTCAGCTGCCACGACGCTTGAGACCAAAATCGCAGCAATTGAGATTCCCACTGATATCTGCATGAGTTCGCAACCTCCAAATGGTGGGTCTAGGTGCCTCGGCCCGTGACGGAGAGCCGGGCGAGCATAGCTCCGGTGACAGAAACATTCCAGAATCGTTGGGTGGGAACCGCTGCGGAACGTGCGGCCTTCCCTGCCTGGAGGGCCGTCGCCGCCGCGGCAGTTCCAGTGTCTTCCTGATGGGCGGGAAGGCGCCCCGGATATGCGGGAGGTCACCTTACCTGTGCGCGGACTCGCACCTTGTGTGCGGGAAGGCGTCCCACCTTCGCAGCAGGTCGCCCCGCGCCGGTTGGCGGCCATCCCATGTGTTGAAGGCGACGCTGCCACTCATCAATAGGTGTACAATCGTAGCTGTCACGGGAACGATTCGACTGGCGGGGCGTTGATCCAGACAGGAGGTGACGACAATGACCACCCTGAACGGCAAAGCGCTCTTGCAGCACGGCCACTCACTGACGTGCCGGTTCGCTGGCCGCGTCGGCCTGGAGACCGCGCAGGATCTTGGTTGCGAGGCGATGGTGCGCGCGGTGGCTTCACCCGCGCCTGATGGGCACATGGAACCCTGGTTGGAACGTATCTTCCACAACCTGCTTATCGATCGCTGGCGCCACCAGAAACCGGCGCCGGTCACCCTAGATGACCTCCCCGACCTATCCGGAGACGGCACGCCCGAAGAGGCGGCCCTGCTGGGAGAACGACGGCAGATGGTGCGCCGTTCGCTGGCCCGGCTGCCCCGCAATCTGCGCCGCGCCCTGTTCTTGCGCTACTACGGCGGCATGAACGACCAGATCGCGTCCGGACATCTCGGCGTCGCACCCGCGACCGTGCGCACACGCATCCACCGCAGTCTGCGCCGCCTGCGTGCCGTGCTGGCAGGACTGCGCGTGCTGTTTCCGCCCATCTTTGCGGACATGGGGGCCAAGGCCGGCAGCCTGGCGCTGGTCCCGCTGGCTGTCGCCGCCGTGATCACGGTGCCGATTCAACCGCGTCCGACTCGCCCTTCCGATGTGCCAGCGCTGGCCATCGTGCACAGCCGCGAAGCCGCGCGGATCGTCGCACAACGCGAGGCACCCCGGGCGCTCGCCGACGCAACGACGGCGCCCGCGCCGGGAAAACCGAGGACACGCCCGCAGCCCAAGACGCAAGTGACGAATCCCAAGCCAGCCCCACCGACGCCCGCCGCGGTCCGGGTCTTCGAGTTCGGCGAGGACGATGTCGAGGGCAATCGTGCCAATCCCAACGGCGATTGGATCTTCGTGCCCGCGGGTGTGAAGTACGACTCACTCATCGAAGTCCCCACCAATTTCGCGACCGCATTCGAAAAGATGGTGGAGGACCAGCTGTAGCTGGAATTCCAAAATCACACGGCATCGCGCACGAACCATGGGGCAGTCGGCTGGGGCGCGTGGGAAGAAGAAGCACCTTCTTCCTATCGCCGCATGGCAAATCAGGGTGTCCGACAGGCCCACTCGGGTCAACCAGCCCCCAAACCCGATCGGGTCTGGAAACGCGGAACGATAACGCCTAAGATCAGCTGGCAATGAAGTGCGGCAAGGACCGTCGCGGGAGGAGCGACTTCGCGATCTTCGCGTCGGCCGTAACACTGCTGGTTTCTGGCGCCTGCGGAAAAACCCCGCTGCCCGACGGTTGGAGAGATACGCCAGTCGATGCACAGCGTGGTCACGACGTTGGCGCTGGAGACAGCCGCAGCACATTCCCGGGCGACGCGAGCGAGAGCAATCGAGACAGCGGACCGGAGGTCGGCGTGACGATTGGGAACGTTGCCATCGCCGTGGCCTCGTGCTCACCCAACGATGAGACGGCCGTCTCCATTCAAATCGGGGTCGACCAACCCAGTTGTGGCAGCACTTCGTCGGGCTCCTTCGTGGTCGTCGATATCTGGTACACGACCTGGGACAACTTGAAGCCCGGGACATACGCTCTCGATGCAAACGGCGGGACCGGGATGTCCGTGTACTCTCCCGTCCAAGGGGTATCCAACTGGGAACCTGGGAGCCACACCGTTCTCACCATCAAGTCCATTGACGCTGACCGGATGACCGGGCATTGTGAGTCGTCCTTCCCCAGCGGAACAGTATCGGTGAACTTCACAGCTCAATGGTGTGCCGGCAATCCCATGTGCGGATGACGTAGGATGCGGTCTGTCGTGAGCACACTCTTATCCAATTGGCGCCGGCGCATTCTGCTGCTGGCTGTCGTTCCGCTGCTGGTCTACCTGGCCTCATTCGTCCTGCTCACTTTCCCGCTGATTCTGCATTTTCGCACGCACATCTTCGGCGACGCCGGTGACACACTGATGCATCTTTGGGGTCTGTGGTGGGTGGACCACGCCATCCGGGAACTGCATCAGTCGCCGTGGTGGACCGCCTACTTGTTCGCGCCGGATGGCGTCTCGCTGATCGCACACAACCTGATTCTGTTCAACGGATTGGTGGGGATTCCGTTGATGCGCTTCCTCACCCTCATCGAGACGAGCAACCTCCTGGTCATCTTCGGATTCGTGGCAAGCGGTTTGACCGCGTTCTGGCTGGCGCGCGAGGTTTCGGGGTCGTACATCGGCGGCCTGGTGGGCGGCTTCATCTTTTCCTTCAGCAACTACCACTTCGCGCACGCGCAAGGGCACCACATGCTGGTGGCGGAGGAATGGGTGCCTCTCTTCGCCTTGTGCTGGCTGCGGCTTTCCCGCTCACCGTCTGTACCGCGCGGCCTGGCCGCCGCGGGTGCCCTGGGCCTGGTTCTGCTATGCGACTTTTATGGATTTCTTTGCTGCGTGCTCTTCGGCCTGTTTTTCACGATCTATGAGGCAATTTCCCGGCGCGACGCCTGGTTTGCTTTCCGCGCACCGGCACGAAGATCCACGGTGGCATTCGTCGCGGGATCCCTACTGTCCTGCGGGTATCTCTTGCTGCCGCTGTGGATCATATCCCGAACCCACAACTTGACCGGCACACATCCCACCATGGAATTTTCGCTGGATCTGCTGGCGCTATTCATACCCGGCGGACACTGGCGATTCGCATCACTTACCGAGCCTTATTGGTCGAGACTGCCAGGAAACATCCATGAAAGCAGCGTCCATGTCGGTCTGACCAGCGTCGCCATGGCCGTGTATGTCTGGCACCAGCGCATCCTTCGCCGGGAATTGCTCCCTTGGTTCGTTGTCATGACCGCGTTCGCGGTGCTCGCGCTGGGCCCCGTGCTGCACGTCTGGGGGCAACCGATTGGCGGGGCCTGGCTTCCCTTCGGCCTGCTTGCGCGCGTGCTGCCACTGGTCGACCTGTCCGGTTTGCCGGTGCGGCTGGTGCTCATCGTGCCGCTGTGCCTCGCTGTGATCGGGGCGACCGCCGTGGGCAAACTGATTGCTACGCGATCCGGACAACGAGTCACGATGGTCGGGCTGGCCGTTCTGCTCTTCGAGCTTCTTCCTGCTCCCATTCCCTCGACTCAGCTTGCGCCATCCCCAGTTTACCGAGAGCTCATCGCTCGCAAAGAGCCAGGGGCGCTCGTCGACGTGTCCACGTCTGTTGCGGAACAGATGTGGCTGCAGACCCTGCACCAGCGCCCTATGGCCTTCGGCTACATCTCGCGCGTGCCGGCAAGCCTGGAGACGCGAGCCGCCCAGATCAGAACCTTGGCTGAGCAGGAGCGCTGGGACGACCTGTACTGCTATCAAGGCTTCCGCTTCGCCATCCACGGCACGCAGAATCAGTCTCTCTTGGATCTGGCCGAGGGACGACATTGCCCTGAACTCCACGCCATTGCCTTTGAACAGGGAACTGGTCTGGGGACGGGATGGTCGAATATGGAGAAGACCATGGGGGGCGTACCCTATCGGTGGAGTCATGCCAGGAGCGCCGATCTGCGCCTGGCCCCTGGTGCACCCGCCGATCGACAGCTGCGTTTTCATTGCTGGCCCTTCACGTTTGCGGGGGCGCCAACCCAGACCGTGGAACTCTTTCTCAATGGCACGCCACTCGGTTTGCTAGGGCTTGCGCCCGAGGAACGCAGCTACACCGTCGAGGCGCCCGCCGCCGTATGGCACGCTGGCGCCAACCAGCTGCAGCTGCGTTTCCGCTACGCCGAATCACCCGCGCGGCGAATTCCGAGTTCCCTAGACCAGCGGAGTCTGGTCGTCGCCTTCTCCCAGTTCGAGGTGGAGGAGCGTGGGCGACGGAACTAGCCTTGGCGCACGAAGTGGGGCATCGATGCGGGCAATTCGATGGCCATTTCGATTACGCCGGCAAAAACGCCATCGCGAAAGAACGGCGTTTGATGGATGAGCTTCTTTTTTCCCGCCTTTTCGACTGTGTAGCTGTTGGCGCGCGGTGTGCCCAACATTTCGAGCAGCCGTGATCGCGCAGGCTCCGGGTGACAGTCGAGCAGGTTGCGTCCCAACAAAGCGCGGCCACCATCCTTGGCGAATGTCTGGCAGGCACGCTCGTTCATGTACGTGCAAACGCCGGACGTGTCGCACACCGTGAGGGAGACGTCCACGCCGTCCAGCCACTGCAGTTCGGATGGCAAGCTCATCGGTCGAATATAGCAGGCTGGACAACCCCGCACTTTTCGCTACAATGGGTTCATCATGCACGCGCGCCTCCGAACTTCGATGCTCGTGAAGACCGCGTGTTGGTGGTGTCCCTAGCCTGGGCGCCATCTGTTCTTTCTGTTGACCACGAAAGGAGAGGCCGCCCGGAAGCACCCGGGACGCGGTCTCTGCCTTGGGTGCGCGTCGGGCGGCAAACGCAATGACCAGCACCACAAATCACTACACCTTTGGCGAAACCGACATGGCGGCGCACCGTCTGGCCCTGCTCGCCGCGGCCTATCGCCCGGCCACCCAGCGTTTTCTCGACGAATGGGGCCCGCGCGAGCCTGACCATGCCATCGATCTTGGGTGCGGGCCGGGATACACCACGCGCCTCTTGCACCAAACGCTGCGTCCGCGTTTCACCACCGGCGTGGATGCTTCACCGCGTTTTCTGGAAAACGCCCAGCAGATGCCCGTGCACGGGATTGGGTTCGTCTGCCACGATGTGACCCAAGAACCGTTTCCCACGCCGCGCGCCGATGCCTTGTTCTGCCGCTTCTTGCTCACCCATTTGCACGATCCCGGCACAGCCCTGCGCGCATGGGCCGCGGCCGCCCGTCCCGGCGCTCGCCTCCTGGTGCAGGAAACCGCCTGGCTGCGCGCCAGCGATCCCACCATCGCCCGTTACTACGAACTGGTGGCGGCGCTACAGTCGAGTTACGGCCAATCACTGGAGGTCGGCGCCGAACTGGACACACGCGTGCGCTCACGCGGCTGGAAGATCATTTCCAGTCGGCTGGCCGTTCTGCAACAGCCGGCAAGCGTGATGGCCCAGCTGCACGCCATGAACATCCGCACCTGGGGTCGTGACCGCCTGGTGCAGGCGTCCTTCGATCTGGCCGAGGTGGCGAGCATCCAGGCTGGCCTGGATCGCATCGGCTCCGGGACACAACCCGCCCACCCCGTGTGCAATGCCCTTAGGCAGTTGGTGGCCGAGGTCGAATGACCATTCACCGCCGTGGCAGGCCAGTCTCGTCCGGGCAGGTGACACGATTCAGGACAAACTGATCAGGACGCGAGCAGAAGTGTCGGGTCAGTGCCGCCGTCTGGGTCAGGTAGCGCGAACGCACACATTGGTCGCCTGCACCCAACCGAATGAAGACATTGGGCTGGGTTTGATTGCGGGGATGCGAACAACTGCACAACAGGGAATTGCCAATCTCCAAGTTCACACTGCGTGCGACCAGGTAGGCGCGCGACGCCCGCTTGACATGCCCACGAACCGTTATGCCCGGGACGGGCCAATGAGACACCACCGCATCGTTAAGTCCCCACTGGTCAACCACGCGAAGCTCGGGCACGAAATAGGCTAGTCCCGCTGCGGTGGTGGCAATGACAGTCTCTGGCGGCAACACCGCATTGAGCGCTTCGCCCACCAAACGGCCCTTGTGCGCGATCTCGTCCATCTCCTGCACCGACTGCATCGCGTGTTCCGTTTCGAGCACCACCCTACTTGGAGCCAAGATCAGCGCAGCCGCCAGAACCAGAGTCGCGCCCGCCAGGCTCCTACGCAGAAGTTCAAGGGCGCCGACCGCCGCACCCGCAACCAGCAACGGCCAGTACTCCCACAGTAGGCGATATTCCATGAAATCGCCGCCCACTTTCACTACGAAAATCAAATGTGCCAGCAACGCCAGCCCGGCGTAGCGCGCGAAGGCCCGACTGTGGGGATCTTGCGCAGTCAAGCTCCCCAACACTGTCAGCGCCACCAGCAACAGCCCAGCCGGACAACTCCACACAAAGGCCAGGAGATACTCGAGGCCCAGACCGAAGCTCACCAGATCGGCGGCCTTGGCGTAGTACGTGTTGGGCAAAATGTCGCCGTAGGTGTGCAGCTTCCACAGAAGGAAGACCGCCAGCCCCAATGCTGTGGGACCCAGCGCCGGCCGCAACCGCGCCCGCAGGGCATTGACTGAGTGGGGTTCAGTGATCACCAAGACCAGCACACTGGCGGCACAGGCGATCCCCGCATCCAGGCGCGTGAGCACCGCAATGAGCGGCGGCAGACCGGCCAACCATTTTCCCAGCCCCGTGCGCGGCACCCACAGATGCTGCACCACCCCAGTCAGCAGCACCATAAGACTAACAAACGACGTCTCAAGCCCGGTCCCAGCAAAAGCAGGATAGGTCGGCGGCAGAACCAGGAGCGCGAACAACGCCAGCACAAGCCCATCGCGCCCGCGATGGACGAGGGCACCGACGGCCCCGACGGCGACCAAAATGGTGAGCAGGTAGGCGCTCACGCCCACCGCCCGCGTGAAGGAAAGCGGGTCCTGGCCGACGGCGATGCCCAGGGCTGCGATCAGGGTCCACAGAAAGTTCGAGTAGCCCTCCACGCGTTCGCCCGGATTGAAGACCAAGCCGTGGCCGGCGATCAAATTCTGGGCATAGCGAAACGAGATGAAGGCGTCGTCGAACACGACCTGGCTGTGCCGCCACCGCGCGAAGGCCCAGATCATCAGCCCAACCGCCACCACAACCATGGCCCTCCGACGCGCGATCGGATCCCAGGCCGCAGGCGTGGGGCTATTCACGGGCACAGCGCCACTGCCATCGGCTCGAAAGTGCGCAGCCGGATTTCTGCGTCCTGATAGTTCCCGTCGAACAGGGCAGCGGACATCGCCCCATGCTAGCGGAAGAGCGGCCTTCCCACTACACCAAGACTTGAGCTACCCTTCCCACCGGTGAACGAAGCTGGGCCACACACGCGAACGCCGGAAAACAACGGAGCGGCCTTGCCGGTTGGGCGGCGAAGGGCCGCAGCACCAGTTTCAGGCCGGCGATGGCCGATGGTCATCCTGGCGGTATTCGGCGCGCTCCTGGTTGCAGGTCTTGTTACGTTCGACTTTCTGCACCTCCGGCAATCCTCGCAGGCGCCCGCGCCGGCCACCGCGCGCACTGCCCCACCCTCGTCCCCGCCTGCGGCGGTCACGGCGCCGTCCCCAGGCGCGCCGCCCACGGCCGCGCCGTCGGTGCCCGCGCTTCTTCACCCAGCGTCCCCGGCTGGCGAACGCTCCAGTCCAGCGCCCCACCCCACCCCCGCTGCGTCCGGCGCTGACAGGGCCACCCTGCTTGAACGAGCCCAGGCTGCTTTCGACCAAGGCCAGCTCGACCGCGCGCAGGCCAACGCCCGCCGCGCCGCCGCCCTCGGATCCCCCGCGGCCGACGCCCTCCTCGGCGCCATCGCCTTCAAGCGTGGCAATTTCCACGAGGCCGAACGCCTCCTCGACAAGGCCCTGCAGGGCGATCCAGGCAACGCGCGCATAGCCCGCCAACTGGAGCTGGTGCGCGCCAAGCAGGGTCCATAGCGGGCACAAGCAAGGGCAAACGGCCTGTTGGGTCGGTTATCTTCACCTGGCTCCTTCGCTCTTTGGGGTGAGCGTAGCCCAGCTTTGCTGGGCGAAGCGAGGGGGGACCGGGGGGCAAGCCCCCGTAAGATACAAAGGGTCAGGTCCGTGGGGTATAGTGCAATGGTGTCTGATCGCGTAGCCGAAGAACTTGCTGCCGCAGTGGCCATGCGCGTGCCGGGAATCGTGGCGGTCTATCTTTTTGGCTCGCGTGCGCGCGGCGATGGAAACGCGGATTCGGACATCGACTTGGCGGTTCTGGCAGAAGACCGGATGGAACCGGTCGGGCGTTGGAAGCTGCAGGAGGACTTGGCCGCCATGGCCCACCACAGCGTCGATCTGGTGGATCTGCGCCAGGCCTCGACAGTCATGCGCGTGGAAGTGATGCGCGATGCGCTTGTGCTGCTCGATTCCCAGCCCTCGCTTCGGGCGGCCTTTGAATGCTTCGCGCTTTCCGCCTACGCGCGATTGAACGAGGAGCGCCGCGGAATCATGCAGGACATCCGCGCCCGAGGACGCATTTATGGATGACGTGGTCCTGAACAAGGCGGCTGTTATCGAGCGCTGCCTTGCCCGTGTACGCGAAGTCTACGCGGACGACGAGCGCAATCTCCTCGAGAACCTCACCCGGCAAGACTCGATCATCCTGAATCTGCAGCGCGCCTGCGAGGCCGCGATTGATCTGGCGATGCACTTCGTACGCAAAGGGCGACTGGGTATTCCGCAAGACAGCCGTGAAGCCTTCGAGATCCTGGCCAGCGCTGGCCAGGTTCCGCGCGAGCAGGCCACGAAGCTGCGGCTCATGGTTGGGTTTCGCAAAGTCGCAGTTCACAATTATCAATCCCTGAACCTGGCTATCGTGCGCGAGATCATCGGCAGCCACCTGGATGACCTTGCCTTCTTTGCCAAGTGGGCCGTGGGCCACGCCGGGTAGCGTCTGGATTTCATCGGCCAAGCCCTTGACCTTGCGTCTGAATCTCGCGATCGTGCGCGCATGCTCAAGCTTCGCGTTGGCCTGTTTGGGGCCATCCTGGGTTCGCTCCTGGTTCCTCGGGTGGTCACGGCGGCGCCCCATCGCGTGGCAGTCATCGAAGCGAGCACCAGCAAGGTTCCGCGCGGCGAAGTCAATGCCTTGCGGGCCGATATCGAGGATGTCGTGCGGCAGGTCGGCTCCGAGATCGTGCCCTTTGCCGAGACCAAAGCGGCAGCGGGCGGCGACTGCAACCGACCTGAGTGCATGATGGCCATCCACCGCGCTACGGGCGCCACCCACGTGCTGCGCGTGGAATCGGTGTTCAAGAAGGGGGTCTTTACCCTGCAGCTGCAAATGTGGGACGGCCGCACCGGCAAGACGCTTTCCTCGGATGGCAAGACCTGCGACATCTGCACCCTGCCTGACCTGCACATAGCCCTGCGCGACCGGGTGGCCGCGCTTTGCGCACGGGTGTTCGAGGCCGAGGACGCCGCGCTGGCCCCACCACCCGTCCCGGTACGGGTTACACCCGCGACGCCGCCACCGGCCTTGGATGTCAGCCCGCCGGCTCCGACCAGCTCGGCGGGCCAGCGCGTCGCTCAGGCGAGCAGCCTTGTCCTCATGGCCGTGGGAGTGGCAACGGCCGCATACGGCGGATACCTTTTGCACCTGAACGGCCAGTCGGCCTGCGGGCCGGACCAGACCACATCTTGCGACTACCACCACGTCACCCGGGTGCGCGGCATCGGCCTGCTGGCAGGCGGACTCGGCGCCGTCATCCTTGGCGGCGTTCTCTTCTATTCTTTCACTTGGTGAGGCATCCCATGAAAATGCGAATCCACTATCTCCTTCCTTTGTGTCTGGTTTTCGCCTGCGACAAGACCGAACGCGACTGGAGCCGGTGCAGCGACACCGACAATTGCAAAACCGGCTACACCTGCAGCCGTCCAGCGTACGTGTGCGTGCCAGCAGACGCAGGCGGCGCCGAGGTTTCAGGTCCCCCCGCGGATGCAAATGGACGTGAGGCCGCAATGGCCGACACCGTGGCGGTGACAGTGGATGGGCCGGTCGACGTGCCGGTCGCCGAAGACGTGCCGGTCGCCGAAGACGTGGCCGTAGACGTAGACGTGGCCGTAGACGTGGCCGTGGCCCTGGCCGTGGCCGACGCGAGTGTCGATGCCACTGTCGACGAGCGCCCGGTCGACGCCCAAGGAACCTGCGGCAGCGACCTTGATTGCCCGGTGACCGCGCCTCTGTGCCTGGATTTCGTGTGTAGGAAATGCAAGTCGAACAGTGAGTGTGTCGCCCGCGCCGACGGCGGTAGCAGCGGCGGAGTCTGCGACACCACCAGCGGCCGTTGCGTGGTTTGCGCTAAGAGCAGCGACTGCACCGCCGACCCGAGCAAGCCCGTGTGCAGGGACAATCTGTGCGTGGCGTGCGGCTCGGCCGCCAACGAATGCCAGGTGAAGAACAGCGCCGCTCCCGTGTGCGACGCGACGACCGGAAAGTGCGTCGGCTGCCTGACCAACGACCACTGCACGGCCGGCGCCGCCAGCGCCGATGGCGGGGTGGACGGTGGCGCTGACGGCGGCGCTGACGGTGGCGCAGATGGCGGCGTGGCCGCGGGATTTTGCTATCTCGGCACCAATCAATGCGTCGGGTGTCTCGCCCATGGGGATTGCAAAGATCCCAGCAGGCCCGTCTGTGGCAGCCAGCACGCCTGCGTGGGCTGCGCTGCGCCCGAGGCTTCAATTGGCACCTGCGCCAGCAAGAACCCCGCCCTGCCGGTATGCAAGACCTCTTCCGGCGCGTGCGTTGAATGCACCACTAGCACCGATTGTCACGGCGACGCCGGGCTTGGTGTCTGCAACCCCACCACCAGCAAGTGCGTGGAATGCAACGACAGCACCAACTGCACGGCAGATCCGGCGCGATCGTTCTGCAAGGCCAACGCCTGCGTGGGCTGCCAAGCCGCCGGCACCAGCGCCTGCACCGGCACGAAGCCAGTCTGTGCCAGCAGTGGGTCCTTCACCGGCCAATGCGTGGAATGCACCGCCAACACTGATTGCACCGTCGCGACCAGACCAATCTGTGACGCGAATCAGTGCCGCGCCTGCAAGAAGGACCCGGAATGCACCGGCATCTCGCCGGCCCTTGTCTGCGGCCTCGACGGCGCGTGTCCGGGCAACGATGCTGTGATCTACCTGCAAAACAGCGCCAGCTGCTCGACCAGCGCGGGCAGCGGCACCTTCGCATCGCCGTACTGTTCTCCCGGCGATGCCACCGCAGCCTTGGTGTCCGCCGCCAACAAGACCGTCATTGTGGTCAAAGGTCCCCTCGCGGTGGGCAACCTGACCCTGAGCATTTCCCAGAGGCCCATCCTGATTGCCGGCCAGAACTCGGCAAAGATAAACGCCCCCACGACTGGCACCCCGCCGCTCGTGTCGATCACCGCAGGCGACGTGACCTTGCGTGACCTGACGATCTCCAACGGCAACGATGCGGGCGTCAGTGTCTCCGGCCGCGCAACCCTGCGCATGGACCGCTGCACTGTCATTGGCAACGCCAAAAATGGCATCGTCACCGACAACTCGGCCTTCGACATCGTGAACACCGTCATCGCAGGCAACGGTGGCGGCGCCTACTCCGGCGTCACGCTCGGCTCGTACACCGGCAGCCCGACCAGGTTCGTCTTCAACACCGTTGTGAACAACGGCTTTGGCGGCGTTGTCTGCGGCGGCAGCTACGCTCTGACCGGCATCCTGGCGAATGGGAACGGCACGGCCAACTTCTCGTCAAACTGCACCACCGACGGCACCAGCTCAACCGCGATCCCAAATTTCGTCTCAGCCACCAACTATCATTTGACCGCGACTTCCCCCTGCGTGGATCACGGCGGCGCCGCCTGCCCGGCCGACGACATCGACGGCGACACGCGGCCCATCGGCTCCGCCTGCGACTGCGGCGCCGACGAGTACAAGGCTCCCTGATGTGCAGCGCGTAGAAACCGCAGAGCAATAGCCGCCGGCCGCAAGCGACAATGGCTTGCGGGCCGAGAGACAACGCCAGCGCAGCTAGATCGTGCCGCTTTGAATGATGCGGCGAAGCTCGGTCGCGGGAAGCCGCGAGCCGCGCTTCTCTTCTTCAAAGATGATCTGCGCCAACGTCGCGGTGGTCAGGTCGCGATTCGTGCCGTGGTCCACCACCTGGAAATCCTCGCCGGAACGCACCAGCGCGGCGAGCGCCTGCAGGGTGACGTAGTGGCTCTCGTGGGTGTCGTAGAGCTTGCGGTTCGAGTAACGCCGAATGGTTCGCATGATGGTTAGCATTACACCGGCCGGTGGAGTTCGCCACCCTGTATCAATATTTTTGCACACAAAGCGTTGCGCGCAGGGAGCCTGCGTCATCCCGTCGTCTTACCCCTTGTCAAGCCACGTCTTCTACCCAAGACTTTCTCCCACCATGGAAAACCTCAAGACGGGCGCGACAGCGAAGCTGGAAATCGACGGCAAGGTACATGAAATGGCGATTGTCGAGGGGTCCGAGCACGAGCGGGCCATTGACATCACCGACCTACGCAGCAGCACGGGGTGCATCACTCTCGACGACGGCTATGGAAACACGGGCTCGTGCACCAGCGCCATCACCTTCATCGACGGCGAAAAAGGCATTCTGCGCTACCGCGGAATTCCGGTCGAAGAACTAGCCGAGAAGTCCACGTTCGTAGAAACGGCCTACCTTCTCATCTACGGACGTCTGCCCAAGCGATCCGAGATGAAACGCTTCTCGCGCATGCTCACGCTCAACGAGAACCTGCACGAGGACATGAAGTACCACTTCGAGGGCTTTCCCTCGAACGCGCACCCCATGGCGATCCTGTCCGCCATGATCAATGCGTCGAGTTGCTTCTACCCGGGGCAGATGCAGCGACCCACACGCGAGGAATTCGACGAGCAGGCAGCGCGCTTGATTTCGCAGGTGCGCACGATTGCCGCGTTCTCGTACCGCAAGTCACACGGGCTGCCCATCATCTATCCCAAGCCCAGCTACAAATACACGGAGAACTTCCTGCACATGCTGTTCTCTGACGTTTACGAGGATTACGAGCTGCGGCCCGAAGTCGTGCGCGCGCTCGACACGATTTTCCTTCTGCACGCCGACCACGAACAAAACTGCTCGACATCAACCGTGCGTATGGTGGCCTCGGCTCAGGCCAACCTGTTCGCCAGCGCGGCCGCCGGAGTGTGCGCCCTGTGGGGCCCGCTGCACGGCGGCGCCAACCAATCAGTCATCGAGATGCTGGCCGACATCCACCGCGCCGGCGACGACGGTTCCCGCTTCATCAAGGCGGCCAAGGACAAGACCAGCGGCAAGCGCCTGATGGGGTTCGGCCATCGCGTGTACCGAAACCACGATCCGCGCGCGCGCATCATCAAGAAGGCCTGCGATACGCTGCTGGCGGCGCTGAAGATCGAGGATCCGTTGCTCGACATTGCCCATCGCATGGAAGAGGCCGCTCTGTCCGATCCGTACTTCATCGAGCGCAAGCTGTACCCCAACGTGGACTTCTACAGCGGCATCATCATGCGCGCGCTGAACATCCCCACCGCGATGTTCACCGTGATCTTCGCCATTGGCCGCATGCCCGGCTGGATCGCCAATTTCAAGGAGATCCTCGACGAACCCAAAGGCCGCATCTACCGACCGCGCCAGATCTACACCGGCGCCACAATAACGAACTACGTTCCCCTGGACGCACGCGGGGAGTGAAGTCGGCGCGGATTATCGATCTTGGCACGTGTGACTACGCGGAGGCGTGGCGCGTTCAGTTGGAAATCCTGGCCGCGCGCCAGCGTGACCAGGTGCCAGACACCCTGCTCCTGGTCGAGCACCCCCACGTGCTCACCTTGGGTCGCGGCGCCCACCGCGAGAACCTGCTGGCCCCAGCGGACATGCAGGTTTTCGAGGCCGAGCGCGGGGGTGACGTCACCTACCACGGCCCAGGGCAACTGGTCGGCTACCCCGTTCTTCTGCTTCGCGAAGATGAGCGGGACGTGCATCTGTATCTGCGCCGACTCGAAGAAGCCATCATCGGAGCGCTCGCCGAATTCGGCATTGAGGCGGGCCGGCGCCCTGGGCTGACCGGGGTTTGGGCCGGCGCCCACAAGCTGGCCTCCCTGGGCGTGGCGGTGCGCCGCTGGGTGACCTTGCATGGGTTCGCCCTCAACGTCTGCACCGATCTCGAACGCTTCTGCGCCATCAACCCTTGCGGCCTGTCCGCTTCGGTGATGGGCTCCATGACCAGCGTCCTCGGCCGGGCGGTGGCGGTGGCGGAGGTGCGCGCGCCTCTGCTGCGCCATCTGGCCACGGCCCTCGGTCGATGTTGGGTGGAGGAACCGGGGGTGGTTCGACTCGGGACCGGCTTTCCGGTACGGTAGCTGCACCATGAGCCAGCCAGGCAGAGGTCTCATAGCAATTCGGACCGTCGGCGCCGCGCTCGCGCTCGCACTCGTGGGCGTGAAGCCGGCCATGGCCGCACCGCCGGAACCGCAGATGCCGACGTCTGTCCTGGAAGCCAGTCCGCCCGTGCCTGCGCCACCGCCCCCGGCTGCCCCCGGTGCAGGCGGCACGCCCAAGTTGCTGGAAATCGACGTTGGCACACGCCTGGACCTGCGCGCCTACAATCCCAACCAGCCAAGCAAGCTCAATGACTTGGGCATGCAGGGACAAGTGCAGCTCTTTCTGTCAGGACAGGTTCTGCCCCACATCCTGTGGCAGGCGAATTTCATCGGGACCTTGGCCAGGCTCGATGAGAACAAACGCACCGACACCACCGGCAGCGCGGCCATCCTCGATCTGATCGCCCGCTTTGAATTCCACGACCTACTCAACCTGTGGGTGGGCCGCATGCTGGTGCCGGCCGACCGATCGGGACTCAGCACCGAATGGGCCATCGCACCCTGGCTGGCGCCTGGCCAGTTCATGTCCGGGGTGGCGCCCGCCGGCCCGCTGCAAAATCGCTACGGCCGCAGCGACGGCGTGACCCTGTGGGGCCAGTGGGGCGGTGGCACCGTCAAGTACTACCTGGCTGGGCTCAACCTAGCCGACACCTCGCAAAGTCCCCTCTATTCGTGCCGCCTCAGCTTGAGCCTGCTCAATCCCGAACCGGGCTTTCGCAACGCCAGCACCTACTACGGCAACAAGGATGTCCTGTCGTTTGGTGCGGGTCTTCAGCACCAACACAGGGGTTCACAACAAATCGACCCAACCACGAACCAGGCGCTGGCGTGGGATGACTTCACGGAACTCAATTTCGATCTGTTTTTTGAGAAGAACCTGGGCGCCGCGGGCGTCGTGGACCTCGAGGGCGCTCTGTACAAGTTCTGGGGACGCTACCAGTTGGAAGGCCTCAGCTACTTCCTCCTGGCCAGCTACCTTTTGCCCATCGAGGTTGGCCCCGGCAGATTCCAATTCCTGTTTCGCCTGCAGCAAGGATCCGACCGGGTCACCAGCGACACGGACGCCCTGACCGACGCTCAACTCGGGTACATCATCGACGGCCTGCGCGCCCGCGTGGCGCTCGACTACCGATACAGCAAGGTCCAGGGCCAAGCAGGCAACGCCCTGCTGCTCGGCCTGCAACTGATGACGAGGTAACGTCAGCCCGCGCGGAATTGGAAGTCGCGCTGGCGCACCACCTCGCCCGCATCGAGGTCGACCAGAAAGGCCGTGCCCTCGCCCACCATGCCGTTGAAGGCGCGCAGGTACCAGACGTCCAAGCCCCACGCCTTGTGCCCGCTCTCGCTGGGCGGCGACCATTCCGCGGCTTCAAGATCGCCGAGCCCAGGCGGCCGCGCGCGGGTTTGGCTGGCGATTTCCTGAAAGTGGTGCGAGGCACGCACGATCTGCTCGGCCTTGCGCGCCAGTGTGGGATCGATCTCGCGCCGCCATTCGCTGACCAGGTGGAAGGCCTTGAGCTCGCCCCCGACCGGCCCGTCGGCCTCGTACACCTCGTCGGCGGGCAGGCCGGCGAAGTCAGCCACGTCGAACTCGGGGAAGATGGTCTCGCCGTCGATCTGCTTCTTGCGCTCGCCAAAGCTTTCCTCAGCCACGCGCTTGCCGTGGCTGGCGTAGTAGGCGTATAGGCGCACGATGATGTTCTGCGAAGGCAGGCGATGGTCCCAGTCCGCCACCCACAGCGCCGCCTTGTAGGTCTTGCCCTGGAAGGGCAGGAACACCGGCAAGCCCTGCGCCAGCTTCTCGCGATCAGTCGCTGCCTCGAACAGCCCCTGCAGCACAACCCGCGGGTGCCGTCGCAGGTCGCGTTTCAACTCTTCCCGCAGGTCTAGCGGAGCCATGCCCGCAAGAATAGCCGGAATTGGCCTTTCGCGCACTATAGGCTAGTCGCGTGGGGAGCCCGCCGGCTCCCCACGCGGGGGCTTCGGGACGGACAGCCCACCCCGCCCGCCCCGCGCTTCGCGCGCCCTCGTCGCCGGCGGCGCACCATCGCGGGAGGGCATGGGAACCCTTTCGGGGTTCCCATGTCAAAGTTCGCCCTTGACCCGGCGGATGTCGGCGCCCAACCCGCGCAGCTTCTTTTCCAGGCGCTCGTAGCCGCGGTCGAGGTGGTACACACGCAAAACCTCGGTGGTTCCCGCGGCGACCAGACCAGCCAGCACCAGGCAGGCCGAGGCGCGCAGGTCGGTGGCCATGACCTTGGCGCCCTTCAATTTGGTGGGGCCGCGCACGATGGCGGTGTGGCCTTCCACGACGATATCCGCGCCCATGCGCCGCAACTCGGGCACGTGCATGAAGCGGTTCTCGAAGATGTTTTCGCTCAGCACGGATTGGCCCCGCGCCAGGGCCATGAGCACCATGAACTGCGCCTGCATGTCGGTGGGAAAGCCCGGGTACGGCCGGGTGGCGATGTCGGCGGGTCGAATTTCACCACGCCCGATCACGCGAACCGCATCGCCCTCGACCGCGACCTCCACGCCAGCGACGTGCAGCTTGGCGATCACGGCGTCCAGGTGTTCGGGCAGGCAGTCCTTGATGAGGACATTGCCCCGGGTCACTGCCGCCGCCACCATGAGCGTGCCCGCCTCGACCCGATCGGGAATGATGGCGTGGTCAAGCGGGTGCAATTCATCTACGCCCTCGATGTTGATGAGCGATGTCCCGGCCCCGCGGATGCGCGCACCCATCTTGTTGAGCACGCGCGCCATCTCTTCCACTTCGGGCTCGCAGGCAGCGTTTTCCAGGGTGGTGCAACCCTTGGCCAGGGCCGCTGCCATCATGAGGTTTTCCGTGCCGGTCACCGTGACCATGTCGAACACGATGGTGGCGCCGCGCAGTCGCTTGGCCTTGGCGGTCACCAGGCCGTGTTCCAGCTCGATGCGCGCACCCAGGGCTTCCAGGCCCTTCAAGTGTTGATCAATGGGCCGCGCCCCGATGGCGCACCCCCCGGGCAGCGACACCCGCGCCTGACCGTAGCGTGCCACCAGCGGCCCCAGCACCAAGGCCGAGGCGCGCATGGTCTTGACCAGCTCGTAGGGCGCCTCGAAATTGGTGATGTGGGTGCTGTCCACCGTGGTGCGGCCGTCGCCGTCCACCTCGGCGCCCAGTTGGCGCAGCAGCTTCTTCATCGTCACCACGTCCCCCAGATCGGGAACGTTGCGATAGGTGGAACGACCAGCCGCCAGCAGCGACGAAGCCAGGATGGGCAGCGCCGCGTTCTTGGCGCCGGAAACCCGCACCTCGCCGCGCAGCCGGTTTCCACCGCGTATGACGATCTTGTACATGTGAAAAGCCGCGCGCCCGCGCCGACAGCCAGGCAAGGCTGTCGACTGTCAACCGGTTCGCTAGGTTTTGGCGGCGGCGGCGGCCTCGACCTCGGCGCCCTTCTTGTGCTCGGCGCAACGACCAGCCAGCACGGCGGGCTTGCGGCAGCCTTCCTTGCTGCACATCTTGAAGCGGAACTTGTCGCCAACCTTCTCGCGCCGCCAGCCGATGTAGTGCTTGCGGCAGTAGCCCTTGGCGCGAACCGGCTGCTTGCACTTGGGGGCACGGCAGTGCTTGCCACCGTCCGCTACGTTTTTGACGGCCTTCGCGGCGGCAGGCTTCTTGGCGGGTGCTTTCGTCTCAGGCATGAATCTTCCTTTTCGGTGAATAGGTTGCTGTGGGGTTGGATGTCTCGGCGGTCGTCGTACGGTCTATCCAACCGCAGACTGGCCATCGTTCAAGCGATTACGTCGGTGCCATTCCGCGGCGGAACGGGAGATCCCGTATTGTTCACAGAGGGTCTGAATATCTTCCTGCCTTTCCAAGGCTGGTTTCGGCAGCAGAAGCTCGGCTGCGAAAGCGTTGGCCTGTTGCGTTTCTTTCCACCGCGATTGTGTACCATGGGCGGCCCCGAAGCGTGGCCCGCGACGGGAGAGCAACCGTCCGAGTGCAGCCGCCTGGGAGAACCGAACCGCAGCCAACCCGTCACGGCGTACCTTTCCTGACCACAACAAAGTGGCGGATGCCTCGCACTGAACAACTGCGCTGCGAAACACGTTGACCGGAATCTCTTTCATGTCCGCGCCGAGCTTGCTCAGGATGAAATCCATCTCCAACGGCTCGTCAGGATATCCCAAGAACGCGCGAGTCAGTCCGGCAAGCGCATAGCCCCGATCGTGGGACCGCCCGTGGCGGTTCACCCTGTCGACCGGAACCCCTGTCCAGCCAGCGGTGCGACTGCCCGACGAGCGCAGATCGCCGATAGCCTGTGTCAGCTGATCCAGCGTGGATTGGTCCCATACCAGTTCCGAGTCGCCCAGTATTGCCTGCAGAACGCCCGTTCCCCCATTGAGTTGGCGCGATAGCTCGCCCCATCGTGCTGCAACAAAATCGCCCAACGCTACGGGCCTCCGGTCGTTCTCATCGCCCGCTTGCTTGCGCTTGGCTATGAACTCCGCTCCGATCCAGTCAGCCCAGTGCTTGCCCTCGGCAACGCGCGATGCGCGCTGGATAACATCGTTCACAAACGCATCGAGTGCCGCCGCCAGATCGTCTTTGGCGCACCATACAGGTTCACCCGGCCACTTGCTGGACGGCGGACAGGAAAAGCGAACGTTCGGTTCCAATTGGGGTGCGATGTGGTCGACAACGATCCCCACCTCGCGCTCTTCCGGAAGCAGTACGATTGAGGGCAGCGCCACATCGGATGAGGCATGGCCCAGGGTGTGTCGGTGTTGCCACCGAGCCAGATTGCCACCATCAACCGCGGCGAATTGAGACCACCCGTTGGCGGCATCTCTCAGCGTCGGCACATGGACTTCGTGACCAGGAGTCGCTGCTGGTTTCGGGAATGGACAGTGTGTTTCCCAAAGTAGATACAGCCAGTTTTCTACAATCCACTCTGCGATTCCACTCATCCCTCCGACAACGAACGGTTGGTCCTCGTCCCGCCAATCTGACGGATGGTTCGATGTGAGGATGGTATCGTCAAGGCGCATCTGAAGACGCCCCCACGTGAACTGCTCAGGTCCGAAGGCTTGTCCTTCGGGCGCCGAATCCTGCCAGTCGACCATCAGCCTAAGCTGACTCACGAGGTCCACTCATGAGCTCTTCGAGGGTTCGCTCGGCGCGAAGGGTGAGCTCGGGGTAGAGGTATGTCGCCGGCACGTCTGGGTAGCAGTTGTACGCCGGATGCGTCTCGTTGGTCGAGACCCCGACAAAATAGCAGCCAGCCACGGCATTCCACTTGCGCTTGGGGCGGCCGAATGAATCGGTGCCAGCCTCCGGATCGGGCAGGGCCTCGCCCATGAGAGCGCGCTGCAGCGTGGAATCTCCAGCCCAGGCCGGACAGCGAGACTTCTTCGTGTGTCCCGCGCGCTCACGCGTCACCCCTGGATCACTCGGCCCGCGGGGCTGGTGATAGGATTTGCAGCGAATCGCTGCTGGCTGAGCGTCCATCGGCGGGCTTATACCATAGGAGAAGTGGTCTGCGCCTGGGCGGGCAACTTGCTGCGAATGCGCTCTACCGCCTCTTCCACGTTTTCGCGGAAGCCGAAGGCGGACAGGCGGAAATAGCCTTCGCCGCAGCTTCCAAAGCCGGAACCGGGCGTGCCCACCACGTTGGCCTCGTCGAGCAAGCGGTCGAAGTACTGCCACGAAGTCAGGCCGGCGGGCACCTGCATCCAGATGTAGGGCGCGTTGACGCCGCCGAAAACGCGGTAGCCGGCGCGGCCCAAACCCTCGCGAATCAGGCGAGCGTTTTCCATGGTGTAGTCGATGTTGGCCTGAATGCCGCGCGCGCCTTCGGGCGTGAAGACCGCGGCGGCCGCCCGCTGGATGGGGTAGCTGACGCCGTTGAACTTGGTGGTGTGGCGGCGGTTCCACAGGCCGTGCAACGCCACCCACGCGCCCGACTCGTCGCGCGCCTTCAATTCCTTCGGGATGACGGCGAACGCACAGCGCGTGCCGGTGAATCCCGCCGTCTTGGAGAAGCTGCGGAACTCCAGGGCCACTTCGCGCGCCCCTGGAATCTCGAAGATGCTGTGGGGCAGGCTCGAATCGCGCACAAAGGCCTCGTAGGCCGCGTCGAAGAGAATGATGGCCTCGTTCTGCTTGGCCCAAGCCACCCAGCGCGCCAGCGAGGCACGCGACATGACCGCGCCGGTGGGATTGTTGGGCGAGCATAGATAGACCAGGTCCACGCGGCCTTCGGGCAGGGCCGGGTCGAAGCCGTTTTCCGCCGTGGTGGGCAGGTAGACCAGGCGCTGGTAGCGGCCCTTGCTGTCAGCCGCGCCGGTGCGGCCCGCCATCACGTTGGTGTCGACGTACACCGGGTACACCGGGTCGGTCACCGCCACCACACTGTCGAGGGCGAAAATCTCTTGGATATTGGCCGTGTCGCACTTGGACCCGTCGGAGACGAAGATCTCATCGGGTGCAACCTGGGCGCCCTGGCTGCGGTAGTGGGCCGAAATCGCCTCAAGCAGGAACTCGTAGCCCTGTTCGGGGCCGTAACCACGAAATGTCGCCTTGCCGGCCATCTCGTCGGCGCCGGCCTTGAGCGCGTCCACGATGGGCGCGGGCAAGGGCAACACCACGTCGCCGATGCCCAGGCGGATGATACGCGCCTCGGGGTGAGCCGCCGCATAGGCCCGCACCCGCTTGCCGATCTCGGGGAACAGGTAGCCAGCCTGCAACTTCTGATAGTTCGCGTTGATCTTGGCCATCGCTTCGTCTTTCTTTCGTGCTCCTAAGCGTTCAGACTAGCGAACTTCACCCCCGAGGCGCAATGGCACGCAATAACATGGTTAGGGTATCCCCATTCCTCCTGGTCCTCTTCCTCTTCGCCAGCCCCCTGCGAGCCGGCGACAGCGCCCGGGCCGCGTCGGATCCGCGCTTGACCCTGCTGCACACGCTGAAGAGTGAGATCGGCCGTGCCCAAACCAAACTGCGCCTGCCGGGCGAGGACGGGCCGTATTTCATCCGCTACCTGGTGCGCGAATACGACGACACCGATATCGTCGCACGCTTCGGCGCCCTGCTGGAAGATAGCTACCAGCACGTCCGCCAGGCCAACGTGGAAGTGCGGGTGGGCAGCTACAAGTTCGACAACACCGCCGACGACACCACGGAAAAGGCCTTCGACCTGGAGGACTTCGATCGCTATGAGCCGCCGGTGGGCGCGCCGATCGACGACGACGTGGATGCCCTGCGCGCCACCCTGTGGCTGCAGACCGACGCACGCTACAAGCAAGCCCTGGCCACCTTGCACAAGAAACGCGGCGCCCGCGTGACCAAGATGGTGGAAGACGAGTCCATGGCCAGCTTCTCGCGCGAGAAGCCCCAGCACGCCGTCGACAAACCCCTGACGGCCAAGCTGGACCGGACATCCTGGGAGAACCGCCTGCGCCGCGTGTCCGCCCTGTTCAAGGCGTATCCCGAGATCTTCGATTCCCAGGTCAAGTTGTCGGTCGATCACCAGACCCGTTTCATCGTCACCACCGAGGGCACGGAACTGGTGAACGAGCGCCTCATCTACGGCCTACACATGACGGCCCACGCGCGCGCCGCCGACGGCCTGCTCATCAACCACTTCAAGAGTTTTTACGGTGCCTCTGAGAGCGAGATGCCAGACGACGCCACCCTGGATCGCACCGCAAAGCAACTGGCCGATGAGGTCAAGCGCCTGCGCGAGGCGCCCATGATGGATCCCTTCAACGGCCCGGCCATCCTGCTGCCTGAGGCCGCTGGCGTGTTCTTCCACGAGGCGCTCGGCCACCGGCTGGAAGGCGAGCGGCAGAACGACAACAAGGAAGGCGCCACCTTCAAGGGCCAGATCGGCAAGGCCATCCTGCCCTCGTTCATCAGCGTGCTCGACGATCCCTCGGCGGCCAAGATGGACGGCGTCTCGCTCAACGGCCACTACGACTTCGACGACGAAGGCGTGGCGTCGTTCCCGGTCACCCTGGTGGACCACGGGGTTTTGCGCAACTACCTGAAGAGCCGCACCCCCGTGAAGGGATCACCTGCGTCCAACGGCCATGGCCGCGCCGAAGGCACGCTGGATCCCATCGGCCGCATGGCCAGCACCATCGTAAAGTCCGACCGGATGGTTCCCTATGCCAAGCTGAAGGAAATGCTGCTCGACGAGGTCCGGCGACAGAAGAAGAGTTTTGGGCTCATCATCGCCGACATCAGCGGCGGCCAGACCAACACCACCACCTACGATTTCCAGGCCTTCAAGGGCATGCCGCGCATCGTGTACCGGGTGGACGCCGAGACCGGCAAGGAAACCCTGGTGCGCGGCGTGGAGTTTGTCGGCACGCCCATCGGCTCGCTCAATCGCATCCTCGCGACATCCGACACCAGCCAGGTGTTCAACGGCTACTGCGGCGCCGAATCAGGCTACGTGCCCGTGTCGACCGCCGCGCCCGCCGTGCTGATCAGCGAGATCGAACTGCAGCGCACCCGCCGCGCCATGGAAAAGCCCCCGATCTTGCCCGCGCCTTGGCGGTAGGGGGTGAGAGGGACCTACGGAAGCGCCAGCAGAAGCTGCTACCGCAAGACCATCACCTTGGCCCGGTGGTCCGGAATCGAGGCCAGGGCTCGGTCTCTGGTCAAAAGCGGCGCGCGAAGTCCCTCGGCGAGCACCAAGTAGAGGGCGTCGTAGATAGTGGCGTTGTGGCGAAGGGCGAATGCCCGCGCCAACAACGGACCATGGGCGAATCGTTGGATGGGCAGCGCACCCAGGTCATCGAGTGCATCCCGCGCAAGCGCTGCGGACAGCGCGCGGCTGATAACCAGCCGCCGGAGCACTTGACCGACCTCCGCATCCAGCAGGTGCGGCGCAGCGAGAGGCCCCTCATCCGCTGCCAGGCGTGCAATGGATCCGGCGTGAGG
>Ga0265316_10000026_pt1 | contig 165508 bp, 143 predicted proteins | sample 4522metaG_FD_202092 | JGI IMG/M metagenome (GOLD analysis project Ga0265316, IMG submission 202092) | Rhizosphere microbial communities from Carex aquatilis grown in University of Washington, Seatle, WA, United States - 4-5-22 metaG | ecosystem: Host-associated > Plants > Roots > Rhizosphere... | reverse complement strand
TGGAAGGCGACTTGCCCGAGACTTCCTTGTACAGGCGCAGCAGGCGCTCGTAGGACATGTCGGTCTCCGACTCCAGGACCTGCAGGCGGGCACCGAGGTGGATGAGCGTGACGGCGCGGTCGATTTGCTTGGCTTCGGTCAACAGGCTCTTGGTGCGCATGGTGGGTCTCCTGGGAATCGGTGCGATGTGGCGGCGTGATCGGGTGAGATCAGGCGGCGGTGATCAGGCGGCTTCTTGATGGCGGCCGGCCATCAGGATGTTGGCGTGCAGGCGGGTGACGGAGTCGTTGGCCGACTTGGAGTGGCTGGTCAGCAGGGACCAGACCAGGTCGTCGTCGATGCGCATGCGGCACAGCAGGGTGTTGCTGGAGGCCATCTTCATGATCTGGGCCGGGGTGAGCATGGCCAGCATGTTCGCTGCCGTCTCCGAGATGCCCAGGCGAAACAGCGCCTGTTCGCGGTCCGAGCGGACGAGGCCTTGGGCCAGCATCAGGTAGGACAGGTTGACTTCGCGGATTTCCATCAGGATCTGGTCGGCGTTCATGGTGGGCTCCTTGGGGCGGCTAAAGCGTTTGAAAGGCGGGCTTGTCGGTTCTGTTTCTCGTGTCAGCGAAGTTCGTCGCTGGCATGGGATGAATTCTGTGCACCCCACCCAGTTTTCTGAATAGGCTGGCCGCTGTAAGGCGTGTCGGCTGGGTGCTGAGCCTCGTGTCAGAAAAAATCCGACAAACGCGTCCCTGTGCGGACAGGAACGGGGCAAACACCGCGCAGAAAAAAGCCCGGGTTTGCCGGGCCAGTCTCATGGGGTGAAACGCCCGGCTGCGCCGAGGGCGCCCGGGCGTGACGGATGTCTCACCCAGCGCGGGGCAGGGGCGTCAGCAGGCGTTCACCGCCAGGGAAACTGTGCCGCACGATGCGGCGCACGACGGTGAAGAACTGCCATGTCAGCGAGCCGGTGTTGTAGGGCACGCCGTGTTTCCGGCACACCCCGCTCACCGCGGGCGCCACCTCTGCGTAACGGCGGGCGGGCAGATCGGGGAAGAGGTGGTGTTCGATCTGGTGGCTGAGGTTGCCCGTCATCACGTGGAAAAGCCAGCCGCCGCGCAGGTTGCTGGAGCCCAGGATCTGGCGCAGGTACCAGTGGCCTCGGTGCTCGGTGGCCACGGCGTCTGCGGGGAAGAGGTGGACGCCGTCCGTGAAGTGCCCGCAGAAGATGACGGTGAAGGTCCAGAGGTTGCGGATGACGCCGGCCAGGGCGTTGCCGGCCAGCATGAGCAGGGCGGCCGCGCCGAAGGCCTGAACGGCGCCCGTGACCGGGGCGGTGCCCAGCGCAGACGCCAGGGCACCCAGGATGCCTGCCAGCAGCGGCCAGGCCAGGAAGTCGCGCTGGAGTTGCACCGCCATCTTGGCGCGGGCACGCGGCCACAGCGCCCGGATGCGCGCCTGGGTGGCGGCGCGGTCGGTGCGCAGGCGCTCGAACTCCAGGTTGTGGATGGCGATGGCCCACTCGAACAGCAGCGCCACCAGCGCCGCATAAGGCGCTTGGATGAGGTGGCGGGGCTCCCAGGGGGTGTCGGCCGACAGGCGCAGCATGCCGTAGCCAAAGTCGCGGTCCACGCCCGCCACGTTGGTGTAGTGGTGGTGCATGTGGTTGTGGAAGTCGCGCCAGTCTTCCTTGGCGCAGGCGCTGTCCCATTCGTGCGACTTGCCTTCGAAGCGCGGGTCGTTCATCCACCCGTACTGGCCGTGCATGACGTTGTGGCCGAACTCCATGTTCTGCAGGCACTTGGACACGCCCAGCAGCACGGTGCCCGCGAGTGTGGCCCACCCAACAGCCCCGCCCGCTGCCCAGCCACCCGCCCAGCAGACTGCCGCCAGCAGCAGCCCCAGCCGCCCCGTGGCTTCGAGCCCCCGGATCACCCAGAGCAGGCGCACGATGTAGCGCGCATCTTCGGTTCCGCGCCGGGCCATGGCCGCATCGCGGATGGCGTCCAGCTCACGCGCGAAGGCGTCCAGGGCCTCGGGCGACGAGGGGCCGGGTGCAGGGGCGTGTGGGTGGATGACGGGCGTCAAAGGCCGCACCAAGCCCAGGCTCAGACCTGCTCCGGCAACACCGACGGCACCTCGATGTGCACCGCCTTCTGGCCGCCACCGGGCAGGCTGTAGCGCGCGATGCGCTTCACCACCGTCCACAGCTGCAGCGCGAAGGAGCCGGTGTTGTACGGCACGTTGTATTTGGCGCAGACGGCGCGCACGCGCGGTGCCATCTCCACGTAGCGGTTGCCGGGGATGTCGGGAAACAGGTGGTGCTCGACCTGGTGCGACAGGTTGCCGCTCATCAGGTGCATCACGCTGCCACCGCTGATGTTGCTGGAGCCCAGGATCTGGCGCAGGTACCACTGGCCCTTGGTTTCGCCCTCGATGGACGCGCGGCTGAAGGTGTAGATGTGCTCGGTGAAGTGGCCACAGAAAATGATGGCCCAGGCCCAGATGTTGCGGATGAAGTTGCCCACCACGTTGCCGGCCAGCACGGCGAGGGCGACGTCCTGCGACTGCCCGAAAGGCGCCGCCACCACCGCACCGACCAGCGGCCAGACGACGTAGTCGCGCTTGACGATGCGCCACATCTTGGCGCGTACCAGCAACCACTGCGGGCGCACCTCCGACCACTTCTTGCGGCCGATGACGACCTTGTCCATCTGCATGTCGTGGATGGCCACGAACCACTGGAAGAACGACGCCAGCAACAGCGTCAGCAGCAGCTGGAAGGGGTGCAGCCAGCTCCAGCGCAGGTCGCTCGAGAGGCGCAGCAGGCCGTAGCCGAAGTCGCGGTCCTTGCCGATCACGTTGGTGTAGGTGTGGTGCACGAAGTTGTGCGAGTGCCGCCACTCTTCTTTGGGACAGGTGTTGTCCCAGTCGAAGGTGTCGCCGTGGAACTGCGGGTCGTTCATGAAGTTGAACTGGCCGTGCATGACGTTGTGGCCCAGTTCCATGTTGTCGATGATCTTGCTCAGGCCCAGCAAGGCGGCGCCCAGCAACCAGGTCGGCGGGAACCAGCCGAACAGCAGCAGCGCGCGGCCCAGGGCCTCCGTTGCGCGCACCAGGCGCTGGATGCGGCGGATGTAGCGGGCGTCGCGCTCGCCGATGGTGCGGCGGGTGTCGTCGCGGATGGCGTCCAGCTCACGCTCGAAGGCCAGCATCTCGGCCGCGCTCTTGGGGCCGATGTGGACGGCGCGGTCCACGGTGGGGCTCAAGGTGGCGTTCACAGAGGGGCTCATGGTGTGTGCTCAGTTCAGGGATTCGAGGTCAAGGTCGCTCAAAGCGGTGCTCACGCACAGGCGGATGGGTTGCCCCTCGCCGTCGATGCGCTGGCCGCTGCCCAGGTCCTGGACGCTGCCGCGGTGCAGGCGGCAGGTGCACTCGTGGCAGAGGCCCTGGCGGCAGCCGTGCTTGATCTGGAAGCCGGCCTGCTCGCCCGCCACCAGCAGGGTGAGGTTGCCTGCGGCATCGAACTCGCGGCTTTCACCGGCGCGGTGCAGCGTGACGTGGTGACGTGCGTTCGGGTCGCCCGAGGGCGTGGGCGCGGCAAAGGCTTCCAGGTGCAGGCGGTGGCTGGCGCCCGCATGGCCCCAAATGCGGCGCGCGGCGTCCATCAGCGGGGCGGGGCCGCAGCAGTAGGCCTCGGCAGAGGCCCATTGCGGCACGGTGTCTCGCAGCAGGGCTTCGTCCAGCGTGCGGGTGCTGGTGGCTTGCGGGTTGAGCACGGGCGGGGTGCGGCCGTCTTCGGGAGAGGCCGGCGTGTGGACGGTGCTGTCCAGCGGCACGTAGGTGAAGCTGGTCCAGCGTTGCCTCAGCGTGACCAATTCGTTGGCGAGGATGCGGTCGCGCTGGCTGCGGGCGAAGTACAGCAGGGTCACGCGGGTGGCGGGCGCACGCTCGCGCAGCTCGGACAGCATCGCCATGCAGGGGGTGATGCCGCTGCCGCCGGCGATCAGCAGGACCGCGGGGGGCACCGGCGTGGGCAGCACGAAGTCGCCAGCCGGGGGCTCGATGTCGATGACGTCGCCCACGTTCAGTGTTTCGTTGATGTGGTTGGACACCAGCCCGCCGGGTTGGCGCTGCACCGTGATGGCGATGCAGTCGGGGCGGTCGGCCACGCGGCGCGGCGAATAGGCCCGGCGGTGGCGCACGCCCTGGAGGGTGATGCCCACCATCAGGTACTGCCCCGCCTTCAAGGCGGGGAAAGCGCCGCCGACCTGCAGCACCAGCGTCGAGGCGGTCGGGGTCTCGGTGACCTTGTCCACCACCCTGGCTTGCAACTGGTGCACGCGCAGCAGCGGGTTGAGCAGGCCGACGGTGTCGTCGAAAGCCATGGGGCTCACCCCCAGGTGCCCCAGCCAGCTGGAAAGCCGCTTGGCTGCCGCGGCCGACAGCGACGGTGTGGGGGTTTCGGTCATGGGTACTCCGGAGAACAGGGACAAGGTGGCGGGTGCCATCCATGCCCGAAGGTTACGGAAGCCGCCTGGCGTGACACACAGGGGAAGTCCTTGAAAACCGCTCGCGTCCCCTCAAACGGGGGGCGTTAAATCGGTGTGCAGACCGCGCCGAGGGGCGGCATGACGTCAAGGCGGGCGGTGGCCGCGCCCATGCACGCCCATGCACAATGGGGGACAGATCAACAAAGGCTGGGCCTGGAGGTGTTGCATGGCGAGATTGCCGCGGCTGGGGGTGGCGGGCTGGCCGCACCTGCTGGTGCAACAGGTGCACGACGGTCAGTTGCTGGCCCGCGACGACACCGACCGCCAGGCGCTCACCGATGCCCTGCGCGACGCCGCGCGCGCCCACGGCGTGGCCGTGCACGCCTACCACCTGGGCGAATCGGCCTTGATGCTGGTGGCCACGCCCGACACCGCCGACGGCCTGAGCCTCCTGATGCAGGCCGTGGGCCGGCGCTACGTGGCGGGTTTCAACCGCCGGCATGGCCGCCAGGGGGGGCTGTGGGCCGGTCGCTACCGCGGCACCGTGCTCGATGCGGCACGGTATGTGCTTGATGCCATGGTGCTGGTCGAGACGAGGGAGTCCGTGCCCCATGCGGGTGCGGCGTTGTACGGGGCGGCGTGGTCCAGTGCTGGTCACCACCTGGGCTTGCGCACCGACCCCTTGGTCTTTGACCCGGCCGCCTTCTGGGCCCTGGGCAACACGCCCTTCGAGCGGCAGGCCGCCTGGCGCCAGCACCTGGGCGAGGGCCTGTCCGCGGCCCGCAGCGCCGAGCTGTTGCAGGCCATGCACAAAGGCTGGGCGCTGATGTCGCCCGAGCAGGAGGCCACGTTGTCCCAGAGCGTCGGTCGCCGCCTGTCGCCGCGTCCGCGCGGTCGTCCCCGCAAGGTTGTGGACTGATGCTGGCAGGGCATCGGTGTGACGTCGGCATGACGCTGCTTCGCTTTGGCGTGGTCCTTTTTAATCTGACCCTATTTATCGAGCAATCTCGGCTGGCTGGGTTGATTATTTGTATCTGACCCTATTTATTAGCGCTTGTGTCCGGCGAACAGGGGCAGTATCCTCCGGGCTTCCCCGCGTTGTTTTTCCACACCTCTTGCTGGAGCGCCCCTATGAGCCAGGCGACTTCGGGAACTTCGTTCCCCATCTTCCCCGTGTCTGACGCTGCTGCCACCCCGGCGACCTCCGCCGTGGCCACCCGCCAGGAAATCCAGGCCGCCGCCGACGTCGGCCTGTACGCCAATGCCGAGCACGACGCCTGCGGCGTGGGCTTCGTCGCCCACATCAAGGGCCAGAAGGCGCACAGCATCGTGCGCCAGGGCCTGCAGATCCTGGAAAACATCGACCACCGCGGTGCCGTCGGTGCCGACCCGCTGATGGGCGACGGTGCCGGTCTGCTGATCCAGATCCCCGACGAGTTCTACCGCGCCGAAATGGCCAAGCAGGGTGTCGAGCTGCCCCCGCCCGGCGAGTACGGCGTCGGCATGATCTTCCTGCCAAAGGAAAGCGCTTCGCGCCAGGCCTGCGAGCAGGAAATGGAACGCGCCATCAAGGCCGAAGGCCAGGTGCTGCTGGGCTGGCGCGACGTGCCCGTGGACCGCGACATGCCCATGTCGCCGCTGGTCCGCGAGAAAGAGCCCGTCATCCGCCAAGTCTTCATCGGCCGTGGCCACGACATCCTGGTGCCCGATGCCCTGGAGCGCAAGCTCTTCGTCATCCGCAAGACGGCCTCCAGCAAGATCCAGAGCCTGAACCTGACCCACGGTTCCGAGTACTACGTGCCCAGCATGTCGTGCCGCACCATCATCTACAAGGGTCTGCTGCTGGCCGACCAGGTCGGCAAGTACTACCTGGACCTGGCCGACGAGCGCGTCACCTCGGCCCTGGCCCTGGTGCACCAGCGCTTCTCGACCAACACCTTCCCCGAGTGGCCGCTGGCCCACCCGTACCGCATGGTCGCCCACAACGGTGAAATCAACACCGTCAAGGGCAACTTCAACTGGATGCGCGCCCGCGAAGGCGTGATGAAGTCGCCCGTGCTGGGCGAAGACCTGGCCAAGCTGTACCCGATCAGCCTGGACGGCCAGTCCGACACCGCCACGTTCGACAACGCGCTCGAACTGCTGACGATGGCCGGCTACCCCCTGGCCCACGCCGCCATGATGATGATCCCGGAAGCCTGGGAACAGCACGCCACTATGGACGAGCGCCGCCGCGCTTTCTACGAGTACCACGCTGCCATGATGGAGCCGTGGGACGGCCCCGCCGCCATGGTCTTCACCGACGGTCGCCAGATCGGCGCCACGCTGGACCGCAACGGCCTGCGCCCGGCGCGTTTCATCATCACCGATGACGACCTGATCGTGCTGGCCTCGGAGTCCGGCGTGCTGCCCATCCCCGAGAACAAGATCGTCAAGAAGTGGCGCCTGCAGCCCGGCAAGATGCTGCTGATCGACTTCGAGCAAGGCCGCATCATCGACGACGAAGAGCTCAAGGCCCAGTACGCCTCGGCCAAGCCTTACCGTCAGTGGATCGAGAACGTCCGCATCAAGCTGGACGGCATCGATGGCCAGGGCACCGCCGGCGAGTTCGGTGAGTCGCTGCTGGACCGCCAGCAAGCCTTCGGCTTCACCCAGGAAGACCTCAAGTTCCTGATGGCCCCGATGGCCACCAACGGCGAAGAAGCCACCGGCTCCATGGGCAACGACTCGCCCCTGGCCGTGCTCTCCGACAAGAACAAGCCGCTGTACAACTACTTCAAGCAGCTGTTCGCCCAGGTCACGAACCCGCCCATCGACCCGATCCGCGAAGCCGTGGTGATGTCGCTGGTGTCCTTCATCGGCCCCAAGCCGAACCTGCTGGACATCAACGCCGTGAACCCGCCGATGCGCCTGGAAGTCAGCCAGCCCGTGCTGGACTTCAGCGACATGGCCCGCCTGCGCAACATCGAAAAGCACACCGGCGGCAAGTTCAAGCCCTACGAAGTCGACATCACCTACCCCGCCCAGTGGGGCCATGAGGGCGTCGAGGCCCGCCTGGCGTCGCTGTGTGCGGAAGCCGTGGAAGCCATCCAGTCCGGTCACAACATCCTGATCATTTCCGATCGCAAGATGGACCGCGCTCACATCGCGATCCCCGCGCTGCTGGCCCTGTCGGCCATCCACCACCACCTCGTCCGCAAGGGCCTGCGCACCTCGGCCGGTCTGGTCGTGGAAACCGGCACCGCCCGCGAAGTGCACCACTTCGCCGTGCTGGCCGGTTACGGCGCCGAAGCCGTGCACCCCTACCTGGCGATGGAAACCCTGGCCCAGATGGCCAAGGACCTGCCGGGCGATCTGTCGGCCGACAAGGCCATCTACAACTACATCAAGGCGATCGGCAAGGGCCTGTCCAAGATCATGTCGAAGATGGGCGTGTCCACCTACATGTCCTACTGCGGCGCCCAGTTGTTCGAAGCCATCGGCCTGAACAAGCCGCTGATCGACAAGTACTTCCGCGGCACCCCGACGCAGGTCGGTGGCATCGGCGTGTTCGAAGTGGCCGAGGAAGCCATCCGCAACCACACCGCGGCCTTCGGCGAAGACCCCGTGCTGACCAACATGCTGGACGCCGGCGGTGAGTACGCCTGGCGCGCCCGTGGCGAAGAGCACATGTGGACGCCGGACGCCATCGCCAAGCTGCAGCACGCCACGCGCTCGGGCAAGTTCGACACCTACAAGGAATATGCCCAGCTGATCAACGACCAATCGCGCCGTCACCTGACGCTGCGCGGCCTGTTCGAGTTCAAGATCGACCCAGCCAAGGCGATCCCTGTCGAGGAGGTCGAGTCGGCCGCCGAGATCGTCAAGCGTTTCGCCACCGGCGCCATGTCGCTGGGCTCCATCTCCACCGAAGCCCACTCGACCCTGGCCCTGGCCATGAACCGCATCGGCGGCAAGTCGAACACCGGCGAAGGCGGCGAAGACGAGAACCGTTATCGCAACGAGCTCAAGGGCATCAAGATCGCCCAGGGCACCAAGGTGTCCGACGTGATCGGTGCCTCGCGCATCGAAGCCGACTACGAAATGCAGGAAGGCGACAGCCTGCGCTCGAAGATCAAGCAGGTGGCTTCCGGCCGCTTTGGCGTGACGACCGAGTACCTGGTGTCGGCCGACCAGATCCAGATCAAGATGGCCCAGGGCGCCAAGCCCGGTGAAGGTGGCCAGCTGCCTGGCGGCAAGGTCTCCGAGTACATCGGCAAGCTGCGCCACTCCGTGCCGGGTGTGGGCCTGATCTCGCCCCCGCCGCACCACGACATCTACTCCATCGAAGATCTGGCCCAGCTCATCCACGATCTGAAGAACGTCAACCCGAAGGCCGACGTGTCGGTCAAGCTGGTGTCGGAAGTCGGCGTGGGCACGGTGGCAGCCGGTGTGGCCAAGGCCAAGGCCGACCACATCGTGATCGCCGGCCACGACGGCGGCACGGGCGCGTCGCCCTGGTCGTCGATCAAGCACTGCGGCACGCCTTGGGAACTCGGCCTGGCCGAAACCCAGCAGACCCTGGTGCTGAACCGCCTGCGCGGCCGTGTGCGCGTGCAGACCGACGGTCAGATGAAGACCGGCCGTGACGTCGTCATCGGCGCGCTGCTGGGTGCCGACGAGTTCGGCTTCGCCACCGCACCGCTGGTGGTCGAAGGCTGCATCATGATGCGCAAGTGCCACCTCAACACCTGCCCCGTGGGCGTGGCCACGCAAGACCCGGTGCTGCGCAAGAAGTTCTCCGGCAAGCCCGAGCACGTCGTGAACTACTTCTTCTTCGTCGCCGAGGAAGCGCGTCAGATCATGGCCCAGCTGGGCGTGCGCAAGTTCGACGACCTGATCGGTCGCGCCGACTTGCTGGACACCAAGAAGGGTGTCGCCCACTGGAAGGCCAAGGGCCTGGACTTCGGCCGCGTCTTCGCGCTGCCCCCGGTGCCGGCCGACGTGCCCCGCCTGCACACCAGCACGCAAGACCACGGCCTGGACAAGGCCCTGGACCTGCGCCTGATCGAGAAGGCCCAGCCGGCCATCCAGCGTGGCGAGAAGGTCCAGTTCATGGAGCAGGCCCGCAACGTCAACCGCACCGTCGGCGCCATGCTGTCGGGCGAGCTGATCAAGCACCACCCGGACGGCCTGCCCGACCAGACCGTGTACATCCAGATGGAAGGCACGGGCGGCCAGTCCTTCGGCGCCTTCCTGGCCAAGGGCATCACGCTGTACCTGATCGGTGAAGCCAACGACTACACCGGCAAGGGCCTGAGCGGCGGCCGCGTGGTGGTGCGTCCGAGCATCGACTTCCGCGGCTCGTCCACCGACAACATCATCGTCGGCAACACCGTGCTGTACGGTGCCACCGAGGGTGAAGCCTTCTTCCGCGGCGTGGGCGGCGAGCGCTTCGGCGTGCGCCTGTCGGGCGCCACGGCCGTCGTCGAAGGCACGGGTGACCACGGTTGCGAGTACATGACCGGCGGCACCGTCGTCGTCCTGGGTCGCACCGGCCGCAACTTCGCTGCCGGCATGTCGGGTGGCCTGGCCTACGTCTTCGACGAAGACGGTCAGTTCGCCAAGCGCGTCAACACCGCCCAGGTCACGCTGGAGAAGGTGCTGACCGCCGCCGAGCAGGCCGACGCTGGCATCCCGATGCACAAGGGACAGGCCGATGAGGCCCTGCTGAAGAGGCTGGTCGAAGACCACCACCGTTGGACGGGCTCGCTGCGTGCCCGCGAGATCCTCGACAACTGGGCGGCCATGTGCCCCAAGTTCGTCAAGGTCTTCCCGAACGAGTACCGCCGCGCCCTCTCTGAGATGGGTGCCAAGGCCGAAACCGCAACGACCATCGCGAAGGCGAAGGGCGACAAGGGCGACGACGGCAAGGCAAAGTCTGGCAAGGCCAAGGCCTGAGCCACACACCAGGAGTGAATTGAAATGGGAAAAGTCACTGGCTTTCTGGAATTCGAGCGTCTGGAAGAGGGCTATGAGCCCGTCGAGAAGCGCGTCAAGAACTACAAGGAATTCGTCATCGGCCTGAGCGCCGAAGAGGCGAAGGTCCAAGGCGCGCGCTGCATGGACTGCGGCACCCCGTTCTGCAACAACGGCTGCCCGGTCAACAACATCATCCCGGACTTCAACGACCTGGTCTTCCAGGGCGACTGGAAGAACGCGATCGAGGTGCTGCACTCGACCAACAACTTCCCCGACTTCACCGGCCGCGTCTGCCCGGCGCCCTGCGAAGCGGCGTGCGTGCTCAACATCAACAACGACGCCGTGGGCATCAAGTCGATCGAGCACGCGATCATCGACCGCGCCTGGGCCGAGGGTTGGGTCAAGCCGCAACCGGCCAAGGTCAAGACCGGTAAAAAGGTTGCCATCGTGGGCTCCGGCCCTGCCGGCATGGCCGCAGCCCAGCAGCTGGCCCGCGTCGGCCACGACGTGACCGTCTTCGAGAAGAACGACACCATCGGAGGCCTGCTGCGTTTCGGCATCCCCGACTTCAAGTTCGACAAGGCCCACATCGACCGCCGCGTCCAGCAGATGGAAGCCGAAGGCGTGGCCTTCAAGACCAACACCATCGTGGGCGAACTGCCCAAGTCGGGTGCGGCCGCCAAGGTCACCAACTGGGCCCAGACCACGGTCACGCCCGAGCAGCTGCACAAGGACTTCGACGCCGTCATCCTGACCGGCGGCTCCGAGCAGTCCCGTGACCTGCCTGTACCCGGTCGCGACCTGGCTGGCATCCACTTCGCCATGGAGTTCCTGCCCCAGCAGAACCGTGTGAACGCGGGTGGCAAGGTGAAGGAACAGATCCGTGCCGATGGCAAGAACGTCATCGTCATCGGCGGTGGTGACACCGGCTCCGACTGCGTGGGCACCTCCAACCGCCACGGCGCCAAGAGCGTGGTGCAGTTCGAAGTCATGCCGCGCCCGCCCGAAGAGGAAGATGGCCCGCTGACCTGGCCCTACTGGCCGATCAAGCTGCGCACCTCGTCCAGCCACGAAGAGGGTTGCGAGCGCGAGTTCGCCATCGCCACCAAGGAGTTCATTGGCGAGGGTGGCAAGGTCACGGGCGTCAAGACCGTGCGTGTTGAGTTCAAGAATGGCAAGTTCGAAGAAGTCGCCGGCTCCGAGCAAACGCTGAAGGCCGACCTGGTGCTGCTGGCCATGGGCTTCACCAACCCGGTGGACACCCTGCTCAAGGGCTTTGGCGTCGAGAAGGACGCCCGCGGCAACGCCAAGGCTGGCACCGATGCCGACACGGGTTACAAGACCAATGTCGCCAAGGTGTTCGCCGCCGGCGACGTGCGCCGTGGCCAGTCCCTGGTGGTGTGGGCCATCCGCGAAGGCCGCCAAGCCGCCCGCGAGGTCGATGCCTTCCTGATGGGCGCGAGCACGCTGCCACGTTAAGTTGCGTCAACGGCCCTCGATTCCCCAAGAAAGAGGGCTTTTCCCCCTGTTGCGTCGGCCCCGCGGTCGGCAGCAGACAGACGGGGAATCCCCTATGATCAAGGAGCCGGTGCTGTCACCGGCTCTTTTTTCATGGCCATGTCACCTCCTGTTCCCGTGTCGTCCGACGCCCCTGCTGGCGATGCCAGTCGCCCCTTCATCGAACTCCGTTCGGTGACCTGCGGCTATGGCCAGCGCGTCATCCTGGAAGACATCAGCCTGACCGTGCCGCGGGGCAAGGTCGTGGCCCTGATGGGCACCTCGGGTGGCGGCAAGACCACGGTCCTGCGCCTCATCGGCCGCCAGATCCAGCCCATGAAGGGCCAGGTGCTGATCGACGGGCAAGACATGTCCGCGCTCGACGCCGAAGGACTGATGGCCATGCGCCGTCGCATGGGCATGCTGTTTCAGCAAGGCGCACTGTTCACCGACCTGACCGTGTTCGAGAACGTCGCTTTCCCGCTGCGCGAGCACACCCGCCTGCCCGAGGCCATCCTGCGCGACCTGGTGCTCATGAAGCTCAACGCTGTGGGCTTGCGCGGTGCGCGCGACCTCATGCCCAGCCAGGTGTCGGGGGGCATGGCGCGGCGCGTGGCCCTGGCGCGTGCCATGGCGCTGGACCCCGAACTCATGCTTTACGACGAGCCCTTCGCCGGCCTGGACCCCATCTCCATGGGCGTGGCCGCGCGGCTCATCCGCGAGCTCAACGACACCATGGGCCTGACCTCGATCCTCGTGTCGCACGATGTGCATGAGACCTTCGTCATTGCCGACCATGTCGTGCTGCTGGCCAATGGCCGCATCGTGGCCCAGGGCACGCCCGCCGAGATGAGCGCCAGCGACGATCCGCTGGTCAAGCAGTTCGTGCACGCCGAGCCCGATGGCCCGGTGCGCTTCCACCATCCGGCCGTGGACGCCGGGCACGATTTCGGAGTGCGCGGATGATGCAGTGGCTCAACCCCGCCCACGTGGGCCTGGCCGTGCGCAGCAAGTTGGCCGACCTGGGCTATGCCGCGCGCCTGTTCCTGCGCCTGCTGGGCCTGCTCGGCACGACCCTGCGCCGGCCGCACCTGCTGACCGAGCAGATCTTCTTCCTGGGCAACTACTCGCTGGCCATCATCATGGTGTCCGGCCTGTTCGTGGGCTTCGTGCTGGGCCTGCAGGGCTATTACATCCTGCAGCGCTATGGCTCCAGCGAGGCCCTGGGCCTGATGGTCGCGCTGTCGCTGGTGCGCGAGCTCGGGCCTGTGGTGGCCGCGCTGCTCTTTGCCGGGCGTGCCGGCACCGCCCTGACCGCCGGCATCGGTTTGATGAAAGCGGGTGAGCAACTCGCTGCCATGGAGATGATGGGCGTGGACCCGGTCGCCCGTGTGCTGGCCCCGCGCTTCTGGGGCGGCGTCATCGCCATGCCCTTGCTGGCCGCCGTGTTCTCTGCGGTGGGCATCATGGGCGGCTGGCTGGTTGGCGTCGTCATGATCGGGGTCGACCCGGGCGCCTTCTGGTCGCAGATGCAGGGGGGGGTGGAGGTCTTTGCCGATGTGGGCAACGGCATCCTCAAGAGCCTGGTGTTTGGCCTGACCGTCACCTTCGTGGCGCTGCTGCAAGGCCACGAGTGCCAGCCCACGCCCGAGGGCGTCTCGCTGGCCACCACCCGCACCGTCGTGATGGCCTCGCTGGCCGTGCTCGGCTTGGATTTCGTGCTGACGGCCATGATGTTCTCGATCTGAACCTGGCCAACTGGAAAGAACAACGATGCAAAAATGGAAACATGACGTCTGGGTGGGCCTGTTCGTGCTGTTGGGCGCTGCCGCCATCCTGTTCCTGGCGCTGAAGGCCGGTAACCTGCTGACCCTCAATTTCGACCAGGGCTACACCGTGGTCGCCCGCTTCGACAACATCGGCGGCTTGAAGCCCAAGGCGGCTGTGCGCAGCGCCGGTGTGGTGGTGGGCCGCGTGGGCAGCATCACCTTCGACACCAAGGGCTACCAGGCCCAGGTCGAGCTCAAGCTGAACAAGGACGTGGCTTTCCCGAAAGACACCTCTGCCAAGATCCTGACGTCGGGCCTGCTGGGCGAGCAGTACATCGGCCTGGAGCCGGGTTATGGCGAGACCAACCTGGCCCAGGGCGACACCATCAAGTCCACGCAATCGGCCATCGTGCTCGAAAACCTGATTTCGCAGTTCCTCTTCAGCAAGGCGGCAGACGACACTGGTGCCAAGGGGGGCAGCAAATGATGTCTGTCGCTTCGACATCGCGCCTGCGCCGCGCGGCCACGCTGGGGGCTGCGGTGCTGCTCGCAACCGCCTTGCAGGGCTGTGCGACCCGCCAGAACCCGGACCCGATCGAGTCCTGGAACCGCCAGGTGTTCGCCTTCAACGAGTCCCTGGACGCCCATGTGCTGCGTCCGGTGGCCACGGGCTACAACCAGGTCACGCCCGAGCCGGTGCGCAACAGCGTGCGCAACGTGTTCAACAACATCCGCGACGTCTGGTCCACCGTCAACCTGTTCCTGCAGGGCCGCTTCCGCGATGGCACGGTCTCGGCGATGCGCGTCACCATCAACACCACACTGGGCCTGGGTGGTCTGGTGGACTGGGCCACGCCCATGCGCCTGGACCGCCCCAACGAAGACCTCGGGCAGACCCTGGGTGTCTGGGGCGTCAAGCCGGGGGCGTACATCGTCTGGCCCGTGCTGGGCCCCTCGACGCTGCGTGACTCGGTCAGTATCCCTGGCGATCTCTACTTCTCGGCGTCCACGTTCGGTGAAACCGAGGCCGTCACTTTCGGGCTGGCCGGCCTGCAGCTGATCAGTGTGCGCGCCGGCTTGCTGGGGGCCACAGGCCTGCTGGACGACGTGGCCCTGGACAAGTACGCCTTCACCCGCGACGCTTACCTGCAGCGCCGCCAGAACCTGATCTACGAGGGCAACCCCCCGGAAGACGACGAGCCTTTGGACGACCCCGAAGGTGACTCGCCTGCGGCCGATGCGGCATCGGCATCGGCCGCGGCGTCAGCGTCAGCATCGGCCCCGGGCCCAGCGGCTTCCGCGCCAACCCAGCCCTGAGCCGCGCATGGGCCGTGTGCGGCACCGCAGCAAAATTGCGGTGACCGAGGCATACTGTGGCCCAGATCACTGCCCAGGCAAGGGTTTGTCGTCCAGGCGACCACCTCGCGCGTTGAGCGACAGAAGGCCGTGACACTCAAGGAGCTCTCCATGCACAATTTCCGCCACGTTTTGCAGCAATCGGTGCTGGCCAGCGCCCTCACCCTGGGTGTGGCCGTGCCGCTGACCGCGCTGTCTGCCCAGACCGCTGCCGCCGCCGATGCCACCACGGCCCTGGCGCCCGATGCGTTCATCAAGTCCATCACAGACGAGGTGTTTGCCACGGTCAAGTCCGACAAGGCCATCCAGCAGGGCGACCTGCGCAAGGTCCAGGCCATGGTGGACACCAAGATCATGCCCAACGTCAACCTGCATCGCATGACGGCCACGGCCGTGGGCCGCAGCTGGCGTCAGGCCACGCCGGAGCAGCAAAAGCGCCTGCAGGAAGAGTTCAAGACCCTGCTGGTCTACACCTACGCGGGTGCGGCAGCCCAGATCAAGGACCAGACCATCGAGTACAAGCCCATGCGCAGCCGCCCGGAAGACACCGAGGTGGTCGTGCGCACGCTGGTGCGCAACAAGGGCGACACCATTCAGCTGGACTACCGCCTGGAGAAGGTCGATGGCGGCTGGAGGATCTACGACGTCAACGTGCTGGGCGCCTGGCTGGTGCAGACCTACCAGAGCAGCTTTGCGCAGGAAGTCACCGCCTCCGGCGTGGACGGCCTGATCGGCAAACTGGTCGAGCGCAACAAGCAGCTCGCTGCGAAGAAGGTGGCTGGCTGATGCTGTTGCTGCCCTCGGTCATCACGCACGCGGAGGTGCCGCATGTGCTCAGCCTGTTCACGCAGACGCTGAACCAGGCGGCCGCGGCCGGCGGCTCGGAGGCCGCCATGTTGACGGTCGATGGCTCGGATTTGCGCCAGTTCGACTCCAGCGCGCTGGCGGTGTTGCTGGAATGCCAGCGCATGGCGCGCGCCAAAGGCCGTGCATTTTCGGTGCGCTCGCTGCCCCCGAAGCTCACCGAGCTGGCCCGCCTGTATGGCGTGGACGGCTTGCTGCAGTCGGCTTGATGGGCTTGCTGGGGCCTGAGCGGCGCAAGCCTCAGGCCTCTTCCGCCCAGGCGAAACCGTCTCGCGCCACCAGGGCGCTGGACGCGGCCGGGCCCCAGGTGCCGGCCGCGTACGGGCGAGGGCCCGCCGGGTCGTCCCGCCAGGCTTGCAAGATGGGCTCCACCCAACGCCAGGCCTGCTCTTGCTCGTCCGAGCGCACGAAGAGGTTGAGCCGGCCCGCCAGGGCGTCGAGCAGCATGCGCTCGTAGGCGCCCACGCGCTCGCTGTCAAAGGCCTTGTGGAAATCCAGGTCCAACGAGACGGGGGTCAGTGACTCCTGCACCGCACCTGCGCCTGCAGCGTTCAAGCCGCCTTGTGCGGCCATCAGGCGCAGCTCCAGGCCGTCTTCCGGTTGCAGGCGAATCACCAGCTGGTTGGGCTGCTGTGCGCCTGGGAAGATGGTGTGGGGCGTCGGGCGGAAGCTCACGACGATCTCGGCCTGGTACTGGCCCATGCGCTTGCCAGTGCGCAGGTAGAAGGGCACGCCCGCCCAGCGCCAGTTCTGCACTTCGCAGCGCAAGGCCACGAAGGTTTCGGTCTGGCTGCCTGCGGGCACCTTGTCCTCTTCGAGGTAGCCCTTGACGGCCGCCCCTTGCACGGTGCCAGCACGGTATTGGCCGCGCACCACGTCGCGTGCCACCGTGGCCGCATCGAAGGGTTTGAGCGAGCGCAGCACCTTGAGCTTCTCGTCGCGGATGGCGTCGGCATCGGCGCTGGAGGGCGGCTCCATGGCGATCATGGTCAGCAGCTGCAGCGCGTGGTTCTGCACCATGTCGCGCAGGGCGCCGGTGCGGTCATAGAAGTCGCCACGCGTGCCCACGCCCAGGCACTCGGCCAGGGTGATCTGGATGTTGGCGATGCTCTCGCGGCGCCACAGCGGCTCGAACAGGGCGTTGCCGAAGCGCAGCGCCATGAGGTTCTGCACCGAGGGCTTGCCGAGGTAGTGGTCGATGCGCAGCGCCTGGCGTTCGGTGAAAACGGCGCCGACCGCGCGGTTGATGGCCTGGGCGCTGGCCAGATCGTGGCCCAGGGGCTTTTCCAGCACCACGCGCACGCGCTCGCCATTGAGCCCGCTGGCGCCCAGCTGCTCGCAAATCATCGGGAAGAGGTGGGGGCTGGTGGCCAGGTACATGACCACGGTGTCGGCGGGCGGGCCGCCGTCGCGGGTGCTCAGCCAGGCGCTCAGCCGGGCGTAGTCGGCGGGCTGGGAGAGGTCCATGCGCAGGTAATGCACGCGCTGGGCGAACTGGGCGTATTCCTCGTCGCTGGGGCGCTTGGCGCTCTCGGCGGCCTGCAGGCGTTCGTGCAGCCAGGCGCGGTAGCTGTCGTCGGTCTGATCGTCGCGGGCCACGGCCAGGATGCGCCCGTTGGCCGGCAGTTTGCCGTGGCGCCAGGCCTGGAAGAGGGCGGGCATGAGCTTGCGCCAGGTGAGGTCGCCTGTGCCGCCAAAGAGAACGAGGTCGAAGGACATTCCACCACTGTGTCATCGTTTTGGCTTCAAAATCGAAGGATCAAACCGCTTTTTCCTGACATGACGTCCCAACTCGAGCAGCTCAAGGCCCACACCACCGTGGTGGCCGACACCGGCGACTTCCGCCTGATGGCCCAGTTCGCCCCGCAAGATGCCACGACCAACCCGTCGCTCATCCTCAAAGCGGTGCAAAAGCCCGAGTACGCGCCCCTGCTGGCCGACACCGTGGCGGTCCACCGCGGTGCGGCGCATGCCGACATCGTCGACGAGGTGCTGGTGCGCTTCGGCCTGGAGATCCTTCAGGTCGTGCCGGGGCGGGTCTCGACCGAGGTCGATGCCCGCCTGAGCTTCGACACCGCCGCCACGCTGGCGCGCGCCCGCCACATCATGGGCCTGTACGAGGCCGCGGGTGTGCCGCGTTCGCGCGTGCTCATCAAGGTTGCGGCCACCTGGGAAGGCATCCAGGCCGCCCGCGTGCTGGAGGCCGAGGGCATCCACACCAACCTGACCCTGCTGTTCGCCTTCGCGCAGGCGCGTGCCTGTGCCGATGCGGGCGTTCAGCTCATCTCGCCCTTCGTGGGCCGCATCTACGACTGGCACAAGAAGTCGGCTGGCGCCCAGTGGGACGAGGCTGCGCGTGCGGGCGAGAACGACCCGGGCGTGCAGTCCGTGGCGCGCATCTGGCGCTACTACAAACAGCACGGTGTGCGCACCGAGGTCATGGGCGCGAGCTTTCGCAACGTCGGTCAGATCACCGCCTTGGCGGGGTGCGACCTGCTGACCATCAGCCCTGAGCTGTTGGCGCAGCTGCAGGCATCAGATGCCACCTTGCCGCGCCTGCTGACGCCGCCGAGCGTGGTGGAGGCGCCCGAGGCGCCGCTGAGCGAGGCCGACTTCCGCTACCAGCTCAACGAAGACCCCATGGCCACCGAGAAGCTGGCCGAGGGCATCCGCCTGTTCGCCGCCGATGCGGCCAAGCTGGACGCGCTGATCGACGCACAGCTGGCAGGACCGTCGGCCACATCGGCGTCGGCATGAGCCGCGATGCACCCATGACCAACTGGCCACGCTGTGACCGCACGGTGGCGTGGTCGGCGCTGCAGGGGCATGCCGAAGCGCATGGCCATGCGCTGGACCTGCGCCAGCTGTTCACCGACGACCCCCAGCGTGCCCAGCGCCTGAGCCTGCAGGCCCCCGAGGTCTGGGCCGACCTGTCGCGCGCCCATTGGGACGTGGCCACGCGCCGCCACCTGCTCGACCTGGCCCGCGAGTGTGGCCTGGAAGCCCGCCGTGACGCCTTGCTGCGTGGCGACATCGCCAACGTGACGGAAGGCCGCGCGGCACTGCACACGGCCTTGCGCGCACCCAAGGGGGCCGGCCCGTTCAGCCCCCACATCGGCGAGCAGGTCCACGCCGAGCTCGACCGCATGCTGGCCTTCGCCGAGGGCATCCGCGCGCGCGCCGGTGGCGACCAGCCTGGCGACATCCATGACATCGTCCACATCGGCATCGGCGGCTCGGACCTGGGCCCGCAGATGGTGGTGGCCGCGCTCGGTGTCTGGGTGCACCCCCGGCTGCGACTGCATTTCATCTCCAACGTCGATGGGCAAGACATTGCCGCGCTCTTGCCGCGCCTGGACGCGCAACACACGCTGTTTGTCGTCGCGTCCAAAACCTTCACCACGCAGGAAACCCTGGCCAACGCCTGCACAGCGCGCCAATGGTTCACCGACCAGGGTGGCACGGACATCGCTCGGCACTTCGTGGGCACGACCACCCAGGTGGAGGTGGCCGCGGCCTTTGGCGTGACCACCACCTTCGGTTTCTGGGATTGGGTGGGCGGGCGCTTCTCGATGTGGTCGGCCATTGGTTTGCCGATCGCGCTGGCCGTGGGGGCCGATGCCTTCCGCCAGATGCTGGCCGGTGCCCATGCCATGGACCGGCACTTTGCCGACGCGCCGATCGACGCCAACCTGCCGATGCTGCTGGGCCTGCTGGACGTGTGGCAGCGCAACTTCATGGGCTACCGCAGCCGCTGCGTGGCGCCCTACAGCCAGAACCTGCGCCGCCTGCCGGCCTACCTGCAGCAACTCGTCATGGAGAGCAATGGCAAGGGCGTGGACGTGGACGGCCAGCCGCTGCCGTACGCCACGAGTGACGTGCTCTGGGGCGAGCCGGGCACCAACGGTCAGCACGCCTTCTTCCAGATGCTGCACCAGGGCAGCGACGTGGTGCCGGTGGAGTTCATCCTCGTGCGTCAGCCGAGCTACCGCGATGCCGAGGCCCTGTCGCCCGCACTGCGCGCCTCGCTGGTGCAGCAGCACCAGGCCCTGCTGGCCAACGCGCTGGCCCAGGCCCAGGCCCTGATGTGCGGCAAGACCTTCGCGCAAGCGCTGGCCGAGGCGGCGCCGACGGCCTCGCCCGATGTGCCTTGCGAGGTCATCGCCCGCCACCGCACCTTCCCAGGCAACCGCCCGAGCCTGACGCTGTTGCTGGACGCGCTCACCCCGCGTTCGCTGGGCGCCCTGGTTGCGCTGCACGAACACCGCACCTTCGTGAGCGGCGCCGTGTGGGGCATCAATTCGTTCGATCAGTGGGGCGTGGAGCTGGGCAAGGCCCTGTGCCAGGACCTGCTGCCGCGGCTGTCCAGTGGCGATGTGGCCGGCCTGGACGCGGCCACGGCCCAACTGATCTCGCGTTTGCATGGGCGTTCGCACGGCACGCTCTCACCATGAAAAACACCGCCGCGGCCTGCGCCGGGGCGGTGTTCTGGGGGGCAAGCCTTCAGGCGTTTTCGGTCAGTGCCTTGCGCATTTTCTTCATGGCCGAGGCCTCGATCTGGCGGATGCGCTCGGCGCTGACGCCATAGACGGCGGCCAGGTCGTGCAGCGTCATGCCGCCGGAGCCGTCGTCGTTGACCTTGAGCCAGCGTTCCTCGACGATGCGGCGGCTGCGCTCGTCCAGGCTGTCCAGGGCGTGCTGGATGCCATCGCTGGCCAGCCAGTCGCGGTGGTGGGCCTCGATCATGCGCGTCGGCTCGTGGTGGTCGTCGGCCAGGTAGGCCGCAGGCGCCATCGGGGCGTCGTGGTCGTCGTCGGCCTGGGCTTCCAGAGCCACGTCGCCGCCGGCCATGCGCGTTTCCATCTCGATGACGTCTTCCGGACGCACGTTCAGCTCGGTGGCCACGCGGTGGATGTCGGCTTCCGACAGGCCAGCGCGACCCAGGTGGGCTGCATGGGCCTCGGCGGCCTCGCCCTTGTACTGGTGCTTGAGCGAGCGCAGGTTGAAGAAGAGCTTGCGCTGAGCCTTGGTGGTGGCCACCTTGACCATGCGCCAGTTCTTGAGGATGTACTCGTGGATCTCGGCCTTGATCCAGTGCATGGCGTAGCTGACCAGGCGCACGCCCTGGTCGGGATCGAAGCGCTTGACGGCTTTCATCAGGCCGACGTTGCCTTCCTGGATCAGGTCGCCCTGCGGCAGGCCGTAGCCCATGTATTGGCGCGAGATGGACACCACCAGGCGCAGGTGGGACATCACCAGGCGCGAGGCGGCCTGGAGGTCGTTCTGATCGCGCAGCTGGCGGGCGAGGTTTTGCTCCTCGGCAGCTTCCAGCAGGGGGATGGCCTGCACCGAGCGGATGTACGCGTCCAGGTTGCCCAGCGAGGGCACCACGGTCCACGGATCACGGGAGATGACGGCGTTCGACATGTTCATCAAGGGGCTCCTTCAGGGGTCCTTCCGATGCATATTAGCACTCCTGCTGAGAGAGTGCTAAGGCGAAAAAGTTCCCCTTTTGGGGGCTGGTCTTTCGGCTTTTCCGGCTGCGTGGGCCGGACGTCAGGCGCGCCGCCGCTGCCGCATCACGGCCATGCCAGCCAGCTGCAGCCCCAGCAAGCCCACGGCCCAGTCCGGCAGCGGCGCATCGGCGTCGGGCACGTCGGGCGGCGTGGCGGTGGGTGGGTTGCACTTGATGGTCTGGGTGCTTTGGGCTGCAGGGGCACCGACCGCCGAGATCACGCCCTGTGTGCACACCTGCGCCTGGGTCTGGGTGGTGCTGATCTGGACGGTGCCACCCGCCGCCGGGCATTCCTGTGCCGTGGCCGCCCGCGTGCTGACGAGCGGGGCGCTGGTGCTGGAGAAGGCCGAGCCATCGGGGTGCAGGGCGCCGCTGGCGTCGGTGCAAGCGATCGGGGCGTTGCAGGTGGGCGTGCCGGCGTCGGCGAGCACGTCGACGGCGTCGCCACTGGCCACGATCTTCGTGGTGTTGCACACCATGGCCTGCTGGCGCACGGTCACGGTGGGCACGGTGCCGCCGTACGGACATTCTGCGGCGGTGGCGGTCCGGGTGCCAGCGCTGCGCGCCAGTGTCACGCTGCGGAGCGCGCCCTGGGCCAGGATGTTGCCATCGGGGTCGAGGCAGTCGCTGGTGTTGCCATCGATGACGACGCCGTCGCGCGCGTTCGGCGCGAAGATCCGGTAGATGCGCACATCCGTGGCGCCAGCGGGTGCCTGGTAGGGGCTGCGGTCCCAGCTCACGCTGCGGATTTGAGCCAGCCCGTCAAGCACGCTGGTGTCATCGGTCTGGCCGACGTCGGCGGGGCTGGGCGTGGTGGCATCGCCCTGCTTCATCATCGCGAAGCCAACCCGACCACCGGCGCTTGCGCGGTTGTAATAGTTCGGGGTGTTCGAGGAGATGCCCAGCAGCAGCACGTTGGTGCCAGGCTCGCCTGCCTGCGCAGCGCGTTCGGCGCCGATGGCGATGCCGTTGCTGCTGGCGCTGTTGGTCATGCCGTACTGCACGCCCACCATCGCGAAATGCCCGGAAAAGTCGTCGAGCGTCACCGAGGGCAGTTGCGAGTTCGTGTCCACGTGGTTGGGCAACTGCGGTGTGAAGTGCGCGCCCAGGATGGACACCGTGCCGCTTTGCGCCTGGGCCACATCGATGCCGGAGGCCTCCTTCCAGCTGTCCATCATCACCATGCGGCTGTGGTCCTGCGACTGGATCAGCCCGAGGTTCTGGCCTGCCGACACCAGGCTGGCGGTGTTCGTGGCGCTGATCGACGAGAAGCCCGTGTTGGCCAAGGCGCTCACGCGGGTCCTGAGCAGGCCTCGGGTCTTGAGCGCGCCGCCAAAAAAGCCGGTGATGAAGACGTGGCCGCCGTCCTGATCGGCATCGCTGAGGTGGATGGCGTCGTTGGTGGAGGAGCCGAGCGCGAAGTCTTTCAGCGTTGCCAGGCTGGGGCCTTCCAGCTCGATCAGGGCGCCGGTGATGTTGGCATTGGCCGCGTAGAGGCTGGCGTGGCGGCCATCGCCCACCAATTGGATGCGCCTCAGCTTGGGGATGCGGATGGGGGCGCTCAGGGCGTAGCTCGCCGAGGGCAGGTACACCACCGGGTTGTCGGTGCCCGAGGCCAGTGCGGCATCGATGGTGTTCTGGATGTCCTGGCCGGTGGACACGGGTTGGTTGATGTCCGAGCCCCAAAACACGAAGTGGTTGTTGCGCACCGGCACCACGAAGACGTTGCGCGCGGTCAGCGGTGGTGCGTCGATGGGCGCAGGAACGGCATCGCTGATGGCGCTGGCGCTGACCTGCGTGTCGCCGAGGGTGCGCAGCCGGTTCGGTGCCGTCAGTGCGGGGTTGTAGGTGTCGTAGCGCATCTTGATCTGCTGGCTGGCGGGCACCGTGAAGGCGTTGCCGACCGAGAAGATGTCGCGGCCGGGCTCCCAGTCCTGCTGGACGACGACAGGGCCTGTGGCGCCAGCGGGGCTCTTCATCTGGTTGTCCAGCAGGATGAGCGGGCCAAGGTTGCCGGTGTAGACCGGGTTGGTGCCGGTCGGGTTGAGGATGCGGTTGTTCTGGACGATGACCGCCGCGCCATTGCGGCCGATTTCGTCGGCGTGGTAGAACTGCTTGGACTGCACCGACACGTTGTCGTGCAGTGAGAACCAGCCGGTGTTGGCGATGCGGATGTCGGTGTCGGTCGAGCGCAGGAAGGTGTTGCGGTAGGCCATGAAGTTGCCGGCGCCGGGGGCGTTGGTCACGCCGATGGCGCAGTCTTCGAAGCGCGAATCGAGGACCCACCAGTTCAGCGCATTCCAGCTTTCCACGTGCACGCCGGCCACCGAGTTGCGGATGAAGCGGGTGCGAACCACGGACCCTTCCGAGTCGAGGTCGCCGTAATCTTCAAAGGCCCAGTAGTTGTTCTGGCTGGCGACATAGTCCGCCTTGTGGTTGAGGCGCAAGTCCGAGTTGCCATCCAGCCGCGTGCCGGGGTGGGTCTGGGCGGTGGCGGCGCCCGAGGTGCCGGCCGCGCAACAGCCTGCGGCGATGCCGATCTTCATGTCGGTGAAGACCTCGTCGATGTGCTGCGAGGAGCCGCCGTAGTAGTCGCCCAGGGCCGACTTGTAGCGGTTCCACCAGTGCGCCACGCCGATGCCCGCGGTGCCTGCGCCGTCCCAGGTGAGGCGGTGGAAGCGGCCCAGCAGGTTGCCATCGGTGATGAGCATGGTGCCGCCAGCCGGTCCGGCCCACAGGATGCGGGTGGTGGTGGGGGATTCGCCCACGAGGTTCGCGCTGGTGCGGTGAGCGATCAGCAGCGTCTGTGAGACTTTGTAGGTGCCGGCCGGCAGGTACAGCGTGGCGGGCGAGCCACTGTTGTAGAACTCGGGGTGCCAGTTGGCATCGCCCAGCACCGTGATGCGTGCCAAGTCGTTGAGGGCGGCCTGGAAGGCGGCCGTGTCGTCTGCCACACCATCGCCCACGGCGCCGTAGTCGCGGATGTTGGCCCAGCCGGGCAAGGGGCCGTTGAACTCTTCGAGATCGAAGCTCAGCCGAAGCGGTGGCGCGGCAGCTTGTGTGGCCTGCCATGCCGTGCTGGCCAAGAAGAGCGCGCAGGCGAGCCATGCGATGGAACGTCGGGGGTGGGACGGTTGGCCAGCTTGCGGCATGGGGGGCTCCTGAATGCATGTGTACCTGGCGTCCTCGCCCAAGGCGGGCGCCAGTGTTCAGGGTCATGCTAGGGCGTGCCGGTGACAGCCTTGCCTTGGCGTGAGGCCGGTGGATGAGGCCGCGGGATCAGTCCGCATGACAGGCATGCGGGCCGGCGGCGATCCGCTGTGCTCAGGCGGTGGCAGGCGTGGTCTGGGGCGTTGGCGACGGCGGCGTTTCCAGGGCGCCGTGCGGCAGGGTGCGCCAAATGCGCGCCAGGGCCTCGTCCTCGTGGGGTTGCAGTCCCACGTCCAGCCAGGTGGTGATGCGCTGGATGGCACGCAGGCGGAACTGGATTTCCTGGTTGGCCACGTGCAGTTCGGTGAGCTCCTGGCCCAGCAGCTCGCGCGGGGCCCACGCGCCCAGTTCGTGGCCGGCCTGCGTCAACTGCGTGAGCAGCATCGCAGCCAGGCGGGCGTTCTCTTGCACACGGCCTGGTGGGCTGGCGTGGGCCAGGCTTTCTGCCGCGTGCGTACAGCCAGCGATGTGGGTGGCCAGTTGCTGGCTGCGCTCCCAGACCGCGCTGGCATCGACCGTGGCGCGAGTGGGCATTTGGCCGCGCATGCGACGAGCCACCTGGCTGGTGAAGGAGATCGCGACCGCATCGAACTCGCCAGGGACCAAGCGCAGGGCCAAGCTGCCGTGCTCCCAGGCCTCGTCGTGGCCATTGCTCAGCACGCCGGCGAGGGTGTCCATGGCGCTGAGGCGGCATCCCAGCCACGAGAGGTGGCGCGCGCGCAGCGGGTAGCCCATGCCGTTGCCACGCTCGTGGTGCTCGCCCACCGCCCGGGACAGCGCCACGGGGTGGTCGGTCAAGCGCGTCAGCAGCATTTCACCAATGCGCGGGTGGATCACCACGTGGCGGAAGCCGGCCGGCGTGAGTGCATGTTCGGGCGCGAGCAGCGTGGGGTCGACGTACAGCTCGCCGACATCGTGCACCAGGCCGGCCAGCATGGCCATGCGGAGTTCATAGCGGTCGCTGCCTGCATGCAGGTACAAGGCCCCGGTCAAGGCCATGGTGACGATGGCGTGCTCGAAGGCTTCCGGTCGGCTGCTGCGCAGGGCGGTCAGCAGCAGTTGCACCACCGCGTGGAGGGGCAGGCGGGCCGTTTCGGTGAGCAGTTCATCCGCCCAGGGCTCCAAGGCATGGGACAAGGGCCCGGACCGACCAAGCAACTGGCGCATGGCGGCGACCAGGTCCGCGCTGTTGACGCCGTCGGGCGCCCTCAGGCAGGCTTCCAGCGGCTGGCGCAGCTTGCGGTCCAGCAGGCGCTGCTGCAAAGCGTGGCTCACCGGCTGGTCGCGGGCCCAGAGCTTGACGCCGCGGTCATCGCAGATGTCCTCGCTGGCGATGATCGGGCAGGCATCGCTGGCCTGCAAAAAGGACGACAGGGCGTGCGGGTTCGCCGCGCCAAGGTGGGGGAGCGCCTGGTGCATGTGACACGCTGCTTTTCAGCCCATCGCTGGGCCATGGCACGAAGGTTCCCTGAGCAGATGCCGGATGGTTCTGGCACCGTTTCATGCCGTCTCGCCGATCCCTTGTCGCGCTCGTGCCAGACGCGGAGGTGTCGTCGTCGGTCAATATTTTCAGCTTTCCATGCAAACCGCATGCCAACTTGGGTGCCGCTCTGGCGTTCGCGCAAGTGAGGTGAACCCGCCTCATCCAAATGGACGAATTCGTCCATTGGTGAAGGCGCGATGGGTCAATATGGGTAATATTCACGCTCCTTTGCACTCGGCGCTTTGGATGCTGCGCCAGCCTGCTGCCATGCCCCACGCCCACCAGGGTCTGCCTTTGACCGAACCCCAGGTGGTGGGGCGTGCGCCGGCCTTCCTGCACTTGCTGCGCCTGCTGGACCGGGTGGCCCCGACCGACCGCGCGGTGCTGATCTCCGGCCCCACGGGGGCGGGCAAAGAGGTGCTGGCCCATCGCCTGCACCGGCGTGGTCGCTATCCCGAGGCGCCTTTCCTGGACATCAACTGTGGCGCCTTGCCGGAGCACCTGGTCGAGGCGGAGCTGTTCGGCCATGCCAAGGGCGCTTTCACGGGCGCGGTGGCGGCCCATGCCGGCCACTTCGAGCGGGTGGGGCAGGGGACGCTGTTCCTGGACGAAATTGGCGAGTTGCCGCTGAGCCTGCAGCCCAAGCTGCTGCGGGTGCTGGAGACGCGCTCCTTCCGCCCGCTGGGCTCGACCGAGGTCAAGCATTTCCGCGGCCGGGTCGTGGCGGCTTCTCACCGCGACCTGAGCGCCCTGGTCCGCGAGGGCCGCTTCCGCGAGGACCTGTACTACCGCCTGGCCGTGTTCGTGCTGGAGGTGCCTGGCCTGGAGCAGCGCCGCGACGACATCCCCGAGTTGGTCAGGCACTTCGCCGCGCTGCAGCCCCGTGCCCTCACGTTCAGCGAGGCCGCTTTGGCGCGCCTGCAGGGCCATGCCTGGCCGGGTCACATCCGCCAGTTGCGCAGCATGGTGGACCGCCTGGCCGTGTTGTCGGAGCACAGCCACATCACGCCCGACGTGCTGGCCGGCCACCTGGACGACCCGGAGGTGGCCGTGCAGGTGGATGTTCAGGCCCTCGCCGACCTGCTGCTGTCTTTGCCTGGTGGCGACAAGCTGGCCGTGGCCGAGCAGGTGCTGATCGACCGGGCCATGCAGCGCAGCAACGGCAACAAGTCGGCGGCAGCGCGCCTGCTGGGCGTCAGCCGCAAGGCCGTGGAGCGGCGCATCGCGGCGCAAGGTGACCGCAGCCGCAGCGCCCAGGAGTGCCTGGAGGAGGCGCAAGCGCGCATCCAGGAGGCCGCCTTCCGAGAGGCCGTGCCGCTGTTGCGTCAGGGGCTGTCACAGGTGTGCCTGCCGTTCACCACGCCCGAATCCCGTCGCCTGGCCTGTGAGCTCCACCGCCTGCTGGGCGTCAGCCTGCGCAGTCTGGAGGGCTGGTTGAGTGCCGAGGCCTTGCAGGCTTACGAGGCGGCCTTCCAGGCTGGCGATGGGGTGGTGGACGACGCCGAGATGGGCTCCCTGCTGTTCGGCATCTGGACCGCCCAGCTCATGGCCATGGACCTGGGCAAGGCTCGCGGCACGGTGCAGGAGATGCTGCAGCGCGCCCAGGGCAGTGGTGACCCCGACCTGGTGGCCGAAGCCCATGTGGCCATGGCCAACACCCTGTTCTGGCTGGGCGACAGCGCCGAGGCCCTGGCCTGCTTGCAGCGGGGTGGCCTGGTGCCCGTGGGGACCCAGGAGCGTTGCCGCACGCAGGGCTTCGACCTCATCGGCCTGGCGCTGAATTTCGAGGGCCTGGCGGCCTTCCACACCGGGGATTTCGCCCGCGCGCAGGCCGTGCGAGAGCGCCTGGCGCGCCGCGCGCACGAGACGGTCGCCCACCCTTTCAACCAGGCCATCGCGCTGCAAGGGGCGGCATGGCTGGCCTGCCTGTTCGAGGACCAGGCGGCCTTGCTGCCCCTGGCCGAAGCGCTTGAAGCCCTGTCGCAGCAGCACGGCTTTGTCTTCTACCTGGGCGTGGGGCAGGTGCTGCGCGGTGCGGCCTTGACGGTGCAGGGACGGCATGCCGAGGCGGAACTGGCCATCCGCGATGGCTACGAGGCCCACATGCTGCGCCATGGCGGCAAGCTGCTGTATTCCTTCCAGGCCTGGAAGCTGGGCGAACTGCTGCTGAGCGCGGGCCGCGCCGAGGAGGCCAACCAGCTCATCGGCCAAGCCATGGACGTTGCGCTGGACTTGCAAGACCGCGCTTACCTGGGGGAGTTGCTCGACGTACAAGGCCGCGCGTGCCGCGCCATGGGCGACCTGGGCGGGGCCGAGGAGGCCTTCCGCAGCGCCATGTCCACGGCGCTGGCTTTGGGGTGTGTGCCGGCCCGCCTGCGCGCAGCGACCGACCTGGCGCTGTTGATGCAGGAAGCGGGGCGCCTGCGTCAGGCGCGCGAACTGCTCGACAAGACCTTGCGCGGGCTGGACCCGCAAGCGCCCTTCGCGGGCGTGCGCCGGGCGGTGGAACTCCGGGCGATGCTGGACGTTTGAGCGGACGGCCTGTGCATGGTCAGGCAGGGCCGGGCTTTCAGACGCCGTCCGCGGCCATCAATTCAGCGCCTTGAACAGCAGGCTGGCGGCCACGGCCAGCGTCAGCCAGGCAAAGCCTTGCTTGAGCCGTGCGGCTGGCAGTTGCCGCGCCAGGCGTTGTCCGGCCAGCAAAGCCAGCATGGCACCGAGTGAAAAAGGCAGCGCCAGCGCCCAGTCCAGCGCGCCATGCCACGCGGCCGAGGCCACGCCGCTCAGCGACACCAGCGCGATCACGGCCAGCGAGGTGGCCTGCACCTGGCGCAGACCGAGGTCGGTGCGGCCGCTGAGGGCGGGCACGATGACGAAGCCGCCGCCCACGCCGATGAGGCCACTGAGCAGCCCGGACGCCGCGCCGGTGGTGGCCAGGGCGCGGGCGCAAGGGGTGGTCCAGTCCAGCCGGCCATCGGCCTTGACCAGGCAAGGCGGGGGTGTCGCAGCGGGGGCATCGGCCGGGACCGCATGTCCCGCCTGGGGCGGCTGCAGCGAGCGCCATCCCACCCAGGCCATGACGGCGGCAAACACCAGCAGCAGAGGCTGGGCCGGCAGGCACTGGGCGAGCGTCACGCCGAGGGGCGCGAACAGCATGCCGGTGATGCCGATGAGCGCCGCCGCACGGTAGCGCACCACGCCCTGACGCAGGCCCACCGCCGCACCCATGGCCGAGGCCAGGCCCACGGCGGCCAGGCCGATGGGGGCGGCCGTCTGCAGGGGCAGGTGCAGCACCCACACCAGCAGCGGGATGGCCAGGATGCCCCCGCCTGCGCCTGTCAGGGCGAGGATCAGGCCCACGATGGCGCCCAGGCCTGCACCCAGCCCGGCGTCCAGCAGCGACATCGCCATGTCCGTGACGCCTTCGCTCAGCGCGTCTTGCAGGTGGACAGGCCGAAGGGCAGGTAGGCCGGGCACCAGCCCGACAGCCCCGTGGCCATGGGCACGAGGCCCAGCCAGCCCCACACGCCCACCACGCCCGTGGCGGCCAGGGCCACCAGGGTCATGCCTGCGCCGATGCGCGCCACGCGGTCGATGCCGCCCACATTGCTTTTGATCATCATGAACTCCTTCAGGAGGGTTGGGGAAACATCAGGGATGCGGCAGGGCCTGGCCACACATGCGGCTGTGCAGGACCTGCAGGATGGCGGCCGCGTCTTCGCTGACCAGCCGGTAATAGATGTGCTTGCCCTGGCGGCGGGTGTCCACCAGGCCTTCCTGTCGCAGCACGCCGAGCTGCTGCGACAGCGTGGGTTGGCGGATGCCCAGGTCGTTTTCCAGCTCGCTCACGCAGAACTCGCCCTGCGTCAGGCGGCACAGCAGCACCAGGCGGTCGGCATTGGCCAGCACGCGCAAGAGGGCGCAAGCGCGTTCGGCCGAAGCCTGCAGGGCGGCGATGTCGGCCGCCGAGGGCGGCGTGTGCAGCGCGGGGGTGGGTTCTGTCACTTGCATGGATAACATTATGTTGACAAATATATTGTTTGTCAATAAAGTTTCTGCAGACCCCTTCCTGCATTGCCCTCCACCCTGACGAAGCCGCTGCCCGCCATGACCACCGCCAAGCCCCACGTCGTCTCGCTCTTCCACGCCGACACCAGCACCTTCACCCACGTCGTCTGCGACCGTGAAGGCGGGCGCGGTGCCATCGTCGATCCGGTGCGCGACTTCGACCCCGCCAGCGGCCGAATCGCGCACACCGCGGCCGAGGAGGTCGTGGCCGTGGTGCAGCAGCTGGGCCTGACCATCGACTGGATCCTGGAGACCCACGCCCATGCCGACCACCTGTCGGCAGCGCCCTACCTGAAGGCGCGGCTGGGCGGGCAAATCGCCATCGGGCGGGCCATTGGCGAGGTGCAGGCCATCTTCGAGCCGCGCTTCCACCCGGGCCAGCCCCTGCCCGCACACGGCCCCGAGGGCGATGGCTTCGATCACCTCTTCGACGACGGCGAAACCTTCGCCATCGGTGACCTGCAGGCCACCGCCTGGCACGTGCCCGGCCACACCCCGGCCGACATGGCCTTCGTGGTGGGCGACGCCGTCTTCGTGGGCGATACCCTGTTCCCGCCCGACGTCGGCACGGCGCGTTGCGACTTCCCCGGCGGCGACGCCCGTGCGCTGTACCACTCGGTGCAGCGCCTGCTGGCCTTGCCCGACGACACCCGCCTGTTCATGTGCCACGACTACCCGACCACCGAGCGCCCGCCGATGGCCGTGTGCACCGTGGCCGACGAGCGCCGCCACAATGTCCACATCCGCGAAGGCATCGGCGAGTCCGAGTTCGTGGCGCTGCGCCAGGCGCGCGATGCGACCCTGGCCGTGCCCCGCCTCATCCTGCCGTCCATCCAGGTCAACATCCGCGCGGGCCAGCTGCCCGCGGCCGATGCCAACGGCACGCGCTACCTGCGCTGGCCGCTGACCTTGGCTTGACCTGATCTGCCCTGACACCCCTTCTGGAGCCCCCCATGAGCGACGCCGCTGCAGCAAGCACCCACGCCAACACCACCGTCAACGTCCAGCTGCACCAGCAGCAGGACTACCAGTTCCGCATCGCTTTCGGCGGGGATGCGCCCGATGTGCTGGGCGATGAGCCCGCGCCGTTGGGCCAGGGTCAGGGCCCGTCGCCGGTGCAGCTGCTGGCCGCGGCCGTGGGCAATTGCCTGTCGGACTCGCTGCTGTTCGCGCTGCGCAAGTTCAAGCAGGCGCCCGAACCCATCGCGTGCGAAGTGCGCGCCGAGGTCGGCCGCAATGCCGAGGGCCGCGTGCGCGTGCTGGGCATGCAGGCCACGCTGACGCTGGGTGTGCCCGCCGCGTCGCTGGCGCACCTCGACCGCGTGCTGGCCACCTTCGAGGGCTACTGCACCGTCACCCAGAGCGTGCGCCAGGGCATCCCGGTGCAGATCACCGTGCGGGATGCCGATGGGCAGTGGCTGACGCCCTCCGCGGCCTGAACCCAGGCGCTCAGCGCGGACCGCCGCGACCCGGGAACACCGGCTCGCGCTCGCTGCCACCCGAGGCGCCGCTGGCCGGTGTCGCTGGGCGCGTGGGCAGGGGTTGGCGGCGCGTGATGTCGTTGCGGGTGCCGTCCTGGCGCACGCCGTTGCCGCGCTGCATGGCCGCGCCGGGCACGATGGGCTGGCCGAACTGGATGCCGGTGAAGACGATGACGGGGAAGTCGATCAGGCTGCCTTGGCCGTCGCGGCGCAGCGCCTGGTCGTCGCGCGCATTGCGCAGGCTGTCGCCGGGCAACCAGCCCTGCAGGCCGTGCGGCACGCTGACCTGGCACCAGCGGTAGCGCGGGTCGCAGCCGATGATGCGCACGAAGGTGCTGGGCGGCAGTTCGGTGACGATGGTCCAGTCCGTGCCGGGCCCCAGGCGCAGCTCGGTGGCCGACTGCGTGTAAGCCTGGGCGCCAGCCAGCGGGCTGAAGGCGGCCAGTGCGAGCGCGGTCAGCAGGGCGGAAGGGGCGAAGCGAGCCATGGTGGGTCCGTGTCGGGTGGGGACAAGGCCCCATCTTATCGACCAGAGGGGTGGCCTGCGCTACGCTGTGGGCATGGGTGTGTTCTGCCGCAATGTCTGCCATGTCTGTTGCTTGCTGCTGCTGGCCGTGTGGGCGGCGGGCCAGGCGCATGCCGAGTCGTTGCGATGCAATGGCGAGATCGTCTCGGAGGGCGACAGCCGCCTGAGCGTGCTGCGCCGCTGCGGACAGCCCGCCTTGCAGGACCGCCAGTGCGCGCCGGTGTACGTGGCCGGTCGCTTGCAACCCTTGCCAGACCACATCGCGGCCCGGGTGGCGCCTTGCGTACCCATCGAAGACTGGCTCTACGAGCGTGGCCCGGGTTTCCTGACCGCCACGGTGCGTTTTCGTGGCGGGGTGGTGCAAACCGTTCTGTATGGCCAGGAAAGGCCGTGAATCATCGGTCAAACGGGTGAATCAACCGATGGCCGATGAGCCGATCGGCGCTACATTGCCATCCGGAGGTGGTGATGCGTGGAGTCTGGCAGTGGGTGTTTGCATGTGCGTGGGGCGCAGGCCTGCTTGCATCCCTGTTGGCACCCCTGCATGCGGAGACCGTCACGGTGGGCGCCGAGGACGACTGGGCGCCGTACTCCTACGCCATGGCCGGTCAGGCCGAACCGCAGGGCCTGGCGCCGCGTCTGGTGCGTGCCGCTTTCCAGACCCAGGGCGTGCAGGTGCGCTTCAAGGTGCTGCCTTTTTCCCGGTGCCTGCACGACGCTGAAATCGGGCGCCTCGTCGGGTGCTTCGACACCACGCGCACCGAGGCCAACAGCCACAGCTTCCACTGGCATGCCACGCCCTTGTTCAAGGAAGAGCTGGGCATCTTCGCCCGCCGTGGCGGCACCGGGCCGGTGTCCTCCCAGGCTGGCCTGACCGATCTGGTCGGGCATTCGGTCGGCATCACCGTGGGCTACACCTACCCGACCGATTTCATGCGCCACCCCGACATCCGCCGCCATGTGGCCGTGTCCGATGCCAACCTGCTGCGCATGCTGGCGGGCGGGCGCGTGGACTACATCCTCGTCAACACCCTGCCAGCGCAACACCACCTGCAACGCATGCCCGAGCTGCAAGGCAAGGTCCAGCGGGTGGGGGCGCTCCACATGGACAGCTTCTGGTTGAGTTTTTCCAAGGTGCACCCGGACGGGCAGCGCCTGTCCGTGGTGTTCGAGAAGGGCCTGCAAACGCTGATGGCCAATGGCCAGTACCAGCGCATGCTGGCGGACGTCCAGCAGGCACCGCGGCCATGAAGATCGGCACCTCCATTTCCCGGCGCATGACGGTGCAGGTGCTGAGCACCAGCCTGTTGATTGCCTTGCTGGCCGGCGGCTACCAGCTTTACACGGCCTACCGCGAGGGTTTGCAGGCCATCCAGGAGGGCTTGCGCGTCATCGGCACCACCCAGGTGCCTGCCCTGACGGCGGACGTCTGGCAGCTCGATGAAAGCCTGATCCAGCAGCAGTTGGCGGGCATCGCCAGCCAGCCCGACGTCAGCCACGCCGCCATCACCGGGGACATGCCGTTCCAGGTGGCGCCCATCGGCCAGCGTGCCTCGCCGACCGACAGCGCCTGGCTGCCCCAGGTGGTGTCGCGCAGCTATGACCTGGCGCGCGCCGACGAGGTGACGGGACAGCGGCAGGTGATCGGGCAATTGACGGTCGAGGTCTCGCTGTCAGGGCTCCATGGCCGCCTGCGCGACATCGCCTTGACCGTCTTTCTCACGGAGTTGCTGCGCTCGGCCGTGCTGGCCCTGGCCATCGTGATCGGCATGCGCCTGCTCATCCTGCGCCATGTGCAGCAGGTTGCGCGCTACGCGTCCGAGCTGACGCTGGACCAGCTGGACCGCCCCCTGCAGCTGGGGCGCACACCGCGGGTGCAGCCTGGGCAGGCCGATGAAATCGACGTGCTCGCCGATGCCATCAACGGCATGCGGGTGTCGCTGCAGGAGGAGATCGCCAAGCGCCAGGCCACCGAACAACGCAGCCAGCAGCTGGCCGTGGACAAGGAAGCCGCCGAGCTGGCCAATGCCGCCAAGGGCGAGTTCCTGGCCAACGTGAGCCACGAGATCCGCACGCCCATGAACGCCATCATCGGCATGAGCGACCTGGCCCTGCACAGCGGCATGGCCGAGCCACAGCGGGGCTACATCCAGCGCGTCAGCACGGCGGCGCGCCTGCTGTTGGGCATCCTCAACGACATCCTCGATTTCTCCAAGATCGAGGCCGGCAAGCTCGACCTGGAGCAAACGCCTTTCTCCCTGACCGATGTGCTCGACAGCCTGCTGGACGTGGTCGGGGTCAAGGCCCGCGAGAAGGGCCTGGTGCTGAGTTTCACCGTGGCCTCCGATGCGCCGATCCGCCTGATGGGCGATCCCTTGCGGCTGCAGCAGGTGCTGGTCAACCTGGTGGGCAATGCCGTGAAGTTCACGGCGCAAGGGCAGGTCAAGCTGGGGGTGCGCGTGTTGGCGCAAGGCCCGGACGAGGCCACCTTACGTTTCGAGGTGCGCGACACCGGCGTGGGCATGACGCCCGAGCAGCTTGCGCGCCTGTTCCAGCCCTTCAGCCAGGGTGACAGCTCGACCTCACGGCACTTTGGCGGCACCGGCCTGGGGCTGGCCATCAGCCGCCAGCTGGTGGCGATGATGGGCGGTGAGATCGACGTGAGCAGCCAGTCGGGCCAAGGCAGCACCTTCGGCTTCAGCCTGCGTTACCCGCTGGACCTGGCCCGCACAGGCGACGGTCAAAGCCAGCGCCTGGGCGGGCCGGCGGTGGCAGAGCGGGGCGGTCATGGTGGCACCCTGGGCCACCTGCCCTTGCCCGCGGCCCCGCCCGAGCTGGTCGGCGCGCGCGTGTTGCTGGCCGAAGACAACGAGGTCAATCAGGAGCTCGCCGTGGCTCTGCTGGAACGTGTGGGCATCGCGGTGAGCGTGGCCTCCAACGGGCACGAGGTGCTGGCGTTGCTGGCCGAGCAGCGCTTCGACTGCATCCTGATGGACTGCCAGATGCCCGGCATGGACGGCTACACCGCCACGCGCCTCATCCGGTCTGACGCCCGATGGAAGGCCGTGCCCATCATCGCCATGACGGCCAACGCGATGGTGTCCGACCGCCAGAAAGTGCTGGACGCGGGCATGAACGACCACGTCTCCAAGCCCATCTCGGTGGAAGACCTCTACGCCAAGCTGGTGCGCTGGGCCGGGCGGGAACGGGCTCAGGGCAAGGCCGTGGCCGCTGTGCGTGACGGCCAGCGTGCCTCGGACGGCACCGGGCCCACATAGCGGATGCTGACCTGCTTGTAGACCTGGCCGCTGCTCGGGTCGATGACGTTGGAGACGCCCACATAGCTCAGCAGCCGCGTGCCCTTGGCGTCGTAGACGATGTCGATGGGGTTGACCAGCAGGCGCAGCAGCGAGTCGGGCTCCACGCGCAACTGGACGCCCGCTTCCTGCTCGACCTGGACATCGGCGACCTTGCGCGCGCGGAAGCGGAAGCGGTCGGTGTTGCCGGCCACGATGAGCTTGAAGCTGACGGTCTCACCCTTGCGCAACTGCGGCAGCTGGTCCAGCAACAGGTGGTTGAAGCCCGAGTCCGCGGCTTCCAGGCCGCTGTCGCGCGCCAGGCCCTTGCGGGTTTCCTTGCCCTGGTCCTGCTTGAACACTTCCACCGGGTCACCGTTGCCGCTGATGCCTTCGCTGTAGCGCTGCGCGGGCATCTCCATCTTGTAGAGCGGGATGTAGCGGTTGGCACGGTAGTCCAGCGACTTGCGCGCCATCTCGCGGCCTTGCGGGTCGTAGTAGCGCGTGGTGGCGGTCTGCACCTCGCCGTCCGTGCCGCGCTTGAACTCGTGCACCTCGGTGTAGAGGAAGCGCTGCGAGCTGGCGTCGCGGGCGAAGCCGAGCACGGTTTCGGCCTGCGCGGCCTCGCACCCCAGCAGCGTTGCGGCCACCACCACGGCAAGCAGGCGGGCCTGGTTGAGCAGCGTCATGGCGAGGCCCTCAGCGTGCGTCGAACAGCAGGTGGGTCACGCCCCACTCGCTGCCGTGCTGGTAGCCGAAGAACTCGGCCACGGCCATGTAGAACATGCGCCAGCGTTGCACCCAGCGTTCAGCGTCATCGCCGTAGCACTGCTGGAAAGTCGCCAGGACGGCGGCCTTGTTGCTGTCCATGCCCTGCAGCCAATGCTCGGCCGTCTTCTGGTAGTGCGTGCCATCGACCCACCACTGGTCGACCAGCTTCATGTCGTCCTGGAACTGCGCCAGCAGGTGCTCGTTGGGCATGATGCCGCCGAGGAAGAAGTACTGCGTCATCCAGTCGCTCTTGTCCTTGACCTCGTACGGGTAGGCCAGGGTGGGGTGGGCGAAGATGTGCACGAACAGCTTGGCATCGTCGGTCATCCAGCCGCGCACTTTTTTCAGCAGCAGCTGGTAGTTGCGCATGTGCTCGAACATCTCGATGGACATGACACGGTTGAAGCCGCCCTGGAGTGCGTCGGCGGGCATGGGGTCGGTGGCGACGTTGCCGGTGACGATGCGCAGGTTCTGGAAACCACGCTCGCGGGCGCGGCCCTCGATGAATTCGCGCTGGCCGTGCGAGTTGCTGAAGCCGACGATGTCCAGGTGCGGGTAGTGCTCGGCCAGCCACAGGCTCAGCGAACCCCAGCCGCAGCCCAGGTCCAGCACGCGGTCGCCGGCTTTCAGCTTGTCCAGCTGGGCGCGTTCGGCGTAGATGCGCATCATGGCTTCTTCGGCCTGGGCCAGGGTCTCGTTGCCGCGCTCGTACCAGCAGCACGAGTACTTCAGGCGCGGGCCCAGGTGCAGGTGGAAGAACTGGGCGGGCACCTCGTAATGCTGCACGTTGGCGTCGTGCGTGTGGATGGCGATGGGGCTGTTTTTGAGGTCGGCCACGAAGTCGCGGAAGGCCGCGGTGCGGCGCGAGGGCGGCTGGTCGTGGTGGGCGGCCAGGCGCTGGGCCATCAGGCGGCGCATGCCGGCGCGGATGACGGTGTCGGGCAGCAGGCCGTTTTCGGCCCATTCGATGGCAAACAACATGGTTCAGGCTCCTCCAGAGGTGTCAGGCCTTACGCAGTCCATCCAGGGTTGGATGCAGGGTGTGCAAGTGGATGGCGCCCGTCAGGCGCGGCGCGGCGGCCAGGGCAGCAGCATGCTGGTGCGCTTCATGTACTCGGCGTAGCCCGGTTTGCGCGTGGCCATCTCGGCTTCCAGCAGCGGCACGCCCGAGATCTTCAGCAGCAGCAAGACCATGACCACGGGCGCGATCAGCGACCAGGCCCACAGCCCGCCGCCCACGGCCAGGGGGATGTAGGCCAGCCAGTGCACGCACTCGAAGAAGTAGTTGGGGTGGCGGCTGTAGCGCCACAGGCCGACGTCGCAGACCTCGCCGCGCCGCGCGGGGTCGGCCTTGAAGCGGCGCAGTTGGTCGTCGGCCAGGCCTTCGCCCCAGACCGACACCAACAGGATGGCCACGGCCGCGGCTAGGCCCAGCGGCCCGGGCGAGCCCTCGCGGTAGGCCGCCGGGATGAAGGCGCTGGCGGCCAGTGCGAGGGTGAACAGGTTCTGGAACTGGAAGAACCAGAACATCTTGGTTTGCGCCTGTGCGCCCCAGTCGGCGCGGAACTTGGCGTAGCGCCAGTCTTCGGCGGCGCGCCAGTTGCGGCCCCACAGGTAGGTGCCCAGGCGCAGGCCCCACAGGCCGCCCATGGCGCCCAGGGTCAGGCGAACCTCGGTGGGCGCGGTGCCCACGACGGCGAACCACACGGCCAGACCGCCCAGGGCCCAAGCCCAGATGGCGTCGACGATGCCGCCGTTGCCCATGCGCCGCTGGATCAGCCAGGCCACGGACTTGGCCAGGAACAGCAGCAGGGCTGCCGCGAACACGGCTTGCCACATGGGCAGGTTGGGCAGGGTCGTCAGGGTGGGCATGGTGGGTTTGACGCGAAGTTGCCGTCGATTCTAGGGAGGCATCCGCCGCAGCACCCCATCAACCTTCGGCAAAAACGGGTCAAGGGCGCTTCATGCTGGCGCCGCCTCCATCCCCATCTCGTCAGCCCTGCACTCACTCGCCCTGGGTTTGCAGCACCGTTGGCACCGCCGCGCGGTGGAAGCCGTCGTAGGTGGGGGCGCCAGCGTGGTTGGGTGTGGGCATGACCGGGCTGTGCAGCGGCGCGCCGCCGTCGATGGCCACGGTGATGCCGGTCACGAAGGCCGCGCCCGGGCTCAGCAGGAAGCAGATCACCGAGCTCACCTCGGCCTCCAGGCCCATGCGCTTGGCCGGCAGGTTGTCTTTCAGCATGCGGATCATCGGTGCCATGGCCGGGCCGTAGGCGTCCATGCCGCTCGATGCGATCCAGCCGGGCGCCACCGCGTTCACGCGCACGTGCGAGGCCGCCCATTCGTAGGCTGCCGTCTTCGTCAGGTTGGCCATGCCGGCGCGGGCGGCGCCCGAGTGCGCCATGCCCGGCATGCCGTTCCACATGTCGGCCGTCATGTTGACGACCGCACCGCCATGCTTGGCCATGCTCTGGTTGTAGGCCTCGCGCATCATCAAAAAGCCGCCGGTCAGGTTGTTGGTGACCACCGCCTCGAAGCCCTTTTTCGAGATGGCCGACACCGGCGAGGGGAACTGCCCGCCCGCGTTGTTGACCAGGCCGTGGATGCGGCCGTGCTGGGCCACGATGGTGGAGACGGCGGCCTTGACCTGGTCCTCGTCGCGGATGTCAAAGGCGCTGGTGAACACCTTGCCGCCGTCTTCGGTGATCTCGGCGGCGGTGCGCGCCAGTTTTTCTTCGTTGCGTCCGGTGATGACGACGGTGGCGCCGAGCGCCGCCAGCTCGTGCGCCACGCAGCGCCCGATGCCGCTGCCACCGCCGGTGACCACGTGGACCTGGCCCGCGAACAGGCCGGGGCGGAAGATGCTGTCGTAGTGGGTGGGCTGGGTCATGGTCGCGCTCTCAGGGATGGAGGAAATGAAGAGGGGGTTGGGACTTGCCCGGATTGTGAACTCAGGGTAACGTAAGCGTCAATTGCAGGCATCATAGGTTAACTACCGATGGCCCCTGAAATTCACCGCCATCACCTCATCACCCTTCCGAGAGACACCATGAGCGCCACCGGTCACCCCTCCCACGCGTGCTTTCCCGCCTATTTCAACGACACCCACGAGCAAGTTCGCGACACCACGCGCCGCTTCGTGGCGCAGGAAGTCCTGCCGCACATCGCCGAGTGGGAAGAAGCGGGCAGCTTCCCGCGGGAGGTCTACCAGAAGGCGGGTGCCCTGGGCCTGCTGGGCATCGGCCACCCGGAACACCTGGGTGGCACGGGCGAACACGACGTCTTCATGAAAGTGGCCGTCAGCGAAGAGCTGATGCGCAGCACCTCGGGCGGCCTGGTCGCCAGCCTGGGCTCGCTGGACATCGGCTTGCCGCCGGTGTGGCGCGGCGCCTCGCCCGAGTTGCAGCAGCGCATCGTGCCGCCCGTGCTGGCCGGCGAAAAAATCATGGCCCTGGCCATCACCGAGCCCGGTGGCGGCTCCGACGTGGCCAACCTGCGCACCCGCGCCGTGCGCGATGGCGACCACTACATCGTCAACGGCAGCAAAACCTTCATCACCTCCGGCGTGCGTGCCGACCACTACACCGTGGCCGTGCGCACCGGCGGTGAGGGCTATGCGGGCGTGTCGCTACTGCTGATCGACAAGGGCACGCCGGGCTTCAGCGTGGGCCGCAAACTCAAGAAGATGGGCTGGTGGGCGTCCGACACGGCCGAGCTTTTCTTCGAAGATTGCCGCGTGCCCGCGGGCAACCTCATCGGCCCCGAAAACGCCGGCTTCATGCTCATCATGATGAACTTTCAGGCCGAGCGCCTGGCCCTGGCCGTGATGGCCTACATGACCGCCCAGATGGCGCTGGAAGCCTGCCTGGACCACGTCAAGGACCGCGTCACCTTCGGCAAGCCGCTGTCCAAGCACCAGGTCATCCGCCACAAGCTCGCCGAGATGGCCACCCAGGTCGATGTGGCGCGCGAGTACGCCTACCGCGTGGCCGCGCGCATGCAGGCCGGGCAGGAGGTCGTCAAGGAGGTGTCGATGGCCAAGAACTTCGCCACCGAGGTGGCCGACAAGGTGACCTACGAGGCCGTGCAGATCTTCGGCGGCATGGGCTACATGCGCGAATCGGTGGTCGAGCGGCTCTACCGCGACAACCGCATCCTGTCGATCGGCGGGGGCACGCACGAGATCATGAACGAGATCATCGCCAAACAGCTCAAGCTGTGAGTCACAGAAGATTCACGTGCTTTTTGCTCAAGAGGCGCGGAATCCAGGCCGATAAAACTCCCGTTGTTGTAGGGAGAAACCATGACGCCACAGGCGCACGCATCGGCAACTTCTGGGAATTCCGTCGCACAGGCGGTCGCCAGCCAACCGGGGATGACCGTCTCCGAGATCATGGCTTGCGGCCTCTTGAGCATCCATTACCAACCGCTGGGCCGTCTGCGCGACGGCGAAGTGGTCGGCCACGAGGCCTTGCTCCGCGGTCCCCGCGGGCATGCGCTGGCCGCCCCCGACGCCCTGTTCGCAGCGGCCCAGGCGCAAGGGGTGGGCTTCGACCTGGAGGTGCACGCCGTCAAGCTGGCCCTCAAGGGCTGGGCCCAGCAGGGCATGGCGGGCCAGCTCTTCGTGAACTTCAGCGCCGGGGCCCTGAGTGCCTTGCTCGCCCACCCGGTGGGGCATGGCATCTGGGGCCTGATCCGCGACATGGGCATCCCCACGGGCCGGCTGGTGGTGGAAATCACCGAGCACGAGCGCGTGGCCAACCTGTCGCGCCTGATCGATGCCATCCAGATGCTGCGCCGCCTCGACGTGCAGCTCGCGCTCGATGATTTCGGCGACGGCCGCTCCAGCCTGCGCCTGTGGGCCGAGCTCAAACCCGACATCGTCAAGATCGACAAGTACTTCGCCCGCGACATCGCCTCGCACCCGGAGAAGGTGCAGACCATCACCGCGCTGCGCCGCATCGCCGAAACCTTCGGCACGCAGATGGTGGCCGAGGGCCTGGAGACGCCCGAAGAGCTGCGCGCCCTGCGCGACCTCGGCATCGAGCTGGGCCAGGGCTACCTGCTGGGCCGCCCGCAAGCCACCCTGGCCGAGGCCTTGTTGCCCGAGGCCCGCGCCGTCATCGACAGCCGCGAAATCGCCGTGCTGCCCAGCAAGACCCGCCAGGCCCGCAGCGACTTCGCCCTGGGCACCATCGTGATGGAGGTGGAGCCCCTGCCCGCCGATGCCACCCACCACCAGGCCGCGCGCCGCTTCCTGAAAGACGAGTCGCTGCGCGCGATCGCCGTGGTGCAGGACGGCCAGCCCATCGGCCTGGTCAACCGCCACGGCTTCCTCAACCAGTACTCCAAGCCCTATTTCAAGGAGCTGTACGACCAGCGCTCCTGCCTGCTGTTCGCCAACACCGAGCCCCTGGTGCTGGACGCCGGCATCGGCCTGGACCAGCTCACCGACGTGCTGACCTCGGAAGACCAGCGCTACCTGACCGAAGGCTTCATCGTCACGCGCGATGGCCAGTACCTGGGCATGGGCACGGGCGAACGCCTGGTGCGCGCCGTGACCGAGCTGCGCATCGAGGCCGCCCGCCACGCCAACCCGCTGACCTTCCTGCCGGGCAACATCCCGCTGACCCTGCACATCGGACGCCTGCTGCAAGGCGGCGCGCCCTTCGTGGCCTGCTACGCCGACCTCAACCACTTCAAGCCCTTCAACGACCACTACGGCTACTGGCGCGGCGACGAGATGATCTGCCTGCTGGCGCGCACCCTGGTGGCGCATGCCGACGCGCGGCGCGACTTCGTGGGCCACGTGGGCGGCGACGACTTCGTGGTGCTTTACCAGAGCGAAGACTGGCACGCCCGCATCGAAGCCGCGGTGGCCGACTTCAACCGCGAGGCCATCGCCCTGTTCGACGACGAGGCGCGCGAGCGCAGCGGCATCGAGGCCGAAGACCGCGAAGGCGTGATGCGCTTCTTCCCGCTGACCACGCTCTCGGTGGGCGCCCTGCGCGTGCACCCCGGCGACTTCGCCCAGCCCGAGCAGGTGGCGAGCGCAGCAGCCGCGGCCAAGCACAAGGCCAAGCAGCTGTCGGCGGGGGTGTATGTGGATGCGCGGGAGGTGGGGGCGGGGCGGTCTTGAGTTGCGCCGGGTGATCGCTCGTCGCTGGCCCAGTTTCATTGATTTTTATCTGTAATTTGATAAATTATCCTTTGATGGATAATTGCAGATAATCGCATGATCGCATTCCCCCGCATCGCGCTGGCCCAAGAACTCGTCGCTGCTTTGCAAGGCAAGACCTTGCTGGGCGATGCCCACAATGGCCTGTTCCTGGCTGCGCCGCGTCGCACCGGCAAGTCCACCTTCTTGCAAGGCGATCTGCGTCCTGCCTTGCAGGCGGCGGGGGTGGCGGTGGTGTACGTCGATTTGTGGGCAGATGCCCGCCGGGATCCAGGTGGCCTGATTGCCGAGGCGATCGCCCGGGCGCTGGCTCCGCACTTGGGTCTGGTGGCCCGAACGGCGCGCAAAGCGGGCCTGGACAAGGTGAAATGGGGTGGCCTGGAAGTGGACACCAGCAAGATCGGACAGGTCGATGGCCTCACCCTGACAGACGCCTTGCGCCTGCTGCACGAGACTGCCAACCAGCCTGTGGCGCTGATCATCGACGAAGCGCAGCACGCCCTCACAAGCGAAGCCGGAGAGGCCGCCATGACGGCGCTGAAGTCGGCGCGCGACCAACTCAACCAGCCCGGTGTGGTCAAGCTGATGCTGGTGATGTCAGGCTCCGACCGGGACAAGCTGCTGCGCCTGGTCAACACGGCAGGGGCGCCGTTTTATGGCTCGCAAGTCCAGCGGATGCCGCCCCTGGGGCCTGATTTCATCGCCCATGTGGCCGCCTTGATCGAGGCACAGCGGGCGGACCTTCGGCCGGTGGACCCGCAACGGCTCCAACAGGCATTCGAGGTGTTCGGTTTTCGGCCACAGTTCTTCATGGCCGCGCTGGGACAGGTCCTGAGTCCGCTGGCGGGCCTGTCGGTGCGTTTTGAAGTGGCCATGCTGGAGGCCGCGCAAGCACAGCAGGCGCAGGATGAAGCGCAAATGGCGTCCGACTACCTGGGGCTCAAGCCCACCGAGCAAGCCGTGCTGTGGCGCATGTTGGCGCAAGGTCCCCGCTACCGCCCTTATGACGCCGAAGCCTTGCGCTTTTACCGAGACCAAGCCGGCCACCCGGTGAATGCGGCTCAGGCACAGCGTGCGTTGGAGTCGCTGCGTCAACGCACGCCCGCCTTGGTGTGGAAGTCCGCCCGGGGCGAGTACGCCCTGGAAGACGCGGCCATGCACCGCTGGTTTGAAAAGCGCAGCCAGGCGGGAGACTGGCCCCCTGTGCCGCCCCAAGGGCTGCTGCCTCTGGACGACGACTGAGCGCAGTCAGGATGGCTTGACCCGGTGTGGATCGGTTGGCACGCCAGCCCCCCGCTGAGACCCAAAGCGCCGCTCTCCGCCCTCGCTGACCCATCTCTTGCCGCAAAAAGCGGCAGCGTTGTCGCGGAAAGCGTGGGCTGTGTCGCGAAAAGCGAGTCTGCTGCCGCCGGAAGCGCCACCATCGCCCCTTTTTGGGGCACGCGTGGCACGGCGTGACGCATCTGCTGTCGCGAAAAGCGAGAGCGTTGTCGCGAAAAGCGACACCGACGCTGCTCAAAGTGCCGACGTTGCCACCTCAAGTGCCAACGCTGCCACTCCAAGCGCCAACGCCGCCACTTTCAGCGCCATGCGCCCCCTGGGGCCGCCCGGGCAGAGGCCTCAGTGCCGCACCGGCCGCGAGGCCAGCCAGGCCCCCAGCGACACCAGCGCCAGCCCGGCCACCAGCCAGGGCGTGAGTGGCTCGTCGAGCAGGGGCACCGCCCCCAGGCCGGCCAGCACCGGCACCAGCGCGACCAGCGCGCCCATGCGTTCGGCCCCCAGGATGGCCACCGCCTTGAGGAACAGGATCATGGCCACGATGGTCGGCCCGATGCCCTGGTACAGCGCCTGCAGCACCAGCATCGACCAAGGCACCTGGTCCAGGCCTTTGGGCAGCCACAGCAGGTAGACCGGCATGAACAGCAGCGTCGAGGCCAGCGCCACGAAGCGCGTCAGCAGCCAGGCGTCATAGACCCATTTCTTGACCAGCACGCTGTACGTGGCCCAGGCGATGCCCGCGCCCAGCAGCATCAGGTCGCCCGGCAGGGTGGAGGGGCCCGCGTGGCTGCCGGTGACCACCGGGTAGGCCACGCAGGCCACACCCAAGGCGATCGGCAGCAGCGCCAGCACCCGTTGGCGTGGCGGGCGCGTGCCCAGCATCAGCCAAGCCAGGCCCGTCACCAGGAAGGGCTGCATGCCCGGCATGAGGATGCCGCCGTGCGCCGCCGGCGCGAACTTGAAGCCCGCGTAGGCCAGGATCAGGAAGACCACCCCGCCGATGACGGACAGCGTCCACAACCGCGCGTCGCGCCAGGTGCCAGGCGGCAGCTTCAGCGAGAAAGGCAGCAGGATCAGCGCGGCCGTGCCCAGGCGCAACGCGACGATGTCCCAGCCGGTCAGGGCGCTCTTGCCGCCCAGCCGCGCGATCAGGATGAAGCCCGCCCAGATGGCCACCGTGCCGAGCGCGGCGGCGTAGCCGATGGCGATGTGGTTGCGGGGCGGGGCTTCCTGCGGCGTCATGCGGGCGGCCGGTCAGCGTGCAGCGTGTGCCGCGGGGCTGCCGTGGCCCACCGCCACCGCCGTCATGTTGACGATGCGGCGCACCGTCGCCGAGGGCGTCAGGATGTGCACGGGCGCGGCCGCACCCAGCAGGATGGGGCCGACCGTCACGCCGTTGCCGCCGGTCATCTTCAGCACGTTGAAGAGGATGTTGGCCGCGTCCAGGTTCGGGCAGATCAGCACATTCGCCGTGCCCTGCAGCGTGCTGTCGGGCAGCAACTTGAGGCGCACCGACTCGCTCAGGGCGGCGTCGCCCTGCATCTCGCCATCGGCGGGGATGTGGGGCATGCGGGCCACGAACAGGTCGCGGGCCTGGCGCATCTTCTTGGCCGAGGGGCGGTTGCTGGAGCCGAACATCGAGTGCGACAGGAAGGCCACGCGCGGCGGCAGGCCAAAGCGTTGCACTTCTTCCACCGCCATCACGGCGATGTCGGCCAGTTGCTCGGCGGTGGGGTCTTCGTTGACGAAGGTGTCGGCGATGAACAGGTTGTGCTGCTCCAGGATCAGCGCGTTCAGCGCCGCCAGGCCATGGGCCTCGGGGCGGGTGCCGATGACGTCGCGCACGTGCTCCAGGTGGAAGTCGTAGCGGCCGATGACGCCGCAGATCATGCCGTCGGCATCGCCCATCTTCACCAGCATGGTGGCGATCAGCGAGTTCGAGCGGCGCAGCACGACCTTGGCCAGGTCCGGGCTGATGCCGTCGCGGGCGCGCAGCTGGTGGTAGGCCTCCACATACGCGTGGAAGCGCGGGTCGCTGCCGGGGTTGACGATCTCGCAGTTGACGCCCGGCTGCAGGCGCAGGCCGGCGCGCTCGATGCGCGTGGCGATGACGTCGGGGCGGCCCACCAGGATGGGGAAGGCGAGGTCTTCGTCGATGGCGACTTGCGCGGCGCGCAGCACGCGGTCGTCTTCACCCTCGGCGTAAGCGATGCGCTTGGCCGGCTGGTTGGCCAGCTTGGCCGCCTTGGCGCCCAGGAACAGCGGGCGCATGAACAGGCCCGTGTTGGTGACGAACTGCGAGAGCGAGTCGCGGTAGGCCTTCAGGTCGGCGATCGGGCGGGTGGCCACGCCGGAGGCGGCAGCGGCTTCGGCCACGGCCGGTGCGATGCGCAAAATCAAACGCGAATCAAACGGCGTGGGGATCAGGTAGTCCGGGCCGAAGCGCAGCTCGCGGCCGGGGTAGGCGGCGGCCACCTCGTCGGAGATCTCGGCCTTGGCCAGGTCGGCGATCTGGCGCACGCAGGCCAGCTTCATGGCTTCGGTGATCTTGGTGGCGCCGCAATCGAGCGCGCCACGGAAGATGTAGGGGAAGCACAGGACGTTGTTGACCTGGTTCGGGTAGTCCGAGCGGCCCGTGGCGATGATGCAATCGGGCCGAGCGGCCTTGGCGATCTCGGGGCGGATCTCCGGCTCGGGGTTGGCCAGCGCCAGGATCAGCGGGTTGGCGGCCATGGTCTTGACCATCTCGGCGGTGACCACGCCCGCGGTCGAGCAGCCCATGAAGACGTCGGCGTCCTGCATCACATCGGCCAGGGTGCGGGCAGAGGTGACCTGGCAGAAGCGCTGCTTGGACTCGTCCAGCTTGCCCGCCAGCGCGTCGGCGCGCTCGCTCTGGATCAGGCCCTTGGAGTCGCAGACGTAGATGTTGCTGCGCTGCACGCCCAGGCCCACCATCACTTCCAGGCAGGCAATGGCCGCGGCACCGGCACCCGACACCGCCATCTTCACCTTGCCGATGTCCTTGCCCACCAGCTCCAGGCCGTTGAGCAGCGCCGCGCTGGAGATGATGGCCGTGCCGTGCTGGTCGTCATGGAACACCGGGATGTTCATGCGCGCCGACAGCTGCTTCTCGATGTAGAAGCACTCGGGCGCCTTGATGTCTTCGAGGTTGATGCCGCCCAGCGTGGGCTCCAGCGCCGCGATGATCTCGATGAGCTTGTCCGGGTCGCGCTCGGCCAACTCGATGTCGAACACGTCGATGCCGGCGAACTTCTTGAACAGGCAGCCCTTGCCTTCCATCACCGGCTTGGAGGCCAGCGGGCCGATGTCGCCCAGGCCCAGCACGGCGGTGCCGTTGGTGACCACGGCCACCAGGTTGCCGCGCGAGGTGTACTCGGCCGCCAGGGTCGGGTCTTTCTCGATGGCCAGGCAGGGGTAGGCGACGCCGGGCGAGTAGGCCAGGGCCAGGTCGCGCTGGTTGCTCAGGGGTTTGGTCGGGTTCACCGCGATCTTGCCGCGGCTGGGCAGGCGGTGGTATTCGAGGGCCGCGTCGCGCAAGGATTGTTCGGCGTCGGACAGGGTGTTCTCGGAGCTCATGGGCGGCAGTGGCTGGGGTCAGCGCGGGATGCAATGAGCCGCAGATGGTAAGCGATCTGTCGTGACGCCAGCGCTGTGGCACCATGGCATGCCGCTGGGCGATGCATGCGGCCAGTGCCACGGAACAGGTCAAGTTTCCTGCGGCACGGCCGATCTCACAAAGCCTGTTTCTACATTTGCAGTCCATGACAGGGATGTCCCACCCTCAGCGATCCTGGTCCGCCCTTTGGAAGTCCCGCGTCGCGCAGTGGTTGCATGACGTGATCCCCGATGAGGCCGTCGACGGGCCTCAGGCCCGGTACTTCCGTGCGCGCCAGGTCCAGGCCCTGCTCAACCTGCTGCCCCTCATCGCGGTGGGCAATGGGCTCAACACCTTGGTGATGTGCGGCGTCCTGTGGGACCGCCTGCCCCACCTGTGGCTGACGGTCTGGGGCGTCGCCGTGACCGTGGCCCTGCCCATCGCCTTCGTGTGGTGGCGCCAGCTGTTCACCCATGGCCACCGTCCGGTGGCGGTGTTCGGTGCGGGCCGCCAGATCGTCTTGCAGGTCTTCGTGTTCGGCGCGATGTGGACGGTGATGCCGGCCATGGTCTTCCCGCACAGCGACCCCGGCCAGGCCCTGCTGATCGGCACCGTCGTGGTCGGCATGATCTGCAGCGGCGCCTTCATGCTCAGCCCCATGGTGCCAGCGGCCTGGACCTTCGTGCTGACCCTGGGCGCGGGCGGCGTGGTCGGGCTGCTGCGCTCGGACTACGCCACGGGCAACTCCCTCATGCTGCTGCTGGTGGTTTACAGCACCGTCATGTTCGGCGTGGTGTTCGCCAATGGCCGCACCTTCATGAGCCGGCTGCGCGCCGATTCCGAAACCGACCGCCAGAAGCAGCTCATCGACCTGCTGCTGCGCGACTTCGAAGAACACGCCTCCGACTGGCTCTGGGAAATCTCCCCCTCGGGTCACCTGCGCCACGTGTCGGCGCGCTTGGCCGAGTCCTTCGGGCTGCCGCAGCGCCAGTTGCTGCAGCAGCCCTTCCTGGAGCTGCTGGGGCACATGTCGCCGCCCGACGATGCCGATGCCGCCCAGGCCCTGGCCCGCATGACGAGCTGCATCCGCATGGGCCAGCCTTTCCGCGATCTGGAAATGCCCGTCCGGGTGGGGCACGAGCTGCGCTGGTGGTCGATGTCGGCCAAGCCGCTGCACGACGACCGTGGCCGCGCCGCCGGCTGGCGCGGCGTGGGCTCGGACATCACCCAGAACCGCCAGGCCCGCGAAGAGCTGGCCCGCCTGGCCAACCAGGACGCGCTGACCGGCCTGGCCAACCGCCACCGCTTCAGCACCGAGCTGGGCCGCCTGGGCGAGAGCCACGGCCAGCGCCACGACCCGCGGCCCTGCGCGCTGCTCTTCATCGACCTGGACAACTTCAAGAACATCAACGACACCTTCGGCCACGGCGTGGGCGACCAGCTGCTGCGCCGTGTGGGCGTGCGCCTGGCCACTTGCGTCGCCGATGGCGACCTGCTGGCCCGCCTGGGTGGCGACGAGTTCGCCCTGCTGACCTGGCGCCATGCCGAAGCGCACGAAGCCGCGGCCCTGGCCGAGCGCCTGCTGGTGCTGCTGTCCGAGCCCTACCAGTGCGACGAGGTGCGGCTGGAATCGCGCACCAGCATCGGCGTGGCCCTGGCGCCGCGCGATGGCCGCGACCCGCAATCCCTGCTGCAATGCGCCGACCTCGCGCTGTACGCGGCCAAGGCGGCCGGCCGCAACACCTACCGCTTCTTCGAAGTGGCCATGGCCGAGACGGCGCGCTCGCGCGTCAGGCTGCAGCAGGAGCTGGGCCACGCCCTGGCCGCCGAGCAGTTCACGCTGCACTTCCAGCCGCAGATGAAGCTGGACACCGGCGAGGTCATCGGCTTCGAGGCCCTGGTGCGCTGGCAGCATTCCGAGCGCGGCCTGATCGGCCCGGGCGAGTTCATCCCGGTGGCCGAGGAAACGGGCCAGATCGTGTCCCTGGGCAACTGGGTGCTGCGCGAGGCCTGCCGCCTGGCCACCCTGTGGCCGGAGGCGCTGCGCGTGGCCGTCAACCTCTCGGCGGTGCAGTTCCGCAGTTCGTCCCTGATCGAGCTGGTCGATGAGGCCCTGGCCATGAGCGGCCTGCCGCCCGAGCGCCTGGAGCTGGAGATCACCGAGTCCGCCCTGATCGAGGACCACGACGGTGCCCAGGCCACCCTGATGGCGCTGCGCAGCCGCGGCGTGCGCGTCGCCATGGACGACTTCGGTACCGGCTATTCCTCGCTGGCCTACCTGCGCCGCTTCCCGCTCGACAAACTCAAGATCGACGGCATGTTCGTGCGCTCGCTCGACAGCGACGAAGACGCCCAGGCGGTGGTCACGGCCATCATCAGCCTGGCGCGTGCGCTGCACCTGGACACCACCGCCGAGGGCATCGAGACGGCCGAGCAGCTGGTCATGCTCAAGGCGCTGGGCTGCGACGACGTGCAGGGCTACCTGATCGCGCGGCCCATGCCCTCGACCGAGGTGGCGCCCTACCTCACCCGCATCCGGGGGGAGGGCGCCGACGCTGCGCACGGAACCTTGGGCGCCCCCGAGGGTCCACGCCAGGGTGTCACGGCGCGGTGATACATTGCCCCGCAGAACGGCGGCAGGCATGCGCCGAGCCAAGATGTTTCAGAGAACCAAGGAAGATGGACATGAACTGGATGCGTGAGTTGTTCAAGCGGGCCCTGATGGCGATGGTGGCCCTGGTCTGCACCGTGGGTGTCGGCGCGGGCACGGGCCTGGTGACAACGGCACAGGCGGCCGAGCAAAACGACTACATCTTGGGCCCCGGTGACTCGGTGCGCATCGCGGTCTACCAGAACCCCGACCTCTCGCTGGAAGCCCGCCTCAACGAGGGCGGCTCGATTTCTTACCCGCTGCTGGGCAACGTCAAGCTGAGCGGCCTGTCGGTGTCTGACGCCGAGAAGAAGATTGCCACCGGCCTGAAGGATGGCAACTTCATCAAGCAACCGCAGGTGTCCGTCCTGCTGATCGGCGCGACCGCCAACCAGGTGTCCGTCCTGGGCCTGGTGGGCAAGCCGGGCCGTTACCCGCTGGTGACGGGCAGCAACAAGCTGTCGGAGGTCATGGCCATGGCTGGTGGCATCACCCAGGGCGCGGGCTCCGACATCGTCGTGATCTCGGGCGTGCGCGAAGGCAAGCCCTTCCGCAAGGAAGTGGACTTCACCAAGGTGTTCGCCTCCAGCGGCTCCGAGCCCGATTTCACGCTGCAAAACGGCGACACCCTGTTCGTCGACCGCGCACCGCAGATCTACATGTACGGCGAAGTGCAGCGCGCGGGCGCCCAGATCCTGCTGCGCGACACCACCGTGCTGCAAGCCCTGGCCAACGCCGGCGGCCTGACCCTGCGTGGCACGCAGCGTGGCATCAAGGTGCACCGCCGCGACCCTGCCACGGGCGAGGTCAAGGTCATCGAACCGGGCCTGAACGACAAGTTGGTGCCCAACGACATCATCTACGTCAAGGAAAGCCTGTTCTGAGCTGACGCACAGGTTCAGGCAGCATGACAAAAGGGGCCCGCGGGCCCCTTTGTCTTTGGCGCAAGCCAAGCCTGGTGGCCTCTCAGTCCTTCTTCTGCCAGACCGCGGCGTAGAAGCCGTCGGTGGCGTGCAGGTGCGGCCACAGGCGCAGGTGGCCGGCAGGCGTTGCCAGGCCGGCGGCGTTCTCCACGCCCGCAGCCGTCAGGGCCTCGGCGGCGTTGAGCAGCTCGAAGTCCGGGTGGGCGGCGGTGAAGGCATCGGCGATGCCTTCGTTCTCATCGGGGATGACCGAGCAGGTGGCATAGACCAGGCGGCCACCGGGCTTCAGCAGGCGGGCGGCGCTGGCCAGGATGGCCGTTTGCTTGACCTGCAGCTCGTCGATGCCCTTCGGCGATTGGCGCCACTTCAGGTCGGGGTTGCGGCGCAGCGTGCCCAGGCCGGAGCAGGGCGCATCGACCAGCACGCGGTCGATCTTGCCGCGCAGGCGCTTGATGCGGTCGTCGTTCTCGTGGGCGATCTGGCTGGAGTACACGTTGGACAGCCCGCTGCGCGCCAGGCGCGGCTTGAGGTTTTCCAGGCGGTGCGCCGAGACGTCGAAGGCGTACAGACGACCGGTGTTGCGCATCAGCGCGCCCAGAGCGAGCGTTTTGCCGCCGGCGCCGGCACAGAAGTCCACCACCATCTCGCCACGCTTGGGGTTCGTCAGCACGGCCAGCAGCTGGCTGCCTTCGTCCTGGACCTCGACGTGGCCGTCGGTGTAGATCGGCATCTTCTGCAGGGCAGGCTTGCCGGGGATGCGGATGCCCAGCGGCGAAAACGGCGTGGGCTGGGCTTCGATGCCGGCTGCGGCCAGGGTTTCGAGCACCGCCTCGCGCTTGGCCTTGAGCGTGTTGACGCGCAAATCGAGCGGGGCGCTGGCCGAGAAGGTGTCCACCAGGGCCCAGAAGCCTTCGTCGCCGAGCTGGTCGCGCAGGCGGTTGGCCAACCAGTCGGGCAGGTTGTGGCGCAGCTTGTCGGGCAGGGTGCTGCGGTCGATGGCGGTGGTGCGTTCCAGCCAGGCGAGTTCGTCGGCCGTGGCGCCGTTCTTCAGCACGTGGGGCAGGCCCTGCCAGGCCAGCAGCGCCATGCGGCGCTCCAGCGGGCCGTGGCCCGATTGCGCCATGTTGGCCCACAGCAGGCGCTGGCGCAGCACGGCATAGGCCGTCTCGGCCAGTGCGTGGCGCTCGCGTTGCCCTAAGGCCTTGTGCTGGCGGAAGAAGTAGGAGACGAGGCTGTCGGCCGGAGCGTCGAGCTTGAGGACGTCACGGATGAGCTGGGTCGTGAGGTCGAGCAGAGCGTTTGGGTGCATGGGGGGGATTATCCGCTGCTTGGGCACTGCAGTGCGCGTTGCGGTGCGCAGCTGGGCGCTGCCATTCTGGCGGGCGCCAGAGGTGTTGCAGGCGCAGCGACCAGGGGCCCGGGCGCAGCAGGTCGCGCAACATGTGGGCCCACTCGTGCAGCGTCAGCCAGAGCAGGTTGTGCGTTGGCACCGGGCGCACCAGGCCGTAGTCCACCGCCTCGGTCTCGGGCACGAAGCTGCCGAACAGGCGGTCGAACACGATGAGCGTGCCGCCGTAGTTGCAGTCGATGTAGCGTGGGTTGCGGCCGTGGTGGGCGCGGTGGTGCGAGGGCGTGTTGAAGATGAACTCGAACCAGGCGGGCAGCTTGTCCACCCACTGCGTGTGCACGAAGAACTGGTAGCCCAGGTTGATGGACAGGGCCAGCAACACCCAGCGCGGCTCGAAACCCATCCACACCATGGGCAGGTAGAACAGCCAGTTGCCCGCGAAGCTGTAGAGCCAGCTCTGGCGCATGGCGGCGGTGAAGTTCATGAACTCCGAGCCGTGGTGCACGACGTGCGCGCACCAGAACCAGCGGATGCGGTGGCTGGCGCGGTGGAAGCCGTAGTAGCAGAGCTCCACGCCGAGGTAGAGGGCGAGGAAGCTCAGCGGCGTGATGTCGATGCTGGCCAGGCGGTGCGCGAACACCCAGTCCATGGCCGGCAGCACGAGGGTGACGACGATGAGCACGTCCAGCAGGGTGTAGAAGCCGCCCAGGTTGAGGCTGTCCAACGAGTCGCGCAGGTCGTAGATGGGCGGCGTGCTGCCGTCGGGGGCGCGTCTTTTCGCATGGCGGAAGCGCCACCACTCCACGCCCACCACCGCCATGAACACCGGGGCGAGCAGCACCAGCAGCCAGTCGCTCCATTCGGTGTGGGTGCGGATGGCGTCCAGCAGTGGCGTCAGTTTGTCCATGGTCATGGCGGCCCGGGGCGTGAGGTGTCAGAGTGGTGCCATCTTGCGTGGCCGGCCTTCGGATTGGCTTGACCTTCGCAGCCGAATTCTTGACGTATGGCGACAAGCTGAGGCCTGGCGCATCCCGTATAGCCCGGATGGGCAGGGGCGCTTGCGCGCGGCATCATGCAGGCTCATCCCCGTGGACCCGCCATGGCCGACACCCGCATCGCCGCGTCTTTTGCTCAATTGCTGTACGAGTACCTGGACCGCCAAGGTCTGGACGCGCGCCAATTGCTCGGACCCCAGCCCGACCCGTCCCAGCATTTCGTGCCCATGGCCGACTGGCAGACCTGGCTCAAGCGCGTGGACGCCGTCGAGGGCCGCGTCGGCCTGGGTTTGCGCATCGCCGAAGGCATCAGCGCGCGCCACTTTGGCGTGCTGGGCTACGCCGCCCTGGCCTGCAACAACCTGGCCGAGGCCTTGCAGCGCATGGAGCGCTACCACGCCTCCGTTTACGACGCCAACCCGGCGCACGTCGAAGTGCGGTCCGATGGCGTGGTCGTGGAGTGGGGCGTGGAGCGCGGTCGCCCCGGCGCCTTGGTCGATGAAACCGCCATTGCCTCGCTGGTGCAACTGGCCCGTGACATGACCGGCCACTACTGGCCCATGCGCCAAGTCAGCTTCGTCAACCCGCCGCCGGCCGATGTCCAGCCTTACCGCGATTTCTTCGGGTGTGAGGTCCTCTTCAACGCGCCCACCACGCGCCTGGAGTTCGACACCGCCTGCCTGGCCCTGCCCATGCGCAAGTCCGATCCGGCCCTGGCCCAACTGCTCGACCAGCAGGCCGAGCAGGTGCTGCGCCAGGTGTCGCAGGTGCCGGCCATCGTCGATGCCTGGCGGCGCACCCTCGTGCCGCTCATCCGCGAGGGGCAGACCTCGCTGGCCGCGCTGGCCGAGGCCCACCACACCAGCCCGCGCACCCTGCAGCGGCGCCTCTCGGAGCAGGGCCTGAGCTTCCAGCAGCTGCTGGACGACACCCGCCGCCACCTGGCCGAGGCCCACCTGAAAGACGCCCGCCTGGACCTGGCCGAGATCGCGCTGTTGCTGGGTTACTCCGAACAAAGCGCATTCACCCGGGCTTTCCGCGCCTGGACGGGCTTGCCGCCGGCACAATGGCGCAAACAAAACCGCCTGAAGAAGACGTGAAGTACAGCGATGTGGCGTGATCTGCCTGCGGGCCTGCCGCCTGCACCCGATGCGGTCGTGCACAGCGGCGAGGCCCTCGTGGGGCGCTACCAGGGGCGCGTGCCCCACATCGACTGGTCGGGCCTGAACGCCGCCCGTCGGCACAGTGCGCTGTGGCGCTGGGCCCACCACAAGCGCTGGCAGTACGTCGGCATTGCCACGCCTGAGCTGTTCATCGGCGTGGCCGTGGTCGACCTGGGCTGGTGCATGACGGCCTTCGCCTACGTCTTCCACCGTTTCCGACAGCGCCTGATCGCCGATTGGGACCAGGACGGCTTGCCCGGCCTGTCCGGCCGCGTCAACAACGCACCGCTGGACGGCATGGACACCGCCTTCCGCGGGCCGGGGGCGGCCATCAGCCTGCAACACCTGGCGGGCGATGTGCTGGCCCTGCGCGTGCGGGCGGCCAACATCGTGCTGCGTGCCGACCTGGACCTGGTCACGGCCCCGCCGGTGATGGTGGCCGTGGGCCCCATCGACGGCGGCGCCATGCACAGCACCCACAAGACCTCGGCGATGTCGGTGCGCGGCGAGGTGGACGTCGACGGCCTGAGCTGGGATCTGGCCGAAGGTCACGCCTGCCTGGACAGCTCCAACGGCCTGCTGGCGCGCGAGACCGCCTGGCGCTGGGCCAGCGCCCACCGCCCGGGCCTGGGCTTCAACCTGCAGCAGGGCTACTTCGGCAACATGGAGAACACGCTGTGGCTGGACGGGGAGCTCATCCCGCTGGGCGCGGCCGATTTCCAGTTCGACGCCGCGCAGCCGCTGGCGCCCTGGGTCATCCGCACGGACGACGGCCTGCTGGACCTGCGCTTCGAACCCCAGGGCGCCCGGTGTGCCGACCGCGATCTGGGCGTCGCTGCCAGCCGCTACATCCAGCCGGTGGGAGTTTTTTCGGGCGAGGTGCGCCGCACCCGCCATGGGCCCGCCCGCCCGGTGGAGGGCCTGCTGGGGGTCACAGAGGATCACCGATCTGTGTGGTGAGGGATGGGGCATGATCCGAACGGATCATGTCTCTTGGGCGCCATGCCATGGGCCGAGCGCAGCATGCCGGCTTGTTTATGGTGAATCAAACCATGTCGCTGCACGCACACCTGCCGGAGGCCCCCGGCGTTCCAGACCCCGGGTCGCGCAAGCTGAGCCGCTGGAGCGCTGTGCTGGCCTTGCTCGCCATCGTGGCGGTGCTGGACGCGGCCACCGGCTACGAGGTGTCGGTGTTCCTGCTCTACACCATCCCTGTGGCCTTGAGCACGCATTACCTGGGCGTGCGTGCCGGTGTGCTGGTGTCCATCCTGGCCACGGCGGCCTGGGCTTACGCCGACCGGTGGTCGGGCCACACCTACACGCGCGAGTGGATCCTGGCCATCAACGCTCTCAATCGATTTTGCTGCTTCTTGCTGGCGGTGATGGCCATCCGGTTCATTCAGGAGCGCCGCGCGGCGGTCGCCCTGCGCCTGCGTGCCTTCACCGGTGAAGTGCCCCACTGCGTGCAGTGCGACAAGCTGTGCGGCGAGGACGGGCACTGGCGCACCCCCGAGATCTACCTCAGCGAGCTGGGCGGCGCCGATGTGCTGCCCAAGGTTTGCCCGGATTGTGCGCGCCGTGTGTATGCACGGGCGGCTTACAGAGAACAGCCTGACAACGCCGAGGCGATGCCCGCGGGGCAGGACCCGCAGCAGGCGCGCGCATGACACAGGAAGTCAGGTCTCCGATGGGTTTCAGAATTCTGCATTGCATCGCCTCGGTCAACCCCAAGGGCGGTGGTCCGATCGAGGGGCTGAAACAGCTGTCGGCTGTCAACCAGCAGCAAGGCCACCAGGTCGAGGTGCTGACGCTGGACAGCCCCGATGACCCCTGGGTCAAGGACTGCCCCATCCCTTGCCACGCCGTCGGCCCGACCCTGGTGGGCAACTGGCGCTACAGCCCGCGCTGGGCACCTTGGTTGCGCGCCCACGCCCACGAGTACGACGCGGTCATCGTCAATGGCATCTGGCAGTACCACGCCTTTGGCACCTGGCGCGCCCTGGCCGGCACCAAGACGCCGTACTTCGTCTTCACGCACGGCATGCTCGACCCCTGGTTCAAGCGCAGCTACCCGCTCAAGCATTTGAAGAAATGGCTGTTCTGGCCCTGGGCCGAGTACCGCGTGCTGCGCGACGCCGCTGCCGTGATGTTCACCTGCGAGGACGAACGCCGCCTGGCGCGCCAGTCCTTCTGGCTCTACAAGTGCGACGAGTTCGTCGTCAGCTACGGCACCAGCGCACCGCCCGAGCACGAGGCGCGCCAGCGCGAGGCCTTCGTCCAGGCCTTCCCCGACCTGCAAGGCAAGCGCCTGCTGCTGTTCCTGGGCCGCGTGCACGAGAAGAAGGGCCCGGACCTGCTGTTCAAGGCCTTCGCCAGCCTGCGCGCGCGCCAGCCCGAATTGCTGCGCAATGTGCGCATCGTCATGGCCGGCCCGGCCGAGCACGCCTACGGCCAGGAGATGCTCAAGCTCAACCGCGAGCTGGGCCTGGCAGACGTCACCACCTGGACGGGCATGATTTCCGGCGACGTGAAGTGGGGCGCCTTCCGCGCGAGCGACGCCTTCATCCTGCCTTCGCACCAGGAGAACTTCGGCATCGCCGTGGCCGAGGCCATGGCCTGCAGCGTGCCCGTGCTCATCAGCAACCAGGTCAACATCTGGCGCGAGATCCAGCAGTCGCAAGGCGGTCTGGTCGAGCAGGACACCCACGCCGGCACCGAGCGCCTGCTGACGCGCTGGCTGAGCACCCCACCCGAGCAGTGGGCGCAGATGCGCGTCAACGCGCGCCAGTGCTTCCAGCAGCGCTTCCTGATCGACCGCACGGCCGAATCCTTCATCGAGGCGATGGAGGTGTTCGGCATGCGCCGCCGCCCTGAGCGGATGGGCGCATTGCCCCGGGCGGTGGCGCCGGCGCGCGGTTCACTCTGAGCTCAGGCGCGCCTCGTTGGGGATGCCATCGATGGGGCATTGCGCCGTGCCGATGGTCGGGCGCGTCAGGGCTTCGACCTTCTGCTGCGTGCCCAGCGGGTCGCTGACCCAGTCGCGGTAGAAGCTGAAGGGGCAGTCGGCCACGCCCTTGTCGCCTTCGCCCGAGTTGAGCACGCCGGTGTAGCCGCGGTGCAGCAGCTTGAAGAGGTGGTTCTGTGACTGCCCTGTGCTGCGCGCATCGCGGATGAGGCGCTTGCTGAGTTGCGCGTACTGGATGCCGTGGTCCTCCTCGCCGCATTCGCCCAGGGTGCGGCCGTCGAAGCCGACGATGGCCGAGTGGCCGAAGTAGCTGTAGACGCCGTCGAAGCCGGCCGCGTTGGCCACGGCCACATAGCTGTTGTTGGCCCAGGCCATGGCCTTGGCCATGAGCACCTGCTGGTCCTTGGCGGGGTACATGTAGCCCTGGCAGCGCACGATGAGCTCGGCGCCCTTCATGGCGCAGTCGCGCCAGATCTCGGGGTAGTTGCCGTCGTCGCAGATGATGAGGCTGACCTTGAGGCCCTTGGGGCCGTCGGAGACGTAGGTTTCATGGCCGGGGTACCAGCCCTCGATGGGCGTCCAGGGCATGATCTTGCGGTACTTCTGGACGATCTCGCCCTGGTCGTTCATCAGGATGAGCGTGTTGTAAGGCACCTTGTGCGGGTGTGCCTCGTGGCGCTCGCCGGTCAGGGAGAACACGCCCCACACCTTGGCCTTTCGGCAGGCGTCGGCGAAGACCTCGGTGACATCGCCCGGGATGCTCACCGCCGTGTCCATCATCTCCTGCTTGTCATACATGATGCCGTGCGTGCTGTACTCGGGGAAGATGACGAGGTCCAGGCCGGGCAGGCCCAGTTTCATGCCCTGGACCATCTCGCTGATCTGGCGCGCGTTGGCCATCACCTCGGCCTGCGTGTGCAGGCGCGGCATCTTGTAGTTCACGACTGCGACACCGACGGTGTCGTCACTGCTGGAAATGTCGCCGTGCAGCATGGGGATCTCCTTTTTGGGGGGGGGACGGTGGCGGATCGGTGAGGGACGCAACGCCTGCCATTGTTCGAAGCCGCGTGCTGGCGCTCAATACGTTGTTTGACGCAGGTGGAAGGCTTTGCGCCGGCGCCATCACGGTGTCGCCGGGCATGGCGCACAATCCGGGTCCGCCGTGCCCCCTTGTGGTGCCTGCCTTCGCCCCTGTCCCCACCATCCGTTTCCGTGGAGAACGCCTTGAGCAACCTGATCGACCGACTCCAGCGCCTGGGCCTGGCCGGCCTGCAAGGCATGCGCCGCGGCATCGAAAAGGAAGGCTTGCGTGTGGGGCCGGACGGGGTGTTGTCGCGCACGGCCCACCCGCAGGTGCTGGGCTCGGCCCTGACCCACCCGCACATCACCACGGACTTCAGCGAGTCCCAGCTGGAGCTGGTCACCGGCGTGCACGCCCGCATCGACGATTGCCTGGCCGAGTTGCGTGACGTCCACCGCTTCGTGTTGCATCACCTGGGCCAGCAGCCTGGCAACGAGCGCATCTGGGCCTGCTCCATGCCCGGTGACCTGCCGCCCGATGCCGACATCCCCGTGGGCTGGTACGGCCCGTCCAACGTGGGCATGGCCAAGCGCGTGTACCGCAACGGCCTGGTGCACCGCTACGGCGCGCGCATGCAGACCATCTCGGGCATCCACTACAACTGGTCGTTGGCCGGTGCGACCACCGAGGACTACTTCGCGCTGATCCGCAACTTCCGCCGCCACGGTTTCATCCTGCTGATGCTGTTCGGTGCCTCGCCGGCCGTCACCCAGGGCTTTGCGCAAGGCCTCGACCACGGCCTGCAGCCGCTGGGCGCACACACCCTGCACCTGCCGCACGCCACCTCGCTGCGCATGGGCCGACTGGGTTACCAGAGCGATGCGCAGTCCCAGCTCAGCGTGAGCTACAACGACCTCGAAGGCTATGCCCGTTCCCTGCACGAGGCGTTGGTGCAGCCCTATGGGCCGTACGAGGCCATCGGCATCCAGGACGGGCAGGGCGGCTACCGGCAGTTGGGCACGACCCTGCTGCAGATCGAGAACGAGTTCTACAGCACCATCCGCCCCAAGCGCGTGACCCAGCGTGGCGAGCGGCCCTTGCACGCGCTGCGCGAGCGTGGCGTGGAGTACGTCGAGGTGCGTTGCATGGACCTGCAGCCCGAGCTGGGCGTGGGCATTGACGCGCACACCCTGCGCGTGCTCGACACCTTCCTGCTGTGGTGCATGCTCAGCGGCAGCCCGCCGGACAACCCGGAGGAGGTCCGCGAGATGGCCGACAACCAGCGCCTGGTGGCCGCCCGTGGCCGCGAGCCGGGGCTGACGCTGCAGCGTGGTGGGCGCGCCGTGGCGCTGGCCGATTGGGCCGACGAGGTGATGGCCCTGGCGCAGCCCGTGGCCGAGGCGCTCGACCAGGCCCACGGCGGCCAGGCCTTCGCGCAGAGCTGGGCCCAAGCCCGCGAGGCCTTGCGTGACCCCGAGCGCCTGCCCTCGGCGCGCACCTTGCAGGCCATGCGCGCGCAGCACCACGGCGAGCATGCGTCTTACGGCCTGAGTGCGTCCGAGCGGGTGCGTGCGGAGTTGCTGGCCGAGCCTTTGCCGGCGGCGGTGCTGGCCGAGATGGCGCGCCAGGCGCAGGACGCCGTGCTGGCCCAGCGCGACATCGAACAGGCAGACGCCCTGCCTGGCGCTCTGTCCTTCGAGCGCTACCGACAGCACTACCTGGACCCGGCCAGCCTGCAGCCTTGATGCCGCTGCGACCGTTGACGCCGAGCCCATCGCTGGCAAGTGAGGGATGGCGCGGGTGCGTCACATGCCCTACAACCGAAGCTGGTACAACGGTCTGCATCACAAGGAGCGCGACATGAGCCTGTTCGATTCCCTGGTCGGCCAAGTGGCTGGCGCACTGAACGCCGGCAACGGCAATGGCAATGGCAACGGCGGTCCAGCCGGTGGCCTGATGGGCGTGGTCACGCAGCTGCTGACCGACCCACAGCACGGCGGCCTGCAAGGCCTCATCCAGACGTTTGAGAAGCAGGGCCTGGGCCAGGTCGTGGCCTCCTGGGTGGGCACGGGCCAGAACCTGCCGATTTCTGCCGAGCAGCTGTCGGCCGTCCTGGGCAGCGAGAAGCTGCAGGGCCTGGCACAGCAGGTGGGCCTGGACCCGCAGGCGCTCAGCGGGCAGTTGGCCCAGTGGCTGCCGCAGGCGGTGGACCACCTCACGCCCCAGGGCCAGGTGCCTGAGGCTGGCACGCTGCAACCCGATGCCTTGCAAGGCGCACTGGGCGGCTTGTTGGGGAAGTTCCTCGGGCAAGGCTGAGTTCGCGGGCCGGCAGGCCGCGCTAACATGGGTTTTCCGCCACCGCAGGAGACCGCCTTGAACGCTCGCGCCACCTTCACCCGCATGGAAGACAGCACCCGCGAAGACTGGGGCGTCATCCTCCCCGAGGCCATGCAGATGGCGAGCACGCTGCCCGACCGCGTGCTCGCCCACCTGCAGCTGCTCGATGGCGATTTCGGCGGCTTCCCCATCGACCGCCTCAGCCATTGCCGCCAGTCGGCCACGCTGGCGCTGCGCGATGGCCGTGACGAGGAGTACGTGGTCTGCGCGCTGCTGCACGACATCGGCGACACCCTGGGCAGCTACAACCACCCGGACATTGCCGCGGCCATCCTCAAGCCCTTCGTGAGCGAGGCCAACCTCTGGATGGTGCAGCACCACGGCATCTTCCAGGGCCACAATTTTTTCCACCACATCGGTCTGGACCGCGACATGCGCGAGCAGTTCCGCGGCCACCCGCACTTCGAGCGCACGGCCGAGTTCATTGAGCGCTACGACAACCCGGCCTTCGACCCCTCCGCCGAGATGCTGCCCTTGAGCGAGTTCGAGCCCTTGCTGCGCCGCGTGATGGCCGCGCCGAAGCAGTCGGTGTACAAGGCGGCGATGGCGGGTGAGGGCAAGGCACCGCAGGCTTGAGCTGCGCGAGCCGCCTTGCCCCACTGTTCACGGAGCCCGACATGACCACCCTGCCGACGATCTTGCCCCCGTATGCCGCCTTGCTGGCCCTGCTCTTCGTGTACCTGAGCGTGCGCACCATCGGCACGCGGCGGCGCCTGCAAATCGCCATCGGCGACAAGGATCAGCCCGAGATGAAGCGGGCCATGCGCGTGCACGCGAACTTCGCGGAGTACGTGCCGCTGGGCCTGGTCCTGCTGGCCCTGGTCGAGTCACGCAGTCCTGCGCCGTGGCTGGTGCACGCGCTGTGCCTGTGCCTGCTGCTGGGGCGTGCCCTGCATGCCTACGGTGTCAGCCAGACGAAAGAGCGCTTCCAGTTCCGTGTGGCCGGCATGATGCTGACCTTCGCCTGCCTGGTGGGCTCGGCGCTGTTCCTGCTGGGCAGCACCTTCGTGGCCTGAGCTCAGTAACCGGCCATCCTGGCCGTCACCCAGTGGTTCACCCAGCCAGGTGAGAGTTTGGACAGCAGCGCGAAGAACTTCGTCTGCAGGCCCACATGGGTGTGCACGGGCAGGCGCTGTGGTTTGCGCTGCGCGAGCGACCACACCGTGGCGGCCACGTCCTCGGCGCTCAGGCGCACGCCGAGCATCTTCACCGTCTTCATGCGGCTGACGTCGTCGCGGACCATGGCCGTGTCCACGAACAGCGGCAGCACGTCCACCACGCGGATGCCCTGGCGGCGCCATTCGATGTCCAGCGCTTCGGTGAGGCTGCGCACGGCGGCCTTCGTGGCCGAGTAGCTGGCCAGCTCGGGCTGGCCATGCAGGGCCGAAGCCGAGCACATGTTGATGACGCGGCTGCCCGGTGTGGCCCGCAGCAGCGCATGGGCCGTGTGGCAGCCGTTGATGACGCCCTTGAGGTTCACATCGACCACGAGCTGGTGGCGTGCCAGGTCGGCCTGCTCGAAGGGCCGCGTGACTGACACGCCCGCGTTGTTGAACAGCACGTCGAGGCGACCGCCCGAGGCCTGCGCGAAGTGCGCCATGGCCGAGGCCCAGTCGCTGGCTTGTGCCACGTCCAGCCGGCCGGCGATGCCGTGAGCAGCGCACAGGCGCTGGTGGTGCGCCTGCACGGCTTCCACGTTCAGGTCATACAGACCGACGAACCAGCCGGCACGCGCGAAGCGCTCGGCCACCGCCAGGCCGATGCCGGCTGCCGCACCCGTGATGAAGATGGCGGAGCGCGGTGCGGTGCTCATCGGGCAGCGACCTTGTCGAGGAAATCGGCGTACAGCTTGGCCGTGTCGGCCGGGGCCTCGACCATGGGCATGTGGCCGATGCCGTCGAGCAGCACCACCTGGGCCTTGGGCAAGGTGGTTTGCCACACCGAGGCGGAGCTGACGTCGATCAGCCGGTCCTGCTTGCCCCAGATGAGCAAGGCTGGGGCGCGGATCTGGCCCAGGCGGCTGGGCAGGTCCGTGGGTTGCAGCAGGTCCTGGAAGATCTTGGCCAGCTCGGGCTTGCGCGCGATGTACTGGTCGGCGATGGCGTCCAGCACGTACCCGGGCATGAAGGGCGGCTTGGCCATCGTCATGGGGTAGAAGCGGTGGAAGCCTTCGCGCGTGTCGAACAGGAAGGGGTTCTCGCCGCGGGCGCGCATTTGCTCCATCTCGCTGGGGTGCGGTTGGGGCAGGCCGGCGGGGTCCACCATCGTGGCCGAGAGCGTGCGCTCCGGGTGGAGCAGGGCAAAGCTGGCCGCGATGGCGCCGCCCATGGAGTTGCCGATCACATGGACGCGTGGCACCCCGAGCTGGTCGAGCAGCTTGACCAGGCGCTCGGTTTGCGCCGGGACGCTGTAGTGCCATTCGGCGCGGTAGCCGGTCTCACCGTGCCCGGCCATGTCCGGGATGATCACGTCGTGGCCATCGGTGAAGTGCCGCGCGAAACGTGCCCAGACGTCTTTGTCGGCGCTGAAGCCATGCAGCATGAGGATGGCATCGCCCTGAGGCTGACCGGACGCGCGGGCCTTGCTGCGGTAGAGCACCATGGGCACGCCGTCGACGTTCACGCGTTCTTTGTGCAGGCCATACAGGCGCGACTCGGCCGCCGAGCCCAGGTCATACGTGAGTTGCCCGACGGCGGGGTAGGTCAGGGCGGACCAGCCGATGGCAGCGGCCAGCGCGGCCAGCAGGGGCAGTTTCAATGTGCGAGCGAAAGCCATGTCGGCTCAACCTTTCATCAGTTTGCGAGACAGCCACACCGAGCCCGGTTGGTACCAGGAGCCCAGCAGGCGCACGAAGAAGTCCATCAGCTTGGCATCGGGGCCGACCAGCACGCGGCGCTGGTTGCGCTCCACGGCCCGCAGGATCTGCAACGCGGCGCTTTCGGCGGTGGTCACGTTGAGCATCTTGTCGAAGCGCGAGCGCGCGGCCTCGGCCTGTCCGCCGGTCGCGTGGTTCATGCTCTCGTCCATCTTGGCCGCCCGGGCGATGTTGGTGCGGATGCCGCCCGGGTGCACGCAGGTCGCGCTCACGCCGCAGTGGGCCATGTCCAGCTCCTGGCGCAGCGCTTCGGTGAAGCCGCGCACGGCGAACTTGCTGCTGTTGTAGGTGCCCTGGGTGGGCGAGGCCAGCAGGCCGAACAGGCTGGAGGTGTTGACCACATGGCCCTCACCGGCCCGCTTGAGGTGCGGCAGGAAGGCCTGGGTGCCCCAGACCACGCCCCAGAAATTGATGCCCATGATCCACTCGAAATCCTCGGGCTTGACGGTCTCCACGAAGGCACCGAGGGCCACGCCGGCGTTGTTGAAGATCAGGTTGACCTTGCCGTGCTCGTGGGCGGTCTGGTCGGCCCAGGCCACCATGGCCTCGCGGTCGGCCACGTCGAGCTTGGCGGTGGTGACCTTCACGCCGTGCGTCAGGCCGGCTTTGGCCGCCATCACGGCGGTTTCGGCCAGGCCCTTCTCGTTGACGTCGCTCAGCGACAGGTGACAGCCGCGGCGCGCCAACGCCAGCGCCAGGGTGCGGCCCATGCCGGATGCGGCGCCGGTGATGGCCGCGACTTTGCCTTGGAAATGCTTCATGGGGTGTGTCTCTCGGTGTGCGGTGCGGGCTGTGCCGGCGGGTTCAGGCGATCACGAGGTGATCACGTGGTCCTTGGGCTTGAAGGCCTTGGCCATCTGCCGGAAGGTGAAGCTGAAGCCCGGGAACATGGCGATGACGTGGCCGCTCTTGCTCTTGTACCAACTGGTGCAACCGCCCGATTGCCACACCGTCTGCTTCATCTCGCGGTGGATCATGGTGGTGTAGTCGGCCTCCGCCTGCGGCTTGACTTCGATGGCCTTGGCACCCGTTTTCTGCACGGCCTGGATGGCGCGGCGGATGTACTCCATCTGCGCCTCGATCACGAAGATGGCCGAGGTGTGGCCGATGCCCGTGTTCGGCCCCGTGACGATGAAGAAGTTGGGAAAGCCCGGCAGCGCCGTGCCGAGGTAAGCGCGGGGGAACTCGGCCCACACGTCCTGCACCGAGCGGCCGCCCTTGCCCACCACGGGGTAGGAGATGACACCGTCGGTGGCGTCGTAGCCGGTCGAGTAGACGATGAGGTCCAGGTCGATTTGCTGGCCCTGGGCGGTCAGGATGCCGCGCGCGTTGATCTCGGCAATGCCATCGTCCTTGGGGTGCAGCTGCACGTTCGGGCGGCACAGCGCCGGGTAGAGCGTGCTGGAGAGGATGATGCGCTTGCAGCCGATGGTGTAGTCGGGCGTCACGGCCTTGCGGATGGCCGGGTCGCTGATTTGCTTGGCGATGTGCTTGAGTGCGGCCTGCTGGGCCACGACATTCAGCATCTTCTTGGAGTACTTGAAGCCGATGACGCGGCTCTCCAGCCCCCAGTAGATGGCCGTGCGCAAGGCCTTGTAGATGAGCTTGTTGCCCAGCAGCGCGCGCTCGAACTTGGAGAACACGCGGTCCGGGCGCGGCAGCACCCAGTGCGGTGTGCGCTGGAAAACGTGCAGCGTCTTGACCTCGGGCGCGATGGCCGGGATGACCTGGGCCGCACTTGCGCCACTGCCGATGATGGCCACGCGCTTGCCCTTGTGGTCATAGTCGTGCTGCCAGTTGTTGGTGTGGAAGGTCTTGCCTTCGAAGGTGTCGCGTCCCTTGAAATGGGGAATGACCGGCGTGCTCAGCGGGCCGGACGCGTTGATCAGGTACTGGGCGGCCAGCGTCTCGCCGCCTTCGAGTTGCACGTGCCAGGTCTGCGAGGCCTCGTCCCATTGCACCTTCGTGACGTTGGCGTTGAGTTGGGTTTTCTCGCGCAGGCCGTGCTTGGCCAGCACGTGGTTGGTGTACTCGACCAGCTCGTCCTGCTCGGCGAACATCTGCGACCACTGGTAAGGCTCGAAGGACAGCGAGTACAGCGGCGATTGCACATCGACCGCGGCGCCGGGGTAGCTGTTCTGGCTCCAGGTGCCGCCCATCCAGGCGCGACGCTCCAGGATGAGGAAGTCCTCGATGCCGATGCGCCGCAGGTTGATGGCCGCGGCCTGGCCGCCAAAACCACTGCCGATGATGATCGCGGTGTGCTGCTGCATGGAACTCCTCAAGGTGCGGCTGCCGAATTCAAGTGAAGACGAATGTCGTCAGTTTACAAGTGACGATGATTGTCGTCAAATAGGGGGATGACCCGATCCCCCCCCGACCTTGGTGTCGGCCGCACCTACGCCGGCGAAAGCCTGACCGAACGCACCGCCCGGCGCCGCCAGCAGTTCCTGGACGCCGGCCTGGAGGTCTTTGGCACCTCGGGCTACCGCACGGCCACGGTGCGCCAACTGTGCAAGCAGGCCGGCCTGACCGACCGCTATTTCTACGAATCCTTCGCCTCCACGGAAGATTTGCTGGTGGCGGTCTACGAGCGTGAGTTCGACCACCTGCAGCAGGTGGTGCTGGCCGCGCTGATGGGCGAGGCCGCCCAGCACGACCCCGCGGCGCCCATCGAGGTCGCCCTGAACGCCCTGTTCGAGATGGCCTCCGAGCCCCGCGTGGCGCGGGTGTGCTGGCTGGAGGTGCTGGGCGTGAGCGCGCGGGTGGACGGGGTCTACACCCGCACCATCGAGCGCTTCGCCGTCCTGGTCGTGGCCTTCGCCATGCAACGCCTCGATGCGGTCGATGTGGGTGAGGCCGAATCGCGCATGCTGGGCATCGCCCTGATCGGTGCGGTCAGCCAGCCGGTGACGCACTGGCTGCTCGGTGGTTACCGCGAAGACCGGGCCACGATGGTGGCGGCCACCTCGCGGGTTTTCCTCGGCGTCTGGGCCACGCTGCACCATGCGCCCCCCAAGTCCTAGGGCTTTACGGGCGTGGCCCTGGATGAGACAACCTTGACTTCACCACGGGCACCCTGCGGGTCAGCCACTGTGGCCAACACAGACGTCAAAGCACGGAGAAGTCCCCATGCCGGTCCCCCTGGTTGCTGCCGTCCTGGCCAGCATCGCTCCCGCCCTGGCCCAGCGGGGCCTCGACTTGCTCAGTGGTTTTTTCCGGGGGGCCGTTGACAAGGGCACCCAGCAAGTTGCGCAACTCATCCAAGAGAAAACCGGCATCGACATCAACGATGTGGCCGACAACAAGCTGACCGAAGACCAATGGGTCAAGCTCAAGGAATTCGAATTCCAGCACCAGGCCCAGTTGCTGCAAGCCCGACAGCAGCAAGATGCCAACGCCCTGGAGGAGCAGCGCCTGCTCAACGCCGACCGTGAGCGCGCCACGCGCCTGCAGGAAAAGGCGCTCGACAGCAACGACCCCTTCGTGCGTCGGTTCATCTATTACTACGCGATCGGCCTGACGGTGTTGGCCTTCGTTTTCATCTTCTACGCGTCCTTCATCCACAACTACGACGCCAACCCGAAGTCGGAGCGGGTCATCGACACCGTGCTGGGCTTCTTGCTGGGCGTGACGCTGTCGGCCATCATCCAGTACTTCTTTGGCTCCAGCCTGGGCAGCAAGAGCAAGGAGAAGCAGCTCAATCAATTGACCGACAGCCTCAAGCTGGCTGATGCATCTGGCAGCGTCGGGAGCCAGCCATGAGCAGCATGATCCAGGAGCAGTCCACCTTCTTGCTGCATGTGTCGGAGCTCATCCGCAAAGCCGCCGAGCTGGGCTTCATGACCTCGGGCGGTGAGCTGTTCCGCACACCGGAACAACAGGCCTTGCACGTCAAGAACGGCCGCAGCACCACCATGAACAGCCAGCACCTCAAGCGCCTGGCGGTGGACCTGAATTTCTTCAAGCCCGATGCCTCGGGCGAGCCGCGCCTGACCTACGGCATCGAGGATTTGCGCCCGCTGGGCACGTACTGGGAGTCCCTGGACCCCGCCAACCGCTGGGGCGGCAACTGGAACACCTTCAAGGACACCCCACACTTCGAGCGGCGCGAGGGTGTGGGGGCTGGGGCCAGCCCTGCGGCATCGCCGCTGCAGGCCAGCGATGTGGCAGCGCCCAGTGTGGCCACCGCCGACGCGTCCGTGCGGTCAGCCGGCCCGGTGCTGGGCCAGGGTTTGTTGCTCGCCCAAGTGGGCTTTCGTGCGGCGAACAAGCGCGACGATGTGGAGTCGGTGCAGCGGCTGCTCAATGTGTCTGCCAAGGCCGGCCGTGTGCAGCTGGCCGAGGGACAGCTCAAGCCCGATGGCGCTTTCGGCAACAAGACGCTCGACGCGATCATGGCCTTCCAGCGCAGCGTGCTGGGCGAGCCCACGCCCTCTGGGCTGATCCAGCCGGGGGACGCCTGCCTGCGCAGCCTGTGCGAGCCGCTGGCGGACCTGGGCATGGGGGAGCTGTTGGGCCTGGCTTATCTGGCCGCTGGCGACGAGCAGATCGCTGCATTGGCGGCGGGCCTGCAGCAGACCATGGCGGCACGCCAGATCGACACGCTGCTGCGACGCGCGCATTTCCTGGCGCAGGTGGGGTGTGAGTCGGGCGAGCTCCGGTTCACGCAGGAGATCGCCAGTGGCCAGGCCTACGAAGGGCGCCGCGACCTGGGCAACACCCAGGCGGGCGACGGCGTGCGTTTCAAGGGACGGGGCCTGATCCAGCTCACGGGCCGGGCCAATTACGCCGAGTACGGCCGCGCCATCGGGCGCGAAGCCGAGATCCTGGCCCAACCTGAGCTGGTCGCCAGCGACAAGGCGCTGTGCACCGACGTGGCCGGCTGGTACTGGGCCAAGCGCGAACTCAATGCCCTGGCCGACCGCGATGACCTGACCGCGATCACGCGCCGCGTCAACGGTGGGTTGAACGGCTTGGAGGAACGCCGCCGCCTCCTGCTGCGGGCCAAGGCGCTGCTGGGCGCATGAGGCTGGCCTGCCTTCAGTGGCTGATCATCCAAGGGCGCTTGCTGGGGAAGCTCTTCGAGCCATCGGGCGCACGCAGCGTGGTCGCCTTTTTGGCGCTGGCGCAGCAACCGCATCCCGCCGGGTGCTTGAGGCGGCCGTAGCTGCCCTCCATGGCCTTGGAGGAGCGCGGCTCGTGCCGGGCCCGCTCGTTGGTGTCCATGGCGAAGCGCGTTTCGCTGCTCACGCAGGCCAGGCGCGGTGCGCTGACGAACACCCGCGGGGAAGCGGTGCCGCAGTCAGGGCACGCGGCCGGATCGTTGCGGGCAGACAGGCTGCGAAAGGCGTCGAAGCCCCCGCAGTCCGGACAAGCGTAGTCGTAGGTCGGCATGCTGGGGGCTCCTGCGCTGGGGTCACTTCACGTCGGGCGAAATCGGCATCTGGATGCTGCCGTCGAGGAACTTCGTCGGGCCTGCCGCCGTCGGGTTGATGTCGAACTCGAAGATCTCGGTGGGCAACCACAAGGTGGCGCAGGCATTGGGCACGTCGACCACGCCGCTGATGTGGCCCTGCACCGGCGCCGTCCCCAGGATGGAGTAGGCCTGGGCACCGCTGTAGCCGAACTTCTTGAGGTACTCGATGGCGTTGAGGCAGGCCTGGCGGTAGGCCACATTGACGTCCAGGTAGAGCTGCTTGCCTTGCTCGTCCACCGAGATGCCTTCGAAGATCAGGTAGTCGTTGTAGACCGGCTTGATCGGGCTGGGCTTGAAGATGGGGTTCTTGATGCCGTACTTGGCCATGCCGCCCTTGATGAGCGTGACCTTCATGTGCACCCAGCCGGCCATCTCGATGGCGCCGCAGAAGGTGATTTCGCCATCGCCCTGGCTGAAGTGCAGGTCGCCCACGCTCAAGCCTGCGCCGTCCACGTACACGGGGAAGTAGACCTTGGAGCCGCGCGACAGATCCTTGATGTCGCAGTTGCCGCCGTGTTCGCGCGGGGGCACGGTGCGTGCGGCGGTGGCCGCGGCTTTGGCTTTGGCCTCGCCCGTCAGCTTGCCCATGTGGGCGGTGCCGGCGAAGGGCGGATTGGCCAGGCCGGTGTTGCTGGGGTCGGAGTCGATCAGCTCCTGCTCGCGCGTGTTCCACATCTCCAGCATCTTGTGGTCGGGCAGGCAGCCGATCAGGCCGGGGTGGATCAGGCCAGCGTAGCTCACGCCGGGCACGTGGCGGCTCTTGGTGAACATGCCGTGGATGTCCCAGATGGACTTCTGCGCCAGCGGGTAGTGCTCGGTCAGGAAGCCGCCGCCGTTCTTCTTGCTGAAGAAGCCGTTGAAGCCCCACAGCGAGTCTTGCTTGGCGCCGATGTCGAGCAGGTCCACCACCAGCAGGTCGCCGGGTTCCGCGCCCTTCACGCCGACCGGGCCGCTGAGGTAGTGCACGGTGGTGAGGTCGATGTCGCGCACGTCGTCGGCCGAATCGTTGTTCTGGATGAAGCCGCCGGTCCAGTCAAACGTTTCGAGGATGAACTCGTCGCCGGGGTTGACCCAGCAGGCCATCGGGATGTCCGGGTGCCAGCGGTTGTGGATGTTTTCGTTGAGGGTGGGCGATTGGGTGAGATCGACCTTGATCAGGGTGTCAGCCATGTGTGTGCTCCTACTGTGTCAACGCGGGGATCAAACGGAGAGGTACGCTTTGATGCGCTCGGCATCGGTGTTGGCGCGGGTGGTTTCGTGCACCAGCCTTCCGCCTTCGATGACGAAGAGGCGGTCTGCCACGTCCATCGCAAAGCTCAGCACCTGCTCGCTCACGACGATGGTGATCTCGCGCAGCTTGCGGATCTCGTTGAGCGCCTTGGCGATGTCTTTGATGATGGACGGCTGGATGCCCTCGGTGGGCTCGTCGAGCAGCAGCACCTTGGGGTCGGTGACCAGCGCGCGCGCGATGGCCAGCTGTTGCTGTTGGCCGCCCGAGAGGTTGCCGCCCTTGCGGTGCTTCATGTCGAAGAGCACGGGAAAGAGCGCGTAGATGTCTTCCGGGATTTTCTTGCTCTTGCTGTTTTCCAGGCCGGTCTGGATGTTCTCCTCCACCGTCAGCGTGGGGAAGATCATCCGGCCCTGGGGCACGTAGGCGATGCCTTTGGCGACGCGGCGGTAGCTCTCGTCCTTCACGACGTTGCTGCCAGCCACGTTGATCTCGCCGGCCTTGGTGGGCAGCACGCCCATGAGGCTTTTGAACAGTGTGGTCTTGCCCATCCCGTTGCGGCCCATGATGGCCACGGTTTCGTTTTTGTGGGCTTCGAACGAGATGCCGTGCAGCGCCTCGCTCTGTCCATAGCTCACGTACAGGTCCTTGACTTGCAGCATGGTGGTGTCCTTTGCGGTGGCGGGGCTCAATGGCCGAGGTAAACGTCGATGACCTTGGGGTCGTTCTGGACCTGGTCCATCGTGCCTTCGGCGAGTATCTTTCCCTGGTGCATCACCGTCACCTTCGAAGCGATCTGCGCGACGAAGGCCATGTCGTGTTCGATCACGATCATCGAGCGGTTCTTGCAGATGCGCTTGAGCAGTTCGGCGGTGAGCTCGCGCTCCTTGGCGCTCATGCCGGCAATCGGCTCGTCGAGCATCAGCAGTTCGGGGTCCTGCATCAGCAGCATGCCGATCTCCAGCCACTGCTTCTGGCCGTGGCTGAGCAGGCCGGCTTCAGTGCCGAGCTTGTCGGCCAGGCCGATTTCCTCGGCCACCACCTGCACGCGGGCCTTGACCTCGTCGGTGCACTTGAAGGCCAGCGCGCCGAAGACCGAACGGCCTTCGGGGTAGGACACCTCCAGGTTCTGGAAGACGCTGAGGTTCTCGTAGATGGACGGCGTCTGGAACTTGCGGCCCACACCCGAGCGCACGATGGCGTGCTCGGACTGCTTGGTCAGCTCCTGGTCCTTGAACTGGATGCTGCCGGTGGAGGCCTTGGTCTTGCCGCAGATGAGGTCGAGCAGGGTGGTCTTGCCGGCGCCGTTGGGGCCGATGATCACGCGCAACTCGTTCTTGTCCACGTAGAGGTTGAGGCTGTCGATGGCCTTGAAGCCGTCGAAGGACACCGTCAGGTCTTCGACGTAGAGGACGAATTCTTTGCTGGTCGCAGTGGCGCTCATGAGGGTCTCCTGTCAGGCTTGTTGACCGCTGATGCCGGTGGGGATGCCGCCGGCGTTGCCGTCGCCCTGGGTCGGGGGCAGCACGGCCGGGTAGATGGCATGCGCAGCCCGGATGCGCTCGGCCTGGGCCTGGCGATCGGCTTGGCGCTTCGCCCACCAGGGCTTGACCTTTTGCTCCCACAGGCCGGCCAGGCCATCGGGGAAGGCCATGGTCACGCCGATGAACAGGGCGGCCATCAGGAACAGCCACAGGTCAGGCGCCGACTCGGAGAAATAGGTCTTGCCGAAGTTCACCAGCAGCGCACCGTAGATGGCGCCCACCAGGCTCATGCGGCCACCGACCGCGGCGAAGATCACCATCTCGATGGACGGCACGATGCCCACGAAGGACGGCGACATGAAGCCCACCTGCAGCGTGAACATGGCGCCGCCGATGGCCGAGATGCCGGCCGCCAGGCAGAAGGCGAAGACCTTGAACATGGCCACGTCGTAGCCCGAGAAGCGCACGCGGTCTTCCTTGTCGCGCATGGCCAGCAGCAGGGTGCCCAGCTTGGACTTCTGCACCCAGCGGCACAGCAGCACGGAGCCCAGCAGCAGCGCACAGCACACGTAGTACAGGACCAGGCGGTGCCCGTCGGTGCGGATGTCCCAGCCCAGCACGGTCTTCAGGTCGGTGATGCCGTTGACGCCGCCCGTGTAGCCCTGCTGACCGATGATCAGCACCGTCAGCACCAGGGCCACGGCCTGGGTGATGATGGCGAAGTACACACCACCCACGCGCCGCTTGAACATCGCGAAGCTCACGACGAAGGCCAGCAGCATGGGCACGATGACCACGGCCGCGACGGCGAAGGGCAGGCTCTTGAAGGGCACCCACCACACCGGCAGTTCGGTGAGCTGGTTCCAGTCCATGAAGTCCGGGATGCCCGGCGTGGACTGGATCTTGGTGCTGATGGGGTCGGACGCTTCCAGCTTGAGGAACATGGCCATCATGTAGCCGCCCAGGCCGAAGAACACGCCCTGGCCGAGGCTGAGGATGCCGGCATGGCCCCACAGCATCACCAGACCGAGGGCCACGAAGGCGTAGGTCAGGTACTTGCCCACCAGGTTGAGGCGGAAGGTGTCGAGCCCGAGCGGGAACACCACCAGCAGCACCAGGGCCAGCAGCAGTAAGCTGCCGAGCTGTTGCTGTTTGAGCCAGTCTTGGATTTTTGTCATGCGATTGCTCCTAGGGTTCCGGGAAGGCTTCAGCGACGCACCTTGGAGGCGAACAGGCCTTGCGGGCGCAGCATCAGGATCGTGATGACGGCCATCAGCGTCAGCACCTTGGCGTTGGAGCCGCTCATGAAGAACTCGGAGATGGACTGCGTCTGTGCGATGCCGAAGGCCGAGGCCACGGTGCCCAGCAGGCTGCCGGCGCCGCCGAAGGTGACCACCAGGAAGCTGTCCACGATGTAGAGCGAGCCGCTGGTCGGGCCGGTGGAGCCGATGGTGGTGAAGGCCGCACCGGCCACGCCAGCGATGCCGCAGCCAATCGCGAAGGTCAGGCGGTCGGTCTTCTTGGTGTTGATGCCGATGGCGTTGGCCATCACGCGGTTGCTCACGGTGGCGCGCACCCGCAGGCCCCAGCGTGCCTTGTAGAGCGCCAGCAGCAGGAAGGCGGTGACCACGGCGGTCAGGCCCATCACGAACAGGCCGTTGATGGGGATGTCCAGGCCTTCGGCCGGCGCCCACGAGCCCATCAGCCAGTCAGGCAGGGTTGGGCTGACTTCCTTGGGCCCGAAGGTGGAGCGGAACACCTGTTGCAGGCCCAGGCTCAGGCCCCAGGTGGCCAGCAGGGTGTCGAGCGGGCGTTTGTAGAGGTGCCGGATGAGTGCCCACTCGGTCAGCCAGCCGGCCGCGAAGGCGATGAAGAAGGCCGCCACGATGGCCACGGGGAAGTACATCTGCACCAGGCCGGGCGCGTACTTCTCGGTCAGCGTCGAGCCCAGGTAGATGGTGTAGGCGCCGATCGTCATGAACTCGCCGTGGGCCATGTTGATCACGCCCATCTGGCCAAAGATCACTGCCAGGCCCAGGCCCATGAGCAGCAGCACGGAAAACAGGCTCAGGCCGGCGAAGCCTTGCATGAGCCCGATATTGAGCATGTCTGTGAATGTCATTGTTCACCTCTGTCGTCCAGCACTGGGGAAAAAGCCTGCGCGGCCCGGCCGGGTGAGGGACGGACCGCGGCAGGAAGCGGCCGGTCCCCACCGGCCGCACGCTCAAAACGAAGGGGTCACTGGTAGCCCTTGGGGAAGGGGTTGGGCTCGATCAGCTCGGGCGATTCGGACACCACCTTGAAGGTGCCGTCGGTCTGGCCTTGGGCGATGCGCGACTTGCTCCACAGGTGGTGGTTGGCGTGCAGCTTCACGTAGCCTTCAGGCGCCGTCTTCAGCTCGATGCCGGGCGAAGCCGCCACCACCTTGTCCACGTCGAAGCTGCCGGCCTTCTCGACCGCGGCCTTCCACAACCAGGGGCCGAGGTAGCCGGCCTGGGTCACGTCGCCGATCACGGCCTTGGGGCCATACGCTTTCTTGAATGCGGCCACGAAGGCCTTGTTGTTGGCGTTGTCCAGCGACTGGAAGTACTTCATCGAGCTGTAGAAGCCAGCGAAGTTCTCGCCGCCGACGCCCAGCATTTCGTCTTCCGTCACCGACAGGGTCAGCAGGAACTGCTTGGCACCGGTGATGCCCGCGGCCTTGAGCTGCTTGTAGAAGGCCACGTTGGAGCCACCGACCACGGCGGCGAAGATGCAGTCGGGCTTGGCGACCTTGATCTTGTTGATCAGGGAGTTGAAGTTGGTGTGACCCAGCGGGTAGTACTCCTCGCCGACCACGCTGCCCAGCTTGCCCACCGACTCGATGTGCTTGCGGGCGATCTTCATCGAGGTGCGCGGCCAGATGTAGTCGGAGCCGACCAGGAAGAAGGTCTTGGCCTTCTTCTCTTTCGAGCCCCAGTCCAGGCTGTAGATGATCTGTTGCGTGGCTTCCTGGCCGGTGTAGATCACGTTCTTGGACTGCTCCAGGCCTTCGTAGAAGGTCGGGTAGTACAGCAGGCCGTTTTCCTTCTCGAAGATGGGCAACACGGCCTTGCGCGAGGCCGAGGTCCAGCAACCGAAGACACAGGCGACCTTGTCGTTGACCAGCAGCTTCTTGGACTTCTCGGCAAACGTCGGCCAGTCGGAGGCGCCGTCTTCCTTGATGACCTTGATCTTGCGGCCCAGCACGCCGCCCATGGCGTTGATCTGGTCGATGGCGAGCTGCTCGGCCTGGATGGAGCCGGTCTCGGAGATGGCCATGGTGCCGGTGGCCGAGTGCAGCTGGCCGACGATGACCTCGGTGTCGGTCACGGCCAGCTTGGTGGTGTTGACGGCCGAGGTGGCCGGTGCGGCGGCGCGGCTCAGGCCGGGCAGGCTGCCCAGGCCCGCCACACCCGCCATGCCGGCGAGGGGAAGGGCGCCCATGCCTTGCAGCAGGCGGCGGCGGTTTTTGGACAGATCGTCAGAGTGGTTCGACATGGACAGGGCTCCTTGCACAACGGTGGGGATCGACGGAAGAATTCAGGGCGCGGGTGCCTCGTCTTGGTGCGTGCCGTTGGACGCTGCTTGCACCGTGTGACGTGGCCTTGGGTCACACAGTACGGAGCACCGGGTATTCCATGAATACGTCAATTGACGTAGGCGTTGTGCGCAGTGCGCATGCGATGGGGGATTGAACGGACGCCCGGGGCTGGACCGCTTCTTGCGATCTCGGATGGCTTGTGTGTCCTGGAGCCCGCCCGTGCCCGTTGCCCGGCAAAAGATCTTCCACATCCGCCGCGAGTACAACGCCTGGGTCGCCAACGAGACCCTGGAGGACTACGCCCTGCGCTACACGCCGCGCTCCTTCCGCAAATGGAGCGAGATGCGCGTGGCCAACACGGCCTTCGGCGCGCTGTCTTTCCTGGCGCTGGAGGCCATCGGCGGGGCCATCGCGCTGAACCAGGGCTTTGGCAATGCGCTGTGGGCCATCCTGGTCGTGGGCCTCATCACCTTCCTGACCAGCCTGCCCATCAGCATCTACGCGGCCCGCCATGGCGTGGACATGGACCTGCTCACCCGGGGGGCAGGCTTCGGTTACCTGGGCTCCACGCTGACCTCGCTGATCTACGCCAGCTTCACCTTCATCTTCTTCGCGGTGGAGGCGGCCATCATGGCGCTGGCCCTGCAGATGCTGTTCGGCTGGTCGATGCCGCTGTGCTACGTGGTGTCATCCCTGCTTGTCATCCCGCTGGCCACGCATGGCATCACGCTGATCTCGCGCTTGCAGATGTGGACGCAGCCGCTGTGGTTGCTGCTCTGGCTGGCGCCCTTCGTGGCGGTGTGGTGGCACAAGCCGCAGGCCTATGTGGAGTTCACGTCACTGGCCGGACGCATGTCGGGCGAGAGCAGCTTCTCGTGGGCGGCCTTCGGCATGGCGGCCACGGTGGCGTTTTCGCTCATCCTGCAGGTCGGCGAGCAGGTGGACTTCCTGCGCTTCCTGCCCGAGAAAACCAAGGCCAACCGCGTGCGTTGGTGGACGGCGGTGCTGGTGGCCGGGCCCGGCTGGGTGGTGCCCGGCATGCTCAAGATGCTGGCGGGCGCCTTCCTGGCTTTCCTGGCCTTGCAGCGCGAGGTGCCGGTGGACCGCGCCATGGAGCCCACGCAGATGTACCTGGCCGGTTTCAGCGAGGTGTTCTCGTCCCACGGCTGGGCGCTCGGCGTGACGGTGCTGTTCGTGGTGCTGTCCCAGGTGAAGATCAATGTGACCAATGCCTACGCGGGCTCGCTGGCCTGGTCCAACTTCTTCGCGCGCCTCACGCACAGCCACCCGGGGCGCGTGGTGTGGCTGGTCTTCAACGTGCTGATCGCGGTGCTGCTGATGACGCTGGGTGTGTTCGGTGCGCTCGAGCATGTGCTGGGCCTCTACAGCAACGTCGCCATCGCCTGGGTGGGGGCCCTGGTGGCCGACCTGGCCATCAACAAGCCGCTGGGCTGGTCGCCCAAGGGCATCGAGTTCAAGCGCGCGCACCTGCACGACCTCAACCCCGTGGGCCTGGGCGCGACCTTGCTGGCCGCGGTGGTGGCGGTGGTGGCCCACGCCGGCGTGTTCGGCGAGGCCTGGGTGCCGTGGGCGCCCTTCATGGCCCTGGGGTTGGCGCTGACGGTGTCGCCCCTGCTGGCCTGGGCCACGGACGGGCGCTACTACCTGGCGCGCCAGCCGCACACGCACTGGGCACCCGGGCAGATGGTGCGTTGCTCGGTCTGCGACAACAGCTTCGAGTCGGAAGACATGGCCACCTGCCCGGCCTACGAGGCGCCGATTTGCTCGCTGTGCTGCACGCTGGAGTCGCGCTGCCACGACCGCTGCAAAAGCCGCTCGCGCGCGGCTGAGCAGGTGTCCGACGTGCTGACCTCGGTGCTGCCGGCGCAGCTGTCGCGGCGCATCAACTTCCGCGTCGGGCACTACCTCATCGTCTTCCTGTCGATGGCGATGCTGATGGCTTTCGTGCTGGGCGCCGTCTATTACCAGGAGGGCCATGGGCCCGCCGCGGTGCTCGATGGGCCCTTCGTCAAGGCCTACGCCTTGCTGCTGCTGGCCGCTGCCGTGTGTGCGTGGTGGATCGTGCTGGCCTCCGAGAGCCGCCGCATGGCGCAGGACGACTCCAACCGCCAGAACCAGCTGCTGCAGCAGGAAATCGACGCTCACCGCCGCACCGACGCCGCCCTGCAGCAGGCCAAGGAGCTGGCCGAGGCCGCCAACCAGGCCAAGACGCGCTACGTGGCGGGCATGACGCACGAATTGCGCACGCCGCTCAACAGCATCATGGGCTATGCCCAGATCCTGCTCAAGGACGAGCCGGCCGATGGCGCCCGACGGCGCCCTCTGACCACCATCCAGCGCAGCGGCGAACACCTCATCGGCCTGATCGATGGCCTGCTCGACCTGGCCCGCATCGAGGCAGGCCGTTTGCGCCTGGACGCCGCCCCGCTGCCCCTGCACGACTTCCTCGACGAGGTCGTGCGCATGGTGCAGCCGCAGGCCGAGGCCAAGGGCCTGGACTTCCGCCTGGAGACCCGCGGCCGCGTGCCCGCCTGGGTGCAGTCCGATGCGCGCCGCCTGCGCCAGATCCTGCTCAACCTGTGCAGCAACGCGGTGCGCTTCACCGAACGCGGCCAGATCACGCTGCGCCTGGACGCGCGCCGCGAGGTGCTGCGCTTCGAGGTGATCGACACCGGCATCGGCATCGCGCCGCAGGACATGGAGCGCATCTTCCTGCCCTTCGAGCGCGGCAGCGGCGGACGGCGCAGCAGCGAACCGGGCACGGGCCTGGGCCTGACCATCACGCACCTGCTCAGCGAGCTGATGGGCGGTGAGCTGACCGTGCAAAGCGTGATGGGCGAGGGCAGCACCTTCAGCGTGCGCTTGTATTTGCGCGAGATCAGCGCCCCGCTCAGTGCGCCGGCCATGGCACCTGCAGGCGCACCGCTGGCGGCCCAGGGCCTCACCCGTGGCCTGCGACCCGTCACAGGCTACGTCGGTGCGCGGCGCACCCTGCTGGTGGTGGACGACCAGCCCTTGCAACGCCAGTTGCTGGCCGGCCTGCTGCTGCCGCTGGGCTTCCAGGTGCGCGAAGCCGCCAGCGGCCACGAGGCCCTGGAAAGCGTGCGCGAAGTGTGTCCCGACGCCGTGCTGCTCGACATCAGCATGGACGACATGGACGGCTGGCACACCGCCCGCACCCTGCGCGAGGTGGGCTTCGTCACGGTGCCCATCATCCTGGTGTCCGCCAATGTGTTCGAGAACCGGCCGGAGAACCTCGCGGCGGCCCAGTGCCAGGCCTTCGTGGCCAAACCGGTGCGGGAGTCCGAACTGCTGGCCGCCCTGGGCGAACACCTCGGCCTGAGCTGGCTGACCGAGCCGGAGGCCCCCGCGCTGCGCGAGCCTCACGCCGCCCCACCGACCCACGCGCACGGTGCCCTTGCCGCCCCTGTCCTGGGTGCCCTCCTGCCAGCCGATGCGCTTCTGCCCGTCGATGCGGTCTGGGAACTCCACCGCCTCGCGCGCAGGGGCCATGTGCAGGCCTTGCGCCAGGCTATTGGCGAATGGCAGGCGGCCGCGCCCGAGCACGCCGCGCAGTGGCGACAGCTGGCGCAGCTGGTGGACGATTTCGAGCTGGACGCGCTGGTGGCGCGCCTGGCCCCGCAACTGACCGATGACATCACCGAGGACATGGCCGATGAACCACGCCCCTGACCGCTCAGCCAACCAGGGCACCGTGCTGGTGGTGGACGATGCGCCCGACACCCTGCGCATGCTGTGCGACGCCCTGGCCCAGGAGGGCTACACCGTGCTGGTCGCGCGGGACGGCCTGCAGGCCCTGGACAGGCTGGACGTCGTGGTGCCGGACGCCATCCTGCTGGACGGCGTCATGCCGGGCCTCAGCGGTTTCGAAACCTGCCAGCGCATCAAAGCGCATCCGCAAGGCGAGGCCGTGCCCGTCATCTTCATGACCGGCTTGTCCGAGACGGCCGACATCGTGGCGGGCTTCGACGCCGGCGGCGTGGACTACGTCGTCAAGCCCTTGCGCATCGAGGAGGTGCTGGCCCGCCTGAACACCCACGTGCGCAATGCCCGGGCCGCCCGCGAGGCCCGGGCCGCCGTGCAACGTGCCAGCGACGCGTCGTCGGCGTTTTCCGTCGCTGCCGCAGCAGCGTCTGCCGCATCGGCCGAGCGGCTCAGCCAAGCGGCCCTCACACCGCGCGAAACCGAGGTGCTCACCTGGCTGGCGCGCGGCAAGACCAACCGCGACATCGCCGACATCCTGGGCATGAGCCACCGGACCGTCAACAAGCACCTCGAACACATCTTCGAGAAGCTGGGGGTGGAGACCCGTGCCGCCGCCGCCGCCCTGGCCAGCCAGGCCATCCAGGCGTGACGCTGCAACTTGACGTGATCTGCACGCCACAACAAGGGGTTCTTTCCGTAAACCCCCATGGGCGGTGCGCGGCCGTGGCTGCAGGATGCGATAGGCTTCGTGCCCGGGTGAAACACCCAGATTTTGAGACAGCCACAGGAGCAGTACATGGCGTCAGCGCACTCGGCAACTTGGCAGGGCCCCCTGCCTGCCGGGACCGTCCCTTACCAGCGCTTCAGCGAATTGATCTTCGTGTCCGTCGCTGGACACTATGCTTTCGCCTTGTTGTATGGCCTTGGCTTGGGGCAGGGCGCCATCGCGCTGGCCTTGGCCGGACCGGCCACGCTGGTGTTCGCCTTGTTCCCTTTGGTCAAGAGCCCGCTGGCCGAACGCTGGTTCCGGCCCGCCAGCCACCTGGGCATCCTGCTCAACTTCTGTGGCGTCAACCTGGCCCTGATGTGGATGGGGCTGGGGCCCAGCACCTGCGTTTGGTGGCTGGTGTGGTGGCCCTTGTTCGTGGCGCTGGTGGTGGGTGCCAACGACGGTTTGGCCTGGCTGGCGCTGACCCTGCTGGCCGGTGCCCTGCACTGGGCCAACGACGCCATGGGCTGGGTGACGCCGTTGATGCGCGCGCAAGACAACCCCTTGATGCTGATGCAAGCCGGCTTCCTGGCGCTGGGCGTGTCCTTTGGCGCCGTGGCCCGCCGCGCACACGATCGGTATGCCGCCCATGGTGCCGACCAGCAGCGCACCATCGGCCTGCAGAACGAAGCCCTGGCGGCCCGCGCCGCATCGTTGGAAAGCACGCTGGCTGCCCTGCAGCAGGCCAACCTTGACCGCACCCGCCTGTTCGCGCAGATCAGCCACGAGGTGCGCAACCCGCTCAATGGCTTGCTCGGTTTCACGCAGTTGCTGCGGCGCTCGCCGCTCAACGAGTTGCAGCTCAACCAGGTGGAGCAGGTCAGCCGCTGCGGCGCGACCATCCACAAAATCATCAGCGACATGCTGGATTTCTCGCGCCTGGAGGTCAATCCGGCCACGCTGGAGGCCAAGCCCTTCGACCCCCAGCAGGTGGTGCGCGAAGCGGTGGAGATGCTTTCCTCGGTGGCCCAGCAAAAGGGCTTGGCCATCGTCATGGAGTGCCAGGTGCCCAGGGTGGCCGTGGGCGACGCCTTGCGTGTGCAGCAGGTGCTGCTCAACTTCTTGGGCAATGCCCTGAAGTTCACCGAGCAAGGCCAGGTCACGGTGCGTTGCACGACCGTGCCGATGGCCGCGGGGCAGGCGGCGTTGCACGTCGAGGTGCAGGACTCCGGCATCGGCATCCCGCCTGAGGCGGTCGGTCAGCTCTTCCAGCCCTTCAGCCCCGTGAGCGAGAAAACCATCCGCCAGTACGGTGGCACCGGCCTGGGCCTGGCCATTTGCAAGCGCCTGGTGGACGTCATGCAGGGCCAGATCGGCGTCATGAGCCAGCCGGGGCAAGGCAGCTGCTTCTGGTTCGAGGTGCCGCTGCAAACGGCTTTGCCAGGCCAGGTGCTCAGCGACGCGGCCTGAAGGTGCGGCTCGGTGACTGCCTCACCGCTTCACGGCCTCACTGCATGCGCGTGGCCGCACCCAGCATTTCGTGCACATCGTGCGTCATCACGGCCAGGAAACTCAGCAGGCCCAGGTAGGCGGTTGCGTAGCTCAGGCGCGTTTCGGCCGAGGCGCGGTAGTAGCCCGCATGGGCCGGGTCGTCGGCCTGGAAGCGCCAGGCCTTCATCACCTGCGGCGCGGCCATCACGGCGATCAAGATCAGCATGGGGCTGGGGTTCAGCCAGAACAGGCCGAGCAGCACCGGCACGCCCAGCAGCCACAGTCGCGGTGACAACACCGCCGTGATGCGGCCACCGTCCAGCGGCGACAGCGGGATCAGGTTGAAGAGGTTGAGGAAGAAGCCGCTGTAGGCCACGGCCAGCAGCCAGCGGCCTTCCGAGCCCATGTCGCGCGCCACGAAATAGCAGGCCAGCGCGCCCAAGGTGCCCACCAGCGGCCCGCCCAGGCCCACGTAGGCCTCGGTTTCCGCGTCGTGCGGCAACTCCTTGAGCTCGATCCAGGCGCCCACGAAGGGGATGAAGGTGGGGGCGCCCACGTTCAGGCCGCGTTGCTTGGCCGCAATGTAGTGGCCCATTTCGTGCACGAACAGCAGCGCGATGAAGCCGGCCGCATAGCGCCACCCGAAGATGAAGCCGTACACCACCAGCGAGACCAGCATGCTGCCGCCGGTGAGCAGCAACTTGCTGAACTTGAGGCCGCTGAACAGCAGGAACAACAGTTTGAGCATGGCGTCAGGCTTGCGGTTTGTCGCGTTGGAAGAAGCGCTTGAAAGCGGCCCAGCCGCCGAAGGCCGCGAGGGCGATCACTTTGGCGAACTTGGCCAGGAAGCCCGCGGCCAGCGCGAACAACCCGATCTTCTTGGCCGCCAGCCCGCCCACCAGCGCGGCCAGGCCGTACTCGGCCACCTTGTCGGTCGAGGCGTTGAAATCGGTGTAGCGCTTGCCTTCGCCGAAGTTCAGTGCGGCCAGCAGGGTTTGCGCATGGCGCTTGTCCTGGGCGATGTCTTTCAGGTCGGTGATGAGGTTGAGCGTCACATAGCCTTCGCGGCCCAGCGCGTAGGTGTTGTAGTTGATGCTGGTGGGCGCGTCGGCCGCGGCCCCTTTGTGGCGCACCGACAGCGACCACACCAGGCGGTGTGTGGCCGCGTCGTAGGTGGGCTTTTCCACCCAGCCGCCGATGTCGAGTTCCGCGAAGCCCTTCTGGCGGCGCTCCTCGTTGGACGCCTCGGTGCCTTCCTTCAGGCCCTTGTAGAGCCCATCGACGTCCCAGTGTTCGGCATCGTCCTCCGGGATGTGCCCCGAGGGCTCGTAGCGCGCCACGGCCATCCAGCCTTGTTCGTCGGACTGGGGGAAGACCAGGCCCAGTATGCGCTCGTCGGGGTGGTTGCCCATGGCGCGCATCAGCTGGCTGGCGGCGGGCTCGGGCACCCACAGGTAGCCGGCGGGCAGCTTGAGCGTGGCCTGGTCGCGCAGGGCGATGTCGGTCGGTCCAGCGATCTGGCTGGCCTTGACGGCACGCAGGGCGGCTTCGGCCTCTGCTTCGCGCTGGGTGGCGGCGGGTGCAGCCTGCGTGGACGAGGGCGTTTCGGGAAGCGAGGTGGACTGCGCCCAGGCACTGTGCGGCGCCAGGGCACCCAGGCCGACGGTGCCCCAGAGGGCGGTGGACAAAGCGATGGCAGCGATGGCGGCAAGGCCTGCACGCGGTCGGCGTGGCGAACGTGGGGTCATGGTGAAGCTCCCTGGGGTGGCGGCTTTCCCGTGGCCGGGGCCGCGCTGTTGTGTTGGGTGCGACAGCGTAGCACCGGCACCGCAGGGCGGCCCTCGGCCGTTCAGCCGCCCCAGACCACCTGCGGCGTGCCGTCGCGGTGCTGCACCACGCCGTGGCTGAGGCTCAGCCGGTCTTCCACCAGCCAGCGCACGGCCTGCGGGTAGAGGCGGTGCTCCTGCACCAGCACGCGCTCGGCCAGGGCCTGGGGCGTGTCACCGTTCAGCACGGGCACGGCCGCCTGGGCCACGATGGGGCCGTGGTCGAGTTCTGGCGTGACGAAGTGCACCGTGGCGCCGGCCAGCTTGCAGCCGGCCTCGATGGCGCGCTGGTGCGTGTGCAGACCGGGGAAGGCCGGCAGCAGGGAGGGGTGCACATTGAGCATGCGGCCCTCGAAATGCCGCACAAAGCCCTCGGTGAGGATGCGCATGAAGCCGGCCAGCACCACCACGTCGGGCGCAAAGCCGTCGACCACCCGGGCCAGTTCGGCGTCGAAGGCCTCGCGGCTGTCGAAGGCCTTGTGGTCGACCACGGCCGTGGCGATGCCCCTCTCGGCGGCGAATTTCAGCCCCGACGCCTCGGCCTTGTTGCTGACGACGGCCGCGATGCGGGCAGGCCAGCCTTCTTGCTGGCAGGCGTGGACGATGGCCTCCATGTTGGAGCCCCGTCCGCTGATCAGGATGACGATGGATTTCATGCGAGCCGAGAGTGTAGTGGCCCCGCCAGTCGGTGCGCCAGCGCAGACGAGGGGGAGCGCCTAAAATCCACGCCATGAACCAGCGCGTCCTCACCGGCATCACCACCACCGGCACCCCCCACCTCGGCAACTACGTCGGCGCCATCCGCCCTGCCATCGCGGCCAGCCGCGAGCCTGGCGTCGAGAGCTTTTTCTTCCTGGCCGACTACCACGCCCTCATCAAGTGCGATGACCCGGCGCGCATCGCCCGCTCGCGCCTGGAAATCGCTGCCACCTGGCTGGCTGCAGGCCTGGACACCGAGCGCGTGACCTTCTACGCGCAAAGCGACATCCCCGAAATCACCGAGCTGAACTGGCTGCTGACCTGCGTGACGGCCAAGGGCCAGATGAACCGCGCCCACGCCTACAAGGCCTCGGTCGATGCCAACGAGGCCAAGGGCGCCGAGCCCGACGACGGCGTCACCATGGGCCTGTTCTGCTACCCCGTGCTGATGGCCGCCGACATCCTGATGTTCAACGCCCACCGCGTGCCCGTGGGCCGCGACCAGGTGCAGCACATCGAGATGGCGCGCGACGTGGCCCAGCGCTTCAACCACCTCTACGGGCAGGGGCGTGAGCTGTTCGTGCTGCCCGAAGCCGAGATCGAGGAGAGCGTGGCCACCTTGCCCGGTCTGGACGGCCGCAAGATGAGCAAGAGCTACGACAACACCGTGCCCCTGTTCGAAGGCGGCGCCAAGGGCCTGAAGGACGCCATCGCCCGCGTGGTGACCGACTCCCGCCTGCCCGGCGAGCCGAAGGACCCGGACAGCGCCCACCTCGTCACCCTGCACGACGCCTTTGCGGACGCCGCCACCCGCGAGGCCTTCCGCCGCGACCTGATCGCCGGTCTGGGCTGGGGCGATGCCAAGCAGCGCGTGGTCGAGCTGATCGAAGCGCACGTTGGGCCCATGCGCGCGGCCTATGCCGAGTTGATGGCCCACCCGGAGCGCATCGAAGATGTGTTGCAGGTCGGCGCCGACAAGGCCCGCCGCACCGCCACGCCCTTCATCAAGGAACTGCGCCAGGCCGTGGGCTTGCGCCAGATGGTGGCCGTGGCCCAGCCGGTGGCGAAGGTGGCCGATGACAAGGCCGCGCTGCCGACCATCAAGCAGTACCGCGAGGCCGATGGCCTGTTCTATTTCAAGCTCACCACCCACCAGGGCGCGCTGCTGCTGCAAAGCACGGGCCTGGCCGATGGCCGCGAGGCCGGCAACTGGGTCAGGCGCCTGAAGACCGAAGGCGATGCGGCCCTGGCGGAGGCCCCGGTGGCGCGCGCCGAGGGCGTCAGCGCCGACACCGTGTCGGCGGCCCTGGCGGCGCTGGCCGAGGCCACGCGGGTGGCCGATGCCGAGAAGGCTGACAAAGCCGCCAAGGCGGCGCAGGCCTGATGTCGTCACCCCTTGCAGCGTCTCCCCACACCGCGATCCCTCACAACGCGTCCCCCAGCACCGACATGGCCGGCATCCACATCACCGACATCGAATCCGCCATCAACTGGTGGCGCGTTCGGTCACCCTCGCCCGATGGCATCAGCCTGGCGGCCGAGGTGAAGAAGCTCGCCGAAATCTATGCATTGATGGTCTATTTCCGCGAGACCGAGTGCGACGAAGACACCATGCCCCGTGCCGCCCGCGAAGCCTGGCTGGCCTGGTACGACACCACGCCCGACACGCCGTGCATCGCGATTTGCTCGACCAGCCAGGGCGATGACCTTTGCAAGGGCTGTGGCCGCACCTTCGACGAGGTGCAGCTGTGGCCCGAGATGACGCCGGGCGAAAAGCGCGCCACCTGGCGGCGCATCACGATCGAATCCAGCGCCTGGCGCTTCAACCGCTACGCGGAGCGTGCTGCCGAGCGCAGGGGGCAGCCTGCCGAGGCGCCCGTCGCCAGCGCGCCCACGGCTCAGACCGACCGCGGCTGAGCCACCGGCGCGGCGGCCGGCTTGCCTGCCACGCGCTGCTTGAGCACCTTCCACAGGAAGGGCACGATGGCCCGCGAGAACGCCGCCAAGTCGGCCCGGGCGATGCAGGGCAGCTCCGTGCCTTGCTGCCAGCTCGGGTTGCGGCTTTCGAAGAAGCGGATGTCGGCGTCGCGAGCGCGCATCTCGTCGGTGATGACGGCCACATCGGCCTTCAGGCGGTTGGCGTCCTCACCGAACTCCAGCACCATGGTCTGGCGGTTGAGCTTGCCGGGGAACAGCGCTTCGCAGTAATCGACCACGAGGGATTCCAACTCCGGCTGGGGCACGCCGCGCTGCGGGTGGAACTCGGGGAAGTTGCGCGCCAGCAGCAGGTAGGTTTTGTAGCCCTTGGAGATCAGCAGCCAGTACTGGCGCGAGAACGGCGACTTCAGCGCCTCCAGGAACAGCTTCCACGCGAAGGCCGTTTGCAGCGAGCGCGAACCCCAGTGCGCCCGCTCGATGATGGTGTCGCCGCTGAACAGGCCCTTGACCGTCTTGCCGCCCAGCTGGAACTTGTAGACGCCGAGCGTCGAGAAGCCGACGATCTGGTGCGTTTTTTTGTGGCGCACCACGAACGCGCCTTCCTTGCGGCCGAGGTCGTCGAGGAAGGTCGCCAGCGGGCTGCAGGCGTAGTGGGCCTCGAACAGCGCGTGCATGCGGTGCACCTCTTCCACGGTCAGCGTGTGGATCTTTTGGTAGGTGGTGTAGAGCATGCGGGTGGGCCGGAGAGTCGCGTTGGGGTGCATCTTCCGGCCCGCCGAGGGGCTGTCACACAGGGGAAACCTGAACGGAAATCGATATACGCTCAATCAGGGGGTGTTTGAAACGGTGGTTTGTTTCCCATGGAGATAAATCATTCAATCGTTTGAATTGGCGATGCCAAGGGGCGAAATCGGGCGGTGTTCGCCGCTGAAGGACTCGCGCGCCGGCTTGCCCTTCAGCGGCGGCATCTCGAAGGGCTGTTCGGGCACGACCTGGTCGGGCAGGTGGTCCAGCAGGTGGCGGATCAGGGTCAGGCGGCCCAGGCGCTGGTCGTTGAAGTCCACCAGCGTCCAGGGGGCGTGGGCGGTGTGCGTGGCCTTGAGCATGGCGTTGCGCGCCTTGCCGTACTCGGCGTATTTGGTGCGCGCCACCACGTCGACCGGCGACAGCTTCCAGCGCTTGAGCGGGTCGGCCAGGCGCTCGGCGAAGCGGGCCTCCTGCTCGGCCTGGTCCACCGTGAGCCAGTACTTGAAGAGCAGCATGCCGTCGTTGACCAGGGAGAGCTCGAACATCGGCGCCTCGCGCAGGAAGCGCTGGTACTCCTCGGCAGAGCAAAAGCCCATGACCTTCTCGACGCCGGCGCGGTTGTACCAGCTGCGATCGAACAGGGCGATGTGGCCGCCCGCCGGCAGGTGCGGCACGTAGCGCTGGAAGTACCACTGGGTTTTTTCGGTGTCGGACGGTTTGGGCAGGGCCACCACCTCGCAGCGGCGCGGGTCCAGTGCGCTGGCGATGGCGTGGATGACGCCGCTCTTGCCGGCCGTGTCGCGCCCCTCGAAGATCACCAGCAGGCGCTTGTTGCAGTGGGCCAGCCAGCGCGAGACCTGCATCAGCTCCAGCAGCATGGGCTCCAGCGCGGCCTCGTAATCCTTGCGGCTCAGGCGGGGCGTGCCCTTGCCGGTTTTTTTGCTGATCTTGCTGTCTTGTCTGCCCATGCAGGCCTCCATCGAAAAACCTTCACCGTGGACGCCACCTTACCGCGAACACAGGCGCCGAACCGGGTGAAGCGGGCCGGGGCCTCGATAGAATCGGCACATGACCGACGCCACCGATCCGAACTCCCCCGCCAAGCCCTCCAACTTCCTGCGCGGCATCATCGACCGCGACCTGGCGCAGGGCACCTATGCCGGCCGCCGCTGGGCCGGCTCGCCTGGCGATGCCGCCCACCACGCCGCCGGTGAGCCCGACCCGGCCAAGATCCGCACCCGTTTCCCGCCCGAGCCCAACGGCTACCTGCACGTGGGCCACGCCAAGAGCATCTGCCTGAACTTCGGTCTGGCGCGCGATTACGGCGGCGTCTGCCACATGCGCTTCGACGACACCAACCCCGAGAAGGAGGAGAAGGAGTACGTCGATGCCATCCTGGACGCGGTGACCTGGCTGGGCTTCGGCTGGGGCAGCGGCAACGGCAACGGCCAGCCTGACGGCCATGGTGAGAGCCACCTCTACTACGCCAGCAACTACTTCGACTTCATGTACCGCGCTGCCGAGGCGCTGGTCACCGCTGGCCTGGCGTATGTGGACGAGCAGACGCCCGACGAGATGAAGAAGAACCGCGGCGACTTCACCACGCCCGGCACCGACAGCCCCTTCCGCAGCCGCACGCCTGGCGAGAACCTCGCCCGCTTCCGCGAGATGCGCGACGGCCAACTGCCCGATGGCGCCGCCGTGCTGCGCGCCAAGATCGACATGGCCAGCCCGAACATCAACCTGCGCGACCCGGCCATCTACCGCATCCGCCGCGCCACCCACCACAACACGGGCGACACCTGGTGCATCTACCCGATGTACACCTTCGCCCACCCCATCGAGGACGCGCTGGAGCAGATCACCCACTCGATCTGCACGCTCGAATTCGAAGACCAGCGCCCTTTTTACGACTGGTTGCTCGATCGCCTGGCCGAACTCGGCCTGCTGGCCCAGCCCACGCCCAAGCAGTACGAGTTCGCCCGCCTGAACCTGACCTACGTCATCACCTCCAAGCGCAAGCTCAAGGCCCTGGTCGATGAAGGCGTGGTGAACGGCTGGGACGACCCCCGCATGCCCACCATCGTTGGCCTGCGCCGCCGCGGCTACACGCCCGAGGCCCTCCAGCTGTTTTGCGAGCGCATTGGCGTGACCAAGTCCGACAGCTGGATCGACTACAGCACCCTGGACATCGCCCTGCGCGACGACCTGGAGGGCAAGGCCCACCGCGGCATGGCCGTGCTCGACCCGGTCAAGCTCGTGCTCACCAACTGGGATGAGGTCATGGGCGCGGGCCACCAGGAGCCCTGCAGCCTGCCGGCCCTGCCACACCCGCCGGAGGGCACCGAATCGCCGATGCGGCACTTCACGCTGGGCCGCGAGGTCTGGATCGAACGCGAAGACTTCGAAGAAGTGCCGCCGAAGGGCTACAAGCGCTTGTTCCCGGGCAACAAGGTGCGCCTCAAGGGTGGCTACGTCATCGAGTGCACCGGTTGCAGCAAGGACGCCGATGGCCGCGTGACCGAGGTGCTGGCCACCGTCGTGCCCGACACCAAGAGCGGCACGCCGGGCGCCGACAGCGTCAAGGTCAAGGCCGCCATCACCTGGGTGGGCGCCGCCGATGGCGTGGCCGCCGAAGTGCGCCTCTATGACCGCCTCTTCACCGAGCCGCAGCCCGACGCTGGCGGCAAGGACTTCAAGGCCTGTCTCAACCCCGACAGCTTCAAGGTGGTCACGGCCTATGTCGAGCCCTCGCTGGCTGCCGCGCTGCCCGACCAGAAGTTCCAGTTCGAGCGCTTCGGCTACTTCGTGGCCGACCGCGTGGACCACGCACCCGGCCAGCCCGTGTTCAACAAGATCACGGGGCTGAAGGACGGCAACTGGAAGTGAGCTGTACCGGGGTGGGCGACGTGACCCACCGGGTTGGAACCGCACAGGGGGCTTGCCCCCGCTGGGCACCCCATGCAAAAAACAGGGACCGTGGTGCGCTGGGAGGCGGACCGGGGCTTCGGCTTCATCCGCAGCCCGCACACCGATGCGGACGTGTTCTTCCACGTCCGTGACTTCCGTGGTCCGGGCACGCCGCAGACCGGCCTGGCTGTGCGCTACGAGGAAATCCACGTGGGCGGCAAGGGCCCGAGGGCGATGGCGGTCGCGTCGCTTCAGCCCGTCGGACAGGCGCGCCCAATGGCTGCGGGCCCGCGGGTGCGACAGGGTGTGCGCACCGAAGGCCGACGCGCAAGCCCGCGCGACCCCTGGCTGAGGCCGGTGTTGCTGGCGGCGCTGGTCTGGGCCGTGGGCCTGGGCTGGGCCATGGCCTCAGGCCACTTGCCGGGCTGGGTGCTGCCCGCCTGGCTGGCCCTGAACCTGTGGACTTTCGCGGTGTACTGGCGCGACAAATGGGCCGCGCAGCGCGGCCATCGGCGCACCCCTGAGAACACCTTGCACCTGTGGGGCGTCCTGGGCGGCTGGCCCATGGCCCGTGTGGCCCAGCAGCTGCTGCGTCACAAATCGGCCAAAGCCAGCTTCCAGCGCACCTATTGGCTGACCACCGCCTTGCACGTGGCGGCGATCATGGCCTGGATCGTCGTGGTGCGCTGAGTTCAGCGCGCGAACTGGTTCGCCTTCACGAGGTGTTGCTTGAAACCGAAGACGTTCTCGTCCTTGGCGTTCACGGTCACTTCCACCCAGTGCACGTACTGCGCGCCGAAGTTCTCCATGCGGGTCACGTTCTCCAGCATCTGCACGCCGTTGTTGAGCGTGGCGGCGCTCACCGGCTTGTCGACGCGGAAGTAGTGGCTGTCGCCGTGGGCGATGACCACGGGCTTGGCGAAGGCGATGGCGCGCTGGGTGATCTTGGCGATGATGGCGTTGAAGCCCTTGCGTTCGGCGCTGGTGGCGGCCAGCTCGAAGGCCGGGTTGGCCTGCATGGCCAGCAGGACGCCGGCGGCATCGGTGCGCACCGCCTCGTCGAAGACGCGGTCGATCCAGGCCAGGGCTGCGGCTTCACGCGCGTTCACCTCGGCGATGCGGTCGGCGCGTGGCGTGGTGGCGGTGTCGCTGGGGTCGATCTGGTTCCAGGGAGCCAGGTTGTTGTTGCTGCCCACCACGTGCACGGTGCCCATCACGGCGCCACCGAAGTGCCACAGGGTGTTTTCCACGTAGGTCTCGAAGCCGGCATCGCGGGCCTGGGTGGTCACGCGGGCCTTGCGACCGCCGGTGGTCACGCCCGGCTCGGGGAAGAAGACCTGGCGCAGGTGCGACAGGCGTTCGGTGGGCAGGTAGTTGCCGTTGTTGGTGCGGTGGCAGTCGGTCCACTCGTTGTCGCCGGGGGTGTAGACCAGCGGCATGTCGAAGCGCTGCAGCTGCTGGAAGCGGCGCAGGATGAGGTCGTCGTCGCAGCGCTCGCTGCCGGCCTTGATGTCGCCGGTATGCAGCACGAAGCGCACGTGCGGGCGGGCGTTGATGTCGTCGATGACGCGGTCGAACTGCGGTTCGGTGGTGACGCCATAAGGCACGTCACCGATCAGTGCGAAGGCGCCTTGCTGCGGCATGGCGTGGGCGCGGCCAGCTTCGGTGCGCTGCGCTTGGCGGTCTTCGGTGTGGTTGTGGTCGGCGAAGGCGGGCCAAGCCAGGCTCACCAGGGTGACAAGGGTCAGGTGACGGAGAACGGGGTGCATGGCAACTCCAGGGTGAGGGGCAGACCGCCTGCCCGCAAACCCGCCACGCTATCGGTCTCGTGTGCCAGCCTTGTGTCCGAGCTTGGCCCGGATGGCGTCGAAGCGCGCCTGCTCCGCGGGGCCGGCGCCGGGGCCCTCGGTCACGGTCACGTCCTTGGACGTCAGCACCCGCCCGGTGGCCGATGAGCGCAAGGCCAGTGGCGCCACCTCGCGCCCGTTGCGGCGCTCCACGATGCGCACGGGCGGTCCATCGGGCGCAGGCGCGTGGCGGTCTCCCCATTGCGCCAGCGCCACGATGACGGGCAGCAGGTCGCGGCCCTTGTCGCTCAGGCGGTAGTCCAGCGCGCGGCCGTTGTCGCTGGTGGCGGTGATTTCCAGGATGCCGTGGCCCACCAGGTCGTGCAGGCGCTGCGTCAGCACATTGGGCGCGATGCCCAGGTGGGACTGGAACTCGCCGAAGCGCCGCGTGCCCCAGAAGGCCTCGCGCACGATCAGCAGCGTCCACCAGTCACCCACCTGCTCCAGCGTGCGGGCGATGGAGCAGCTCATGTCGGAGAAGGACGTGCGGCGCATGGTCAGGCCATGATACTTGCATCATGCAAGTAAAGCGATTAGGCTGACGATACTTCTTTCATGCAAGTAGATGAGGTTTTGCCATGGCCGATGTTGCCCTCTTCGTTCACTCCACCGGGGTGGGGCCTTTCATGTGGAACAAGCTGCTCGTGGGCTTGCCCGAGGGCATCGCCCCGCTGACACCGACCAACCGCGGCTACAGCCCCAGCGACCTGCTGGCGCGCGGCGCGCCGTTCTCATTGCAGGACGAGGTGGCGCACCTCAAGGCGCAGATCCCCGAGGGCACCACGGGCGTCCACCTGGGCGGCCATTCCTATGGTGGCCTGGTGGCCCTGAGCCTGGCCATGGACCCGGCCGTGCCGGTGCGTTCCCTGTGGTTGTACGAGCCTGTGCTGTTCGGTTCGCTCAACGCCGAGGCCGACACCTTGCAAGGTGAGGTGGCCAAGCAGGTGCGCGACTTGTTCACCGACCGGGAGTTCCTGCTCAACGAAGAGACCGGTGGCAACGACGCCTGGCTGGAGCGCTTCGTCGACTACTGGAATTTCCCGGGCATGTGGGCTTCGATGCCCGACAAAGCCAAGTTGATGGCGCGCGCCGTGGGCTGGAAGATGTACCACGAGGTGCGCATGGTCTCGCAAGAACCCGAACCCTTCGCGCACTACCGGCTGAGCGTGCCTACCACTCTGGTGTTCGGTGAGCGCACGCAGCCGCCCGCCGCCGAGATGGTGCGCCGTCTGGCCGCGGTGAATCCCGATGCGGAGGTTATCGAGCTCAAGGGCCAGGGCCACATGGCCGTGGTTGGCGCTCCGGATGCGGTGCTGCCGACGCTGCAGGCGCACTGGGCGCGCGTGGCGGCTCAGGCGTGATGCCGCTCATGCGATGACGCCTGCGTGATCGGCCGGCGGGCATGGGCCTTGTCAGTGCCCCATGCCGGGCATGGCGCCGGATGCGGCTGGGCCGTGCAAGGGCGCGGTTGCTTGGGGTGGCGTGGCCATCACGGGCACCTGCAGCGTCAAGCGCGAGGTCTGGCCGTCCGGGTCGCGGAAGGTCAGCGTCATGGGCACGGTGCTGCCCACGGCGATGGGCTGACGCGGGCGCATCAGCATCAGGTGGTGGCTGCCAGGCGCCAGCGACACGGCCTGACCTGCCGGCAGGTCCAGGCCGTCGGGCAGGGCACGCATGCGCATGACGTTGTCGTCCATGCGCATGGTGTGCACCTCGACCGATTCGGCCACGGGCGTGCTGCCGCCGACCAGGCGGGCACCTGCGGGCGCCGACAGCGTCACGAACATGCCGGTGGCCCCCTGGCCTGTCACGGCGGGGCGCATCCATGGCTGCTTGGCATCGACCGCGGCCATGCCTGCGGCCAGCACGTCCAGGCGCACGGCGGGGAAGTCTGGCTTGTCGGGCGCGCCGTCCACACCGGGCACGGTGGCCCAGTCGGCCGCACCTTGATCGCACTGCTGCAGCACCTTGAACCACAGCGTGCCGGCTTGCTCGGGAAGGCGGCCGTTCACGACGAAGGTGGTGCGCTCGCCCGCGGGCAAGGCGTTGGCGGGCGTGTTGGGTGTCCAGCGCACTTGTTGGCCCTGGCCTTGCACCGTCCAGCCTGGGCGCGGCGGCACATCGGTGATGCGAAAGCCTGCAGGCGCCCTCAGGGTGATGCCTGTGGTGGCTTGCGCGCCGGCACAAGCATGGCCGACGCGGAACGTGGCCGTGTACGCCGTGCCCACGCGGGCGCCGCCGGGTGGCAGGGTGATGTGGGCGTGTGCCAGCGTGGGCAACAGCGTCAAAGTGCCCAGCAGAGTGGTCAGTGAGCGAGGGAAGAAATGCGTCATGGGAGTGTCCTTCTGCGTCGGTGTCACAGGTCGAACGACAGCTCGGCCGTGTAGCTGCGTTGCGGGTAGGGGTGGAAGTTCCAGTACTTCTTGTTGTTGAGGTTGTCGATGCCAAACGCCGCGCTCCATTGCTTGTCGAAGCGGTGGCGGATGCGCACATCGGCGGTGACGAACTGGCTCACGCCCATGTAAGTCGAGCCGTTCACATCGGTGTTGTTCAAGGTGCGGTACTGGCGGCCGCTGTAGCGCACGCCCAGGGTGCCGCTCCAGTGGTCGTTGACGCGGTAGGTGCCTGCCACGGTGGCGCGCCAGCGCGGGATGTTGGGCTGCCAGCGGCCCACGGTGTCGCCGGGTGTGCTGATGTAGCCCTGGTTGGACCGGATCTTCGAGTCGGTGTAGGTCACGCTGCCTTGCAGTTGCAAGCCCTTGAGCAGCAGGTCCTCGCTGGACGCCGCCATCTCCAGGCCCGAGCTGGCAATGTGGTCCACATTCCGCACCCGGCTGATGTTGGTGTTGGCCGCGGCGTCGTAAAGCGACTGCGAATAAATCGCGTCTTGGGTGTGTTCGGTGAACCAGGTCAGGCGGGTGCGTGCCGGGCCCATGTCCTTCTCGGCCGACAGCTCCGTGGTGCGCGAACGTTCGGGGCGCAGGTTCGGGTCGTTGATGAACTGCGAGTTGGTGGTCGATGTGGCACCGTAGAGCTCGGCCACCGCCGGCATGCGCACCGCCCGGCCGACCGAGGCCTTCAACACGGTGTCGTCCAGCCATTGCCATGACAGCGCCCCCTTGGGCGAGTACCAGACGCCGCGGCGCGTCGGGTGGTGGATGGCGCTGCTGGCCGAGAAATCGGTGCGGCCGTCGTTGGCTTCCCATTGCTCGGCGCGCAGGCCCAGCACGGTCTTCCAGCGTGGCGCGAGTTTCCAGGTGTCCTGCGCGTAGAGGCTGTGCATGGTCGTGTTGCCACTCACATTGCTGGCCAGGGCGCCGCCGTTGTCTTGCAGGTAGTTGCGCGTCAATGTGGTGGTTTTGTATCGCAGCTTGTAGTCGTCGAGCTGGTAGCCGAAATCGACGACGTGGGTGTTTCGTGCAGGATCGGGGCGCCAGGTGCCTTTGAGCGCCAGGTTGTACCAGCCGGTGCCGCTGCCATCGGCCAGGGTGCCCGCGCCGCCCGTGAGTGCGTTGGGCTGCGTGTTGCTGCTGGCGTTCTGGCGTTTGTCGTCGCGCACATAGTCGTAGAGGCTCGCGGCCACTTCCCAGTCGAATTCACCGCGCGTGTTTTGCTTCAGTGAGAAGCCGTGCATGGCGTGCAGCAGCTTTTCGCGGGTGACGGGGAAGTCGCCGCCATTGAGGGCCTGGTTGCCCGTGAACGATCTGCCGTTGATGTTGATGGCACCGCTGGTGACCGGCTGACCCGCCGCATTGCGCAAGTACGACACCGAGTTGCCCTCGGACTCGTTCTGCCACAGGCCGAGCACGTAGCTGGCCCGCAGCGAAGCGTTGATGTCATAGGCCAGCTTGACCTTCACGTGGTCCTGCTTCGTGTTGTATTGCGTGGCCGAACCCAGCACGTACCAGGGCTGGTTGGCGTTGTTGGCGTCCAGGGCGGCGCCGGTGACTGCCGTGCCGTTGTTGTTGGACACACCGTTGCTGAGCAAGCGTGTTGGGAAGGTCAGCGGCTGGCCCTGGCTGTCGGTGTGGTTGAGGTTGAGCCACCACGACCAGCCACCCTCGCGGCTGCCCAGCGAGGCGCTGCTCTGCCAGGCGCGGTACGTGGTGTGCGTGCCGTACAGGTCGAAGGGCTGTGAGACATATCCCACCTTGACATGCGCTTCGAGCTTCTTGGGCATGCGCGTGACGTAGTCCACCACGGCGCCCACCGAGTTGCCCGGGTAGCTGGCCGAAAACGGCCCGTACATCACGTCGACACGCTCGATTTCTTCTGGCGTGACCAGGCCCCAGCGCGGCGGGAAGGACAGCCCACTCACGCCGTTACCCAGGTAGTTGGACAGCAGGATGCCGTCGGCGTACACGGCCGAGCGTGCGCTGTTGCCTGTGCCCGAGGCCCGGCTGGAGAGGATGGCGTGGTTGTAGTCGCCGATGTAGCGCTTGCGCACCAGCAGGCTGGGGAAGTATCTCAGCGCGTCTTCGCTGTCGGTGGCGTTGATGCTGTCGGCGATGTCTTCCCGCGTGATGCTGTGCATCGTGGTCGGGATCTGCGTGGGCAGGGAGGTCGGGCGCGATGCCGAGACGGACACCACGCCGACTTCCTTGGTGGGGGGGCTGTCGGTGTCGCGGGTGTCGCTGGTGTCGCTGGTGGCGGCGGTTGGCGGGTGCTTGGGGGGAACTTGGGCTGGAGAAGCCAGCGGCCAGGCCAGGGCGATGGCGGCCGCGAGGTGTCGCTGGAGCATGGAGGGTCTCGGGTCTGTAGCGCGCCTGCCCACGGCCATCGGCGGGGACCGAGGAGGCGTGAGAGGCAGGGCGCGCGGGCCCGCAGGCAGTGCCGTGCGGACGATGTCAACGGTGGCCAGCGCCCGACATCAGGCGTGGCAGGACGGCGTTGTCAGGCCCGGCTCGGAGGTGCGCGTGATTGCGCAGGCCGCCAGGCGTGCGCCGTGTGTGGCGCATGCAGGAAGGCGGCGGGTTCGCGGAAATCGGGCAGAGGCGCTGCGAACACGCTGAGCAGGGCGGGCACGGGGGGCAGCGCGTGCGCTTGCAGGCTGCAGTAGGGGCAGTGGTCCAGCAGGTGGGGCTGGCCCTTGGACGGTGTCTGGTTGGTTTGCAGGTCGCCCACCGCCACCCAGGCGGTGCCGCCACCGGCCCGGCAGATTTCCACCCAGGCGGTGCTGCTGCCGCGCTGCAGCAGTTGCGACATGGCCGGTGCCAAAGCGGCCATCAGCATCGCCAGCAAGGCGATCCAGGCGGCACGCTGGAGGCGGACACGGGGCAGCAACATGGCTCCATTCTAATCACGCCGGTCGGGCATCGGCCCTGGCTGTGCAAAGTCGGGGCAGGTCTGACATGATGCCGTCGGCCTGTTCACGAGGAAGCCCCCCATGACCCCCATCTCCATCAACGGCGTTCAGCGCCAAGTCGATGCCGACCCCGACACCCCGCTGCTGTGGGTGCTGCGCGACGAGCTACAGCTGACCGGCACCAAATACGGCTGTGGCGCTGGCCTGTGTGGGGCCTGCACCGTCCACATCGACGGCCAGGCCACGCGGTCCTGCCTGACACCGGTGTCGGCCGTGGGCGCGCGCAAGGTCACCACCATCGAGGCCGTGGACCAAGGCCAGTCGGCCCGCGTGGGCCAGGCCGTGCAGGCCGCCTGGCAGCAGCTGGACGTGGCGCAGTGCGGCTATTGCCAGTCGGGCCAGATCATGAGCGCGGTCACCCTGCTGAGCCGCAACCGCAAGCCCACGGACGCCGACATCGACGCGGCCATGGGCGGCAACATCTGCCGTTGCGCCACCTACGTCCGCATCCGCGCGGCCATCCACGAAGCCGCCAAGGCTTTGGCCTGAGCGCCGCAGGAGACACCGCCATGAGCATCGACAACGTCAGCCGCCGCCACTTCCTGGGCAGCTCCGCCGGCCTGAGCCTGGGCCTGACCCTGGGATTCAGCCTGGGCAGCGCGCAAGCCGCATCGCCCAAAGCCGCTGGAGCTTCAGCAGCAACGGCCGCAGCCACCGGCGCCAGCACCGCCACCGCCTTCGAGCCCAACGCTTTCTTGCGCATTGGCACGGACAACACCGTCACCGTCATCTCCAAGCACCTGGAGATGGGGCAGGGCACCTACACCGGCCTGGCCACGCTGGCCGCCGAAGAGCTGGACGCCGCCTGGGCGCAGGTGCGCGTGGAAGGCGCACCGGCAGACGCCCGCCGCTACAACAACCTGCTGTGGGGCCCGGCACAAGGCACGGGCGGCAGCACGGCCATGGCCAACTCCTGGGAGCAGATGCGCCAGGCCGGCGCTTCGGCGCGCGCCATGCTGGTGTCGGCCGCAGCGCGCCGCTGGTCGGTGCCTGCCGCCGACATCACGGTGCGCGAAGGCGTGGTGCTGCATGCCGCGTCCAAGCGCCAGGCCACCTTCGGTGAACTGGCCGAAGCCGCCGCCGCCGAAGCCGTGCCCGCCAGCGTCGCCCTCAAGGACCCGAAAGACTTCCGCCTGATCGGCAAGACCGCGCCCCGCAAGGACGCCGTCGACAAGACCAACGGCCGCGCCCAGTTCACGCAAGACCTGCACCTGCCCGGCATGCTGGTGGCCGTGGTGGCGCACCCGCCGCGCTTTGGCGGCAAGGTCAAGTCCTTCGATGCCGCCAAGGCCAAGGCCGTCAAGGGCGTGGTCGATGTGGTGGCCATTCCCAGTGGCGTGGCCGTGCTGGCGCGCGACACCTGGAGTGCCAAGAAAGGCCGCGATGCCCTGGTGGTCACGTGGGATGACAGCGCGGCTTTCAAGCTGAGCAGCGACACCCAGCGCCAACGCTACCGCGACCTGGCTGCCACGCCCGGCCTGATCGCCCGCCAGGACGGCCAGGCAGACGCCGCGCTGGCCCAGGCCCCGAAAGCAGGCGCCGGCCGCGTCATCAGCGCCAGCCTGGACTTCCCCTACCTGGCCCATGCCGCGATGGAGCCCATCAACTGCGTGGTGCAGCGCACCGCGGCTGGCTGCACCGTCTGGAACGGTGAGCAGATGCACACGGGCGACCAGTTCGCCCTGGCCAAGCTCTTCGGGATCACGCCGGAGCAAGTCACCATCCACACCCTGTACGCGGGCGGCAGCTTCGGTCGCCGCGCCAGCAAGGACGCCGATTACGTCCGCGAGGCCGCCAGCATCGTGCTGGCCTCGGGCACCCAAGCCCCGGTGAAGATGGTGTGGCTGCGCGAGGACGACATGAAGGGCGGCCAGTACCGCCCCATGTTCCACCACCGCCTGGAGGCCACCTTGTCGCCGCAGGGCGAGATCTCGGCGTGGCGCCACCGCCTGGTGGGACAGTCGATCGCGGCGGGCTCGCCTTTCGAGTCCGTGATGGTCAAAAACGGGGTCGATGCCTTGTCGGTGGAAGGGGCGTCCACGCTGCCTTACGCCATCCCGAACCTGCAGGTCGAGCTGCACACGCCCAAGGACATCGGCGTGCCGGTGCTGTGGTGGCGCTCGGTGGGTTCGACCCACACCGCCTACGCCACGGAAACTTTCCTGGACGCGCTGGCCACCGAGGCCAAGCAGGACCCCGTGGCCTGGCGCCTGAAAATGCTGGAGAAGCACCCGCGCCATGCCGCCGTGCTGGCCCTGGTGGCCGACAAGGCCGCTTGGGGCAAGCCGCTGGCCAAGGGCAAGAAGGGCGAGCGCCGCGGCCGTGGCGTGGCCCTGCACGAGTCCTTCGGCACGGTGGTGGCCCAGGTGGCCGAGGTCACCGTGGCGCGCGATGGCAGCTTCCACGTGGACCGCGTCGTCACGGCGGTGGACTGCGGCGTGGCCATCAACCCGGACAACGTGCGTGCACAGGTTGAGGGCTCGGTGGGCTTCGCGCTGTCGGCGGCCTTGCACGGCGAGATCACGCTCAAGGACGGCGTGGTCGAGCAGTCCAACTTCGGCGATTACGCGCCCATCCGCATCCAGGAGATGCCCAAGGTGGAGGTGCACATCGTGCCCTCGGCGAACAAACCTTCGGGCATCGGCGAGCCGGCCGTGCCGCCTGTGGCACCGGCCGTGGCCAACGCCCTGGCCGCTGCCACTGGCCGCCGTGCCTGGCGCCTGCCGCTGCAAACCGAGCAGTTCAAGGCCTGAGCGATGCACAGCCAGGACGGGCAGGTGTTGGAGGCCTTGCTGCGCTGGTCCGCAGATGGGCATGGCGCAGCGCTGGTCACGGTGGTGCGCACCTGGGGCTCGGCGCCGCGCCCGCCCGGGGCCTGGATGGCCCTGCGCGACGATGGCCTGGTGCAGGGCTCGGTGTCAGGCGGTTGCATCGAGGACGACCTCGTGGCGCGCATGCGCGCCGGTGAGTTCGCCGGTGCGCCGGTGCTGCAGCGCTACGGCGTGACGCAGGACGAGGCTGCGCGCTTCGGCCTGCCCTGCGGTGGCACGCTGGAGCTGCTGATCGAGCCCGCGCCCGAGGTGGCCAGCCTGCGTGTGCTGTCAGAGCGCCTGAGCGAGGGACGCCTGATGCGCCGCACGGTGGACGTGGCCACGGGCGCCATCACCTTGGACGATGCCTGTCGCGGCGACGCGTTGCAGTGGGACGGCCAGCGCCTGTCCACGGTGCATGGGCCGCGCTGGCGGCTGCTCATCATCGGGGCTGGTCAGATCGCGCGTTACCTGGCGCCCATGGCCACCGCGCTGGACCACGCCGTCAGCGTGTGCGACCCACGCGAGGAATACGCGCTGGAGTGGGATGTGGCCGGTGCGCCCCTGTTGCCCGGCATGCCCGATGACGTGGTGGTGGCTTTCCAGCCTGACCCGCACACGGCCATTGTGGCGCTCACGCACGACCCCAAGCTCGACGACATGGCCTTGCTGGAGGCGCTCAAATCTCCTGCGTTCTACGTAGGGGCGCTGGGTTCGCGCGTGAACAACGCGGCGCGACGTGAGCGCCTGCGTGAGCATTTCGACCTGTCGGACGACGAGGTGGCGCGTTTGCACGGGCCCGCGGGCCTGCACATCGGCAGCCACACGCCGCCAGAGATCGCGCTGTCCATCTTGGCCGAAATCACCGCAGAGAAGAACGGCGTGGACGTGACGAGGCCGCGCTCTGCCGCAGACACGACCGACGATGTTGGCCGTGCTGTTGGCGGCGCCATGTGGCGCTCGCCTGGCTGCGTGGTCGGTGAGTGAGGGCCGAGGCCTCAGCCCTGCGCTCCAGCCCTCGTCAGCGTCCGTCAGCCTTCGTTCTTCGGGGCGCTCTTCACGACGCTTTTGTCGGCAGCCTTGGGTTTGGCGCGTGAACGTGCAGCGGCCTTCTTGGCGGCAGGCTTTGCGTCCTTGGCCGCGGCAGAGGTGCCCGCGCTGGGTTGGGCAACAGGGGCTGCATTGCTGGCCGTGTTGGCTGTCTTGCGCGGAGCCCGCTTGCGTGCCGGTGCCGAGGGCGCTTCCACCGCGGCCGGCGAAGGTGCCGCAGCGGGCGCAGGCTCGGCCACGCGCACCGGCTCGGTCATTGCGCGCTCCAGCCCTGATGGGCTCGGGCGTTGGCGTCCTGCCTGGCGGTCACCTTGTCCAGCCTCGCGGGCTGCGCTGTCGCGGCCATTGTCCCGGCCACCCTCGCGGCCGGTCCGCGTGCGCCCGCGGCCGCCACGGTTGCGTCGCCGTGCACCGCCTTCGTCCGACACCAGCTCGGCGGCATCGGCATCGGATTCCATCGGCATGCCGCCCGCGGCGGGCATCACCGTCACGCTGGTGAACACCGCGCCGCTGACATCGGCCTCGTCGGCCGGTGCGTCATGCAGCGTGGCGCGCAGGTCCTCGTCGTGCCGGGCCAGGGTGTCCGACGCGGCGGTGCCGCCATCGCCACGCACCAGGGCGCCTGCGCTGGGCACGCCCGTACCACGCGCCACCCAGGTGCCCGATTTCTCGTCGCGGCCGAAGTCCAGCAGACCGCGGCCTTGCGCTTCTTCCAGCAGGTTGCCGAAAGTGCGAAAGCCGTAGTACGACTCGCTGAAACCCGGGTTGCGGCGCTTGATGGCTTCCTTGAGCACCGAGGCCCAGATGCGGCCACCGTCGTCGCGGTCGGTGACCAGCGCTTCGTAGGTCTCGGCGGCCATCTCCACGGCCTTGAGGCGGCGCGCGTCCATCTCTTCGCGGCGGCGCTTTTCCTCTTCGGGGCTGCGGCGCGCTTGGGGGGCGGCATCGCGGCCAGCCGCTTGTGTGCCGCTGCTGCTGCGGCGGGCGGCCTGACGTTGGCTTTCGCGCACCAGGTCGTCGTAGAAGATGAATTCGTCGCAGTTGGCGATCAGCAGGTCCGAGGTCGATTGCTTCACGCCCACGCCGATGACGTGCTTGGCGTTCTCGCGCAGTTTCGACACCAGCGGCGAGAAGTCCGAGTCGCCCGAGATGATGACGAAGGTGTTGACGTGGGCCTTGGTGTAGCAGAGGTCGAGCGCGTCGACCACCAGGCGGATGTCGGCCGAGTTCTTGCCCGACTGGCGCACGTGCGGGATCTCGATCAGCTCGAAGTTGGCCTCGTGCATGGCGGCCTTGAAGCCTTTGTAGCGCTCCCAGTCGCAGTAAGCTTTCTTGACGACGATGCTGCCCTTGAGCAGCAGACGCTCCAGCACGCGCTTGATGTCGAACTTGTCGTAGTTGGCATCGCGCACGCCGAGGGCAACGTTCTCGAAGTCGCAAAACAGCGCCATGCTGATGTTGTCTTGGGCCATGGAAAATCCGGTTCTGTGAAGGTCGGCATCATCCCACGGGAACAGACTGCTTCGGGTGTGCGGTGGCGCTATGCTGCACCCGCCGGCCCGCCAGGGCAAGCCCCTCGCCACGGCGATGCCGGCCGCCACGCAGACGACACCTCCCGGGAGCCCCACGTGACCAAGAACCGACTCGAAGCCTTCAGCGATGGCGTGCTGGCCATTGCCATCACCATCATGGTGCTGGAGATGAAAGCGCCACACGGCGCTGGCCTGGACGCCTTGCGCGACCTGGCGCCGGTGTTCCTGAGCTATGTGCTGAGCTTCATCTACGTGGGCATTTACTGGAACAACCACCACCACATGCTGCACGCCGTGCACCGCGTCAATGGCCCGGTGCTGTGGGCCAACCTGCACCTGCTGTTCTGGTTGTCGCTGTTCCCCTTCGCCACGGCCTGGATGGGCGAGAACCACTTCGAGGCCATGCCGAGCGCCGCGTATGGCGTGGTGCTGTTCATGGCGGCGGTGGCGTATGAGGTCCTGCAGCGCACGCTGATCGCGCTGGAGGGGCGCGACGGGCCCTTGGCGAAGGCGGTGGGCCGTGACCGCAAGGGGCGCTGGTCGCTGGGCCTGTACGCCCTCGGTGTGGGCCTGGCCTTCGTGCACCCGCTGGCCGCCCAGCTTTGCTATGTCGCGGTGGCGCTGATCTGGCTGGTGCCGGACCGCCGCATCGAGCAGGTGCTGCAGGCCTGATCAGTCTTCCAGGTCGTCGCTGTCGTCTGCGGGCGCAGCGCCCAGGACGCGCGGGCTGCGGTCGCTCTTGCGCTTCTGGTTGCGCAGGGCGCGCTCGGCTTGCAGCTTTTCCTCGCGCACCTGCGCCTCGGCCACCCAGGCCTCGAACTCCGGCGGGGTCTCCAGGGTGATGCGGCCCAGGATGGCGCTGCGGAAGTCGTTGATGACGATCTCGGCGGCCTTTTGCAGGTTGACGCGGCCACCGGCCATCACGGCACCGCGTCGGCGGCCGATCTCTTCGAGCAGGGCGTCGTCGTGCGTGCCGGGGATGTCGGCCAGCGGGAAGGTGAGCTTGTAGCGCGCGGCCAGCAGCTGCGCGTACGGCCCTTTGAGGCTGTGCAGCAGCTCCAGCGCCACTTCCTCTTCGTCGTAGGCGTTGCGGCCCACGGCACCGCTGCCGGCCAGGTGGTAGCCGCTTTTCTCCACGAGGATCTTGGGCCACAGCATGCCCGGCGTGTCGAAGAGGTAGAAGTCGCTGGCCAGGTTGATGCGTTGCTCGATGCGCGTCACGCCGGCCTCGTCGCCCGTCTTGGCGGCCTTCTTGCCGACCAGGGTGTTGAGCAGCGTGGACTTGCCCACGTTGGGGATGCCGCAGATCAGCACGCGCAGGGGCTTGTCCATGCCGCCACGGTTCGGTGCGAGCTCGCGGCAGGCTTTGATGAGGCGCTGGGCCGGGGCGGTGTCGCCCGCGTCGAGCGCGATGGCGCCGGTGTCGCTTTGCGCGCGGTACCAGGCCAGCCAGGCCTCGGTGCGTTCGGGGTCGGCCAGGTCCTGCTTGTTGAGCACCTTGAGCTTGCGGCGCGTGCCGGTCATCTCGGCCAGCATCGGGTTGGCGCTGGAGCCGGGCAGGCGGGCGTCGAGCAGCTCGATGACCACGTCGATGTCCTTGATGCGCTCAAGGATGGCTTTCTTGGTCACGTTCATGTGACCGGGGAACCACTGGATCGCCATCGGGCAAGGTCTTTCGTGGGCAGGAGGGGAGGGCGTCAGCAGGCAGCGACGGCCGCATTGTCGCCGCAAGTGCCCGTGCTGGCGTGAGCGGCGGCGTCCTGATCGGCCGGCGCGGGCACGTGGGCGTGCAGCCAGGCGTCGATCTGGCGCGGGTCGTTGAGCGTGCGCACCGCCTGGTAGGCGACTTCGGCCTCCGGGTGGCGGCGGCGCAGGAAGTTCAGCCATTGTTTGAGGCGACCCGGGCGGTGGCGGGGCACCACGCGCGGCGCGATCAGTGCCCAGTAGACATGCAGCAGCGGTTCCAGATCGGCCCAGGTCACACCGGACGCGCCCGCGCCATCCCAGGCCAGTTCGGTGCGCACGGCCAGCGCCAGACCCGGGTCGGCCACCATGCCACGCCCCAGCATCAGGGCGTCACAACCGCTTTCGGCGACGCAACGGCGCGCGTCGGCCACGTTCCAGATCTCGCCATTGGCCACCACCGGGATGCGCACGGCCTGGCGCACATCGGCGATGCGGTCCCAGTAGGCGGGCGGTCGGTAGCCATGGGCCTTGGTGCGTCCGTGCACCACGAGCTCGCTGGCGCCTCCGGCTTCCAGGGCCTGGGCGCAGGTCTCGGCGTTGGCATCGTCGTGGAAACCCAGGCGCATCTTGGCCGTCACGGGCAGGTGGGCGGGCACGGCATGGCGCACGGTGCTGACGATGCGGTGCAGCAGGTCGGGGTCCTGCAGCAGGGCCGCACCGCCGCCGTGGCGATTGACCACGCGCGCCGGGCAGCCAAAGTTCAGGTCCACCCCGGGCGAGCCCAGCTCGGCCAGGCGCGCGGCGTTGTCGGCCAGGCAGACGGGGTCCGAGCCCAGCAGCTGCCCACGCACCGGCACACCGGCCCAGGTGCGTCCGCCGTTGCCCAGCTCGGGCATGACCCGGCGGAAGGCGCGTTCGGGCAACAGCGTGCCGGTGACGCGGATGAATTCCGACACGCAGCGGTCGATGCCGCCCGTGCGGGTCAGCACGTCGCGCAGGGGGGCGTCGAGCAGCCCTTCCATGGGGGCCAGCAGCAGGGTCATCGGAGGGCGGAGGACAGCAGGTTTCGGGGGCTGACAGTGTACGCACCGCAGCGGCATCTGTGCCCGTCGTTCGTGGTCGCATTTCCGTGGCGAAGGCCCTCAAGTTCTGCGCCTGGTGGTCGAAAAAGACGAACCGGAAAGAAAAAGCAGTCCAGCATCCATGACCACAGCCACCGAGTCCGCCAGCGTTGACGACGTCCTCAGCGAGTTGGACCAGGCCCGCAAGCGCGGCCCCTTGCAGCACATCGTCATCCCGCCCTGCCCCGAGTTGCTCACGCGCTTGCAGCAGGCCATGGCGCAGGCCGAGCCCGACCTCAACGAAGTCGCGCGCATCGCCACCAGCGACGTCGCCATGTCGGCCACGCTGCTGCGCGCCGCCAACAGCCCCATGTACGGTGCCGGGCAGCCCGTTCAGACCTTGGGCCAGGCCATGAACCGCCTGGGCCTGGCGCAAACGGCCAACGTGATGACCTCCTTCCTGGCGCGCGGTGCCTTGCGCGTCAACTCGCCACAGCTCCAACGCTTCTGGGAGCGCGCCGCCAAGCGCGCCCAAGCCATGTCCTTCATGGCCGAGCGCCTGCCCGGGGTCTCGGCCGATGTGGCCTACACCTACGGTCTTTTTTGCCACGTGGGCTTGCCCGTGATGGCGCAAAGCGTGAAGGGTTACCTGGGCACCTTGGTCGAAGCGCAAGCCCGCATCGACCGCTCCTTCGTGGCCACCGAGAACGCCAACCACCGCACTGACCATGCCGTGGTGGGCGCCTTGGTGTCGCGGCTGTGGCGCCTGGCCCCCGCCGTGACCGCCGCCGTGCGCCTGCACCACGACCTCGATGCCATCGGCGAGCGCAGCGTGGACCCGGACGTCCACACCCTGGTGGCCATGGGCTTGCTGGCCGAGCACCTCATGCGCCGCCACGAAGGCCTGGAGCCCGACGTGGACTGGCATGGGCACGGCGAGGCCGCGATGGCCTGGTTGCACGTCTCTGACGCCGACCTGGGCACCTGGCACGACGAATTGCGCGAGTCGCTGGACGCGCTCTGAGCAGCCTGGGTGACACGCGCGCCGCGTAAGATCGGCGCCCATGTGATCATCCAAGGGAGAGTTTCAGATGGCGGCATCCAGCCTGTTGGTGCTGATCGACGACATCGCCACGGTGCTGGACGATGTCGCGGCGATGTCCAAGGTCGCGGCCAAGAAAACCGCCGGTGTGCTCGGCGACGACCTGGCGCTCAACGCGCAGCAGGTGTCGGGCATCCGCGCCGAACGCGAGTTGCCGGTCGTCTGGGCCGTGGCGAAGGGCTCGCTGCGCAACAAGGTCATCCTCGTGCCTGCCGCGCTGGCCATCAGCGCGCTGGCGCCCTGGGCCGTGACGCCTTTGCTGATGGTGGGCGGTGCCTACCTCTGCTTCGAGGGCGTCGAGAAGCTGGCCCACCCCTTCCTGCACTCCGCCGATGCCGATGAGGCCGAGGCCGAGCACCAGGCCTTGCGCGAGGCCCTGGCCGACACCCACGTGGACATGGTCGCTTTCGAGCGCGACAAGGTGCAGGGGGCTGTGCGCACCGATTTCATCCTGTCCGCAGAAATCGTCGCCATCACCCTGGGCACCGTGGCCGATGCGTCCCTGATGCAACAGTTGGCGGTGCTCAGCGGGGTGTCACTGGCCATCACCGTGGGCGTGTATGGCCTGGTGGGCGGCATCGTCAAGATGGACGACGCGGGCCTCTATCTCAGCCAGCGCCGCGGCGCCCTGGTCCAGGCCTTGGGGCGAGGCTTGCTGCACGCCGCGCCCTTGTTGATGCGGGTGCTGTCGGTGGCTGGCACGGCAGCGATGTTCCTGGTCGGTGGCGGCATCTTGCTGCACGGCCTGCCGGGCGCCCATGAATGGGTGCACGAGGTGGTGACCCGCGCCGAGGCGATGGCGCCGGGCGGCGCGAGCGTGGTGGCTGCGGTCCTGCCCCTGCTGCTCGATGCCTTGACCGGCGTCGTGGGCGGGGTGCTGGCCTTGGCTGCAGTGACCTTGGCGCAGCGGGTGCGCAGCCTGTTCGGGCGCTGAGCGGCTGGCCGAGCGGGCTGGCTCAGGCGTTGGCGCCAGACGATGTTGACATCGGTGCTGAGGCGGCCGTGGACAGCGGCAGCCAGCGCGACAGCAGGCTGGCCAGTGCCTGGCGGTCGAAGGGTTTGGTGAGGTAGTCGTCCATGCCCTGCGCCAGACAGACCTCGCGGTCCCCGCTGAGCGCATGCGCCGTCAGCGCGATGATGGGCGTGCGCTCGCGCGCCGTGTCGGTGCGCTCCAGTGCGCGGATGCGGCGAGCTGCCTCGTAGCCGTCCATCACGGGCATCTCGCAGTCCATCAGAACCACGTCGAACGCCTGCTCCTGGAACATGGCCACGGCCACCTCACCGTTCTTCGCATGGCGGCTGACAATGCCCAGGCTTTCCAGCGTCATCGTGGCGATGAAGGCGTTGACCTCGTTGTCCTCCACCAGCAGCACTTCGCCTTGCAGGTGCAAGTCGGCGTGCTCGGGCGGCAGGGTGTCGGGGAAGCCGTGGTCGGTGGCCAGCTTGCCCTGCGTGGTGGCGGTCATGATGCTGTAAGGCAGCTCCAGCACCACTTCGAAGGTGGTGCCGATGCCCAGCACGCTGCGCACCCCGATCAGCCCGCCCATCTCGTCGATGATCTGCTTGCAGATGGCCAGGCCCAGACCGGTGCCACCATAGCTGCGGTTCGCGCCCGTCTCCACCTGGAAAAAGGGCTGGAACAGCTGGTCCAGCGATTCGTGCGGGATGCCCACGCCGGTGTCGGACACATCGAGCTTGACCTGCGCCATCTCGGTGCTGTGGCAGTGCACCGACAGGCTGACCACCACCTCGCCCGACTGGGTGAACTTCACGGCATTGCTCACGAGGTTGAGCAGCACTTGGCGCAGCTTGCCCTCGTCGGCGATGAGGCTGCGCACCTGGGGCGGCACCTGCTTGCAGTCGTGGCGGATGCGGATGCTCTTTTGTTCGGCCGTGGCCTGGAAAGCCTGGCACACCCCGAAGATCAGGTCGCGAGGATCGAAGGGGGCGGGCGTCAGCCGGATCTTTTGGGCGTCGAGCTTGGCGAAGTCCAGGATCTCGTTGAGGATGTGCAGCAGGTTGCGCGCCGAGTCACGCGCCGAGCGCACGAACAGCCGGTCCCGTTCGGTCATGTTCTGGTCGCTCAGCATGCTGAGCGCACCGATGACACCGTTCATGGGCGTTCTGATTTCGTGGCTCATGTTGGCCAGAAAAGCGGTTTTGGCGCGGTTGGCGGTTTCCGCCATTTCCTTCATGTGGCGCAACTCGGCGATGCGGTTCTTGCGCTTGGACTGCAGGAAGAGCTTGCGCTCGCGCAGCAGCGAGAAGCGGTAGAAGCTGTAACCCAGCAGGTTGGCGGCCGTCAGGTGCACGGTCATGCGCTGGAATGCGTTGGTGTCCAGTTGGGGTTGGCGCCAGGCACTGTAAATGGCCATGCAGCTCACGGTCACCGACAGCAATGTCGTGGTGCCCGCACGCAGTCTTGCAAAACCGAAGACGACGAAGGTGGCAAACACAGCGGCCGATGTGAGGCCCCACACCAGGCTGACGGGGGAATCTTGCGCGTGGCGCGAGACGATGGCGATGTTGCTCATCGCGCAGGCCGACACCACCATCGTGATGAAACAGGCCGGATAGTGCTGAACGAAGAAATGGCGGTATTGGCGGTTGATCACCGCGCAAACCAACAACCCAGATACAAGGGCCGCGCGGCTGATTTGGGCCGGATCAGAAACAGGCAGACGCCGGAAAGCCAGGTCTGAGGCCCAAAACACCAGGAAATACAGCGCCGAAACGATGGCGCAAATGAAGATAAATTTCGCACCGTGCGAGTTGTACGCAGCTCGGAACTCGGCTTCCAAGGCCTGGTTGGCAAAGCCCCGGTTGCCGAAGGTGCGAAAAAATTGATGCATGGCTGCCTTGTCAGACCTCATGTCGCCTCTGTGCGTGATGAGCGGCAGACTATTCTGTCGCTCATGGACCAACTGCAATCGCCTCTGAAACCGTGCTCCAGGGCGCAGGGCGCGATGTGCAGTTTCTCAGATTCCCCTCTCTTTTCAATGGATGAAAGGGAGATCGTCTGCCCACGGATTATTCATCAGCACGAAGCCCTTGAAACTGCTGACTGCCACCGAGCTTGGCCGCTTATCAAGGAATGCTGTCGGCGCATGTCCCCCAGGCGCAGTGCGAGGGCGCAGCCTGCATCAGGCAGGGTGCATGTCGGAGCAGCGCTCCAGGCGCAGCGTTTGCGGGACGTTGAATCGTTCGTGCACGAAATCGGGGTCGATGTCGATATCGGGGTGATCGGTTTCCACCAGGAAAGGGTATATCTGGCAGTTGGCGTCACGCAGGCGGTGTTCGAATCTCAAGGTGTCCATGAAGAACAACGTGACGGGAACCCCGGGTTGTGCCGAGGTGATGACCCGCTCGCCGAAAATGTCTTCAAACTGCATGGCCTTGTACATGCGATCGATGGGTTGCCTGGCAATCAGCAGCAAAGCATCAATGCCGGAGCGGAAGCAAGCCTCGTAAGCCACCTTGACCAGCGCAGGTACCACCATACGGCCCCCCGGGCCATTTTGGGTCACCATGCGGCCGGCCTCGGCCAGCGCCCGTTGGTGGAAACGCTGCGGCAACTCGAACTCTTTTTCGAAGCGCAGTGGCGCATTGATGTTCGTGCTCAAACGCAGCGAACCGACAATGCTGCCATCTTCATGCGATTCAGCCATCACCAGGACCACGTCGTCGCGCAGGTCGTCGGCCTCGGGCTCGTACAGCGACAGGCGCTGAACGAGGTCGGGCTGGTGGCGGGCATAGGCCTCGCCCCGGTGCCTGCAAACCCGCTGGATGTCCTCTGGGCTCTTGGCGATCCGCATCCGGAACGGCAAAGGCTGGGTTTCCAGCGCGGGTCGCGTGTAAGGACGGCCAAGTCTCGCAGTCGGTCTGGACATGAACACACCTTCGGTGATCCGTGTTGAAAAACGATCGGTCACCAGCACGAGCGCCAGCGACCGCACGGAAAAAGCAAGTGGGTGGCCGACCGCAGGCCGCCGTCACCGATGAAGGTGCTTACTTGCTTGACACATTCTTACAGCATGCCGGCCGTTCGTGACAAATATCTGCAAAGTGTGCGGTTATCCCGAATTGGCTTGTTGTAAAGACGTGAAAGGGTGTTCGAGCTGGTTGCTTGCTTCCGTTCAACGCAGGGTGTCGTGCAGCGCCACGAACTCCTGGGTGAGTTTGTGGCGGGGGTCCAGGTGAACCATCGGGCGCGCCAATTGGTGAGATTCCTTGATCTTCACCGAACTGCCCAGGTAGGGCTGCAGCACGGGCAGGCCTTCGTCAATCAGTTCCTGCACCAGTCTCTGCGGCAGGCTGGCTCGGGGTTGAAACTGGTTGACGATGATGCCGCTCACTGCCAATGCTTCGTTGTGGTCCGCGCGAATTTCCTGCACGTTGTCCAGCAAGGTATAGAGCGCGCGGCGCGAGAAATCGTCACAGTCAAAGGGGATCAGGCAGCCCTCGGCGGCAATCAGGGCCGAGCGCGTGTAGAAATTCAAGGCAGGTGGGGTGTCGACGTAAATTCGGTCGTATGTGGGGCCGATTTCCAGGAGAGCGTCGCGCAGCTTGTAGATTTTGTAGCGCGATTCCAGCTTGGCGTGCAATTCGTCCAGGCTGGGGTGGGACGGCATCAGGTGCAGGTTTTCCCAGGGGGTTTCGACGATGTGATCGACGATGTCCTGGGGCCGGGCGTTGAACCTCAGGGTTTGCTCGAAGAATGCCGCGGCGTGCTGTTTGGCGTCCTCCGGAGGCTCGCCGAGCAGGTATTGCGTGGAGTTGCCCTGCGGGTCGAGGTCGACCACGAGGGTTTTGAGACCTTGCGCGGCGCTGATGGCAGCCAGGTTGCAGGTGATGGTGGATTTGCCGACCCCACCCTTTTGATTGAAGACGACGTATCGCATGGTGCAGCGGGCTCCCGTGAGGCTGAATGCACGCATTGTGCACCGCAACACGGGGCCGCTGATGACGGTTCAGCGGCTGCCTGCGCCCGTCTCTGGCAGTTCGATCTTGACTTCCAGCACTTCGAGGTCGCCCTGGCGCTCCATGGACACCTTGATGTCGTCCGGGTTGATGGAGACGTACTTGGAAATCACCGCCACCAGTTCGCGCTGCAGGTCGGGCAGGTAGTTGGGGCTGTGGCTGCGGCCATTGCGCTCGTGCGCCAGGATGAGCTGCAGGCGCTCCTTGGCGACCGTGGCGGTCTGCTTCTTTTCACCGAGGAAGAAGGAGAGGAATCCCATGGCGTTCACTTGCCTCCGAACAGGCGCTTGAAGAAGCCGGGCTTTTCGGCGTCGATGAAGCGCATGGGTTTGTCTTCGCCCAGGAAGCGCGCGATGACGTCCTTGTAGGCCTCGGACACGTCGGTGCCGGTCATGTGCACGGCCGGGATGCCTTGGTTGGAGGCGCTCAGCACGGTTTCCGATTCGGGGATCACGCCGATCAGCTTGACGCGCAGGATCTCGTGGATGTCTTCCAGCGAGAGCATCTGGCCGCCTTCGACGCGGTTGGGGTTGTAGCGCGTGATCAGCAGGTGTTCCTTGATCGGCTCGCCACCGTTCTGGGCGCGCTGCGTCTTGCTTTGCAGCATGCCCAGGATGCGGTCGGAGTCGCGCACCGAAGACACCTCGGGGTTGGTCACCACGATGGCCTCGTCGGCAAAGTGCATGGCCATCAGTGCGCCGGTTTCGATGCCGGCGGGCGAGTCGCACACGACGTACTCGAAGCCCAGCTCGCCCAGGTCTTTCAGGACCTTCTCGACGCCGTCTTGGGTCAGGGCGTCCTTGTCACGCGTTTGCGAGGCGGCCAGCACGTACAGGTTGTCGCACTGCTTGTCCTTGATGAGGGCCTGGTTCAGGTTGGCCTCGCCGTGGATGACGTTGATGAGGTCATAGACCACGCGGCGCTCGCAACCCATGATCAGGTCGAGGTTGCGCAGGCCGACGTCGAAGTCGATGACGGCCGTCTTGTGGCCGCGCAGGGCCAGGCCCGATGCGAAGGAGGCGCTGGTGGTCGTCTTGCCGACGCCGCCTTTGCCGGAAGTCACGACGATGATCTTGGCCATGGGAGGGCGGTCCTTTCAGTGGATCTGTGCAGAGAGGTTCAGGAAATCGGTTCGAACACCAGGCGCTCGCCGTCGAGGCGGATCTGCGCTGGTTTGCCGCGCACGGTGTCGGGCAGCGGGTTGTCGGTGGTGCGGTAGGTGCCGGCGATGGACAGCAGCTCCGGCTCCATGCAGGTGGCGAAGATGCGTGCCTGGGTGTTGCCCTTGGCGCCGGCAATCGCCTTGCCGCGCAGCGGCGCGTACACGTGGATGCTGCCGTCGGCGATGACCTCGGCACCGTGGTTCACCACCGCCGTGACGATGAGGTCGCCGCCCTTGGCATAGACCTGCTGGCCGGAGCGCAGTGGCTTGTCCACGATGAGGGTGGTGGCCGCCACGGGCACTTCCACCTCGACGGGCACTTCGCGGATCACTTCCTTGACGACCTCGCGCACGACCTCGACGGTTTCGACGCGGGCCGGTGTGGCGTGGCTGTCAGGCGCTTCGACCAGGCCTGCGGCTTGTGCAGCCTCGCTTTGCTTGCGGGTGGTGCCACGCACGGCCACGGGCTTGAGCTTGCGCTTTTGCAGCAGCGCGATCAGGGCGGGGAAGTCGATGGCGACGTCCAGGCTGGCCAAGTGGGTCAGGTCGATGACGACGGGGTCGCCGTTGAACAGGTCGGGCGTGGCGCCGAAGCGCTCTTCCAGCGCCTGGGCCAGGGCCGTCAGGTTGCCTGTCTTGAGCACGAAGGCCTCCAGCGTCAGGGAGGCGCTTTTGACATCGAACAAGGCCGGTGCGGCGGTGGAGGCAGGCATGGAGATGCGGGCGCGGGTAAAGCGTGAAGTTTAAGGCAGCGCAAGGGGCGTGCCGGCCGGGCGTGGTGTTTCGTGGCGCCAGCGGCGAAGCGCGTGAGGACCTGGGCCTGATCGGCGCGATACTGGCCTGCGCAGTGCACGGTACGCCGTGCCAGAAGAAGGGCGGAGTCGAGATGTTGCAGATCGCGGCCTTGTCGGCCGAGCAGGTGGGCGTGGTGGTGGCCTTGGGCGCGGGCATGCTGATTGGCCTGGAGCGCGAGCGTCGCAAGGGCGAGGGGCCGAAGCGGGAGTCGGCGGGCCTGCGCACCTTCATGGTGGCGGCGCTGCTGGGGGTGTGCGCGCAGATGGTGTCTGTCGCGCTGGCCGGGGTGGCCCTGGCGGGCGTGATCGTCCTGGCGGCGTTGTCCTATCTGCGCTCGCGCTCGGATGACCCTGGCTTGACCACCGAACTGGCCTTGGTCACCACAGCCCTCATCGGCATGCTGGCCGTGCCCCAACCCGAGTTGGCCGCGGCGGCGGCGGTGCTGCTGGCCAGTTTGCTGGCAGCCCGCGAACGCCTGCACCACTTCGCCACGCACTGGTTGAGCGAAGACGAGTTGCACGACGGCTTGCTGCTGGCCGCGTTGGCCTTGGTGTTGTTGCCCTTGCTGCCTGCCGAGCCAATCGAATGGCTGGGGCACCTGTCGCCGCAGCGGGCGTTGATGCTGGTCATCGTCATCCTGGTCATGCAGGCGGCGGGTCACGTCGCACAGCGCCTGCTGGGTGCGCGGGCGGGCTTGGCCTTGTCCGGCTTGCTGGGGGGATTCGTGTCGAGCACGGCGACCATCAGCGCGATGGGCAGCATGGTGCGCACGGGCCAGGCGCCGTTGCGGTTGGGCTGGTGCGCCGCGGTGCTGTCCATGGCCGCAACCTGGGTGCAGATGTTGTTGATGGCGTCGGTGGTGGCGGCTGCGGCAGTGCCCACCATCCTGCCGCTGGTGGCGGTGGGCGTGAGCGTGCCCCTGTTGCTGGGTGTGGCCTTGTGGCGCCGCGTGGGCGATGTCGTCCCCGTAGGCTCACGGGCGCCGGACGTGCCGGCCCTGTCGGTGACCCCGCCAAACGCAGTGGTTGCGCAGCATGCGACCGATGCCGGTGGGGTGTTGAAGTTGCGAGAGGCCTTGTTGGTGGCCGTGCTGCTGTTGGGCGGTGCGGTTCTGCTGGGCTGGGCCCAGCACCGCGGCGTGAGCGGCCTGTTGCTGGGCACGGCGGTGGCGGCCCTGGCCGATGCGCATGCACCGATGGTGAGCCTGTTGTCCATGCACGGGGCTGGGGCCTTGCCCGTGTCTCACTTGATGCTGGGCCTGATGGTGGCCATGAGCGTCAATGGCGTGACCCGCTCCGCTGCAAGCTGGCTCGCTGGTGGGCGGGCATTTGGCTTGCGCGTGGCGGGCGCCCTGTTGCTCAACATCGGTCTGGCCTGGGTCTTTGTGGCAGCGCAGTTGGTGTGAGCCAGGGACGGCGCGGGGGTCAGCGGGTTTTTTTGCCCGCGGCCTTGTGCGTCGTCGGCGCTGCGGTCTTGCCTGCAGGCTTGCGGGCACCCGTGGCACCTGTGACACGAGGCGGCAAGCCCGTGTGTTGCGTGAGGATCTGCCCACGCGCGGGCTGACGCGCCTTGCCTGACACCTGCGGCAGGTTGCGCGGGTCGTGCGCCTCGACCGGGGCATTGCGGCGGGCCGAGGCCTTGCGCGGGTCGGGCGTGGCGGTGCCTCCTGCGCCATCGTTGCGCTGCACACGTCCCACGGTCACCACCGAGGTCTTGGTGCCGGCCTGTGTGGAGTTCTTGCGCCGCGCACTTTCGTAGGTGCCATCGGTGACGGGCTGGTAGGTCGGGATCAGGTGGTGGGGGCCGTTGCCGATCAGGTCGCGGCGGCCCATGGCCATCAGGGCCTCGCGCAGCAGCGGCCAGTTGTTGGGGTCGTGGTAGCGCAGGAAGGCCTTGTGCAGGCGGCGGCGCTTCTCGCCCTTGACGATGTCCACGCGCTCGCCCTTGCGGGCATCGCGGCTGATGCCCTTGAGCGTGTTCATCCCCGAGTGGTACATCGCCGTGGCCGTGGCCATGGGGCTGGGGTAGAAGGTTTGCACCTGGTCGGCCTTGAAGCCGTTGCGCTTGAGCCAGATCGCCAAGTTCATCATGTCTTCGTCGGTCGTGCCCGGGTGGGCCGCGATGAAGTAGGGGATGAGGTACTGCTTCTTGCCGGCCTCGGCGCTGTACTTTTCGAACAGCTCCTTGAAGCGGTCGTAGGCGCCCATGCCAGGCTTCATCATCTTGGACAGCGGGCCGGCTTCAGTGTGCTCGGGCGCGATCTTCAGGTAGCCACCGACGTGGTGGGTCACCAGCTCCTTGATGTATTCCGGCGAGCGCACGGCGAGGTCATAGCGCAGGCCCGAGCCGATCAAAATCTTCTTGATGCCGGGCAGCGCGCGCGCGCGGCGGTACATGCGGATCAGCGGAGTGTGGTCGGTGTTCAGGTTGGGACAGATGTCGGGGTAGACGCACGAGGGCTTGCGACAGGCCGCCTCGATGACGGGCGACTTGCAGCCGATGCGGTACATGTTGGCCGTGGGGCCGCCGAGGTCGGAGATGACGCCGGTGAAGCCTTTGACCTTGTCGCGGATGGTCTCGATCTCGCGCAGCACCGAGGCTTCCGAGCGGCTCTGGATGATGCGGCCTTCGTGCTCGGTGATGGAGCAGAAGGTGCAGCCGCCGAAGCAGCCGCGCATGATGTTGATGCTGAAGCGGATCATGTCCCACGCGGGGATGACGGCGTCGCCGTAGCTGGGGTGGGGCGCGCGGGCGTAAGGCAGGTCGAAGACCAGGTCCATCTCGGGCGTGGTCAGCGGGATGGGCGGCGGGTTGATCCAGACGTCGCGCGCACCGGGGCCTTCGCCGTGGCGTTGCACGAGCGCGCGGGCGTTGCCGGGGTTGGTTTCCAGGTGCAGCACGCGGTTGGCGTGGGCGTAGAGCACCGAGTCGTCTTTGAGGACCTCGTAGGCGGGCAGGCGGATGACGGTGCGCTCGCGCGGCGGCATGACGATCTTGCCGGTGCGCGGGCCTGAGCCTGAAGCTGCAATGGTGTCGGCGGCTGGGGCTTCGAGCTCGTCGGCTTCTTCGTCGTGGGTGTGCGCGTGGGCGGGTGTGTGGGCCGTTGAGGCTGCTTGCGCCGACACCATCACCTTGTCCTTCACCGATGCGCGGATGTCCAGCCGGATGGGCTGGACCTGCACGCCCTTGCCGACCGGGTCTTTGACGGGGTCGAAGGCGCCGGCATCTTCCAGGGCGCAGCTTTGCCCTTGCTCGGCCGCGGCCTGTGCCATGCCCATGTAGGGGTTGATGTGCTGGTCGATGCGGCCGGGGCGGTCGACCTCGGTGGAGTCCAGCTCGAACCAGCCCTGCGCTGTCGGGTCGTTGCGTCGGCGGATGAAGGCGGTGCCGCGCACATCGGTGATCTGCTCGATGGGTTCGCGCGCTGCCAGGCGGTGCGCCACCTCGACGATGGCGCGCTCGGCGTTGCCGTACAGAAGCAGGTCGGCCTTGCTGTCCATCAGCACGCTGCGGCGCACCTTGTCGGACCAGTAGTCGTAGTGCGCAATGCGGCGCAGCGAGCCTTCGATGCCGCCTAGCACCACGGGCACGCCGGGGAAGGCTTCGCGGCAGCGTTGCGAGTACACGGTGGCCGCGCGGTCAGGCCGCTGGCCGCCTTGACCGCCGGGCGTGTAGGCGTCGTCGCTGCGCAGTTTGCGGTCCGCCGTGTAGCGGTTGATCATGGAATCCATGTTGCCCGCCGTCACGCCCCAGAACAGATTGGGCTTGCCCAGCGCCTTGAATGGCTCGGCGCTCAGCCAGTCGGGCTGGGCGATGATGCCCACGCGGAAGCCCTGGTTCTCCAGCATGCGGCCGATGACGGCCATGCCGAAGCTGGGGTGGTCGACATAGGCGTCGCCCGACACGATGACGATGTCGCAGCTGTCCCAGCCCAGGGCGTCCATCTCGGCGCGCGTGGTGGGCAGGAAGGGCGCCGGGCCGAAGCGCTTGGCCCAGAAGGGCTTGTAGCTGCTCAGGGGCTGGGCGGCAGGGCCGGGCGCTTGGCCAGGCAGGGTGACGGTCAGTTCGGGCATGGAGGTGACGCACCAGGGCGTCGGCAGACAACCCATCATTGTCGCCTGTCGTGGGGCGCTTGGGGTGGTGTCAGAGGCCCTTGGGCAGGTGTGGTTTTGCCTGTCGAAGCACGGCGCCAGGTGGGTTCGCGCCCGCGGGCACGCCCCTTCGCCGCCCCCAGTGTTCGCGTGCCCGGCAAATTGAGCACAATGGGGGCTCTGTCTCTATGCCTTCGGGCTTCCAACATGCGACGAATTGCGATGCGCCAAGGACTGGCGTCCAGATTGATGACCCTGATGCTGGCCGTGGCCTGCGCGGCTGTGGCCGTGGCACCCCTGGACGCCGAGGCCAAGCGCCTGGGCAGCGGTCGACCCGCTGGCATGCAGCGCCAGATGCCGGCCAAGCAGGCCGACACCTCGCCACCGGCCTCGCCCAACAATGCGACCAACAACGCTGCGGCACGCCCCAACCAGGCAGCACCCGCCAACGCGGCGGCCCCGGCCGCTGCTCAGCCGGCCAAGCGCTCTTGGATGGGCCCCATCGCTGGCCTGGCCGCGGGCCTGGGCCTGGCCGCACTCGCCAGCCATTTCGGCTTCGGTGAAGCGCTCGGCAACTTCATGATGATGGCCTTGCTGGCCGTGGTTGCGATGGTCGCCATCGGCTGGCTCATGCGCCGCATGCGTGGCGGTGCCGCGGCCTCGGGCGCTGGCCCGCAACTGGCCGGCGCCGGCGCGCCTTTCCCGCAGGGCGCCCCTGAGCCGGTGGCGCCGCAGTCGCCCATGGCCCGTGACAGCTTTGCCGCTGGTGGCATGGGCGCCAGCCCGGCCGCACCTGCTGGCGTCGCTGCAGCATCGGCTGCGGTCGCCCCGGCGGGCTTCGACGCGGCCGGCTTCACCCGCATCGCCAAGATGATCTTCATCCGCATGCAAGCCGCCAATGACGATGCCAACCTGGACGACCTGCGCAAGTTCACCACGCCGGAGCTGTTCGCCTCCCTGCGCCTGGACCTGCAGGAGCGCGGCACGGCCAAGCAGCAGACCGATGTGATGCAACTGGACGCCGAGGTGGTGGACACCGCCCAGGAACAGGGCCAGTGGGTCGTGTCCATGCGCTTCCATGGCTTGATCCGCGAAGAAATCGACCAGGGCGCGCAGCCCTTCGACGAACTCTGGCACCTGGTCAAGCCGCTCGACGACAGCCGCGACTGGGCGATCGCAGGCATCTCGCCGGTGCAATCCTGATGCCCTGAGCCGGTCGGGGCGCGGCAAAGCGGCCTAGGCTGCTTCGCCATCCCAATCCCCTTGGCCATGAAAAAGCCCGTCTCGGTTGGCACCGGACGGGCTTTTGGCATCTGACGCAGGCCAATTCAGGCGCCGCGTCAGGGGCGAGGCCGAGGGGTCAGGCCTTCTTGGCCCAGGCCGAGCACCAGCCCTTGGCGTTCACTTGCTTGCCACCCAGCAGCGGGCACACGCCCCAGGCGTCCTTGCCCTGGTAGAACTGGCAGTTGCCGCAAGCGCTGCCGGCCTTGTAGGTGGGGTACTTCTTGGCATCGACCTTGGTGGCGTCGTGCTTGTAGCCCAGGCCGGTGGCGGCGGGGTCCTTCTCATCCACCTTGGCAGCATCGGCAGCGCGCACCGAGGTGGCGACGCCGAGGGCGGCTGCAGCGGGGACGAGGGTCATGATGAACTGGCGACGGCTGGTCATGGAAAGCTCCGGTGAGTGGGGGTTGCAGAGGGGTTGACCTTGAGTTGACGCATTTTCGGGTGATTCAAAACAAAACGCCAGGCTTCAGAATCGCTTCATTGAACTCAATTCGGGTTCATTGAAGTGAAAGACCAGCGTCATGATTGATTCAACCGATCCGGTCGATGCCGGGATGCCGCGCTACCGAAGCAGTGCGGCTGCTCGCATGGTAAACATTCCTGTGGCCACTTTGCGTGTGTGGGAGCGTCGCTACAACGTCGTGGGTCCCACGCAGGCGCCTTCTGGTCACCGACTGTATTCCAGCCAGGACGTGCGCCGCTTGGTGCTGATCAAGCAACTGGTGAACAAGGGGCACGCCATTGGCATGCTGGCCCGCGTCGAGACGGCCCGCCTACAGGACTTGGTCAACGAGGCCGAACTGACCGAGTCGACATTGGCGCGAGGCACACCTTTGCCTGTGGGGGCGCCGGTCCGTGTGATCAGCGCCTCGGGCGTGCCTTCGGTGCGCTTGTTGCTGGTGGGCACGGGCGCATCGGCCCGGTGGGGCGATGCGCTGAGAGGCATCGAGGGCTTGCAGGTCGTGGGCAGCGTGGACGACAGTGCCGTTTCGGAGCTCGCGCTGCAGCAGGTGCAGGCCGACATGGTGCTGGCCGACCTGGGCGCCGTGCACATGGAGTCGGTGGACTGGCTCAGCCGCTTGGTGCGCACCGTGGGCGCGCGCCAGATGATCGTCATCTATGGTTTCGCCAACACCCAGGTGCAGGAGGCCTTGCGTGCGCGTGCCGCCGTGCTGCGCCGCTCGCCGCTGGCCCCCGACGAGTTCCGCCAGACCGTGCTGGAGACCGTGCGCGGCTGGCGCAGCGTCAGCCAGGCGCTGCTGAGTTTGCCCGACCCGGCGCCAGCGGCCCGTTTCGACACCTCCGACCTGGTGGCGCTGACCGCCGCGATGCCCAAGGTGGCCTGCGAGTGCCCCAAGCACATGGCGGAGCTGATCACGATGTTGGGCCAGTTCGAGGCCTACAGCGCCGATTGCGAAAGCCGCCAGCCTGCCGATGTGGCCCTGCACGCCTACCTGTACCGCGTGGCCGGCCATGCCCGCGCCCTGATGGAGGAGGCCCTGGCCACGGTGGCCCAGGCCGAGGGCGTGACGGTGCCGGGTCGCAAGGTGGCCGCATGAGCACCGCGCCCTCAGGCGCTGACGGAGGCCCCGCCTGGTGGGCCGATGGTCTGGCCGTGGTGATCGGTGCCTCGGGTGGCTTGGGTGCGGGGCTCAGCGACGCCCTGGTGGCGCTGGCGCCGTGGGGGGCGGAGCAGGTGCTGAGCCTGGGCCGGCGCAGTGACCCGGCGCTGGACCTGCTCGATGAGGCCAGCATTGCCCAGGCCGCGCAGTGGGTGCGTGCCCAGTCCGAAACATCGGGATGCCCTGTGCGTCTGGTGATCGACGCGACCGGTTGGTTGCATGGCCAGGGCTGGTCGCCCGAGAAAACCTGGCGACAGCTCGATGCGGCTCACATGGCGCACGCCTTCGCGGTCAACGCCATCGGCCCGGCCTTGCTGATGAAGCACTTCCTGCCGCTGATGCCCCGCCAGGGACGGTCGGTGTTCGCCACGCTGTCGGCCAAGGTCGGCAGCATCGGGGACAACCAGCTGGGCGGCTGGTACAGCTACCGCGCGGCCAAGGCGGCGCTCAACCAACTGGTGCGCACGGCGGCCATCGAACTGGCCCGCACCCACCCGCAGGCGGTGTGCGTGGCTCTGCACCCGGGCACGGTGGACACGGCTTTGTCGGCGCCGTTCGCCCGCACAGGCCTGACGGTGAGGCCGCCTGCCGAGGCCGCTGAGCGCCTGTTGGGCGTGTTGGCCGACCTGGCGCCGGCCCGCAGCGGTCGGCTCATCGATCACACGGGTGCCGACCTGCCCTGGTGAGGGAACTCAGCCGCCCGCGTGGCCCGTGGCGGGGAGCTCGTCGGCATCTTCCACCAGGAAGCCGCCACTCTGGTGCGACCACAGCCGCGCGTACAACCCGCCCTGGGCGAGCAGCGAGGCGTGGTCGCCTTCCTCGACGATGCGGCCCTGGTCCATGACGATGAGGCGGTCCATGGCGGCGATGGTGGACAGGCGGTGCGCCACGGCCACCACCGTCTTGCCTTCCATCAGCTTGTAGAGGCTGGCCTGGATGGCGGCCTCGACCTCGGAGTCGAGCGCGCTGGTGGCCTCGTCGAGCAACAGGATGGGCGCGTCTTTCAGCATCACCCGCGCGATGGCGATGCGCTGGCGTTGTCCGCCCGAGAGCTTCACGCCGCGCTCGCCCACGTGCGCATCGAAGCCTTTGCGGCCGTGCGCATCTGACAGCGTGTGGATGAAATCGGCGGCCTCGGCGCGCTCGGCGGCGCGGCGCATGTCGGCATCGGACGCATCGGGTCGACCGTAGAGGATGTTGTCGCGCACCGAGCGGTGCAGCAGCGAGGTGTCTTGGGTGACCATGCCGACCTGGGCGCGCACGCTGTCTTGCTGCACCTGGGCGATGTCCTGCCCATCGATGAGGACGCGGCCCGACTCGACGTCGTAGAAGCGCAGCAGCAGGTTGAGGATGGTGGTCTTGCCCGCGCCCGAGCGCCCGACCAGACCGATTTTTTCGCCGGGGCGGATGTGCAGGTTCAGGCCGTCGATGACGGTGCGCTGGCCCCCGTAGCCGAAGCACACCTTGTCGAAGCGCACGTCGCCGGCGCCGACCTGCAGGGCTGGCGCGTCGGGCTTGTCGACCACCGTGTGCGGCTTGGACAGGGTGTTGATGCCGTCCTGCACGGTGCCGATGTGCTCGAACAGCGCGGCCATCTCCCACATCATCCAGTGCGAGATCCCGTTCAGGCGCAGCGCCATGGCCGTGGCCGCCGCCACCGCGCCGATGCCGACCTGACCCTGCACCCACAGCCACAGCGACACGCCCGTGGTGGCCAGGATCAGCAGCATGCTGAGCGTGTGGTTGACCACCTCGAAGCCGCTGACCAGGCGCATCTGCGCATGCACCGTCTTCATGAACTCCTGCATGGCCGAGCGCGCGTGGCCGGCCTCGCGGTTGGCGTGCGAGAACAGCTTGACCGTGGCGATGTTGGTGTACGCGTCGGTGATGCGGCCGGTCATCAGCGAGCGGGCATCGGCCTGGGCGCGGGCGGTGGCGCTCAGGCGCGGCACGAACCAGCGCACCGCGCAGCCGTAGAGCAGCAGCCAGCCCAGGAAAGGCGCCAGCAGCCAGAGGTCGAAGCCGCCGACCACCGCCGTCATGGTGACGAAGTAAATGGTGACGAAGACGAGGATGTCGCCGACGATGAAGCAGGTGTCGCGCACCGCCAGCGCCGTCTGCATGACCTTGGCGGCCACGCGCCCGGCGAACTCGTCCTGGTAGAAGCCCATGCTCTGGCTGAGCATGAGGCGGTGGAACTTCCAGCGCAGGCGCATGGGGAAGTTGCCGGCCATGGTCTGGTGCTTGAGCAGGGTCTGCAGCCACACCAGCAGTGGGCTGGCCAGCAAGATGCCACCGAGCAGCAGCAGGTGCGTGCGTTGTTCCGCCCACAGCTGTGCAGGCGGGATGCGGCTGAGCCAGTCGACGATGTTGCCCAGCATGTTGAACAGCAGGGCCTCGAAGGCGCCGATGCTGGCCGTCAGCAAGGTCATGCCGAGCAGGAAGGGCCGCATGCCCTGTGTGTTGGCCCACACGAAGGCAAAAAACCCCTTGGGCGGTGCCGAAGGGGTGTCTTGCGGGTAGGGGTCAATGCGTCGTTCGAACCAGCTCAGCACGTCAGGAGGCTTTCCACAAACCGCCAAGGTTAACGCCTGGCGGCGGCCTTGTCAGGCGTGGGGGCTGGCTCAGTAGATGTCGGGCACGAACATGTCGGCCGGCACCGGGTTGCGGATGTAGTCCTCATGGCGCTCACGCGGGGGCAGGTAGACCGGCTCGTGCTCGACCTCGTGGTAGTCGAACTGCGCCAGCAGGTGGTGCATGCAGTTCAGTCGGGCGCGTTTTTTGTCCACGGCTTGCACCACCCACCAGGGCGCTTCGGGGATGTGGGTGCGCTCCAGCATCACTTCCTTGGCGCGGGTGTAGTCCTCCCAGCGGCGGCGGCTTTCCAGGTCCATCGGGCTGAGCTTCCACTGCTTGAGCGGGTCGTTGATGCGGGCCAGGAAGCGCGCGCTCTGTTCTTCGTCGGAGATGGAGAACCAGTACTTGATGACGCGGATGCCGCTGCGCACCAGCATCTTCTCGAACTCGGGCACGGAGCGGAAGAACTCTTCGAGGTCTTCGTCGGAGCAAAAGCCCATGACGCGCTCGACGCCGGCGCGGTTGTACCAGCTGCGGTCGAACAGCACGATCTCGCCAGCGGCGGGCAGGTGGCTGACGAAGCGCTGGAAATACCACTGGGTTTTTTCGCGGTCGTTGGGCGCGGGCAGGGCGGCCACACGGCAGACGCGCGGGTTCAGGCGCTGGGTGATGCGCTTGATGGCGCCGCCCTTGCCGGCCGCATCGCGGCCTTCGAAGAGCACGACCACGCGCTCGCCGGTGTGCACCACCCAGTCCTGCAGCTTGACGAGTTCGCCCTGCAGGCGGAAGAGCTCGCGGAAATAGACGCGGCGGGATTCGCGGGCCTCGTCGCTCAGGCCGCCCGGGCCGTCGAGGATGCGGTCATCGACTTCCAGCTCCAGCTCCTCGTCGTAGCTGTCGATGACGTCTTCCTGCAGGCGGCGCAGGGTGTCAGCGTCCAGCGGGTTGTGCGGCGAATTCATGGCGGTCTGGGGGCAGCTTGATCAAAACGGGCATGGTGCCCGGGCAATGTGTCATTTTGATGAGGCAGGCGAATTGCTGCACACCTGTGCAGTTGCGTCGCATAATCCGCGACATCCCGGTTCTCAGAGGGCCCTCGGCGGCCCGGCTCTCCCATGTTCAGCTCTCTGGTGTCGTTCGTCAAAGCCTTGGTGGCCAGCGTCGTGCTGGCCGTCAACACGGTGCTCATCTTCTCGTTGATGATCCCGTTCGCCCTGCTCAAGCTGGTGCTGCCCTTTCAGGCGGTGCGCCGCGTGACCGATGTCGTGCTCAATGGGCTGGCCAGCTTCTGGATCGCCGTCAATGGCGTGTGGATGGCGGCGGTGGGTCACACCCGCTGGCAGGTCGCGGGCTTGGAGGGCTTCAGCCCGCGCGGCTGGTACCTGGTCAGCAGCAACCACCAGAGCTGGGTGGACATCCTGGTGCTGCAAAAGGTGTTCCTTGGCCGCATCCCTTTCCTGAAGTTCTTCATCAAGCAGGAGCTGATTTACGTGCCTGTCATCGGGCTGGCCTGGTGGGCGTTGGACTTCCCCTTCATGAAGCGCCGTGGCGGCTCGTCGGCCCAGAAGGACCTGGAGACCGCGCGCAAGGCCTGCGAGAAGTTCAAGGTCATCCCGACCTCGGTGATCAGCTTCATGGAGGGCACCCGCTTCACGCAGCACAAGCACGACCAGCAGAACTCGCCCTATACCCACCTGCTCAAGCCCAAGACGGGCGGCGTGGGCATGGCGCTGGAGACCATGGGCGACCTGTTCGACTGCCTGGTGGACGTGACCATCGTGTACCCCCACGGCGTGCCCACCTTCACGGACCTGTTGACCGGCCGCATCGAGGACATCGTGGTCACGGTGCGCCAGCAGCCCATCCCGAAGCACCTGCTGGTGAACGCCGATGGCCGCCCGGCCGACCGCGCGAAAGTGCAGGCCTGGATCAACGGCCTGTGGCAGGCCAAGGACGCCGAGATCGCGGAGATCCTGGCGAGTGCTCAAACTTCCGCGCAGCCCTCGGGTCAGCGCGCAGCCTGAGTCGCTGAGGCGGCAGAAGCCGCTTGCGCTGCCTGCAGCGGCGCGCGCAGGCGCTCGAAATCGCGCGGCGCGACGTACTGCAGCAGCTCCTTGCCCTCGGTGTCGAGGATGACGTCCAGGCCCTTGTCGGGGTAGAGGAAGTGCTCCTGGCGTTCGTTGCTGCGCACGCGTGCAGCCGGTGTGCCGAAGCGCGCCAGGATGATGTCGGCGTCCAGGCTGGCCTGCGGGATGAAGCTCAGCGCGACGATGCGGGCCTGCAGCGCCTGGGCCTCGTCCTCATGGCGCAGCGTGTACTTGCGCGTCGTGCTTTCCATGAACTCGGATTTCAGCGCGCGTTCGCGCAGGCTGTGCAGCGTCGATGCTGGCAGCGCTGCCGTGACGACCAGTTTGCCGGCGATGAAGCCCGCCTGGGCCGGGTCCACGAAGGCTTCCAGCGTGCCGTCTTCACCCGGGGCGGCGATGATGGCGATCTGGGTGTCGACGCCAAAGCGCTGGCGCACATCGGCCAGGGTGCTGGTGCCAAGCTGGAGCCCCAGCGCTTCGCTGCTGCCATCGGGTCGGGCCTTGACCTGCCAGGGCGGGGGTGTGCCCTTGGCCTCGGCCGCCTGACCGTGTGGGTTGCCTTGTGGCTGGCCTGATGCAGGGTCGAACCATTGCGGTCCGTGCACGATGGCCAGGGCCCCGAGCATGGACACCGCCGTGGCGCCCAGGATGGTGTGCCAGGTCTTCATGCGCGCCAGCCTGTGTCGGTGCGGTCGAGCTTGCGGATGAGTGCAGGCCACACGAAGGCGCCGCCCATGCCGCCGGTCTGCACCTTCATGGCGTGCGCCACGCCCTGCACGATCTGCGGGTTGACCTCGGTCAGGGGCACGCCGCCGCTTTGTGCGGCCAGCTGGATCTGGCAGGTGGATTCGAAGATGTACATGTTCAGGAAGGCATCGGCGATGGTGCGGCCCACGGTCAAGAGGCCATGGTTGCGCAGCATCAGGAAGTTCTTGTCGCCGAGATCGGCTTGCAGGCGCGGCTTCTCGTCTTCGCGGAAGGCCACGCCTTCGTAGCCGTGGTAAGCCAGCGAGGCCAGCACGAAGGTGCTTTGCTGCGAGATGGGCAGCACGCCACCCTGTTGCGCCGACACGCCCACGCCGGCGCGCGTGTGGGTGTGCAGCACGCAGCCCGCATCTTCACGCACGGCATGGATGGCGCTGTGGATGGTGAAGCCGGCCGGATTGACGGGGAAGGGCGAGTCGCTGAGCTTGTTGCAGTCCTGGTCGATCTTGACGAGGCTGGAGGCGGTGATCTCGTCGAACATCATCCCGTAGGGGTTGATGAGGAAGTGGTGCTCCGGGCCGGGGATGCGCGCCGAGATGTGGGTGAAGACGAGGTCGCTCCAGCCGTAGAGGGCCACGAGGCGGTAGGCCGCAGCGAGGTCCAGACGCAGTTGCCACTCTTCGGGGCTGACCTGGCTGTGCAGGGAGGGGATGTTCATGCCTGTTTCCTGGTGGGGTCGTTGAACGTGGCGTCGAGTTGTTGGCGCAGCACGTTCTTCTGCACCTTGCCCATGGCGTTGCGGGGCAATTCGCTCACGCTGAAGATGCGCTTGGGGCACTTGAAGCCGGCCAGTTCGTCCTTGATGGCGCGCAACAGCGTGGCTTCGTCCAGCGTGTGGCCGGGCAGGGGCACGATGGCCGCGACCACGCCTTCGCCGAAGTCCGGGTGGGGCACGCCGACCACGGCCGACTCTGCCACGCCGGGCAGCTTGTCGAGGTGGCTTTCCACCTCGGCCGGGTAGACGTTGAAGCCGCCGCTGATGATGAGGTCCTTGGCGCGGCCCACGAGGTGCAGGTAACCCTCTGCGTCGATGCGGCCGACGTCGCCAGTGCGGAACCAGCCGTCGTCGGTGAAGGCCTCGGCGGTCTTGTCGGGCAGGCCAAGGTAGCCGCCGAACACATTGGGGCCTTGCACTTCGACGTGGCCGGTGACGTTGCAGTGCACCGCCTGGCCCGCGTCATCGGCGATGCGCACGCCCACGCCGGGCAGGGCGCGGCCCACGCTGCCGCTCAGGCGCGGCCCCTCGCTGTCGCGGCAGGGGTTGGCGCACAGCATGCCGGTTTCGCTCATGCCGTAGCGCTCCAGGATGGTGTGGCCGGTGCGCTGGGCGAAATCCTCGAAGGCGGCGGGCAGCAGGGGGGCGGAGCCGCTGACGAACAGGCGCATGTGGGCGGTGGCGTCGGCGTTCAGTGCGGGCGAGGCCAGCAGGCGGCCGTACATGGTGGGCACGCCCATGAAGAGCGTGGCGCGCGGCGCGTGGGTGTCGGTGATCTGGGCCATCACGGCGTTCGCATCGAACTTGTCGAGCCAGCGCATGGGCGTGGCCGACAGCAACGCGCAGTGGCTGGCCACGAACAGGCCGTGGATGTGGAAGATGGGCAGGGCGTGCACCAGGCAGTCGTCCTGGCGCCAGTCCCAGTGGCGCAGCAGGGTTTGCGCGTTGCTCAGCAGGTTGCCGTGGCTGAGCAGCGCACCCTTGCTGCGGCCGGTGGTGCCCGAGGTGTAGAGGATGGCGGCGAGGTCGTCGAGGCCGCGTGGCGCCACGGTGTGCACGTCGCTGTGCAGCGAGGCGTGGGTCAGCAGGCTGCCGGTGCGCTGGTCGCCCAGCGTGAAGAGGTGGCCAACCTGGCCGTGCGCGGCCAGCGGGATCACCCAGTCCTGGTCGGCCGGGCGGCACACCAGCATGGCGGGGCGGGCGTCTTCGAGGAAGTGCGTGAGCTCGGCGGTGCGGTAGGCCGGGTTCAGCGGCAGGTAGGCGCAGCCGGCGCGCAGCGCAGCCAGGTAGAGCAGCAGCGATTCGACCGACTTGTCCACGTGCGCAGCCACCACCGGCGGGCGCCCTTCGCGGCCACGCAGGCGCAGGCTGTCGATCAGGTTGGCCAGCATGGCGGTGGCGCGGTCGAGGTCCCGCCAGGTGTAGGCCAGGCCCTGGCCTGTGAGGATGGCCGTGCCCTGGCCTTGGACGGGCCAGGCGGCTTGCAGCGCGGTGAACAGGTTCATGGGGCAGGGCTCCTTCAGGTCAGCGCGCGGTGCGCCATCCGTAAAGGTAACTCAAGCCGCGTCGTTGGCTGCGCGCAGGGAGGGGGGTTCGTGCCCGTTGGGCTGGCCGTCGTGGCGGTAGAGGCACACGCGGTTGCGGCCCTCGCGCTTGGCGGTGTAGAGCGCCTCGTCGGCATGGGCCAGCATGGCGTCGACGTCGTGGTGTTCTGCGCGCCACTGCACCGCGCCGATGCTGACGGTGGCGTAGATGGTCTGGCCGTTGAACTCGATGGGGCGCTGGTCAAGCGCCGCGCGGATGCGTTCCAGAGCGACGATGGCTTCTTCCTGGGGCGTGGAGGTCAGCATGACGGCGAACTCCTCGCCACCGATGCGCGCAGGCGTGTCGGTGTCGCGCAGGGACTCGCGCAGCACCTCGGCAAAGACCTTGAGCACGGCGTCACCGGCGGCATGGCCGTGGGTGTCGTTGATGTGCTTGAAGTGGTCCAGGTCCATCAGGGCCACGGTCAGGGGCGTGGCGTAGCGGCGGGTCTGCGTCAGGCCGGCGGCGGCCACATCGAAGAAGTGGCGGCGGTTGGCCAGGCCGGTGAGGGCGTCGCGGCTGGCCAGGCGGTGCAGTTCCTGCTCTGCGTTGACGCGGGCGGTTTCCTGGTCGCGTGCGTGGAAGAGCGTGCCCAGCGTCACCACCAGGGGTTCGAGCAGCTGCACCAGGGACTCGTCGAAGCCCTCAGGCCGGTTGCCCAGGCCGATCATGCCCACCACCTTGTGGTCGAAACGGATGGGCAGGCCCAGGAAGTTTTTCAGCTCGGCGTGGCCCTCGGGCAGGCCGCGGCTGGCCGGGTGGCTGGGCAGGTGGTTGGCCATGACGACCTCGTTGGCCGTCACGGCGTGGCCGAAGAGGTTGTCCAGGCGCGTGAACAGCAGGCCGTCTTCGCGTTGCATGTGGGTGGGGCCAGGCCCCACGTGGTGGTCGCGCCAGCCGGCCTCGGAGATGGTGGGCACCAGCAGCTGCGGCTCGCCGTTGGGGCCCGGTTGGACCACGCCGATGAAGCCGACCACGCACTCGCTGATCGTCAACAGGGGCTCGAACAGGGCCTCGCAGGCATCGTGCACGCTGCGGTTGAGCAGGAAGGAGGTTTGCGCCTGGTTGAGCAGGTCCAGCAGCTGGCGCTGGCGGTTGCGCAGGGCTTCCTTTTGCTTGTCTTCGCTGATGTCGATGAGCGTGCCGACCACCCGCACGGCGCGGCCCTGGCGGTCGTACTCGACCACGCGGCCGTAGCTGCGCACCCAGATGTAGTGGCCGCGCTTGTGGCGGATGCGGTACTCCAGCGCGACCACATCGCCCGAGCCCTGGCGGTGGTCGTGCGTGGCGCGGTCGATGTGCATGCGGTCGTAGGGGTGGACGCGGTCCATCCAGCCGAGGTTGCTGTGTTCCAGCTCGTCTTCGCGGAAGCCCAGCATGGCGGCGGCGCGCGAGTTCAGCATGCGCTCCTGGGTGACGTAGTTCAGGTCCCAGGTGCCGATGCGGGCCGATTCCAGCGCCAGGTAGAGGCGTTCCTTGGTCGCCTCGATGGACGACTCCAGCTGCTTTTGCCGCGTCAAATCGAACAGGTAGCTGCGGATGCGCAGCAGCCGGCCATCGGCATCGCGGTCGGCCTGGCTGACCTGGTGCAGCCAGCGCGGGTGGCGGCCAGACTGCTTGAGGCGGAAGCTCAGCTCCAGCGAGGGCAGCTCGCCCACCGCGTGGCTGCTCAGTCCGGTTTGCAGCAGGGCCTGGTCGTCGGGGTGGACGATGGCATCGAAGGGCTTGCCCGCGCGCAGTTGTTCGGCGAAGGTCTCGCCCAGGATGCCGCCCAGGTTGGCCGACAGGTACACGGGCTTGGGTGGCACGGCCGCATCCCAGACCATCGCACCCACGGGGCCGGCGGCGAACAGGGCGCGCTCACGCTGGGTCTGGCGGCGTTCGCGGTGCTGGGCCAATTGGCTGTGGACCAGCTCGGCGAAGCGCGCCAGCAGCTGCAGCTTGCGCTCGTCGAAATCATGGCGGGGGCGCTGGTCCATCACGGCCAGGGTGCCCACGACCTGGTCATCGAAGACCAGGGGCACGCCGGCATAGAAGCGCAGCGGCGGGATGCGGCGGCTGACGAGGTCGTTGTCGGCGAAGCGCTCGTCCAGGCGCAGGTCGTGCGCAAGGATGGTGCGGCCCGAGGCCACCACGTGGGCGCAGAAGCTGTCTTCGCGCGGCCACTGCGTCACGTCCAGGCCGTGGTGCGAGAGGATGCGCAGCAGCGTGCGGTCCATCAGCGAGACCAGGCACATCGGCACCTCCAGCACCTCGGCGGCCAGGGCCGTCACGCGGTCGAGGTCGGTGTCCGCGCCAGCGTCCAGCAGATCCAGGTCTTGCAGGACAGCCAGTCTGAGGTCTTCGTCCCTGGGCAGGGGGGCTGCGGGCATGCTTGCAAGGCTCCGTGGCGGGTGGCGTCCGTGCGCGATGGCATCAAAAGTAAGCGGCATGTTACAAGTAAGCACATGGCTTTTGCGTGACTTGTCAGGCACTTTTTGAGGGGGCCATCCCGCGCTGTGCCGGGCGTTTTCAGCTGGTGAACAAATCCGTTTTTTCGTGGGGCCGATGCATCAAAAAGGGCGCGCCGGCCTGTGCCGTGCGCGCCCGTGTCCGTCGCCCGTGAGGGCCCATGGACGAGCTCAGACGTTGATGGCCGAGGCCGAACCGGCCTGCTTGCGAAGCTCGAACTTCTGGATCTTGCCGGTGGAGGTTTTCGGCAGCTCTCCGAACACCACCGCGCGCGGGATCTTGAAGCCGGCCAGGTGCAGGCGGCAGTGCGCCACGATGTCCTCGGCCGTGACCTGCGCACCGGCTTTCAGTTCGATGAAGGCGCAGGGCGTCTCGCCCCACTTCTCGTCGGGCTTGGCGACCACGGCGGCGGCCATCACGGCAGGGTGGCGGTAGAGCACGTCTTCGACCTCGATGGACGAGATGTTCTCGCCGCCCGAGATGATGATGTCCTTGCTGCGGTCCTTGATCTTGACGTAGCCGTCGGGGTACATCACGGCCAGGTCACCGGTGTGGAACCAGCCGCCCGCGAAAGCCTCTTGCGTGGCCTTGGGGTTCTTCAGGTAGCCCTTCATGGTGATGTTGCCGCGGAACATGATCTCGCCCATGGTCTCGCCGTCGGCGGGCACGGGCTGCATGGTGATGGCGTCCATCACGGCGATGCCGCGCTGCAGGTGGTAGTTCATGCCCTGGCGCGCGTTCAGGCGGGCGCGCTCGCCCACGTCCAGCGCGTCCCACTCGGGGTGCTTGACGCAGACCGCGGCGGGGCCGTAGATCTCGGTGAGGCCGTAGACGTGGGTGAGGTCAAAGCCCATCTGCTCCATGCCTTCGATCATGGCGGCGGGCGGTGCGGCCCCGGCGACCATGGCTTTCACTTGCTGGGTGATGCCCTGTTTGAGATCGGCCGGCGCAGCCACCATGGCCGCGTGCACGATGGGCGCGCCGCAGTAGTGGGTCACGCCGTGTGCGCGGATGGCATCGAAGATGGACTTCGGATCGACGCGGCGCAGGCAGACGTTGACGCCTGCGCGCGCGGCCACCGTCCAGGGGAAGCACCAGCCATTGCAATGGAACATGGGCAGCGTCCACAGGTAGGTGGCGTGCTTGGGCATGTCCCACTCCAGGATGTTGGAGATGGCGTTGGTGGCCGCACCGCGGTGGTGGTAGACCACGCCCTTGGGGTTGCCGGTGGTGCCCGAGGTGTAGTTCAGGCTGATGGCGTCCCACTCGTCCTCTGGCAGCTGCCAGTCGAATTGGGCATCGCCCTCGGCCAGGAGCTGCTCGTAGGTGAGGCTGCCGATGGGCTGGAGCTTGCCGGTGAAGAGCGCGTCTTCGGTGTCGATCACCAGCACCTCGCGCTGGGTCTGGCGCAGGGCCAGGGCCTGGGCCATCACACCGCTGAATTCGGGGTCGACGATGACGACCTTGGCCTCGCCGTGGTCCAGCATGAAGGCGATGGCTTCGGGGTCCAGGCGGGTGTTCAGCGTGTTGAGCACCGCACCGGCCATGGGGATGCCGAAGTGGGCCTCGACCATGGGCGGCGTGTTGGGCAGCATGACGGCGACCGTGTCACCGAGGCCGATGCCGCGGCGCTGCAGGGCGCTGGCCAGCTGGCGGCAGCGGGCGTAGGTCTGCGCCCAGGTCTGGCGCAATTCGCCATGCACGATGGCGGTGCGCTGGGGGTAGACCAGCGCGGTGCGCTCGATGAACGACAGAGGGGTGATGGGCGCGAAGTTCGCGGGCGTCTTGGGCAGGTCTTGCGCGTAGATGTGGCTGGCGTGGTGCTGGGCGGACATGGGTGGGTTCTCCGGGGTGAATGCCGTTCCTTGTGGGAACGTCGGACATCCTGCCCCAGGAAAACCCTCGCCGTCATCGGGTCATTCCCCGGGAGTGGCCTTTCGCCGTGCGCGGGGTTTGCGCGCGATCAAGGCCATGGAGTCCAGCGTGGTGTCGTCCACGATGCGCTGGCCGCTGCAGTCGAAGGCCAAGGCATCGGCTGCGAAGCCGGCTTCGGTCAGTTGCTGCCGCTGCTGCGCCAGGGTGATGTAGTACAGCATCACGCCGTGGTTGTGGCACTTGTCGTTGATGACCGCGTACTCGGGCGTGTGGACCTCGTGGCGCAGGTGGCGCAGGCGCTGCACCACACGGATCGCCGTGTCCTTGAGGTGCCGGGCGCTGCGCACCAGCAGGCGCGCCGGGTCGGGCGAGGCCTCGAACTCCGGGAAACAGAAGCCGGCGCGGGCCTCGGGGCTGTTGCGGTTGTAGGTGGTGAACAGGAAGATGCCGTGCGGCTTCAGCACGCGGTGCACCTCCCGAATGATGTCCAGCCGGTCTTCGTGGCCGACCATGCTGATGCCGTTGCAGCTGAACACGGCCAGGTCGATGGAGGCGTCCGCGATGTCTGCCATGTGGCGCGCATCGGCATGCGCAAAGCGCACGTCGGGGTAGCGGGCCTGGCTGGCTGCGACCATCTCCGGGCTGTAGTCGATGCCCAGGTAGTCGGCGCTGACCGCCCTCAGCGCGGTGACGGTGCGCCCGCCACCCACGCCGATGTCGAGGATGGCGCCGCCGCGGACCTCCGCCTGGACCTCGTCCAGCGCAGCCCGCTCATGGGGCAGGAGCTCGTCGGGGCGGGCGTAGTGCGCCACCACCGCCGCAGAGCGCATGGTTCGCAGGTTGATGCGGTCGATGTCGTGGTACATGCGTGAACGTTAACGGGCGACGGTGCCTCGCGCCTGGCGGCGCTGGGCGACCATGCGGGATTTGCGTGAGGATTTGGCGCGTGTCGGCCGGTCGGCCTGTGGGCGGCGAATGCTCAGGCCGCGTCCCCGTGCCCATCGCTGTCATCCCCCGCCACCACATGGATGCGCGCACCCGCCATGGCCACGACCTGGCCGGCGCGGATCTTCGCCGTCTTGCGCAGCTCCTGCTGGCCGTCCACCTGCACCAGGCCGTCGGCCACCATGAGCTTGGCCTGCCCGCCACTGTTGGCCAGGGCGCAGGCCTTGAGCAGGCGGTCCAGGGTGATGAAGTCGCCGCGCAGGGGGAAAGTGATCTGTTGGAGTCGGGTCATGGAGGGGAAGCTGGGAGGCACGCCAGGCGCACCAAGGGAAAACCGCGGCGGATGGCGCTGGGAAGGAAGTCACAGAACATGCACAATCCCGCCATTGTGGCGTTGGCTGTGCTCAGAATGAAAAAGACCGATCTCGTGAAGAACCTGGAAAAGAAGATCAAGGGCAAGATGCAGGCGGCGGGCGTGCCCGGCCGCTTTGCCGAGGGCGCGGCCCAGTTGCCCGACCGCCGCGAGCAGCGCAAGCTCGACCAGGCTGCCGGCCTGGTGCCGTTTGCCGTGAAGCTGCATGGCGACCTCGTCAAGCAACTGCAGGCCTTGGCCGAAGCGGGCGACGGCAACCTGAACGCCCTGGTGGACGGCCTGTTGCGCGCCGGCCTGGCCGCCGAGCCTGTGGTGGCCACGGCCAAGCCGGTGGCGACCCAGAAGGCGGCCGCCACGAAGGCCCCCGCCAAGAAAGCCCCGGCCAAGAAAGCAGCCGCCAAGGTTGCCCGCTGACCCGACACCGAGCCGATCACCCCGACCGATGGAGACCGACATGAACCGACCCATGATGCACCTGGTGGACCCGCAGACCGGCGAGTCCAACCCCGCCGACATCCGTCGCGTCTTTGACTCGCAAGAGGCCACGGCGATCGCCTGGCGCGAGTCGACCATCGCCGAGCGCATCGCGCGCCTGAAGAAGCTGCGCGAGGCCATGATGGCCCGCCGCGAGGACTTCTACGCCGCCTTCCAGAAGGACTACCGCAAGCCCTCGGCCGAGGTCGAGGCCACCGAGTTCATGCCGGTGCTCGACGAGATCCGCCACGCCATCGGCAGCCTGAAGAAGTGGGCGTCGCCGAAGCGCGTGTGGCCCACCATGGCCACGGCTTTCACGCAAAGCTGGATCGAGGTCCAGCCGCGCGGCCGCGTGCTCATCGTCGCGCCCTGGAACTTCCCGCTCAACCTGTGCTTCGGTCCGCTGGTGTCGGCCCTGGCGGCCGGCAACACCGTCATCCTCAAGCCCTCGGAGATGACGCCTGCCGTCAGCACCGTGATGGCCGAGGTGATCGCCAGCATCTTCGCGCCCAACGAGGTGGCCCTGTTCGAAGGCGCGTTGCCGACCTCGCAGGTGCTGCTGGACCTGCCCTTCGACCACATCTTCTTCACCGGCTCGCCCGCGGTGGGCAAGGTGGTGATGGCCGCGGCCGCCAAGCACCTCACCAGCGTGACGCTGGAGCTGGGTGGCAAGTCGCCCGTCATCGTCGACGAGACCGCCGACCTCAAGCTCGCCGCCGAAACCCTGATGTGGGGCAAGCTGGCCAACTGCGGTCAGATCTGCGTGGCGCCGGACCACGTCTTCGTGCACGAGTCGGTGAAAGACCGCTTCGTGCAGGCCTGCCGCGCCGTCATCGCCACGCGCTACGGCGCCACGCCCGAGGCGCAGCGCAGCAGCCCGCACTTCGCGCGCATCATCAACCAGCGCCACACCCAGCGCATCGCCGGCCTGCTGAGCGACGCGCAAACCCGTGGCGCCAAGGTGCTGCTGGGCGGCGAGGTGGACCTGGCGCAGTGCTACATCGCGCCCACGCTGCTGGAGCAGGTGCCCGCCGAGGCCAGCATCATGTCGGAGGAAATTTTCGGCCCGGTGCTGCCCATCGTCACTTACCGCGATGTGGACGAGGTGGTGCGCGAGATCAACGCCAACCCCAAGCCGCTGGCGCTCTACCTGTTCAGCACCAACAAGGCGCGCACCCGCCGCCTCATCGAGCAGACCAGCTCGGGCGGCGTGGCCATCAACCACTGCGTGCTCCACTACGCCCACGGCAACCTGCCTTTCGGTGGCGTGAACAACTCCGGCATCGGCAGCGCCCACGGCGAGTTTGGCTTCAAGGCCTTCTCGCACGAGCGTGCGGTGCTGAAGTCCGGTCCGGTGCTGATGGCCAAGCTGTTCTTCCCGCCTTACACCGGCTTCAAGCAAAAGATCATCCGCTGGACGGTGGACTCGCTCAAGCTGCCTTCGCTGTTCTGAGCAAGCGCTGGCGCTTGACCGATAATCCGGGGCCATCCGAGGGCCGCAGCCCGCCACCCTGGCGGGCTTTTTGCTTCTGAACATCCGTGGACACCTTCATTCAGCAACTGATCAACGGCCTGGTGCTGGGCAGCATGTACGCCCTGGTGGCGCTCGGCTACACCATGGTCTACGGCATCATCAACCTCATCAACTTCGCCCATGGCGAGGTGCTGATGGTGGGCGCGCTGGTGAGCTGGACGGTGGTCACGGCCCTGGGCGACACCGGCTGGCCGGGCTGGGTGCTGCTGAGCCTGTCCCTGGTGGCGGCGGTGCTGGTGTGCATGGCGCTGAATGTGGCCATCGAGAAGCTCGCCTACCGGCCCTTGCGCAACGCGCCGCGCCTGGCGCCACTCATCACGGCCATGGGCATGTCGCTGCTGCTGCAGACGCTGGCCATGATCCTGTGGAAGCCGGATTACAAGCCTTACCCCATCCTGCTGCCCGACGAGCCCTGCGAGTTCATGGGCGCGACCATCAACCTCGTGCAGATCCTCATCCTCGGCGTGACGGCGGTGACGCTGGCGGGCCTGATGGCGCTGATCCACGGCACCTCGCTGGGCCGGGCCATGCGCGCCACGGCCGAGAACCCCAGGGTGGCCCAGCTCATGGGCGTGCAGCCTGACCGCGTGATCTCCGCAACGTTCATGATCGGTGCCGCGCTGGCCGCCCTGGCCGGCGTGATGTGGGCGGCCAACTACGGTTCGGTGCAGCACACCATGGGCTTTTTGCCCGGCTTGAAGGCCTTCACCGCGGCGGTGTTCGGGGGCATCGGCAACCTGGGCGGTGCGGTGGTCGGTGGCGTGCTGCTGGGCGTCATCGAGGCGCTGGGCGCGGGCTACATCGGCGAGCTCACGGGCGATGTGCTGGGCAGCAACTACCAGGACATCTTCGCCTTCACGGTGCTGATCCTGGTGCTGACGCTGCGCCCGCAAGGCCTGCTCGGCGAGCGCGTGGCCGACCGGGCGTGAGGGCGATGGCATGCGTGCATTGATGCCATCCCCTTCCAGCATGCCCCGCCTGCGCCTGTTCATCGGCTGTGCCCTGGCGCTGGCCGTGTTGCCCCTGGCGCTGCAGCCCTTGGGCGAGGCCTGGGTGCGCATCCTCGACACGGCGCTGCTCTACATCCTGCTGGCCCTGGGCCTGAACATCGTGGTGGGCTTTGCCGGCCTGCTCGACCTGGGCTACATCGCCTTCTACGCCGTGGGCGCCTACCTGTTTGCGCTGCTGGCTTCGCCCCACCTCACCGAGAGCCTGCCGGCCGTGGCGGCGATGTTCCCCAGCGGCCTGCACCTGCCCCTCTGGGCGGCCATCCCGCTGGCCGCGGCCGTGGCCGGGATGTTCGGTGTGCTGCTGGGCGCGCCCACGCTGAAGCTGCGTGGCGACTACCTGGCCATCGTCACCCTGGGCTTTGGCGAAATCATCCGCGTGTTCATGAACAACCTGGACGCGCCGATCAACATCACCAACGGCCCCAAGGGCATCAACAGCATCGATCCCATCCGTGTGGGCGGGCTCAGCCTGGGCGAGCCGCTGTACCTGCCGGGCTGGTTGGGCGGCTTCACGCTGCCTTCGGTCACGCTGCACTACTACCTCTTCCTGCTGATCGTGGTGTGCGCGGTGGTGCTGACCCAGCGCCTGCACGACTCGCGCCTGGGCCGCGCCTGGATGGCCATCCGCGAAGACGAGATCGCCGCCAAGGCCATGGGCCTGAACACGCGCAACCTCAAGCTGCTGGCCTTTGGCCTGGGCGCGTCTTTCGGTGGCGTCTCGGGCGTGCTGTTCGCCAGCTTCCAGGGCTTTGTGTCGCCCGAATCGTTCAGCCTGCAGGAGTCGGTGCTGGTGGTGGCCATGGTGGTGCTGGGCGGGCTGGGCCACATCCCTGGCGTCATCCTGGGCGCCTTCCTGTTGGCCGCGCTGCCCGAGGTGCTGCGCCAGGTGGCCGGGCCGCTGCAGGCGATGACGGGGGGGCGCCTGGACGCGGCCATCCTGCGGCAGTTGCTGATCGCCTTGGCCATGATCGGCATCATGCTGGCCCGACCGCGCGGCCTGTGGCCTTCGCCGCGCCACGAAGACCGCCTGCTGCCCAGCGAGGGCGCGCGATGACCGCCTCCGCCAACATCGACACACCGCTGCTGGACGTCCACGGCGTGGGCAAGCGCTTTGGCGGCGTGCAGGCGCTCAGTGACGTGGGCCTGCGCATCCAGGCCGGCCAGGTGCATGGCCTGATCGGCCCCAACGGTGCGGGCAAGACCACCTTCTTCAACACCATCACCGGCCTGGTGCCCAGCGACACGGGCCGCTTCGCGCTGGCCGGGCGCGCCTACCAGCCCACGGCGGTGCACAAGGTGGCGCAGGCCGGCATCGCGCGGACCTTCCAGAACATCCGCCTGTTCGCCGACATGAACGCGCTCGACAACGTCCGCGTGGGCCGCCATGTGCGCACGCAAGTGCCTTGGTGGCAGGCGGTGCTGCGCACGAAGGCCTTCCTGCACGAGGAAATGCTGATCGAGCGCGACGCCCGCGCCCTGCTCGATTTCGTCGGCCTGGGCGAGCAGGCGATGCAGACGGCGCGCACCCTGAGCTACGGTGACCAGCGCCGCCTGGAAATCGCCCGCGCACTGGCCACCGAGCCCAAGCTGCTGGCCCTGGACGAGCCCGCCGCCGGCATGAACGCCACCGAGAAGGGCGCCTTGCGCGAACTCATCGAGCGCATCCGCCAGCAGGGCCGCGCGGTGCTGCTGATCGAGCACGACGTCAAGCTGGTGATGGGCCTGTGCGACCACGTCACCGTGCTGGACCAGGGCCGGGTGATCGCCAGCGGCACGCCCGCCGAGGTGCAGCGCGACCCCGCCGTGATCGCGGCCTACCTGGGCACGGGAGCCCACGCATGAACGCCATGGACACAAGCGCGCCTTTGCTGGCACCGTTGCTGGAGCTCCGCGACGTGCGCATCGCCTACGGCGGCATCCAGGCCGTCAAGGGCCTGAACCTGCACCTGAACGCGGGCGAGCTGGTCAGCCTGATCGGCGCCAACGGCGCGGGCAAGAGCACCACGCTCAAGGCCATCTGCGGCCTGCTGGCGCCCAGCAGCGGCGAGGTGCGCTACCTGGGCCAGGCGGTGCACGCCCAGGGCCCGTGGGAGCTGGTGGCGCAGGGGCTGGTGATGGTGCCCGAGGGCCGCGGCATCTTCGCGCGCATGCGCATCGACGAGAACCTGCGCATGGGCGCCTACCTGCGCCGCGACGGCGAGGTCGAGGCCGACATCGACGCGGTGTACCAGCGCTTCCCGCGCCTGAAAGAGCGCCACCGCCAACTGGCCGGCACGCTTTCGGGGGGCGAGCAGCAGATGCTGGCCATGGGCCGCGCCCTGCTGGCCCGCCCCAAGCTCTTGCTGCTCGACGAGCCCACCATGGGCCTGGCGCCGATCATCGTGGACCAGATCTTCGAGGTGGTGCGCGACGTGCACCGCCAAGGCGTGACGGTGCTGCTGGTCGAGCAGAACGCCCAGCGTGCGCTGGAGATGGCCGATCGCGCCTATGTGCTCGATTCCGGGGAGCTGGTGTTGCAAGGCCCGGCGCGCGAGCTGCTGAACGACGCGCGGGTGCAGGCGGCGTACCTGGGGGCGTGAGCGCGCCAGCGCGGTCTGGCGCCGCCACCGGCCTGCCCGACAATGTCCGCATGACCTCCATCCGACGCTCCCGCCGCATCCTCATCGCCTGGTTGATCGCCTATGTTGCCTTGGGATTGTTGGGCGGCGTCACCGGCATCAGCCAGCGTGACGAGCAGGCCTTCGGCTTCATCGCCGGCGTGCCCACCATGGTCTTCATCTACCTGTGGTGCCGCGCCGAGTCGCTGGAGCGCGGCGTGCTGCCCCGCTCGGGCCTGACGATGTTCGCGGCCATCCTGCCGCCATTGGGCGTGCCCTTCTACCTGTGGCGCACACGGCCCACCGTCTTGGCAGCCGCCAAGGCCATCGGCTTGGCGCTGGGCTTTTACCTGCTGGCGTCGGTGGTCATTGGCGGTGCAGAGGCCCTGGGCCTGGGCTTGAGATAGGCTGCGGGCTTCGCCACTGTGGCGCCGTTCGGAGTCTTGCCTTGTCCTTCCCTCAGATGCGTCCCTTGCGTACCGGCCGGGTCTGGCTGGCCACCGTCACCGTGCAGATGTGCCTGCTCGCGTCGGCCAGCGCTGCGGCCACCCCAGCGCCCACTCCAGCGCCGTTCACCGGACCCGACCTCAGTGGTGTCTACGATTGCACCGGGCAAGACCACCACGAAGGCCCCTACACCGCGACGGCCACGCTCCGGCTGGTGCCCGCACAGAGCACCGGCCGCTTCGGCGCCTACCTGTTCACGCTGGACGTGCCCGGCTACGGCAGCTACCCCGGCCATGCCTCGGCGCGCGGCACGCAGGCGGCCATCTACTTCGCCTTGACCGACCCCAGCACGAAGGACTTCGGCACGGGCATCGCCGACTTCAAGAAAAATGCCAAAGGCAAGTGGACCTTTGACAAGCATTACTTCGAGCCAGAGTTCAAGGGCGGCAATGTCGGCGACGAGCACTGCGTGCAGCGATGAGCGCGCAGGTCTCATCCGCGTTGTTGGAACAAGCCCGCGCCTGCACCCTGTGCGCTCCCCACCTGCCGCTGGGCCCGCGCCCCGTGTTGCAGCACCACCCGGATGCGCGCATCCTCATCGCGGGGCAGGCGCCTGGCCGCAAGGTGCACGCCAGCGGCGTGCCCTTCGACGATGCCAGCGGTGAGCGCCTGCGCGCCTGGCTGGGCCTGGGCAAGGAGGTGTTCTATGACCCGCGCCAAGTGGCCATCCTGCCCATGGGTTTTTGCTATCCAGGCACGGGCAAGTCGGGCGACTTGCCACCGCGGCCGGAGTGCGCACCCGCCTGGCGGGCGCCCTTGCTGGCGGCGCTGACCGACCTGCGGCTGACGCTGGTGCTGGGCCAGTACGCGCAGGCCTGGCACCTGCCCACGCCTGCGGGCGAGGCGCCCCAAGGCGTCACCGAGCAGGTGCAAGCCTGGCGCGAGCGCCTGCACGGGCCGGGGCCGCACACCCTGGCCTTGCCCCACCCCAGCCCACGCAACAACCTCTGGCTGCAGCGCAACCCCTGGTTCGCGCAGGACGTGTTGCCCGCCTTGCAGGCGCGGGTGGCGGCCGCCCTGGCCTGAGCCTGTTCAGCCCAGCGCGGCCGTGATCTTCTCGGCCAGGCCCAGCAGGTGGGCGCGGTCGGCCATGACGGCGGCGTGCGGCTTGCGCAGGTCGGCGATCGAGCCGGGGATCACGTGGATGTGGAAGTGCGGCACGGTCTGGCCGGCCTCGGGGCCGTTGAGCTGCATCAGCACGATGCCCTCGGCGCCCAGGCCCTTCTTTTGCGCGTTGCCGATGCGGCGCACCGTGGCCATGCAGGCGGCGGCGGCTTCGTCGGAGAGCTCGAAAACCGTCGTGGCCGCCTCTTTGGGGATCACCAGGGCGTGGCCCTCGGTCTGCGGCATGATGTCCATGAAGGCCAGCGTGAGGTCGTCCTCGTACAGCTTGATGCAGGGGATCTCGCCGCGCAGGATCTTGGCGAAGATGTTGTTCGTGTCGTAGGCCATGGGGTTTCCTTGGGGTGGCGGTCAGCCCTTGTGTTTGTCGGCTTCGCTGGTGAAGGCGTCGGCGTAGAAGAACTCGTCGGGCAGGCCGGCCTGCGCGGTGAAATCCTGGCGGGCGGCTTGCACCATCACGGGCGCACCGCAAGCATAGACCTCGTGCTGTGACAGGTCGGGCAGATCGGCCAGCACGGCCTGGTGGACGAAGCCGGTGTGGCCCGTCCAGGCATCTTCGGGCTTGGGCTCCGAGAGCACGGGCACGTAGGCCAGCCAGTCGCACTCGGCGGCCTGTTGCGTGGCCCAGTCGTGCAGGTAGAGGTCGGCGCGGCTGCGGCAGCCCCAGTACAGCACGGTGGGGCGTGTGATGCCCTTGAAGCGCATGTGCTCGACGATGGCCTTGATGGGCGCCAAGCCCGTGCCCGAGGCCAGCAGCACGATGGGGCGCTCGGAGTCTTCGCGCAGGAAGAAGGTGCCGTGCGGGCCCTCGACGCGCAGGATGTCCTTGGGCTTCATCTCACCGAAGACGTGGTCGGTGAACAGGCCGCCGGGCATGTGGCGGATGTGCAGCTCCATGCCGTTGACACCTGCTTCCTTGACCATGTGCGGGGCATTCGCCATCGAGTAGCTGCGGCGCACGCCGTCCTTCAGGATGAACTCGATGTACTGGCCGGCGCGAAAGCCAAACTGGTGGGTGGCCGGCATCTGCAGGCGCAGCACCATGACGTCGGGCGCGACGCGGGTCAGGCTGGTCACGCGGGTGGGCATCTTCACCACGGGGTGGTCGCCCAGGCCCACCACCTGGCGGGCTTCGATGACGAGGTCGGTCTGCGGCGTGGCGCAGCAACTCAGCATCCAGCCGGCTGCTTCTTCGTCGGCGCTCAGGGCCTTGGCCTGGTGGGCACCGTGGATGACACGGCCGTCCAGCAGCTTGCATTTGCACGAGCCACAGGCGCCGTCCTTGCAGCCATAGGGCAGGCCGATGCTGGCCGAGAGCGCGGCGCTCAGCACGGTCTCGTCGCGCTGCATGTCGAAGGTGCGGCCGCTGGGCTGGAGGGTGACCTGGAAACTCATGGAGGACCTTGGAGGGGAAAGCGCCCGCAAACGCAGACAATCGAGGGCCGGATTTTCGCTCATCCCAGCTTCACCTGGCCGGACCCCAGCCATGCACCAGCCGCCACCCCACCGCCACAGCCGCTTCCGCCGCAGCCGCATCCTCATCGTCGGGTGTGGCGACGTGGGCCTGCGCGCCGCGCGGCGCTTGCTGCCGCGCTGCCGTGTGCTGGCGCTGACGTCTTCGCCCGAGCGCGTGGCCACCTTGCGCGCCGCAGGCATCACGCCCTTGCGCGGCAACCTCGACGACGCCGGCAGCCTGGCCCGCCTGGCCGCGCTGGCCCCGCGCGTGCTGCACCTGGCGCCGCCGCCGGGGCAGGGCGTGGCCGACCCGCGCACGGCGCGTTTGCTGCAGGCGCTGGCCCGGCGTGGCATGGGCGGGGCCGGCAGCCTGCGCACCCTGGTGTACGGCAGCACCAGCGGCGTCTATGGCGATGCGCAAGGCGCCTGGGTGGACGAAACCCGTGCCGTGGCCCCGGCCACCGACCGCGGCCGCCGCCGGGTCGATGCCGAGCGCCGCGTGCGGGCGTTCGGCCAGCGCCTGGCCCTGCGCCAAGGCGGCGCGGCCACGGTGCTGCGCATCCCCGGCATCTACGCGCTGGACCGCGAGGGTGGCGACCCGCGCGAGCGCGTGCGCAAGGGCTCGCCCGTGCTGAACGCGGCCGACGACGTCTTCACCAACCACATCCACGCCGACGACCTGGCCCGCGCTTGCGTGCTGGCGCTGTGGCGCGCGTGCCCGGGCCGAGCCTTGAACGTGTGCGACGACACCGAGTTGCGCATGGGCGAGCATTTCGACCTCGTGGCCGACCGCTTCGGCCTGCCGCGGCCGCCGCGCCTGTCGCGCGCCGAGGCCGCCCAGGTGCTCAGCCCGATGCAGATGTCCTTCATGGGCGAGTCGCGCCGGCTGCACAACCGGCGCATGAAAGCCGAGCTGGGGCTGGTGCTGCGCTACCCGACGGTGGCCGAGGGGCTGGCTCAGCTCTTGGGCGCGGGCGTCTTGGCCTTGTAGCGGCACGCCGCGCTGACGCTGCACTCCCAGCAGCGCGGCTTGCGCGCCTGGCACACGTAGCGCCCGTGCAGGATCAGCCAGTGGTGGGCGTGCAGCATGAACTCGGGTGGGATGCGCTTGAGCAGCTTCAACTCCACCGCCAGCGGTGTCTTGCCCACGGCCAGGCCGGTGCGGTTGCCCAGGCGGAAGATGTGGGTGTCCACCGCCATGGTGGGCTCGCCAAAGGCCACGTTGAGCACCACATTGGCCGTCTTGCGGCCCACGCCGGGCAGGGCCTCCAGTGCCTCGCGCGAGTGCGGCACCTCGCCGCCATGCTGATCGACGAGGATGCGGCAGGTCTCCATCAGGTGGCGCGCCTTGCTCTTGTAGAGCCCGATGGTCTTGATGTGCTCGATCAGCCCGTCTTCGCCCAGGTCGAGGATGGCCTGCGGCGTGTTGGCCACCGGGTAGAGCTTGGCCGTGGCCTTGTTGACGCCCACGTCGGTGGCCTGGGCCGAGAGCAACACGGCGGCCAGCAGCTCGAAGGGCGTGCTGTAGGCCAGCTCGGTCTCGGGGTGCGGGTTGGCGGTTTGCAGGGTCTCGAAGAAGGCGTGGATCTGCTCGCGCGTCATCGCGGGGCTGGGCTTGTCTGCGGTCATGGCCCACACCATAGCGCAAGCGCGTGGCTCATCCGCAGCTCAGAGCAGCACCACCGCGTCGGGCAGTTCATTGGGCCGCGGCACGCCGTGGGGCGCGGGGTGGTGCTGGCGCAGCAGGGCGCTGACCTGCTCGATGGCGGCCAGCAGGCCCGGCTCGGGCTGGCCTTGCTGCAGGGCCGCACCCAGGCGGTCGGCCAGCGCCTGCCAGGTCTCGGGGGGCACGTGGGCCGACACGCCGCGGTCGGCCACCACCTCGATGCGCTGGTCGGCCAGCAGCAGGTAGATCAGCACGCCGTTGTTGTGCGCCGTGTCCCACACGCGCAGGGCGCTGAACAGTTCGAGGGCGCGTTGGCGGGCGCTCAGGCCCTGGCGCAGCGCCCCCCAGGGCAGGCCGGCCTCCACGCACAGGCGCAGCTCGCCCAGGTGGCGGGCCTCGCTGGCCTGCACGGCGGCTTCGAGGCGGGCGCAGGCTTCGGGCCGCAGCAGGCGGCGCGCATCGGCCGCGTCCAGCCAGAGGTGGCGCAGCGCGCGTGGCAGGTGTCTCGTCAGGGGCATCGTCGTCATCGTGGGGTGTCCTTGTTCAGCCGATGGCGTGGCCATCACCAGCGACCGGAGGCGCCACCGCCACCGAAATCGCCGCCGCCGGAGGACCAGCCGCCGCCACTGCCGCCGCCGCCCCAGCCGCCTGAACCACCGCCGAAGCCACCGGGTGGCCCGAAACCGCCTGGTCCGCCGCGTCCGCCCTTGCCCATGGCCAGCGCCAGCACCACGGCCATCGCGCCACCGAAGGCGCCCAGCAGCAGGCTGGCCGTGAGCAGCCAGACGATGCCGCCGCCGATGGCGCCTGTGAACACCGCGCCGAGCTTGCGCCCGAGGATCGAGCCCAGCACGCCCGAGACGATGGGGATGCCGATGAGGCCGAACACGACGAGCTGGTTGAGGTCGAAGCCCTTCTCACGCGATGTGGTGACCTCCGGTGCCGGCAGGTTCTCGCCCGTGACCAGCGCCATCAGCCGGTCCACCCCCGCGTTCAGCCCGCCGGCAACGTCACCGCGTCGGAAGGCCGGCGTGATCGCCTGTTCGATGACGCGGCTGGCGGCCAGGTCGGGGATGGCGCCTTCCAGCGCCTTGGCCACCTCGATGCGCACGCGGCGGTCCTGCAAGGCCACCACGATGAGCAGGCCGTCACCGACCTGCCTGCGCCCGATCTTCCAGGTGTCGCCCACGCGCTGGGCGTAGGCAGCGATGTCTTCGGGCTGGGTGGTGGGCACCAGCAGCACGACCAGCTGCGTGCCACGCTGGGCCTCGAACTGGCGGAGCTTGGCGTCCAGCGCCTGGGCCTGATCGGCCGAGAGCCCCTGGGCCTGGTCGATGACATGGCCGGTGAGCGCCGGCACGGGCTGCACGCCGCCGTCGGCGGTGGCCTGCGCCCTCACGGGTGCCATGCCCATCATGCCCCCACCGAGGACCCCACCGAGCACCATGTTGATGCACAGCGCAGCGACCCAGGCCCAGGTTCTGGCCCTGAGCCTGGCCCACAGCGTTTGCCAGCCCAGGTGCGGCATCACTTCTTGTCGAAGTTGACGGCAGGCGGCTGCGAGATCTGCGCCTCGTTTTGCACCGTGAAGCTGGGCTTGGCGCTGTAGCTGAAGGCCATGGCCGTCAGGTTGGACGGGAAGCTGCGCACTTTGACGTTGTAGTCCTGCACCGACTGGATGTAGCGGTTGCGCGCCACGGTGATGCGGTTCTCGGTGCCTTCGAGTTGCACGCGCAGGTCCTGGAAGCCCTGGTTGGCCTTCAGGTTGGGGTAATTTTCGGTCACCACCAGCAAGCGCGACAGCGCGCCCGACAGCTCGCCTTGGGCCTGCTGGAACTTGTTGAAGGCTTCGGGGTTGTTGACCAGCTCGGGCGTGGCCTGGATGCTGGTGGCCTTGGCGCGGGCCTCGACGACCTTGGTCAGCGTTTCTTGCTCGAAGTTGGCCTCGCCCTTGACGGTGGCCACGATGTTGGGCACCAGGTCGGCGCGGCGCTGGTACTGGTTGAGCACCTCGGCCCAGGAGGCCTTGGTCTGCTCGTCAAGGCGTTGGAAGTCGTTGTAGCCGCAGCCGCTGAGCGGCACGGTCAGCGCGGTGCCCAGGCCCACGGTGAGGGCGAGGGAGGCCAGGCGGCGGGTAAGACGGGGCATCTCTGAACCTTTCTGCTGTGTGCAAGCAGTGTGCACGATGACAGGACAGGTGAGGATGCGCCGCCGCAGTTCAAGCCGCTTGAGACAGGTCAAGCAAGCGGCAGGACAGGATCTGGTGCGCCCGCGAGCGGGGGTAGCGGTCCCGCACGATGTGGATGGCGCCCATGGGCGTGTCGGCCATCACCTTCAGCACGCGTTTGACGGCTTGGCTGGACGGCGTGATCACGACCAGGGTCGACACTTCGAACAGGCGCAGGGCAGGCTCAATGGCCAGGTTCATCAGGGCACGCATGATGCTCTCCAGGGTGCGGAACAGGCCGGATGCGCCTGCTCGCCAACTGAGAATGCATTTTGCGAGCCAGCCGTGACACCGAGGTGACCCCCGGTATGAGGGTTTCCCGGAGGGGGCTTTCTGCCGGGGGCGTGGTGTTTGTCACGCACCCGGCAGGCGGGTCAACCCTGGCGGCGGCGCAGGGTGCTCAGGCCGATCACGCCGAGGGCGGCCAGCAGCAGGGCCACGGAAGCAGGCTCGGGCACGGCGGTCTGCACGCTCACGTTCTGGATGGCCAGCAGGGTGGTGCCGTCGGCATCCACCATGTCGTTCACGCCCCAGCCCAGGCGGGCGGTGCCGCTGGTGCTGGCGGTGAAGGTGACGGTGTTGAGGCCCGTGGCACGCCAGCCGTCGGAGCCCGGGGCCGACAGCGTCAACGTGCCGATGTTGCCCAACTGAGTTTGGGTGACGGTGCTGCCCAGGTTGAAGGCCAGCCAGGCACTGTCGTTGGCCGAGTCGCCGTTGCCGGCGTAGGCGTCGCGGGTCAGCACTTGCCAGGTGAAGCTGATGGTGTCGCCAGCATTCAGGAAGAAGCTTTGCGCGGCCGAGGAGGCTTCGGTGGCGTCATCGGCGCCCAGGGACGAGGCGAAAGCACCGGTGGACAGGCCCAGGTTGGCTTCGGCGCCATTGGCCTGGGCGGCCAGCGCGGTCGAGGTGCCGGAAACGTTGTAAGCGCCGGCAGCGGCAGGCGCATCGTCCTGAGCGGTCCTGCTGGCCGTGCCCAGCACCAGGGTGGCGGTGTTGCCGAAGTTGTGGCCGGCGGCGGTGCCGGTGACCACGGCGACGTCACCGATGGTGGCCCAGTTGCTCAGGCCGGCGGTGAAGCTGCCGTTTTGCAGCGGGGCGGCGTGGGCGCTGGCCGCGACCAGGGTGGCCGAGGCCAGGGCGATGCGGGAGAGGGTGGTGAACTTCATGGTGGTGTTCCGTTGCGTGTCGGTGTGCGGGTGGCTCACAGCAGCAGGTCGCGGCTGGCGACGATCTGCGATGCGCTCACGCCCTTGAGCAGGACCAGGGCGATCGGCGACGAGGCGCCGAGCGTGCCGTCGGTGTCGATGCGGACTTCCACGCCTGCGGCGGTGTCGATCAGGCGCACGTAGCCGTTGGCGATCAGGTCACCGGTGGCGCCGTAGCTGGTGCGCAGGGCGCTGACGATGGCCGTCAGGTCCAGCGTGTCGGTGCCGGGGACGAAGTCGGTGATCGTGTCGCGACCGTCGCGGATGTCGGTGTAAACGAACACGTCGGCACCAGCGCCGCCGGTGAGCGTGTCGGCGCCGGCCAGGCCGGTGATGCGGTCATCGCCCGAGGTGCCAACCAGCGTGTCACGGCCAGCGGTGCCGGTGAGGGCCTTGACCAGGCTCAGGCCCACCACCACGGGGTCGTGGTCGGAGGAGCGGAACGGCGTGGCCGTGTAGTAGTCAGGGTTGCAGGTGGCGCACACGGGCTGCTTGAACTCGACGTTGTAGTCGAGCACGCTGGGCTCGTCGGCGTTGATGTGCCAGTGCACCACGTTCGAGGCGGCGCTGCGCAGACCGGACGTGGCCAGGGCATGGTCGATGTAGCCCACCTCGCCATCAAAGACGTAGGAGTAATCGCTGCTGCCGCTGAAGGTTTCGATCATGTCGTTCAGACCGCCGTTGGTCAGCGTGCGGATCGGGTCTTCCTTGCCGTAGGCATTCAGGTCACCGATGACCAGGGCACCGCGAGCGCCAGTGCTGGCCTGCAAGTCCTGGATGTACGTCAGCAGGCGGTTGGCTTGCTGCACGCGGCGGTCGTTGTAGCAACCCTGGCCGTCGCCCTTGTCTGCGTCGACACCGGCGGCGCCGCTGCAGCTCTTGGACTTCATGTGGTTGACGATGACGGTGAACTTCTCATTGTTGGGCAGCGAGAAGGTCTGGGCCAGCGGCGGGCGGTTGTTGATGGCGTCGGTGTCGGCCACGGCATTGCCGCTGAGGGTCACCTTGGCGGGCTTGTAGATCATGGCCACGCGGATGGCGTCGGTGCCCGTGGCGGCGCCGCCGATGGCCGGGTAGAAGGCCGTGGGCAGGTTGACGGCAGCGTAGGTGCCCGCACCCAGCTTGGCGTTGATGGCGTCCACCAGGTTCTGCAAAGCGGTGTTGCCGTTGTTCTGGATCTCCATCAGGCCCACCACGTCGGCGTTGATGGCCGAGATGGCCTCGACGATCTTGCCGCGTTGGCGGGTGAACTCGTTGAGGCTGTCAGCGCCGCGGCAGTTGGCCGCAGACACCGCACCACCCAGCGAGCAACCCTGGCCAGAGCCACCGGTGGCGGTCGCGCCATCGGTGAAGGTGGTGAAGAAGTTCAGCACGTTGAAGCTGGCCACCTTCAGGTTGCCACCGACGGTGGGTGGCGTGAACGTGCGCGGGTTGGCGCGCGTGAAGGTCACGGCCTGCGTCGGGTGGACCTTGTAGCTGGCCAGGCCCGTGTTGCTGGCGGTGCTCAGGCCGTAGTCGATCACGCCGGTGATGCTGTCCACGGTGTCGCCAGCGCGCAGGGTGTTGTCGGCCGCGAAGTAAGGCGTGGGGTTGACGTTCTGGGCGCTGGTGCCGTCGTCCAGCAGGATCTGGCGTTGGGCGTTGCTGGCGGCCAGGCTGATGGCGTCGGCGGAGCCCGCGGGGAACACGTTGGTGGGCTTGACCAGGCGGCCACCCGAGGACAGCGTGACCTGACCGAAGCGGCCCTGGAAGTAGTTCTGCGAAGCGGTCAGCTGGGTGTTGATGGTCACCAGCATGCCTTCGACGGCTTCCAGCTGGGCCTCGGTGGCCGGCAGGGTGATGACGGTGGGGTTGACCACGTTGCCGCTGCTCACCACGGTGATGGCGGTGGGGGCGGTCAGTTCGGTGACGGTGTGGCCCAGGGTCAGGCTGTTGCTGGCTGCGCCGGTGTTGAATTCGGCGACCGTGCCGGTCAGCGTGATGGCCTGGCCGACCGAGACGGTGGGGGCGGTGCTGGTGAAGACCAGGATGCCGTCGGAGGTGGCGGGGTTGCCATCGCCCACGGGGTCTTGCAGGAAGAAGCCGTTGTTGGTGACCTTGGTGACCACGCCCGAGGTGGTGACCGATTGGCCGACCAGCGGGCTGGTGTTGCCGCTGCCCTGGATCTGCGAGATCGGGGTCAGGGTGCCGGGAGCGGGCGTCGGGGCCGGGGTGGGCGAGGGGGTGGGCGAAGGCGAGGTGCCACCGCACACGTTCAGGGCGCTCAGGCTGTTGCGCGGCGTGGGCGCCACGATGGTGAAGTCAGCGCTGTTGTTGTCGGTGTCGGTGCAGCCGGCGTTGATGCGCAGCGCGCCCGTGCTGTTGGACGTGACGCCAGCGGAGGCGGTTTCGTAGCCGTTGACGGCCGAGGCTGCGCCATAGCCGACCAGGTCGACCAGCGTGCTGCTGCTGGGCTGGGTGCCCGTCAAAGCGGTGGTGCTGCTGACCAGGGCCACCTTGCCAGCGGGGCCGCCCATGGCGACGGTGCCGGTGGCATCGGGGGTGGGCAGCGCGGTGGTGCCGCCCGTGCCTGCGGCTTGCTGGACCAGGAAGTACTGGCCAGGCTGCAGCGTGACAGCGGGCAGGTTGGTCTTGTTGGTCCAGCTGCTGCCGGTGCCGCCTGCGTACTGCACCGACCAGCCGGCCAGGCTCACTGGGGCGCTGCCAGCATTGAACAGCTCGATGAAGTCGTTCGTGTAGGTGGCGCCTGTGTTGCCGCCGCCGCCATAGACCTGGCTGATCACAACGCCGCTGGTCGAAGCCTGGGCGATGCCAGCCAGGCTGAGGGCCAGCGCCAGGCACACCGGGCGCAGTTGGAAAGTGGGCTGGAGCGGGGTGCGGAGAGAAACAGCAGAGCGCATGGCAAACCTCATTGTTCGAGAATGCGCCAGTCTGTTGCTTGGGCATGTCACCGTGAAGTTCTGTGAAGCATGGACGGGTGGGCTGCATGGCTCATCCGCGATGTCACTGTCCTGATTCCCTGTGGCCCCATCAGGGACGCAACTCAGCCCTGTGTTTGCCGCCTTGCCCTTGCGCGCGCCAGCGCTGCTTCGATGACCGCCCGTTTGGCGTCCAGCTCGGTCGGCTCGGTCAGCTTGGAGACCTCGGCCAGGTGGGTCAGCTTGTGCTCGGCCTTGGCCTGCAGCCGGGCCTCCTGCTCGGCTTGCGCGCGCACCAGGCGCACGGCGCGCCAGCCGTGGCGTTCACGGGCCGCATCGGCCTGAGGCTGAGACCAGGCGGCCCAGCCCGTGAGGGGGGGCTCGCCAGCGTGGGCGGGCACGAGGGAGATGCAATCCACCGGACACACGGGCACGCAGAGCTCGCAGCCGGTGCAGTCGGCCTCGATCACGGTGTGCATGTGCTTGTTCGTGCCGATGATGGCGTCCACCGGGCAGGCCGCGATGCACAGCGTGCAGCCGATGCACCAGGCTTCATCGATCACGGCCAGCGTGCGTGGGCCTTCGGCGCCGTGGGTGGCGCTCAGTGGCTGTTCGGGCAGGCCCGTGAGGGCGGCCAGGCGGCGCACGCCTTCGGCGCCACCGGGCGGGCATTGGTGGATGCCGGCCTCCCCCGCGGCGATGGCGCGCGCGTAGGCGGCGCAATCGGGGTAGCCGCAGCGCGTGCACTGCGTCTGCGGCAGCAGGGCGTTGATCTGGTCGGCGTCAAGCATGGTGGCGCGCCAGTGTACAAGCCCTGCCGCCGGGTGCGCAGTGCGCGGGCGAGCAGGGCTTGCGGAGGGGGCGTCAGGGCGTGCCCACTGGGACACGCCGAGCGCGGCTTCACTTGTTGTGCGACAGGATGAAGGCGCGGATTTCCGGGTAGGCCTTCTCGCGCCAGCGGCGGCCCGAGAAGATGCCATAGTGGCCGGCGCCGACCACATCGTAGTGCTTCTGGCGGGTCTTGGGGATGCCGGTGCACAGCTCGTGCGCGGCCTTGGTCTGGCCGGCGCCGGAGATGTCGTCCAGCTCGCCCTCGACCGTCAGCAGGGCCGTGGTCTTGATGTCTGCGGGCTTGACCAGCTCTTCCTTGCCCTTGGGGTTGCGAACTGCCCAAGTGCCGTTGACCAGGGCGAAGTCCTGGAACACCGTCTTGATGGTGTCGAGGTAGTACTCGGCGGGCATGTCCAGCACGGCGTTGTACTCGTCGTAGAACTGGCGGTGGGCGTCGGCGCTGTCGTCGTCACCGCGCACCAGGTCGAGGAAGTAGTCGTAGTGCGAGGTGGCGTGGCGGTCGGGGTTCATGGCCACGAAGCCGGTGTGCTGCAGGAAGCCCGGGTACACGCGGCGACCGGCGCCGGGGTAGTTCGGCGGCACGCGGTAGATCACGTTGTTCTCGAACCATTCGAACGACTTGTTCATGGCCAGGTTGTTCACGGCGGTCGGCGAGCGGCGCGCGTCGATGGGGCCGCCCATCATGGTCATGGTGCGCGGCGTGGCCTCGCCCCGGCTGGCCATCAGCGAGACGGCAGCGAGCACAGGCACGGTGGGCTGGCACACCGAGATCACGTGCACATCGGGGCCCACCTTGCGGATGAAGTCCTGGACGTAGTTGATGTAGTCGTCCAGGTGGAAGACGCCATCTTCCAGCGGCACCATGCGGGCATCGATCCAGTCGGTGATGTAGACCTTGTGGTCCTGCAGCAGGGTGCGCACGGTGTCGCGCAGCAGGGTGGAGTGGTGGCCCGACAGCGGCGCGACCACCAGCACCGAGGGCTGGTTGCGCATCTTGTCCAACAGGGCGCCGTTGTCGGTGAAGCGCTTGAAGCGCAGCAGGCGACAGAAGGGCTTGGCCTCGACCACCTGCTCCTGGATCACCACCTCGGTGCCATCCACGGTCACCTTGTTGATGCCGAACTCAGGCTTCTCGTATTCCTTGGTCAGGCGGTGCATCAGGTCGAAGCCGGCCGAGACGCGGTGCGCCGACGGGATCTGCGCCAAAGCGGACAGGGGGTTGCTGTAGAGCTTCGACGCGGCGCTGGCGAACTCAGAGAAGGGACTGATCCAGGCGCGGTTGGTTTCGTAGATTTGGTAAAGCATGGGCGGTGACCTTTGATCGCGAGGGTGCCACGGGGGCTGCATGGCGGGCTTGACGTGTGCCATCAAGGCCATGGTGCAGTGCAGCATAGTGCAGATTCTTCATCTTTGCACAGGGGGCTGACCCGCAAGACCCGCAACAAGGCCTTTCGCACCGTGCAATTTGCCGGCTCTCGGTGGCGAGCTTGAGGCCGCATTGGAGGGGGCTATTTGCGCCAATTTCTGAGGGTCTGACCGCGATCGTCAGGCTTTGCAACGTCCGTCACAGTGATGATGTAACGTGATGTATTGCACACACAAACACCAGGAAGGCACCCATGCATCCATTCACCGAGCGCGCTGGCAAGCACCACCCGAGGCGCGGCAAGCCACTGGCACTGTCTGCGCTGGCCTTGGCCCTGTCTGCGGGCGGCCTTGACGCGCAGGCTGCGCTGGACACTTACCTGCGCGGCTCGTTCTCGGCCGTGGTCAACTGGCCCCTGATCCCCCTGCACGTCGTGCTTTTGCCCGATGGCCGGGTGATGAGTTACGGCACGGACGGCCAGGGCAACCAGACCGGCCAGTTCACCTACGACGTCTGGGATCCGAACAAGGGCACCGCTGCAGCGTCCCACCTGACCCTGCCCAACACCACGGGCACCGACACTTTCTGCAGCGGCCAGATCGTGCTGCCGGCCAGCGGTGCGGTGTTGCTCACCGGGGGCGACAAGACCGTCAATGGCGTTCGCAACTACTCCATCAATGACGTCAACCTGTTTGACTGGCGCAGCAACAGCTTGTACTCGGCCCAGCAGCCCATGGCCTTCCTGCGCTGGTACCCGACCGTGCTGACCACCGCAGCGGGCGAGGTGCTGGTGCTGGGCGGCCGCGCCGACCCCAACACGCCGGCCCCGACGCCCGAGGTCTACACTGAAGGCGTGGGCTGGCGCAGCCTGACGTCGGCCGTCAACGACGACGCCTACGGCACCCGCAACTGGAGCTACCCGCGCGCCTGGCAGGCACCGAACGGCAAGGTTTTCATCGCCACCATCTGGGGCGGCACTTACTACCTGGACCCGGCCGGTACGGGCAAGGTCGAGGCCACGCCTTTGGCGCTCAGTGAGGGCGATGTCTACCTGCCCAGCGTGATGTACAGCCCGGGCAAGATCCTCGCGCTGCGCAAGCTCAACAAGGCGGTGGTGGTGGACATCAATGGCGCCACGCCCAAGGCGACCAGCGTGACAGGCGTCGGGCAGGACCGGTACCACGCCTCCGCCACGGTGATGGCCGATGGCAAAGTGTTCGTCAGCGGGGGCTCGATGGTGTCCAACGTCGCCAATGGCGTGGCCTACACCGCCAAGATCTGGAACCCGGCAACCAATGGCTGGAGCAACGCGGCGACGGCGGCCAAGATGCGCCTGTATCACTCGGTGTCGCTGCTGCTGCCAGATGGCCGGGTGTTGACCGGTGGCGGCGGCGCACCCGGGCCGGTGACCAACCTCAATGCCGAGATTTACACGCCGCCTTACCTGTACAAGCAGGACTGGACCGCCACGCTGGCCACGCGCCCGGTGATCACCTCGGCGCCGACCACGGCCACCTGGGGCAGCACGGCGACCGTGGCGTTGAACGCCAGCGGCGTCAGCAAGGTCACCCTGGTCAAGACGGGTTCTGCCACGCACACGGTGGACTTCGATCAGCGTTTCCTGAACCTGGCCTTCACCGCCTCGGGCACCCAGGTGAAGGTGACTTTGCCAGCGTCTGCCAAGATCGCCCCCCCCGGCAACTACATGCTGTTCGTGTTCAACAGCGCGGGCGTGCCCTCGGTGGCGCGCATCGTGAAGCTGGGTTGATGGTGTCGGTGGTGGCCTGAGGGCCCCAAGACAAAGGCCCCTCGCCGCTTGCGCAGCGAGGGGCCTTGTCACATTCGGTACCGCTTCTGGGCGTCTGCGGGACACATCACCCCGGGGTGACCCCGGAGCGATGTGCGTCAGACGCGCAGATCAGGCCTGACGGCGGCGGGCAGCGAAGCCGACCACGCCCAGGGCGGCGGCCAGCAGGGCCAGCGAGGTGGGCTCGGGCACGGCGGTGATGTTGTCGATGGCGACGAAGGCGCCGGGAGCGGCGAATTCGGACAGGCCGGTCAGGTTGAAGGACTTGGCCTGGCCGTTGAAGTTGAACGTGGTGTTGGTCCACACATCGGCTTCGGCGGTGGAGCCATTGCCCACCAGGGTGAAGGAACCCAGGAAGGTGCCGGTGCCGTTCAAGCCGGAGTAGGCGCTGATGGTCACGTCGCTGATGGCGGTGTAGTCGAACGACAGCTTGTAGTCGACGGCGTTGGCCACGTTCATGTAGGAGGCCGTGTTGACGGCGCCGTCCAGCTGAACGAAGGCCACGCCAGCGCCCAGGGTGCTGGAGGGGGTGAAGTAGTTGCCGCCGGCCAGACCGCCGAGGCCGTCACCGTTGACCAGTGCCAGCACGTTGGTGAAGGTCACGCCTTGAGCGGCGTAAGCGTCTTTGACGTCGGCGTATTGGGTCTGGTCGTTGAAGTCGATCGTGAAAGCCGAGGTGGCGGACGACACGGCGGGCACGATGGCCAGGGCCAGCAGGGACAGGGCAGAAGACAGTTTCATTGGAAACTCCAGAAAAAGTGTTTGTTGCTAGGGCAGGGCGGCAGCAGACAACAAGATCTGGGCGAGTCTAGGCAGCGAAGGCGACAAACATGTGACCAAACGCACATGCGCGATGGCGTGGGTTTGCACGGCCGATGCCGTGTCAATGCGGTGGCTCTTGTCGCTTTGTGAAATTTTGACGGCGTTCGTGGGTGTGTGCTGTGGCGTGTGGTGCGTTTTGCGAGGGAAGTGTGGTGTGGATGCGCCGTCAGGCCGAGTGGCGCATGGGCCTGTGCCGCAGTCATGGACAAGTCACCTTCGCTCATTAACCTCCTGTTGCAGCCTTTGGTGTGCCCGCAAGCGGCCACTTCAGTGCGCGTGCTTCGTTTGGCGGCAGGCACTCGACGACCCCTTCCAAGACTCAGACCCACAACCTGGAGCAGTCCATGCAATTCTTCAGCAAGCATCAGATCGCGCTGGCCGCGATCTCTTTCCTGGGCGCCGCCTCGGCCGTCGCCCCCACCGTGGCGAGCGCCGCCAAGGTGCCCGGCCAGTACGTCGCCGGCGACTTCCACAACCACACCACCTGCTCGGATGGCGCCATCTCGATGCAGAAGCTGGTCAAGAAGTCCACCGGCAAGAACGCCGCTGAATGGGGCCTGGACTGGTTCGTGCAAGCCGGTCACGGCGGCAACGGCAACCGCAACTGCACCCTGGTGGAAGATGTTTCCCTGGCCACGCCGGCTTACCCGGTCGTGACCGACGCCACCACCGGCGCTGTCAAGGGTCCCACCACCACCTGGGCCAACAGCATCGGCTCGGGCGCCCTGAAGGGCCTGAACGCTGCTTCCTCGGGCAACATGTGGCGCTGGCAGTCGATCAAGGAATACCAGTATCCCGTGGTCGAGTACCTCAGCGCGCTGAAGGGCGTGCCCCTGTTCATCGGTCTGGAGTCCGTTGTCGCCGGCCACGAGCACACCTCGATGTCCGTGATCACTGGCCAGATGCCCACCTCGCTGGACACCGCCACCCTGCCGACCACCCCTGGCTACACCGCCCAAGGCAACGCCACCGCCCTGGCTCAATGGAGCTACTGCTTCGACCGTGGCGACACCGACACCAGCCGTGGTGCCGAGAACCAGTGGTCTTGCGAAGTCGCCGGCAGCCTGAACGCTGGCGATGTCAGCTGGAATGCCACTGCCCAGAAGCTGATGCCCGCTGGCGGCACCGGCACTGGCGTCAAGGGCCACAACAAGACCCTGGAAGGCCTGAAGTGGATGGCCCAGAACCACGGCACCGGCAGCTACTACGTGCCGGCTCACTTGGAGCGCGCTGGTCCCTTCAACCCGGACGGCAACAACGGTTTCAACGTTGAGCACCTGCGCAACTTCAACAACACCGCCCCCAACGTGGCTTTCGGTTTCGAGACCCAGCCGGGTCACGGCGCCTCGGCCAACCGCGGTGAATACCAACTGCTGCGCAACAGCGGCTTCACCGGCAGCCCCACCAACGTGGACTCGGTCGGCGGCACCACCTATGGCGGTACCGGCGTGTACGGCGCTCTGATTGGCGGCGTGTGGGATGCCCTGTTGGGCGAAGGTCGCAACTTCTGGTTCTTCGCAAGCTCCGACTGGCACAACCGTGGCACCTTCGGTCCGGACGATCGCCGTTCGACCCAAGACTTCCAGCCGGGCGAATACCAGCGCAACTACACCCTGGTGCGCAACGGTTCCGACAAGGTCCGTCCGCAAGCCATCGTTGACGGTCTGCGCACTGGCAACAACTGGGCTTCGTCGGGTCAGATCATCGACCGCCTGGCGTTCGTGGCCTGCTCGTCCTACGCTGGCCGCGCTGCTCGCACCGCCGCTTCCGTGGAAGCTCTGGCTGTGGCTGCTGCCAACGGCAACACCGACACCGACACCACCGGCTGCGCCACGATGGGCGAAAAGCTGAAGGTGAACGCGGGTGCCAACGTGATCGTGTCCATCGTGGTCCGCGACCCGGCTGGCACGAACAACTCGCCGTACTCGTTCCCGAACCCCTCGCTGCTGCAAGTGGGCATCAACCAGCCCCTGAACGCACCCGTGCTGGACCACGTGGACGTGATCCGCGGCATGGTGTCGGGCTACCGCACGCCGGGTGCTGCTGACTACTCGGGCGAATGGCCGCGCAACCTGAACTGGCTGAAGGCAGACGGCTCGACCGCCGACCTGTCGGTGGTGCCTGCTGCTGCCAAGAACACGACGGCGGCCCTGCTGAAGACGTTCAACGCTGCGGGCAACAACGCCTGGACGGCATTCACGGCCGCCGACGGCACGCAAATGCTGAAGATGACCTTCACCGTTCCCGCGGTGCAGGCTTCCCAGTACCTGCGTCTGCGTGGCACCAACATGCCTGCTTCCGTGCCTTACGAGACCGATGCCAACGGCAACCCGCTGGCTGACTTCTTCACGAACGCCGCTGTGCCTGGCAACCTGCGCATCCCTTGCACGACCGTGGGCACCAACGTGCCGACCAATGCCGTCGTCTGGGGTGCCAGCAATGGTGCCATCGACGGTTGCCCGGCTCACCTGGCCACGGCCACTGCCGCCACCAACACCGCTGCCGGCATCGCTGTGGGCACGAAGATGGTGTCGTATGACGTGGCTGCCTGGTCGGACCTGTGGTTCTACAGCAACCCGATCTACGTCGAAGTGGCTGGTTCCACCGTCGTCGCTGGTGTGAAGTGATCCTTCGCTAGTCCAGCGCCTGGACGCCGTGCCTGCTCGCGCCGGCCGGTGTCCAGCGTTTGATGACCACAGCCCGCCTCACCGGTGGGCTGTGGTCATTCTGTTGAAGCTGACATGATCTGCCCCATGAGCCTGATTTTCGAGAAGGGCGGTGTGCTGATCGCGGAACTGAACGTCGATCACGAGGCCCAAGGGTGCCCCCCTGAGGCTGATCACTGCCAAAAGAAGTACCCACCATGTCCACCCCGCTGCCCACCTCTCTGCCTGTTTCTGTGACCGAAACCGCTGTTGCCGCAACGCCCCGTCCGGGCTGGTTGCGTGAGCCCTTGCTGCATTTCCTGCTGTTGGGCGGGCTCTTGTTCGCGGTGGACCACTACCTCGTCACCCGCAACGACGATCCGCGCACGATCGTGGTGGGTGCCGCGGTCGATGCCGAAGCCAAACAGGTTTTCCAGGCGTCGCGTGGGCGCGAACCCGATGCCAAGGAGCTGGCCGCCTTGCGACGCGTCTGGCTGGACAACGAGGTGCTCTACCGCGAGGGCCTGGCCCTGCAGGTGGACAAGGGCGACAGTGCCATCCGCGAGCGCGTGATTTTCAAGGCCCTGAGCGTGGTCGATGCCAACACCAAGTTGCCGCCAGTGACGGACGAGGCCTTGCGCAAGTGGTTCGAAGGGCATCGCGTCAAGTACGACGAGCCACCGCGTTTCGATTTCGAGGAGGCGGTGCTTGCGGGGGATGCCAGCGAGGCGGGCATCCGTGCTTTCGTCGAGGTGTTGAATGCGGGCAAGCAAGGCGATTCGGAAGCCGGCTTGCGCGTGTTCAAGGGGCGCCCACGCAGCAACATCGAACAGAGTTATGGCACTGAGTTTGCCAAGTCGCTGGAGGCGGCCACGCCCCGGACATGGCTTGCCATGAAGGGCAAGGACGGCTGGCGTGCGGTCCGTCTGGACCAATTGATTCCTGCCAAGCCCGCTGTGTTCGAGCTGTTGCGCAACGTGGTTCAGCAAGACTGGACCGATGCGACCCTGTCCGAGCAACGCAGTGCGGCCGTGCGCAGCCTGATGGGCAAGTACAAGGTGGTCTACGAAGGAGACGCCAAATGATGGCGCGTTTGCAGGGCGTGCTGCTGCGCGTTGTCTTCGCCTGGGCGTCTGTGTGGCTGGGTCTGGGCGCAGCTTGCTGGAGCGTGGAGGCCGGTGCCCACGAGATGAGCATGGCCGAGATGCAGGTCCGCGAGACCTCGCCCGGTGAGTTTTACTGGCAATGGGGCGCGACCGAGAAACGCGCCGCGCGAGACGATCTCACGCCCGTGTGGCCCGAAAACTGTGTGCCCGACGGCAGCGTGCTGCATTGTGGCGAAGACGGCCTGGACGGCGCACTGTCGGTCAAAGGCGTGGGCAAGGCCTACTCGGCCGCGCTCATCAAGATCACCTGGCGCAATGGCGAGTCGCGCGTGTACACGCTGACGGGCAGCCAGCCCTCGGTGCAGATCCATGGTGGCGCCGAAGACCGCCGCGGCATGGGGCAGGTGGCTTCCGCCTACCTGGTGCTCGGCGTTGAGCACATCCTGAGCGGCATCGACCACCTGCTGTTCGTCATCAGCCTGCTCTTCCTGGTGGGCTTCAACCGCCGTCTGCTGTGGACGATCACGGCCTTCACGGCCGCCCACAGCCTGACGCTTGCACTCAGCGCGCTCGGCTGGCTGGTGCTGCGTCCGCCGCCGGTTGAGGCGTCCATCGCGCTGTCCATCGTGCTGGTCGCCGGCGAGGCCTTGCACACGCAGCAAACCCTGTCGCGGCGCTGGCCCGCGCTCGTGGCATTCCTGTTCGGTCTGGTGCATGGCCTGGGCTTTGCGGGTGCGCTCAAGGAAATCGGCCTGCCCGAGAACCACATGCTGACGGCCTTGCTGACCTTCAATGTCGGCGTGGAAATCGGCCAGCTGATGACCGTGCTGGCCGCCTGGGCCGTGTGGCGCGTGGCCTCGCGCTGGGCCTGGTTTGCCGCAGCCCGCACGCCGGCGCTGTACGGCATTGGCGCGGTCGCATCGTTCTGGGCCTGGTCGCGTGTGGCGGCCATCATTGCTTGAGTTGATTGTCATGACCGAAGTCATCCCCCTCTTCCCCACGCCGTTCCTGCGTGCACCTGCTGCTTTGCCGCCCGCAGTGGTCGCTGGCCTGGTGCAGCACTTCAGTGGCCTGGCCCTGCAGAACAACAACGCGTCGGCCAACCTGTCGCACACGCAGATGCTGCGCCCCAGCGACAGCCCGTTACTGGTGGATGCCGCTGGGCTGATCACGCCCAAGCTGGCCGAGTTCGGTGCCTTGATGTTCGGCGAGCCACTGGGCTGGTCCATCAAGGAGATGTGGGTCAATGTGCTGGACGAAGGCGGACGCCAGGCCATGCACAACCATGCCAACAGCTTCATCTCCGGGGTGGTGTACCTCACGCCCACGCACCCCTCGTCGCGCACGGTGTTCATGAAGGCGCCGGGCGGGCATGATTTCTCTTTCAAGAACGATCACGCGGGCGTGGTCACGGGTGCCTTCAACGCCGAGAAGTGGATCAGCCCGCAGCCCGAGCCGGGTGACCTGGTGCTGTTCCCCAGCTACCTGATGCACGCTGTGCCGCCCAACGAGGGGGAACGCCGCATCACCCTGGCCTTCAACGCCATCCCGACGCGGCTGGACTCCTGGGGCTATGCCGTGAACTTCAGTGGCTGAGCCGGTGGAGGGGGTGGCCCGACACCGCGCCGCCTTGCTGCTGATGGTGGCATCCGGCTTTGCCGGCTTGGGCTACCAGGTGGTGTGGACGCAGCAATGCGCGCTGTGGTTGGGTCACGAGTCGGCCTCCGTGCTGGCCGTGGTGGCGGCGTTTTTCGGTGGCATCGCACTCGGCGCTTTGTGGTTGGGGCCGCGCATCGAGCGCAGCGAACGACCGGTGCGTTGGTATGCCTTCTGTGAGGGCGCGATTGCCTTGTGGGGGCTGGCGCTGCTGGGCTTGATGTCGCCTGTGAGCGACTGGTTGCTGGTGCGCATGGGCGTGCAGCCCGCACCCTTGTGGCAGTGGGCGATGGCGTTCTGCGGCACCTTGTTGCTACTCTTGCCCGCCACCGTGGCCATGGGCGCGACCTTGCCCGCCATGGAGCGGGTGATGTCGGGCATGGCCACCCGGGCGGGCGCGACCCGCTCCATTGCGGCGTACTACGCGGCCAACACCTTTGGCGCTGTGCTGGGCGTGCTGGGCACGGCCTTCTGGCTGGTGCCTCAGCTGGGGTTGGCCCGCACGGCCGCGGTGTGCATGGCGCTCAACCTGCTGTGTGCGTTGGCATCGTGGGTGGTCTTTCCTGCGCACAGCCCTGTGAATGCCGATCCGGCCGTGGCGCCCGGTGCCGCAGGGGGCCAGGGTCGCGCCATGCTGTGGCGCCTGGCTTTCACCGGTCTGCTGGGCATTGGCTACGAGGTGCTGGTGGTGCGCGTGCTCAGCCAGGTGGCCGAGGACACGGTTTACACATTCGCCATGCTGCTGGCCGTCTACCTTGTGGGCACGGCCCTGGGCGCGGCGGCGTACGAGCGCTGGCGCCACCGGGTGAGCGACGTGCAAGGCCTGGGTGACAGGCTCCTGGCATGGCTGGCCATGGCCTGCCTGCTGGGCACGGCCAGCCTGTGGGCCTCCGAGGAATTGCAGGTGTGGTTGCGTGCGGTGTGGGGCGGCGGCATGGGCGCGGCGGTGGCCGCAGAAGCTGCCATCGCCCTGGTGGCGTTCGGCCTGCCCACGCTCGCGATGGGCGCCCTGTTCAGCCACCTCAGTGCGCGTGCCAGCGCCGAGGGCATCGGCTTTGGCCGTGCCTTGGGGGTCAACACGCTGGGTGCGGCCGCGGCGGCCCCGCTGTTCGGTGTGCTCCTGACCCCTGCGTTGGGCCCGAAGCTCGTGCTGGTGCTGATCGCGCTGGGCTACCTGGCCCTGACCACGCGGCAGGCCTGGCGAAGCGCCTGGGTCTGGGGGCCGGCCCTCGCGGCAGTCGCTCTGGCGGTGTTGACTGCGCCGCTGGCCTTTGTCGATGTGCCGGAAGGTGGGCGCATCGTGGCCTACCGCGACGGCATCATGGCCGCGGTCAGCGTGGTGGAAGACGCCGATGGCGTGGCGCGCTTGCGCATCAACAACCGGCAGCAGGAGGGCAGCTCGTCCACCCTGCTGGTGGACGGTCGTCAGGCGCTGTTGCCCGTGCTGCTGCACACCGCGCCCCACAAGGCCTTGTTCCTGGGGTTGGGCACGGGGGTGACCTCGGGTGCTGCCGCCGACGACCCCAGCCTGCAGGTGGACACGGTCGAGTTGTTGCCCGAGGTCATCGACGCTGCGCAGCATTTCTGGCGCGTCTTCGACCGCGATGGACCCAACCCGCGCCAGACCATCCTGGCGGCCGATGCCCGCCGCTTCGTGCGCGCCAGTGCCCAACAGTACGACGTCATCGTCTCGGACAACTTCCAGCCCGCGCGCAGTGGCTCGGGTGCGCTCTACACGGTCGAGCACTTCCGCGCGGTCAAGGCCCGCCTGGCGCCCGAGGGCCTGTTCTGCCAGTGGCTGCCGCTGCACCAGCTGGACATCGCCACGCTGCGCAGCATCGTGCAATCCTTCCTGATCGCCTACCCGCAGGGCGTGGCCATCCTGGCCAGCAACAGCCTGGAGACCCCCGTGGTCGGCCTGTTGGGCCACCCCGATGCGGCCCAGGACGCTGGGCGCTTCGATCCGACCCGCTTGCGCCAGCGCCTGTCTGCCAACGGCTTCCCGCGTTCCCCCGCGGCCTTTGGCATCACCGACGAATTCGCGCTGCTGGGCAATGTGATTGCCGGTCCCGAGGCGCTCCGGCGCTTCGCCGCCGATGCGCCTGCCAACACCGATGACCTGCCGGTCGTGGCCTACGCCGCCCCGCGCGTCACCTATGCGCCCGACACGGCGCCGCGCGATCGCCTAGCCGTGCTGATGCGGTCGGTGTCGGTGGCGCCGGCGGAGGTGCTGGTCGCCCAGACCGACCCGGCGTGGGCCCGGCGCATGGCGGCTTACTGGCAGGCGCGCCAGCGCTTCATCGAGGTTGGGCAGGGCGTGCGGCCCTCGGGCGATGTGCGGGACATGCTGGCCCAGGTGCGCGAGCCGCTGCTGTCGGTGCTGCGCCTCAGCCCGGACTTCCGCCCGGCCTACGAGCCCCTGGTGGGCATGGCCGCGGCCCTGGCGCGCGTGGACATGGACGCCGCACGGGCCTTGCTGGTGGAGCTCAACCGCATCCAGCCGGCGTGGCCGGAGGCCGGGCAAGTCTTGCAGCGCATTTCGGCAGCGCACTGAGTCCGGGCCAGCGCGGCCTGGGGCGCTGCCATGAAAAAAGGCCCCCTGAGGAGCCTTCGTGCACGGTGTGCGCGGTGTACACGGTGCATGCCGGCCGGCTTGGTGTCAGGCCCGCACCGGCATCGTGTGCATCACATCACAGCCTTGATGGCAGCTGCCACGCCCTGGATGTTGCCGGTGTTCAGCGCGGCCACACAGATGCGGCCAGAGTCCACACCGTAGATGCCGAACTCGGCGCGCAGACGCTGCATTTGCGCGGCGTTCAGGCCGGAGTAGCTGAACATGCCCTTTTGGCGGGTGATGTAGCTCAGGTCGCCCTGCACGCCGGCGGCGGTCAGCTCCTTGACCAGCGCCGTGCGCATCAGTTTGATGCGGTCGCGCATCTCGGCCAGCTCGTCTTCCCACATCTTGCGCAGCTCGGGGCTGGTCAGCACCATGGCCACCACCTGGGCGCCGTGCGTCGGCGGGTTGGAGTAGTTGGTGCGGATGACGCGCTTGAGCTGGCTCAGCACGCGGCCCGATTCCTCGGCCGATTCGCTCACGATGCTCAGGGCGCCGACGCGCTCGCCGTACAGCGAGAAGCTCTTGGAGAAGCTGGTCGACACGAAGAAGCTCAGGCCCGACTCCAGGAACTTGATGACGACCTGGCCGTCCTCAGAAATGCCGTTGCCGAAGCCTTGGTAGGCCATGTCCAGGAAAGGCACCAGGCCGCCGGCCTTGATCGCGGCGATGACTTCGTCCCACTGGGCGTCGCTCAGGTCGTAGCCGGTCGGGTTGTGGCAGCAGGCGTGCAGCAGCACGATGGTGCCGGCCTTCGACGCCTTGAGCTTGGCGATCAGGCCGTCGAAGTTGATGCCCCGGTTGGCGGCGTCGTAGTAGGGGTAGACGTCCACGGGGAAGCCGGCCGATTCGAACAGGGCGCGGTGGTTTTCCCAGCTCGGGTCCGAGATCAGCACCTGCGCATCGGGGTTCAGGCGCTTGAGGAAGTCGGCGCCCAGCTTCAGGCCGCCGGTGCCACCGATGGCCTGGGCCGTGGCGATGCGACCGGCCTTGACCGCGGGGTGCTCTGCACCAAAAACCAAGCCTTGCACGGCCTTGTCATAGGCCACGATGCCGTCAATGGGCAGGTAGCCGCGGGCCTTGGGGGCCTCGGACATCTGCTTTTCAGCAGCGGCCACGCACTTCAGCAAGGGCAGCTTGCCCTGGTCGTCGGTGTAGACGCCCACGCCGAGGTTGACCTTCTTGGGGTTGGGGTCGGCGTTGAACTGTTCGTTGAGGCCCAGGATGGGGTCGCGGGGGGCCATTTCAACGGAAGCGAACAATGAAGCCATTCGAGCGGTCTCCGGTCGGTTGATATAAGCTGAAAGATTCGCCGCCCAGCCCAGCCCGTTTTGTTGAAACGGGTGCCACGGCGGCCAGCTTCCAGTGCCCGGTAGGGGCAAACCCAACATTTTAGCCAAAGCGCCCCGGATGTCAGATCCCATTTCCCTCGAGGGGGTCAAGTTGCCCTCAGCCAACCGTTCAGGCGTCACGGAATCCGGCGAAGGCGAGCCGGTGCCCGAAGGCCAGTTCGTGCGCTTCGAGAACTCGCCCTTCGAGCTCTTCCAGCCTTACCCACCGGCGGGTGACCAGCCCACCGCCATCGCCCAGCTCTGCGAAGGCGTTGAAGATGGTTTGTCATACCAGACCCTGCTGGGTGTGACCGGTTCGGGCAAAACCTTCACCATGGCCAACGTCATTGCCCGCGAAGGGCGCCCGGCCATCGTGTTCGCGCCCAACAAGACGCTGGCCGCGCAGCTTTACGCCGAGTTCCGCGAGTTCTTCCCGCACAACGCGGTCGAGTACTTCGTCAGCTACTACGACTACTACCAGCCCGAGGCCTACGTTCCGCAGCGCGACCTGTTCATCGAGAAGGACAGCGCCATCAACGAGGCCATCGAGCAGATGCGGCTGAGCGCCACCAAGAGCCTGCTGGAGCGCCGCGATGTGATCATCGTCGCCACCGTCTCGGCCATCTACGGCATCGGCAAGCCCGAGGACTACATGCAGATGGTCCTGATCGCCCGCGTGGGCGACAAGCTGGGCCAGCGCGACGTCATCGCCCAGCTCATCCGCATGCAGTACAAGCGCAACGACATGGAGTTCGGCCGCGGCACCTTCCGCGTGCGCGGCGACACCATCGACGTCTTCCCCGCCGAACACTCCGAACTGGCCGTGCGCCTCGAACTCTTCGACGACGAGATCGAATCCATCCAGCTCTTCGACCCGCTCACCGGCCGCATCCGCCAGAAGATTCCGCGCTTCACCATCTACCCATCCAGTCACTACGTGACGCCGCGCGAGCGCGTGCTGGTGGCCATCGAGGGCATCAAGGAAGAGCTCAACCAGCGCGTCAAGCAGCTGGTGGGCGACGGCAAGCTGGTCGAGGCGCAGCGCCTGGAGCAGCGCACCCGTTTTGACCTCGAAATGCTGCAGGAAGTCGGCCACTGCAAGGGCATCGAGAACTACACCCGCCACCTGTCGGGCGCCAACCCGGGCGACCCGCCGCCCACGCTGGTGGACTACATGCCGCCCGACGCGCTGATGTTCCTGGACGAGAGCCACGTCATGATCGGCCAGCTCGGCGGCATGTACAACGGCGACCGCGCCCGCAAGACCACGCTGGTGGAATACGGCTTCCGCCTGCCTTCGGCGCTCGACAACCGCCCGCTGAAGTTCGAAG